>OGRD01000011.1_pt1 | contig 186139 bp, 138 predicted proteins | sample 1553441 | NCBI WGS metagenome assembly OGRD01 (sample SAMEA2580106, study PRJEB22360) | human gut metagenome | biome: human gut; feature: human-associated habitat; material: faeces | place: Denmark | collected 2008/2010
CGTTTGAGACTCGGCGGGCAAGTTTTCCTTTGATTCTCGCTCCGGGAGTCACGCCTTGGTGACTGGAAAAGAGATTAGTGGAAAATAGACTGATGGCGGGCTGGGCGGCGAAGCATGCGCAATTCTGTTTTCGGTCATCTCCTCCGATCATTCCTAAAAAACAATTTGCCATTGGAGTTTACACGTAACTCATGCGTGGACACTGAGGGCGAGATTCGGCCTAAAAGTCGCCCGTAGAGGTTCGTTTGAGACTCGGCGGGCAAGTTTTCCTTTGATTCTCGCTCCGGGAGTCACGCCATGGTGACTGGAAAAGAGATTAGTGAAAAATAGACTGATGGCGGGCTGGGCGGCGGGATGACACCTACGATTTATACCTATGATTCGCTATGGGGGCATTGCAATTCGCAAGAAGTTGGTATTGTGCAGAGTGGGGCGGGACGGTATCTTTGCGGGTGGATAGTGATTATCGTCACAAACAAGAATCTTTTAAGCCAAATGAAATGTGTGGAAGCCCGCGGTCGAGAGACACCGGGCTTTTTTGTCTTATCATATCACTTCGGCAGGGGTACATCAACAAGGGGCCTCGACAGGGGTACATCAACAGGAGGCTTCAGCAGGGTGCTACAGCAGGGGTACATCAACAGGGGGCCTCGGCAGGGATGCTTCAACAGGGATGCTTCAACAGGGATGCTTCGGCAGGGGCGCACATCGGCAGGGGCACATCGGCAGGGGTACATCGGCAGGGGTACATCAACAGGGGGCTTCGGCAGGGGCGCTTCGGCAGGGTAGCTTCGGCAGGGGCGCTTCAACTTTTTCAAAATATTATGAGTTTCCTGTAACAATCAACGGAAATATTCGTTTATATTGTGGAACGACAAGAAAAAGAAGACAAGAGAAAGATTACAAGAGAAAGCAATAGAAAGATGACTAGAGAAGAGTCCATACAGTTCTACAAGGCGCACGCCAAACGGCTGTACAACATCAGCCTGAGGATTGTCCGCGACAGCGGGGAGGCCGAGGAGATCATGCAGGACACTATCCTCCGGTTCATCTCGTCGGATGTCGTTTCCAAAGAGCCGGCGAAGGTGGCGGCGTGGCTCGGCAGAACCTGCATCAGGATGTCAATCGACGCGGTCAGAAAGAAAAAGCGCGAGAAGCTATTTCTTGATGAATATGCGGGCGAGGTCTGTGAATATGACGACGGCGAGTCCGCCGAAGTGCCGGAAGTCAGCTTGGAGGAGGTGCGCGGGGCAATCGACTCCCTGCCGGAGTCCTACCGACTGATTCTCAATCTGGTTCTTGTGGAAGGGCTTGACTATGAGGAGATTTCCGGGCTGACGGGAGAACGCGAAGGAACGCTACGGACGCAGTTTTCAAGAGGGAAGGCTAAATTGGTTGAAAAATTAAGGAGGGTAAGACAATGACGGACATTAATGAATATATTAAAAGAAACGCCTCGGCGTTTGGCACCGCGGAACCTCCGGAAGGACACGAGGGGCGGTTCGAGGCCAAGCTGGACGCCTTGCTTTCCGTGGCGGAATCCTCCGGGCGGGAAGAGCGTAAAAGGCGGAAGACTCGGATGGGAATATTCAGTGTCCTCACCACTGCTGCCGCAGCCGCCGTCGCCGCTGTCATATTCATCAACCGTCCGGAAAGGGAGGTTGACTGGTTCGCCGGCGTGGCAGATGATCCCGTGCAGGTGTATCTGACATATTCAGAGAAAGTTACCGCTCTTTACGAAGAGATACTCTCCAGGGATCTGGACGGGAGGTGGGAGACTACGGTCGGGAGTATTGCCGGCGAGAAGGTCGCAATGATTGACCAGCTGCCGGACGAGCTTGACGACGCTGCCAAGGCGGCCATCATGAAGGAATATTATGGAGAACTTCTTAGAGGATTGGATAAAATTAATAAAATCAAAGAGTTATGAAAAAGTTTATGATTATTGGAGCCGCCGCGCTCCTGTTGGTTTCCGGGGTTGCTGCGATTGCCGCACAGCCCGTTTCAGAGTCGCCGGCCCGCACAACCGAGGCTTCGGCCAAGACGGACTACGTTGACTGCAAGTTCAACTGCCGGGATTTCACCGGACTGGATGTGAGCGGGATCGTGAAGGTAAAGCTTGCCAAGTCCGACTTCTACAAGGTCAAGGTGACGCTGCCGGAGGAACTTGCTGAGTATCTTGATGTCCATGTCAGCGAGGGTGTCCTGAGAATCGGTTGGAGCAAGAACATTCCGTCAAGGATCCAGAGGAAACTTGGCGACTGGACCTGCACGGCAGAGGTCACCATGCCGGAGCTTCGCAAGTTGGAGATGTCCGGGGCGACAAGCCTTTCGTGCGAGGACACATTCGAACTCGGCCACAGGGACTTCTCGCTTGAGATGAGCGGGGCGAGCAGCATCAATTCGCTGAAAATCAATGCGGAAGAGCTGGAGGCTGAGATCAGCGGAGGTTGCTCATGCTCGATTTCGGGCAACTTCAGGGAAGCGGATCTGGATCTCGCCGGAGCGTCCAACGGGCGGTTCGAGATCAATGCCGACAAGCTTGAGATCGATGCCAGCGGAGCCACGAAGACCAAGGTCAACGGCGAGTTCGGAAAGGTCGGCGTGGACGCTTCCGGAGCCTGCGACGTGACGCTCACGGGAAGAACCGGCTGGTTTGAGGTGGACGCTTCCGGGGCGTGCAAGGTCAACGCGCTGAACTTCAATGCCCAGAATGCCGTACTGGAGACTTCCGGGGCGAGCATCTGCAACGTGAACGTTGAGCGTTCGATCACGATCGAGGATGCCTCCGGAGCCTCATCAATCAACTACAAGGCCCCGAAAGACCTTGGCGTGAACATCAAGTCACTCGGCAGGTCGGCCTCGCTTAAGAGGGTCAACTAAAAGGGGCGGCCAACAGGGATCAACCAAGGGATCAACCAAGGAATCAACCAAGGAATCAACCAAGGAATCAACCAAGGAATCAACCAAGGGTGGTTCTCAGACAGCTTGCAGGGAGGCGTGGCAGAGGGTCGCGTCTCCCGTTTTTGCCATGAAGAGGTACTCGCCGTCGCTTGCCTTGCGGATGCCGAAGGAGACATCGTCGCCACGGTGGACCTCTCGACGGAAATTGATGTCGATCCTCGTGAATATGCCGCTCGACAAAACGCTGTCCGGCAATAGGTTGTAGAACATCTCGATGTAGTGCGTGTTGTTCATATGGCCATTGAAGTCGCACTCGCTGTAGCCGATCTCCTTGTGTCTGATGAAATCCGGCAGGAAGTCGATGATCCGTCTGGGACTCTTGCACGGAGCCGGGAGGTCAACGTCGGTCAAACCGAGTTCCGGAAAGACCGGTCTTCTGGTGGCGATGTCAATCACGCACCATTCGGTCGTTCCTCGGCCAATCTCCTCGCCCTCGGAGTCGGTGATCCGGACACACCTGTTGTAGGTAAGGCCGCTGCCCTTGACCGGCCAGACCTTTACATTGTAATTGTCATAAAGCATAGGGCGCTCGTCAATCTCGAACGCGGAACGGAGAAGAACCCAGGAGCGGCCCGCGTCCCTCATCACGTCAATGCCGCAACCTTCCTTGCGGATGTTCTGACCGATGGCGTTGATGATGCTGCCGCAGATTGACGGCACGGTGGCGTGGCCCTGAAAGTCAATGTGCTCAGGGGCTACTGAATATTCAAAAGTGTTTACTACCTGTCTCATAGTTCCAAATCATTAAGTGAACGTAAAACAACCTGGTATTTTTAAACGCTTGCTAAAGCTGACACAAAAATAGCTCATTCGCCGTCTGTGACGAAAGAAGTGTGGTCGCTGGTGCCAAAAATGTAATAAAAGCTTGTTTTGGCGGAAAAATTGCTGTATTTTAGGGACGAATTTAAGGTTCCGCGATTTTCGTCCCAACAGATTATGGGACAGATTCCGGAGACCGTGACTAAAATCATAGCTATGAACACACCTTTAAGAGTCTCCAAGGGCTATGGCAGCCAAGTGAAGTATGCGGTGCTGATGCCGCTGTTCTACTTCGTGTTCTGTTTCGTCTACAACCCGTTCTCGATGTCGGCGATCTACAATGTTGGCGGAAAGTCGTGGACATTCCACCTTCTGATGCTCACCTGCATCATGGTAGGGACGCTGGCGCTGACACGGCTGGTTTTCTCATTCCTCTACAAGTATATTCCTTTCAAATGGTGGCACTATGCGGTGTGGTGCCTTGGAGAGACGTTGGTGACATCGTTCTTCTTTGCGCTCTACACGTCACTTTTCTACCGTAAGAGCGGCGGGATGCCTTACTTCACGGCTCTTCCCTACTGCTTCAAGACTGTCAGCCTGACGCTGATCTACCCTTACCTGCTGTGCATCCTGCTAAGGATCGTCTCCAACAAGAACGCAGATCTGGCCGAGGCAGGACAGAAGCCGGAGGAGTCGCTGATAAAGTTCTACGACGAGCACAAGCGGCTGAAACTGACGATTGATCCGTCGGCGGTGCTTTACGTCAGCGCGGACGCGAACTACATCAAGATCCACTACATCGAGAACGACAGGGTCAAGGCGTACCAGCTGAGGAATTCGATGAAGAGTCTTGAGGGTGACGCTCAGCGGCATGGGTTCGTGCGCTGCCACAGATCCTACTACGTGAATCCGAGGCACATCAAGGTTTTGAGCAGGGACAGGGAGGGCGTGATCTACACGGAGTTCACCCGTGAGGGAGTCGGACATATTCCGGTCAGCAAGCAGTACTATGACAGCCTCGCCAAGTTGCTGTAGCTCACCGTCTGGAGCTTCGAAAAACCCTTCGACCTAAGCCGCTGACGCGCGCGACAGACTCAGACGCTTCGCCCCCCCTTCAACCGGGCAATCGTCAGTCAGCCAAACGGCCGAGGATCCTGACATTTGGATCACGCGAGAGCTGGCCGGGATTGGTGCCAGGCTCCCCTTCGGGGACGGTCAGCCCTCTCGCGGCATAGAATTTTGTCCAGAACTCTGTCACCCTGCCGGTACTGTCGTGGAACGACATCGGAATCGTGGCGAAGACCGCCTCCGCGGCGGAATCCTCTCCGTCAGTGCAGTCTGTACCGTCAGTGCCGTCAGTGCCGTCAGTGCCATCAGCGGCACCCCTTTCCCGCTGCCCGCTGAAAACAAACGACATCTGCACAAGCTCCGAGCAATATACGGCGCTGTCACCAGGCATGAATATGTCATCGTAGGGAAGTCCAAGGAGCCTTCTGGCATTGTCCACGCTCGCCCTGACATCCAATCCATCGACTCTTCCCACAAGCACAGTCTCATTCTCTGACAGCCTGGCCAGAAAACTGTCCAACGGACTTTCCACAACCCCGGATTCCGGGATCGCCTCGATTACGTTCCCTTCCGCATAGACAGCGACGTGGTCTATTCCAAGTCCGTCCACACCCACGGTCACATCGGTGATGTTGTTGCCATTCCCATTCACGACAAAGAGCAGATCCCCATCCTTCAAATCCGGAGCGTTCGTCGAGGAGCACCCGAGCGCGATAAGGAGAAGGAGCATGTAAACGGCAACGGCTTTGATCAGTCTGGTACCGCAAAAGGCCTTTTTATGTACCAACATGGCAATCATAGGCGATTGGTACATCAAAGAGGCTTCTCCTGTACCAAAGCGGGATGATGACGAAAAACGGGAGGCTGATGGATAGCAGGAAAACGACCGATAGCGGGAAGGTGACGAAAAACAGGAAGCAGATGGATAGCGGGAAGACGACCAATAACGGGAAGGTGACGAAAAACAGGAAGCTGATGGATAGCGGGAAGACGACCAATAGCGGGAAGATGACCGATGGCGGGAAGGAGCGGACACGCGGGACAAAACGGAACCGGACATAAGACTGGGTGAAAACTCAAATGATAATGACAATACAAATGAAATGGCCTGACACCAGAAGGATGTCAAGCCATAATACTATCTGGAACACCGTCCGCCAAACTACTCGGCGGAATCATCGTCGCCTCCGTACTGGGAGATGTTGTCGTCAGGAAGGGTGCTGTCGGCGGGGGCGTCGGCGGAAGATCCGGCAACATCCTCGTTCTCGGCATCCTCCTCGCCCTCAAGCCACCTCTCAAGAGCCTCGGCGTCATCGGTCTTCACCTTGATCTTCACGAGATTGATGGAGTCATCAGTCTCGACGGTCACGGCATAGAACGTGGTGCCGTCAGGCTTCGGGTACTTCACAAGGTCAGGAAGATAGTCACTGAACCCCTTTGGATATTTCTCATTGAACGCGGCGGCAAGCGCCTCGGACATATTCTCGTAGCTTACCACGTGTCTTTTCTTCTGATCTGGTGCCATACTCATTTATAAAACCAAATAAAACTATATTCTTAACACAACCGCGGCACATCGTTCCGGAATATGAAATTCGGGAATTTCAGGCCATTGCAAGGTGACGGAAAAGGATCTTTTCAAAAGTCCCTCGTTTTCGGGTGCAATATTAAGACATTTTTCCGAATTGAGAAGCAATCGGCAAACTATTTTCTGAAAAAAAACGATTTCTGCCTCTTCTTCTTCTCCGGATCGCGCTCTACGAACACCGGTCTCATGTTTCGGGGATCGATTCCGGTGTAGTACATGACAGAAGATGTGGTCATCGGAGTAGGGGTGAAATCCTGCACCTGATCCATGTATATTCCTTTCAAAGCCGGATTCTTCGACAGATTCTCCATGTCCTTCATCGTGCAGCCCGGGTGGGAGGAGATGAAGTACGGGACGATGCCGGTCCGGCGGCCGTTCTGCGCGCAGATTTTGTCAAACTCATAGCGGAGTCTCTCGAACAGTTTGAACGAAGGCTTGGCGATGTACTGAAGAACCTTGTCCTCCGTGTGTTCCGGAGCGACTTTCATACGCCCGGATGTGTGGTCAAGAATCAAAGTCTTGAGGTAAGGCTTGGATGTCTCGTCCACAAAGCCTTTCTCATCGAGGAACAAATCGTAACGGATCCCGCTGCCGATGTAGGAATGGCGTATTCCCGGCACGGCATCGACCTTCCGGTACAACTCAAGCACCTGTTTGTGAGAGCGGTTCATATTCGGACACGGAGCCGGAAAAAGACAGGATTTCCTGCGGCATTTGTCGCAAAGGTCCGGGTTCTTGCCACGCATCATATACATATTGGCCGTAGGGGCCCCGAGATCGGAGATATTCCCCGCAAAGCCTGGCATCTCGGCCAATTTCTTAACCTCAGCGACTATGGACTCCTGCGAACGGGACTGGATGAACTTACCCTGATGCGCGGCGATGGTGCAGAAATTACATCCTCCGAAGCACCCTCGGTGAGTGATGATGGAATCCTTGATCATGTCATAGGCCGGGATCCTCTTCCCCTTGTAGCGCGGATGCGGCAACTTGGTGAAAGGCAGGTCCCAGAACGAATCCATCTCCTCGGTCGTGGACGGTGAATATGGCGGATTGATCTGCACATAACCATACCCGACAGGCTCGATGATCGTCGCCGGATGCATCATATTGGCGTGAGTCTCAATCAGATGAAAGTTCTCGGCGAACGCCTTCTTATCCTTCTTGCACTCCTCGAACGAATGAAGCACCAACGGCTCCTTGACCTTCCACTTTCCGCTCATAAGGAACGCGATCTGCGGAATCCGATGTATCTCATGAATATTCCTCTGCGCCTCAATGGCTCTCGTCAGTTCCAACATCGGCTTCTCCCCCATCCCGTAGCAAAGGTAGTCAGCCTTGCACCACTGCAATATGGACGGAACAAGTTCATCTTTCCAATAGTCATAATGGGTAAGCCGACGGAGCGAAGCCTCGACTCCCCCGATGATGACCGGAACATCGGGATAGAGTTTTTTTAATATGTTCGTATAGACACTGACCGCATAATCCGGCCTCTGTCCGGCCTTGCCTTCGGGGGTGTAGGCGTCGTCGTGGCGGAGACGCTTGCCGGCTGTGTAGTGGTTCACCATCGAATCCATCGCCCCGGCGTTCACTCCGAAATAGAGCCTCGGAGCGCCTAACTTCTTGAAATCCCTTAGGTCATCCCTCCAGTTGGGTTGCGGCACGACAGCGACCCGGTAGCCGAAATGCTGAAGCCAGCGGGCTATGCAGGCCGTGCCGAAAGAAGGGTGGTCCACAAAGGCATCACCCGTGAAAAGGATGATGTCGATGTAGTCCCACCCTAAGGCTTCAACCTCCTTTTTGGAGGTCGGGAACATATAATCCGTTTCGGACATCGGAAATATTCCTACATTCTTTCAGGCAGTTCGATTCCGAGGATGCCCATCGCCTTGCGTAGGACGGCGGAAAGCGTGTCGATCAGCACCAGACGCATCTTGAGCACATCCTCGTTCTCCTCCTTGAGGATCGGCGTGTCGTGGTAGTACTGGTTGAACTCCTTGGCGATGTCGTAGGCATAGTTGGCGATGACGGCCGGTGAATATGCCTGCGCGCCTTCGGCTATCTTGGCCGGGAAGGCGTTCAGCAACTTTATCAAACGGATCTCCTTGGCGCTGAGCTCAACCTTCGGCAGAGGAGAGGCGGCATATTCAATGCCCTTCTCCGCGGCCTTGCGCAGGATGGAGCGGATTCGCGCGTGGGTATATTGGATGAACGGGCCGGTGTTGCCGTTGAAGTCGATTGACTCCTTCGGGTTGAAGAGCATCGTTTTCTTCGGATCCACCTTGATGATGAAGTACTTAAGGGCACCAAGACCTATCATGTGATAGAGCTTCGCCTTGTCCTCCTCGCTCATGTCGGCCAGCTTGCCGGACTCGTCGGAAGTGGCTCTCGCCTCCTCGTACATCTTCTGGATGAGGTCATCGGCATCCACAACTGTTCCCTCGCGGGACTTCATCTTGCCCTCAGGCAGCTCGACCATTCCGTAGGAAAGATGGAATATGTTGTCGGACCATTCGAATCCCAACTTCTTGAGGATCAGTTTCAACACCTGGAAGTGGTAGTTCTGCTCGTTGCCGACCACATAGACGTGAGAGTCAAGGTGATATTCAGCGAAACGCCTTTCGGCCGTTCCCAGATCCTGGGTGATGTAAACCGACGTTCCGTCAGAACGGATGAGCAGTTTCCTGTCAAGTCCGTCGGCCGTGAGGTCGCACCAGACGGAGCCGTCCGGATCCTTCACGAACACGCCCATATCCAGTCCCTTCTGAACCAACTCCTTACCAAGAAGATAGGTCTGGGACTCGTAGTAAACCTTGTCGAATGTGATTCCGAGAGCCTTGTAGGACTCGTCGAAGCCCTTGAGCACCCAGCCGTTCATCCTGGCCCAAAGGTCGCGGACCTCCTTGTCGCCGGCCTCCCATTTTTGGAGCATCTCGTGGGCTTCCTTGAGGCAAGGGGCCTCCTTCTTGGCGGTCTCCTCGTCCATTCCCCCGGCAATCAAATCCTCGACTTCCTTCTTGTAGATGTCGTTGAAAGCCACGTACATATCCCCGACAAGATGGTCGCCCTTAATCCCCGTGGACTCCGGAGTCGCGCCGTTGCCGACCTTCAGCCATGCAAGCATGGACTTGCAGATGTGCACTCCCCTGTCGTTGACAAGGGTGGTCTTGATCACGTTGTTGCCGCTGGCCTTCAGAAGCCTTGACACCGAGTCACCCAGAAGGTTGTTCCTGATGTGGCCGAGGTGCAGAGGCTTGTTGGTGTTCGGCGACGAGAACTCGACCATGATGTTCTTGCCGGTCGTCGGCAGGTCACCGAAGTCCTTGTCGGCCACGATCTCTCCGAAGAGTTCGTTCCAGAACAGATTGGAGAACAACAGGTTGAGGAAACCTTTGACGCAGTTATATTCAGAGATTTCCGGCACGTTCGCCTTCAGCCATTCTCCGATGGCGTTGCCCGTGTTCTCCGGGGTGGAGTGCGACAGGCGCAGCAGCGGGAAGACGACGAGTGTGAAGTCTCCCGTGAATTCCTTTCTGGTCACGGAGACCTGAAGCGCCGACGGTTCGATGTCGGCGTTATAGAGTGCCTTGATGGCTTCTGAAGCCTTCGAGGCGATAAAAAGTTCCGGGGTCATTAGCCGAGATAGGTTTTAAGAAGTTTGCTTGCGGATGGTTTCTTGAGCTTGCGGATCGCCTTTTCCTTGATCTGGCGGACTCGCTCCCTTGTGAGGTCAAGCCTCTCGCCGATCTCCTCAAGGGTCATCTCCTGGCAGCCGATGCCGAAGAACGACTTGATGATCTCGCGCTCACGGGTCGTCAGGATCTGGAGAGACCTTTCGATCTCGGTGCTGAGGGACTCGTTCACAAGGCCTCTGTCGGCCATCGGCGAGTCGTCGTTAGGAATCACATCCAGAAGGCTGTTGTCCTCGCCCTCGACGAACGGAGCGTCCACGGACACGTGTCTTCCGGACACCCTGAGGGTGTCGGAGATCTTGTCCTGCGGGATGTCTATCATCTCGGAGAGTTCCTCATTGGAAGGGCTTCTCTCGTTCTTTTGCTCGAACTGTGAAAGAGCCTTGTTGATCTTGTTCAGGGAACCGACCTGGTTGAGCGGAAGCCTGACAATCCTGGACTGCTCGGCAAGAGCCTGAAGGATTGACTGGCGGATCCACCACACGGCGTATGAAATGAACTTGAATCCTCTCGTCTCGTCGAACTTCTCGGCAGCCTTGATCAGGCCGAGATTGCCCTCATTGATCAAATCCGGAAGGCTAAGACCTTGGTTCTGGTACTGTTTCGCTACAGAAACAACGAATCTGAGATTGGCTCTCGTGAGCTTTTCAAGAGCTTTCTGGTCGCCCTTGCGGATCCTTTGGGAAAGCTCGACCTCCTCCTCCGGTGACACCAACTCCTCGCGGCCTATCTCCTGAAGGTACTTGTCCAGCGAGGCGCTCTCGCGGTTGGTGATTGACTTCGTAATCTTTAATTGCCTCATATCTACTTGTAATACACAATATTCCCTGACGGAAGGCTGTGATTCCTTTCCGCCAGGGAAAATCAGAATCTCAGCTTTCTATTCCTTGCTGAATCCGAAGAAGGCCTTTCTACCGTTGGCTGTCACGCCCTCGACGTAGACCGCCCTCTTGGCGGATTTGGCGATGTTCAAAACATCCTGAGGTGTGCCTACAGGCTGATCGTTGACATAGGTGATGATCATTCCCTCGGAAGCGCCGGCCTCAAGCATCTTGCCGGTCCCCACGGAAGTCACCTCAACACCTTTCTTCAGGCCGAACTTCTCAAGAGCCTCCTTGGAAGCCTCCTTAAGGGTCGTTCCGTAGAACGCGATCTCGCCGTCTCCGACCTCGGTACCGTTCTCGGTGCTGCTGCCCATCAGCGTGACTTCGAAATCCTTCTCATTCCCGTCACGGACAACCGTCACCTTGGCCTTGTCGCCAGGATGGAAGGAATTGACCTTCACCTGCACGGCGGAACCGTTCCTGACTGGCTTCCCGTCGATGGCGATGATCACATCACCTTCCTTAAGGCCGGCCTTGTGGGCGGAGCTGCCTTTCGCAACCTCTCTGATATATACGCCTTCCGGAGAAGAAAGTTTCATTTTTTTCAACATATCGTCAACAGAGTCGTATTTCAGCACCTTGGCGAGACCCTCGTTGAGATCCGACATCGCTATTCCGAGGACAGCCCTCTTGACGGAGCCGAAATCAATAAGGTCATCGACGATCTTCTTCACGATGTTCACCGGAACCGCGAAGGAATAGCCCGAATAAGCTCCTGTCTGTGAGACGATCGCGGTGTTGATGCCGACCAGCTCGCCTGTCTTGTTGACAAGGGCGCCACCGGAGTTGCCCGGATTCACAGCCGCGTCGGTCTGGATGAAGGACTCGATCTGGATGCCGTTGTTGTTCTCCCTCGGATCATGCGCCATGGAGCGTCCCTTGGCACTGACGATGCCGGCGGTGATGGTAGATCTGAGCTGGTAGCCCAAAGGACTGCCCACGGCCAGCACCCACTCTCCGAGCCTCAGCTGGTCGGAATCACCGAATGGAAGGGTCGGAAGTCCCTGGGCGTCAATCTTTATCAATGCGACATCGGTGGCCGGGTCTGTACCGATCACCTTAGCTTCGTAGGTCTTGTTGTTGTTCAGTGTCACCTGCACCTTGGTGGCGTTCGCGACAACGTGGTTGTTGGTCACGATGTAGCCGTCCGGACGGATGATCACACCAGAGCCGCTTCCCTGCTGCTCCCTTGTCTGAGGCTCGCCGTCCCCGAAGAAGAAGCGGAAGAACGGATCGGCCATCTGATACTTCTGCGTCACGGTCACTTCTACATAGACGACAGCGTCCACGGCGGCCTCCGCCGCATAGGTCAGGTCAGGATAGTCCGACTGTGCCAGATTGACAGTCCTTGTGACCGTCCCGTTCTCTGTCCTTGCCACTTTGTCTCCCTCATCCACGGTGGCCGCCTTAACGACACCGTAAGCCGCCAGCACGCTGAACAACACTGACAGCACCACTGTAATTAAACCTTTTTTCATTTCAGACATATTATTAAAACTTATTATTGTCAAAAACCGCCGAAAGGATCCAACCCCTTGCCTTTAACCCCGTTAAAGGTGGCCTGCCACCTTTTTCAGGACTTCCGGAACGGCGTTTCCGGAACCCAAGGCAAAAAATCAAATATGATGCCATAATATTAAGGAATATTAAGGAATATTAAGGGAATATTCGTATATTTGCCTTTTACAGAGGCCTCCCTTACGGAGTCCGCCACAACAAAGAATTTAAAAACTCTACGAATATGAAATTCAACGTATCAAGCACTGAGCTGCTGAAAGGATTGATGGACATCTCCAAGGCAATCCCCGCCAAGTCCGCGCTGCCGATTCTGGAAAATTTCCTCTTTGACCTCAAAGGCAACATCCTTGAGGTGACCGCATCGGACTCGGAACTCACGCTCAGAACAGAGATTGAAGTCGATACAACACAGGAGGAAGGCAAGATCGCCGTTCCCGCAAGGCACATGATCGATCTGCTCAAGGAACTCCCTGACCAGCCGGTCGCCATCAGCACGGCCAGCGACAGCTCCATCGAGTGCAAGTGGACGAGCGGTAACTCCGTGCTTCCTTTCTTCCCTGCCGAGGACTACCCTGAGATCAAGGGGACGGGCGACGACGCCGAGAAGATCGAGTTCCCGGCCGAGAGCCTCATCGAAGGCATCAACAGCACGATCTACGCCACGGCAGACGATGAGATCAGGCCTGCGATGAACGGTATATTCTTTGACTTCGGCCCCGAGTCCACCACCCTGGTGGCCTCTGACTCGCACAAGCTGATCTGCTACACCGCGAAGGAGGTCAAGACTCCTGAGAAGTGTTCCTTCATCCTTCACAAGAAGCCGGCAGCCGTGCTGAAATCCATTCTCGGCAAGGATGACGGGACTGTTGAGATCGCATTCGACTCCAGCACGGTGCTGTTCACATTCGGCAGGACCACTATGGTATGCAGGCTGATCGTGGGCAAGTACCCTAAGTACCGTGACGTGATCCCTCAGAACAACTCCAGCGTGCTGAAGATCGACAGAGCCCTGTTCCTGAACACCGTAAGGCGTGTGGCCGTCTGCGCCAACAAGGCCTCGAACCACATCAAGCTCGACCTCAAGCCGGGACAGATGGAGATCACGGCGCAGGATCTCGGTTTCGCCATCGCCGCCTACGAGAAGATCAGCTGCGACTACAACGGTGACGAGCTTTCCATCGGGTTCAAGTCCACATTCCTCACCGAGATCCTCGCGAACATGAGCTGCGAGACTGTGGTGATGAAGTTTGCCGACGCGCGCAGGGCCGCCCTTATCATTCCTTCCGAGGACGAGGAGGAAAGCGGCAAGATCTGCGGAATCCTGATGCCTATCATGGTCTAATCCACGTAATTGACAGGCTATGGAACTTTCTCTTGAGAGGCCTCTGCTTTTCTTCGACATCGAGAGCACGGGGCTAAGCATCGTGAATGACTGCATCGTGGAACTCAGCTTCGTCAAGGTGTTCCCTGACCACCACCACGAGGTCAAGACGTGGCGTGTGTGTCCGTGGGACTACACCCTCCGCAGGCAGCACCCCATCGATCCGGGCGCCAGCCAGGTGAACGGTATCAAGGACGAGGATGTGGCCGGTGAGAAGAAGTTCATCGAGATCGCTTCCGAGGTTGTGGAATGGCTGAAGGACAGCGACCTGGCCGGCTACAACTCCACGAAGTTCGACCTGCCGATGCTGGCCGAGGAGATCGAGAGGGTGAGGGCGTACTGCAAACGCAGGATCGAGGATCCGAAGAACACTCCGGAGAACAAGGCGAAGGCCCAGGCTACACTGGAGGCGACGGACATCGACCTTCACTCCAAGCAGATGATCGACGTGCAGACAATCTACCACTACATGGAGCCACGCAACCTCAAGGCCGCCTACCGGTTCTACTGCGGCGGCGAGGACTTCGAGAACGCACACTCGGCGGAGGCTGACACGATGGCGACCTACGAGGTGCTGAAAGGCCAGCTGGACATGTACCAGTCGCCGACGAAGTACCATGAGGTGACGCTGAAGAACGATGTGGAATTTCTCTCGGGAGTGGCCGGAAGACCCCGCACCGTGGACTACGCGGGAAGGCTGGTCCTCGGCAAGAATGACGAGCCTACGATCAGTTTCGGGAAGCACAAGGGCAGGACGGCCAGGGAGGTGTACGAGACCGAGCCGGCCTACTTCGCCTGGATCGACAACGGAGAGTTCACGATGGACACGAAACGGCAGTTCGCCCGCCTGAAGGAGCAGTTCGAAAAGGAGAAGAGAGAGGCGGCCAAGGCTCGTGAAGCCGAGATGAGCAAACCTCTTGAGGGTGAGGCGTTTGACAGCGCAATCGCCGGCCTTAAGGACAAATTCGGAGGCGGCAGGCTTTTCTAGGGTGTCCAGGCGCTTGTCGCAAGCACCGACAATGACCCGCCCCTTCTCGCCGACAACCAAGCGCGCAAGATTGATTCATGAATATAATCGTAAAGACATCAACCGGCAGTATCGTCGTGCGGCCGGACACGACATGGGACAAGGACAATGAGGATTTCTACCCTCCTGAGTTCGTGGACGAGCTGACATATTCGCCGGTACTTTCCGCCCGCATCCTGAAGCCGGGTCGGAGCGTCGGCAGGAAATTCGCGTCAAGATACTACGACTCAGTTGGTTTCGGAGTCCTCCTCTACCCGGAGAATATGCTTGACGGCACCCCTGAAGGTTACGCCCAGGCCATCTGTCTGGATCACACATCCTTTCTGCCCACGCCGATGTTCCAGCCGCAAAGGCTGGAAGAAGATGGCCGATTCAGCCTATTCAGAAATGAAGTTGAGCTTTTCACTTTCGACCGCCCATCCTTGAATATGATCGAGGACGCTCTCGTGGAAGCCACAAAGCTACTCTACATCCGCACCGGCGACATCATCGCCGTAGAACTTGCATCCCGCAAGCCGCTGACAATCCGCCCCGATGTAAGCTCTCAAATCACCGGCACTTTCGACAACAACGAAATCATTGATTTTCAGATTATTTTCTGAACGACGTTTCGTGATGGCCAGGGTTCAGTGAAGTGTCACCACAAACCCTCCGCGCTTCGCGCTCCGTCCCTCCCAAGCTGCGCTTGGGCCCCACCCGCTTATAGCCGCGGGTGGCTAAGGTTTGTGGTTACACTTCACTGAACCTAGATGGCTAAATAAAGCAATACAAAGCAAAATAAAGTATGTCATCGCATAGCAATATGATATAATTATGCATAAACTAACATAAACACGCAAGCCGCCGAAAAATCAAAAGTCAAATTTTGGTAACGTGCAAAATTTGACTTTTGCCTTTTTTCGGTGGCTGATTTCAGCGGTTATTTTTCGACGGCAAATTGATATTTATCGCTTTGACAAGCTCAGCGACCATTTATTTCATCAGGCGGTGAAATCCGGTTGCGATGCGGTCAAGGCCTTGCTGGAGACGGGCACGCGGGCAGGCCAGATTTATTCGCATGAAGCCGTCGCGACCGTACATCACGCCGGAGTTGATCCAGACCTTCTCGGTCTGCAACAGACTGTTCTCGATGTCGTTGGCGCACATATTCAAAGCCCTTACATCCACCCAGGCCAGATAGGTGCCTTCAAGTTTGCTGACCGGGAACTCCGGCAGACGCTCCTCGAAGAACGAGACCATCGTGCGATAATTCGCGTAGATATATTCATTCAGCTCCTTGAGCCACGGCTCGCCCGCGTTGTAGGCCGCCTGAAGGGCGAGAACGCCGAAAGGATTGACATCACAGAGTTCGTTGATGTTGATGACCCGGTCGATTAGTTTCTTCCAGTCAGGGTTGTTGGTGATGATGTTGGAGATTCCGAGGCCGGCGATGTTGAAAGACTTGCTCGGCGAGTTCATCGTGACGGTGTTGTCCTGCGATGCCTGCGAGAGCGATGCCATCGGAGTGAAATGATAGCCAGGCATTTCCAGCTCGCAATGAATCTCGTCGCTGATGACGATCACGCCGTTGCGGCGGCAGATGTCGGCCACCCGCTCCAGATCCTCCCTCGGCCAGACGCGGCCGCACGGATTGTGAGGGTTGCAGAAGAGCAACACCTTGGCCATAGGGTCGGCGGCGCGCCTCTCAAGATCCTCGAAATCAATGTACCAGGTGGCCTGATCGCCTTCGGTGTCGTAGATGAGCTTATTGATGGACAGTTCGCAGAGAGTGTTCTTCGCAGTGGAGAAGAAACAGTTGTAGGCGGGACTCTGGATGATCATCTTCGGCAGTTCGCCGTGGGGCCCGCGGCCATGATCAGGCTTCTCGACAACCTCGCCTCCGACGATCTCGTACTGCGTCAAGGCCTTGACCACCACAGACATGGCAGGTACCACGCCAGGGATGTAGCTGTACCATTCCTTCTCCGTGTGCCAGCCCCTGCGACGCTCCCACCAGTCGATGGCAGCCTCATAGTAGGAATCCGGCACATGCGTGTAGCCGAAAATCCCCTGATCGACCCTGTTCCTAAGCGCCTCCACAATCTCCGGCGCAACCTTGAAGTCCATGTCTGCCACCCACATAGGGATGACATCCTCATCAATCGGCCCGACCGGACTCTCGGCATCCCACTTCACGCAGTTGGTTCCGCGCCTGTGGGTCAGTTCATCAAAATTATATTTTCCCATAATAAATGAATATTTTCCCTCAATCACAAGCCTTGCCATCTTCTCTTATCCGCCATAACAAAAGGCGGGGAATGATTCCGGGAACGCGGCGCAAGGAAGTTTCTGACTATTCCCGGACAATTAATCTTCGAAGATAGCAAAAAACAATTATATTTGCGAGCGATGAAGACTTATGAATATATTCTGTCGGCCACGATCCTTCTCGTCTGCATCTGCGGATGTGCGAGGAAAAGCGCCGTGGCAACGGCTGCTGACGAGTGCGAGCCGCTGTTTCTGGCTGTTCGGCCGCTACCGGAGGGAGGATATTCACTGATCTCACTCTCCCCTTTTGACGGTTCCCGCGACACGCTGATCATCAGCCGCCCGCTGAGCAGACTGATCGTGATGAGCACCTCGCACATCGGCTTCCTCCGCGCCATCGGCGGCGAAGACGCCATTGTCGGAGTCTCGGGCGCTGAATATGTCTACGACTCCACCGTGAGGGCAAGAATCGGCGAGGGCAGAATCCTTGACATCGGCTACGACGCAAGCCCCGACTATGAGAAGATCATGGCCCTGAAGCCGGAACTAGTCCTTACATATTCAGTGTCACCCGTCAAATCACAGTTCCTCACCAAGCTGGAATCCCTGGGAATCAGATCTTTCACCGTCAACGAGCATCTGGAAAGCCACCCCCTCGCCCGCGCCTCCTATGTCCGCCTTTTCGGAGCGCTGACAGGAAACATGTCCGCGGCGGACTCGGTTCTGGCCGTGGTCTCGAAGAATTATCAAGCCCTGAGGGACTCCGTCAGAGCCCTGATGACCGTTCCGGGCGAGGGTCCACAAAGCGCTGATGCCGAGCAAAGAATATGTGCAAGAAAGATTCTGGTCAACATCCCCTACAAGGATCAGTGGTTCATTCCCGGCCAGGAGAATTACCTCTCTCACCTGGTGCGAGACGCTGGCGGAGAGATTCTCGGCTCAGAGCCAGGCACTTCCATCTCCGGACAAATCTCCGTCGAGCGGGCATATTCACTCTCCAAGGAAGCCTCCCTTTGGCTGAACGTCGGATGGTGCCGCACACTAGACCAACTCCTGTCCGTCAACCCCCTCTTCGGTGACTTTCTAATGAATATTCAGAAAAACGCCGCCGCGAATGGTTTCGGCTCCGCAAGTGGTTCCGATTCAGCAGGTAGTTCCGATTCAGTGGGAAGTTCCGCTTCTGCAAGTAGTTACGCTTCAGTGGATGGATTTGTCTCCGCAGGAGGTTCCGCGTCCGTGGGAGGTTCCGCTTCAGCAGGCAGCTCCGCTTCAGCAGGTAGTTCCGCTTCAGTGGATGGATTTGTCTCCGCAGGAGGTTCCGCATCCGTGGGAGGATCCGCGTCCGGAGATGAATCCACCCATGCTGATGGTCAAGCATCGCCCCAAGTCATCTGGAACGACAATTCCCGCCAAAACGCCAAAGGCGGCAACGACTTCTGGGAAAGCGGCGTGGTCCGCCCCGACCTAATCCTCCGCGACCTGATCCGAATCCTAAGCGGTAGCACCCCTGCTACTCAACTCACTTATTATCAACCCGTTGAATAAGACACCTCTCCCGCCTCAATCCATCCTCTCCTTCATCCATTCCTCTTCTTCATCCATCCATCTCCTCCATCCATCTCCTCCATCCATCTTCTCCATCCATCTTCTCCATCCATCTTCTCCATCCATCTTCTCCATCCATCTCCTCCATCCATCTTCACCATCCATCTTCTCCATCCATCTTCTCCATCCATCTTCTCCATCCATCTCCTCCATCCATCTCCTCCATCCATCTCCTCCATCCATCTTCTCCATCCCTTTCCTCCATCCCTTTCCTCCATCCATCTTCTCCATCCATCTTCTCCATCCATCTTCACCATCCATCCTTTCCTCAACCGCATCCCTATCCTCACCTTCTACTACGTCCTTAACCTTTTCCTCCATTACGTTCCCAATTCCAACTTCCATCACGTCTCCGATTCCATCCAACATCACGTTCTAAATTCCACCATCATTCCTTCCTAAATTTAATCCACGCCCCACGAGCGACTTCTAGGCAGAATCACGCCCGCAGGGTCCCGCCCGATACCACGCGAGCGAGTTTCCACGCAAATCTCGCCCGAAGACTCCCGCTTGATACCCACAAAGCGACTTTCCACGCTATTCTCGCCCGAAGACTCCCGCTTGATACCACGCGAGCGACTTTCCACGCTATTCTCGCCCGAAGATTCCCGCTTGATACCCACAAAGCGACTTTCCACGCAATTCCCGCCCGAAGACTCCCGCTTGATACCCATAAAGCGACTTTTCACGCTATTCTCATCCGAAGACTCCCGCTTGATACCACGCGAGCGAGTTTCCACGCAATTCCCGCCCGAAGACTCCCGCTTGATACCACGCGAGCGAGTTTCCACGCAAATCTCGCCCGAAGACTCCCGCTTGATACCCACAAAGCGACTTTCCACGCAATTCTCGCCCGAAGACTCCCGCTTGATACCCACAAACGACTTTCCACGCTATTCTCGCCCGAAGATTCCCGAGCGATACTCTGCAAGCTATAAAGCGAAAAACAAAGCATAATGGAATGGGTACTAGAAAATGGATCTAAGATGCTTGTGAATCCGTCGAAGAATTATAGACTCCTATGGTGACCTCGTTGCAGAGGGGGGGCATAAGTTTTCTCCGCTATTTCAGATGCGAATAAAGAACAGCTGCTACTCGAACAACTTTTTAAGAATATTCAACTCTATGTGCAACTTTCTTGAGATCCGCTTTAGGTCGAGTTTATATTTCTTCCTTAGGACAATCGCCATGCGGCACCTCTCATCCACGCTTAAATCCGAGAGGAATCTGACCTTATATTCATTTCTTAACATTCGTTGAATGATAAGGTTAACCTCTTCATCCGACAAAACCACCAATTCGCCGATGCCTTCCGCGAGATTGAAATATGCATCAAAGTCCCTGACCACACGATTGCTATAGTTCCATGAAGACTTCAGCACTTCCTCTGCCTTACCGTTCATCACATAGGACTCAGGAAGTATCATACCCACGGTTTTGTTAAAGTAGTAATTTTCAGGTAGTTTCACCCTCGTCCTAAAAGTATTCCGGCAAAACTTATCTGAAAGATCCTTTATTTGTACTTTTTCAAAAAGTCTATTTATGTCACTGAATATCAAATTGCAAGAGCCCCATAGATAACCCGGGGCAGCGATGTTCGGACATGCCTTTAAAGGATTTCTGGCAATGTACACTATAGTGTCTTCAAGTTGCTTTTTATCTTTCACGCGAATGAGTTTGAAGCCGTAGTTTTCCGGGAGGGGGCTGTGGCCGTTTGCAATCAGGCGCGCATTTATTCTCCTGAATATGAAAGACATACAATTAACAATGTCGTTTCCGGTCGCCAAAACAAGGAAATGACCGTGATTGATCATAAAGTTAAACACCACAATGGAGACATTATGAATATACTGAGCTATCGCAACAGTGTTCATTCCGTCCACGTACTCACTCTCGTCATTAAAGAGTTGTCCTGTTTCGATCGAGTCCAGCACCACATGATAATACCATTTCGGCCATGTGCGATACTCCTTCCAAAGTTTTAGTCGTTTACGTTTAGTCATGTTTTTACATTTTTCGCCAAAATACGACAATTTTTCATATCGGATAATAAGAAACAGAAATATTTACTATCAAAAACATATATTTCTGTTTTTTATGATAAAATAATATTTTGCATCATTAATTATCAATAACTTATGTTTTTAAGCATCAAATCAAAGAGTCGTTCAAAAAATATCCGGTGAGCTCACGAAATAAGAATTCCTTCCTCATTCGTACAAGAATTCCTATCCACCGGTATCGAGTTTTGCCAGTGAACGATGAGGGCGGGATTCGGGCGGATTGTCGCTCGCGGAGTCACATGCGGGACAACCAAGGCGGGATTCGGGCGGTTCTGCGCCCGGGGAGGCACACGGAGAGACACACGGAGAGACAGATGAGCGATTTGGGCGGGATTCGGACGGATTGTCGCTCGCGGAGTCACATGTGGGACAACCAAAGCGGGATTCGGGCGGTTTCGCGCCCGGGGAGGCACACGGAGAGACAGGTGAACGATTTGGGCGGGATTCGGGCGGATTGTCGCTTGCGGAGTCACATGCGCGACAACCAAGGCGGGATTCGGGCGGTTTCGCGCCCGGGGAGGCACACGGAGAGACAGATGAACGATTTGAGCGGGATTCGGGCGGATTGTCGCTCGCGGAGTCACATGTGGGACAACCAAGGCGGGATTCGGGCGGATTCGCGCCCGGGGAGGGACAAGCGGGTAGTGAACAGAATATAGAAGTATGATGTTGTGAGCAGGGATGTAGGGAGGGATGTAAGCCGGGATGCCAGCGGAAATGCCAGAGGGAGTTGCCAGAGGGAGTTGTCAGAGGGAGTTGTCAGAGGAAGTTGTCAGAGGAAATGCCAGAGGGAACTGTCAGCGGAAATGCCGGCCGGGGATGGGACGGGGATTTGGTCAGCGGCCCAGGAGGAAGAGTTGGGAGGCGTGGGTGCGGGGAAGGGTTTGGAGGTTGGTTATGTCTTTTGCGGAGGGGGTTACACGGATGGAGAGGAGGTCTTTGGCGGAGGGGGTTACACGGATGGAGCGGAGGTCTTTGGCGGAGGGGGTTACACGGATGGAGAGGAGGTCTTTTGCGGAGGGGGTTACACGGATGGAGCGGAGGGCTTCGGCGGCGGAGGCGAAGGCTAGGGAGGGGGTGTTGTTGTTCTCGCTTAGGTGGCAGAGGAAGAGGTTCTTCAGGCCGGGGTGCCAGAAGCGGCGGATGGCGGAGGCGCATTCGTCGTTGCTCAGGTGGCCGTTGCCTTGGCAGATACGCATCTTTAGGTCGTGGGGGTAGGGGCCTCCTATGAGCATTCCTGAATCGTAGTTGGACTCGATCACCACGGTGTCTGCCTTCCGGGCATATTCAATGGCCTCGTCGGTCGCGCGGCCGGCGTCGGTCATCAGGAAGAAACTGACGGAAGACCATTCTATGAAATAGCCTACGGTCTGGGTCGCGTCGTGCGGCACCACAAAGTGGCTTACCAAAGGGAGATCCTCTTCGGGAACATCATCGCGCAGTCTTACTCTGACGGGGGCGGCGGGAAGGATGCGGCGGTAGGAGGCTATGTGGGTCTGGGTGAAAGTGTGATGGGAAAGGGCCTCGTGGAGAACGGCGGTGGCGTAGACCGGCTTTCCCAGATGCTTGCAGTAGGAGCCCAGGTGGCGGATGTGGTCCAGATGGTCGTGGGTCACTAGAACGGCCTGGAAGGAATCCGTGCCCAGGCCGTGCTCCGCCAAGGTCTTTTTCAGGCGGCGGACACTCACGCCGGCATCGATCAGGAGGCCGGACTTGCCGTCGGAAAGGAAATAGCAGTTGCCGCAGCTGCCGCTGGAGAGGCTCAGAAACTTCAACATCAATTCTTCTCCTCCTCACAATATTTCGAAATCACACTGTAGGCGTCGCTTACGCCAAGCTCGCCGGCGCGGGAGAGGTCTATGCAGCCTTTCTCCTTGTCCTTCAGGTAGATCAGCACCAAGCCTCTGTTGAAGTAGGCGTCGCCCATGTAAGGGTAGACATTGATGGCTTTCGTGTAGCTGTCCACCGACTCCACGAACTTGGAGGACAGGCAGTAGAGGTTGCCCAGGTTGAAATAGATGTACGGCACTCCCGGCAGGAGGCGGTCGGCGGCAAGCATGTCGTCGATGGCTTCCGAATAGTCATACGTCCGGCTGACCTGATCCCTCACACGGGCGCGGGTGGTACCCTTGTCATCCATCGTCAGGGTCTGGACATTGTTCTCGATGGAGGAGATGAAGTCGATCATCTCGGCGCGCAGCACTCCCCTGTTCAGGTAATAGAACGCCTTGTAGTACTCTGAATATTTCCCGTCGCTCTCGGCATTGACAGCGGTGTCAAACTGATTCAGCGCGGAGGTGTACTGCTTGGACTGGACATCGTAGAGGCCTCTGATGAACGCCCTGTCCGCTTCCGACAAAGAGTTCGGATTGCCGGCTGAGAGATAGGAGTCGCCGTAGATCGAGGCGTCGATGCCGTGGGCGAACACCGGCTTTACAAGCGAGTCGGAGTTGGAGACGGTCATCATCACAGGAGAATCCGAGATGAACTTGTCGATCAGAGGGTTCTCGTAGCGGTGCCTGAGGGCCACGTTCTGATTGTCACGCCGCGCCGCGAGGCTGAACTTGTACAACGATTTCAGGCGGATGTTGATGTCACGGTTCTGAAGAAGCTCATTGTCAAAGTCTTTCTTTGCGAAATCCGCGTCCAGTGCGATCAACGCGCTGTACTTCTTGGTCGTGTCGGCGAACGAGCCGGCCTCGGAGGCGTTCTTCGCGCGGTACTCCTGCACCTTCTTCTGGGCGATGTCGTAGTCCTGCTTCGAGGACTTCGCCCGTCCGAGCATATTCTTGACGTAGGATCTGTTCAGGTAGGCCTTGGCGAAGTCGGGATAAAGCTCGATCGCCTTGTCGTAGTCGTCCAGGGCGTCGAGCCAGCGGCCCATCCGGACGAAGTATGAGGCTCTGTTGTAGTAGGCCAGCACATTCTCCGGATTGATGTTGATGACGTGATCCATGTCGGCAAGCGCCTCCTCCATGTTCCCGACCTGCGCGTTGATCAGACTTCGGTTGTAGAGGGTGAGGGCGTTGCCAGGCTCGTCCCGCAGGACCCTGTTGAGGTCGCTCATCGCGGCGTTGTAGTTGTTCTGGTCGTAGTACATCAAGGCCCTGTTGAAATAGGCGAAGGTGTTCGTCGTGTCCAAGCCGATGGCCTTGTCCATGTCGCCGATGGCATCCTTGTAGTCCTTGCGCAAGGCATAGACGCGTCCCCTTCTGATGTAGCCCTCGGGGTCGAAGCGGTCCAGTTTGATCGCCCGGTTGTAGTCTTCCAAAGCCTTTGTGGTGTCGCCGAGGAAAAGATAGGAGGCGCCTCTGTTGAGGAACGCTGACGGATCCTTCGGCTCCTTTCTGATGTAGCGGTCGAAGTCGCTCACGGCCTTGTCGAACTGCTGGGCGAGGAAATAGGTCACTCCCCTGCTGAAATAGAGGCCATTGAGTCCCGGGCGAAGCTCAAGTGCCTTTTCCAGATCCTTCAGAGCCTCGTCATATTTCCCGGAACGGCTCAGGGTGATGGCCCTGTAGTGGTAGCCGTTGGTGAAGACGGGATTCAGACGTACCGACGTGTTGAAGTCAGCCTGGGCACCGCGAAGGTCTCCCAGATTGTACTTGGCGATGCCTCTGTAAAAGAATGTCCAGCAATCAGTCGAGTCAAGCCTCGCAAGAACGTTGAAATGGCCGATCGCCTCTGAATATTTACCGTCAGCCAGAGCCGCTCTACCTCTGAAGTTGAACACATCCTTGTCGTACTGCGCATTGGCGACCAAAGCGAGGCACAACAGGAAAAACAGAGTCAGCACTGACCTTTTCATACAAATATATTTTACTTTAAGGCTTAAAATTCCTAATTTTGTCGTTTGCAAAGATAAACATTTATCGTGCCTTGAAGACGCATTTTTATAAATTTTTCATATTCATTCTTCTTCTGGCGGACGCGGCGGCGCTTTCCGCGCAGCAGAACAGTGTCAGGATGGTGCCTTCCGGAAGGAATGCCGAGAAATACATCTCATCCGAGAGCCTGAGAAGGGAGGTGGAGTTCCTATCGGCCCCCTCGTTCGGCGGGCGCGCCTCCGGCACAAGAGGGGCGACCGAAGCGGCGTTCTGGATCTCAAGGCATTACGCCAGCATCGGCCTGATGCCTTTCGACGGCAGCTGGAGCCGCTCGTTCAGACTCCCGGCGGAGGGCGGAACGGACGGAACGGGCGGAACGGGCGGAACGGGCGGAACGGGCGGAACGGGCGGAACGGGCGGAACGGACGGAATGCACGGAACGGGCGGAACGGACGGTGGCTCAGCATTGAAAAATGATGATGAAGGGTGCCGCGGCGCGGTGGGAAGGAATATCATCGGTTTCCTGCCGGGAAAAAACACCTCCGGGAAGGACAAGTATGTGATCATCGCCGCCCACTATGACAGCCACGGGGTCATCGACGGGAATCTCTATCCGGGAGCGGACAGCAATGCCTCCGGCGTTGTCGCCATGCTGAACCTGGCCGTGATGTTCGGGAAGATGAAGGAGCTTGGACGGGACTACGGAAAGAATCTCATCTTCGTGGCCACGGACGCCAAGGAAAGGAATTCCGCCGGGGCGGAGGCGCTGATGGCGGAAATCCGTAGCGGCAGTCTGAGGAATCCGTCCAGCGGCGAGGCGATCACCATGGACAAGATCTACGCCACCGTCGTGCTGGACATTATCGGCAGCACACTGGAGCCGATCCACAAGGGAAGGAACGACTTTCTGATCATGCTCAGCGGCGGGCAGTTCACATTTGACCTCACCCGCGCGAACGAGGGGCCGGGACTCGGACTCGACATCGCCACGAACTACTACGGAAGCCAGAGCTTCACGGAAATGTTCCACAGAAGGTTCGGCGACCAGAAGGTCTTCACGCAGAACGGGTTGACCTGCGCGGTCTTCACCTCCGGCATCACCATGCTCACCAACAAGACCTCGGACACTGCCGGGACGCTTGACTACGAAATACTACGCAAAAGAATATTCCTTATCTTCCACTGGTTGGAAAAAATACTCTGACAATGAAAGAATTCTGGTCAATGATAAAGCGCTATGTCGCGCCTTTCAATAAATATCTCGCCGGATCGGTCGTACTGAACATCCTTTCGGCGGTCTTCAACATATTCTCGTTCGCCATCATCGTGCCGATCCTGAGGATCCTGTTCAAGATCAACGAGACGGTCTATTCATTCACCCCCTGGAACGAGGTCTGGCAGATGCCGTTCAAGGATCTGGGGGACGCTTTCATGGGCAACGTCTACTGGCAGCTGGAGCAGCAGATCTCGACACTCGGAGCGTCGATGGTGCTGCTCTTCCTGTGCATATTCCTTGTGGTGATGACCGCGCTGAAGACGGCTTGCTACTTCGGCTCGTCCGCCGTGATGGTGCCGATCAGGACGGGTGTGGTGAAGAACATCAGGATGGACATCTACAACAAGATCCTGGCCCTTCCGCTGGGCTTCTTCTCGGAGGAGAAGAAAGGCGACATCATCGCCAGGATGAGCGGTGACGTGCAGGAGGTGGAGAATTCCATCACGGGATCGATCGAGATGCTCATCAAGAACCCTATCCTGATTTTCTTCTACTTCGCCGCCCTTCTCGTGATCAGCTGGCAGATGACGGCCTTCACCATCCTTTTCGCCCCGCTGATGATGTGGGTGATGGGTGTCGTGGGAAAGAACCTTAAGAGGAAATCGCTTGAGGTACAGCAGCTTTGGAGCGACGTGATGGCCCAGGTGGAGGAGACCCTCGGCGGGCTGCGCATCATCAAGGCCTTCATCGCCGAGAGGAAGATGTCCGAAAGGTTCGACAACGTGAGCGAGGCGATGAGGAAGAAGAGCAACCGCGTGACGATCCGCCAGTCCCTCGCCCACCCTATGAGCGAGTTCCTGGGAACGGTGCTGATCATGATAGTGCTGTGGTTCGGCGGAACCCTGATCCTGGGAGGGAAATCGACCATCGACGCGCCCATATTCATCTACTATATGGTGATCCTCTACAGCATCATCAACCCGATCAAGGATTTCGCGAAGGCAGGGTACGCCATCCCGAAGGGCATGGCCTCGATGGAGAGGATCAACAAGATACTGGACGCGGAGAATGACATCGTGGAGCCTCGGGAGCCTAAGACGCTCGGCGGATTCAACGACAGGATCACCTTCGACCACGTGAACTTCCACTACCCCGACGGACAGAGGAAGGTACTGGATGACGTGAGCCTGGAGATTCCTAAAGGCAGGACGATCGCCATCGTGGGGGCTTCCGGAGCCGGAAAATCCACCCTTGTGGACCTCATTCCGAGGTTCTACGACCCGACCGGCGGGGCGATCACCATCGACGGCACCGACATCAGGGACGTGCGGATCGCCGACCTGAGGAGCATAATCGGCAATGTCAACCAGGAGTCGATCCTCTTCAACGACAGCATTTTCAACAACATAGCCTTCGGAGTGGAGAACGCCACCATGGAAAGCGTGATCGAGGCGGCCAAGATTGCCAACGCCCACGACTTCATCATGGAGAAGGAGGGCGGCTACGACTTCAACATCGGCGACAGGGGCGTGAAGCTCTCCGGCGGACAGAGACAGAGAATCAGCATCGCCCGCGCCATCCTCAAGAACCCTCCGATCCTGATCCTCGACGAGGCCACGGCCTCTCTGGACACCGAGTCCGAGAAGATCGTGCAGGAGGCTCTCGACCGCCTGATGTCCACAAGAACTACCATCGCGATCGCCCACAGGCTTTCGACCATCAGGAACGCCGACGAGATCATCGTGATGGACGAGGGCCGGATCGTAGAGCGCGGCAGGCACGAGGAGCTGCTTGCCCAGGAAGGCTACTACAAGAAACTCAACGACATGCAGGCGCTTTAGCCTTCATGGATATATTCACGGAAGAAGATGAAAAACGTCGCCAGACAAATCAGGGTCCCGTTCATCGAGGGACTTGAAAGAATGAATATGCAGGAGCTGGATCTTGCGATGGAGAAAGGAGCCTCGAAGTTCGCGGTCTGCGAGCGTAACTGGCCGAAGGACGCGCCCTACGCCCCTGACTGCAACGGGTCGATAGCCCGCACCGAGAGTCACCTCGCTGTCATGTTCCACGTCAGGGGGCTTGACCTGCGCGCCACCGCCATTGAGGACAACGGAAACAGCTGGGAGGACAGCTGCTGCGAGTTTTTCGTGACGGATCCGTACGACGGCACCTACTACAACTTCGAGCTCACCTGCATCGGTTCCCTGCTGGCCTCCAAGAGGACAAGCAGGATCGACAAGACCCTGATCGCACCGGAACTGCTCCGGAGCGTCATCAGACACAGTTCCCTGGAAAGGAAGGCGGTCACTGTCTCCGACAGGATCTTCAGCTGGACGGTGGCCATGCTGATTCCTTTCGAACTGATTGGAATAGACAGGGACAACCTCCCGGTCAGTCTCAGGGGCAACTTCTACAAATGCGGGGATCTCACCGCCCATCCGCACTTCCTGAGCTGGAACCCGATCAGGACCACGAAACCGGATTTCCACAGACCGGAGTACTTCGGGGAGATTATTCTAAAATAGGATTCTTATGATGAGGAAAAGGAATATTCTGACATTGGCGCTGCTGGTCGTCTACCTCGGAATGGTCGGCTGGTGCTGTTTCGGGCATTTCAGCGACTTGCCTGACATCGGCCAGGACAACCTGTTCGGGATTCCTATGGACAAGGTGGTGCATTTCCTGATGTTCTTTCCCTTCCCTATCCTCTGCTACCTCGCGTTCTCCGGGATGACAGGCAGGCCGCGGCACACCGTCCTGGCCGTCGGCCTGGTCTTTATGGCCGGTTGCCTGATCGCCGCCGGGACGGAGATCGGGCAGTCATTCACGAGCTACAGAAGCGGAGACGCGCTGGATTTCGTGGCGGACACGCTTGCACTGGCCATTTCCTCCATCATCGTGATGATCATTGATTTGCGGATAATAAAAACACACAATAAACCGAAATGCTCAAAAGAATCATAACCGCCGCTGCCGTCGCCTGCCTGCTGACGACAAGTCTGGACGCGCAGACTGTCAAGGAGTTCAAGGACGCGGTGGACTCTCTCCAGACCCTGATGGTGGAAAGGACAAGGGTTTCCGCCCAGGTGAAGGCCAACAAGGTAGTCAGAAGAGGCTACGATCTGGATTTCTATTTCACCCCCTCGATGGGCGACTTTCCATGGAGAACAGAGGATGTCGAGTGGCTGAGACGGACGCTCAAGAGCATTCTGCCCGAATCCTGCGCGAAGTACGGCGTAGGGAAACTTCTCATCGGAAAGAGATCGCTTGAGTCCTACGTCATGCCATCCCTTGGCAACAACGGGAAACCGATCAGCGACAGGTTCAGGACCACGGACTTGCGCAACGTCCATCCGTTCGTCACAAGGACCGACGGGCAGGCGTTCGCCAAGGGGCTTACCGGACGGAACATAGCGCTATGGCAGAGCCACGGGCGGTACTTCGAGGAGAAGACGGACCGCTGGGAATGGCAGCGCGCCCCGATGCTCCACACCGTGGAGGACATGTACACGCAAAGCTACGTGCTTCCGTTCCTGATCCCGATGCTGGAGAACGCCGGAGCCTATGTGATGACACCGCGCGAAAGGGATCCGCAGACGATGGAAGTGGTCGCGGACAATGATCCGGCATTCGAGGAAGGTCGCGGGGAAGGCGTGAGGATTGAGGGAAGATATTCAGAGACAGGTTCTTGGTCAGATGCCGGTGTGGGCTTCGCAGACGCGCGGGCGACATATTCAGGTCTTGACAATCCGTTCCGGATGGGTACGGCGCGCCAGGCGGACTGCCGCGTCCGACAGAGGGGAAAGGCCGCCCGGGCATGCTGGACACCGGACTTCCCCGAAAGAGGAGAGTATGCGGTCTATGTGTCCTACAAGACGCTTCCGCACAGCACACCGTGCGCCCGCTACACGGTCAGGCACCTTGGCGGCGAGAGCGAGTTCATCGTCAACCAGAGGATGGGAGGCGGAACCTGGATCTACCTCGGCACGTTCGAGTTCGACAAAGGCACGGACGGCTGCGTCATCCTCGACAACAGCGTCCCTAAGGGCTACAATGTGCCGGGCAACGCCGTCATAACAGCGGACGCGGTTCGCTTCGGCGGCGGCATGGGCAAGATCGCCAGAGGACTTAAGGATCAGCCTGTCAATGAATATGCCACCTCAGGCATGCCGTCCTTCACGGAGGGAGCCTTCTACTGGATGCAGTGGGCCGGCGCGGACTCCACCATACTCAACAGATACGCCGACGACTACACCTCCGACTACGGAGACCGAGGCGCGTGGGTTGGCTGGATGACCGGAGGCTCAAGGACGAACCCGAAAGCAGAGGGACTGAATATTCCGATAGACCTGGCGTTCGCCTTCCACACAGACGCCGGGACCACGCCGGACGACTCCATAGTCGGCACCCTGTCGATCTACACCCTGCTTAACGACGGAAGCGACAAGTTCGCCAACGGAGAGTCAAGGCTTCAGCAGAGGATGCTCGCCGACTTCGTGCAGACAGGGATCGTGGACGATGTTCGCAAGACCTTCAACGCGGACTGGAGCAGAAGAGGGCTTTGGGACCGTTCCTACAGCGAATCCCGCACGCCGACAGTCCCTGCGATGCTTCTGGAGCTTCTTTCCCACCAGAACTTCGCCGACATGAAGTTCGGACTCGATCCTACGTTCCGTTTCACGGTCAGCAGAGCCATCTACAAAGGCATGTTGAAGTACCTCAGCGCCCGCTACGGCTGCGCCTACGCCGTACAGCCTCTGCCTGTCAACTCATTCGCCACAGCTTTCACGGACACTCCCGAAACATGTTCCAACGCCACCGTAAGGCTCAGCTGGAAGGCCACGGCTGACACCCTGGAGGCGACCGCCGCACCGAAGGGCTACATCCTCCAGACAAGGATCGACGACGGCGTGTTCGACCAGGGCAGGATCCTGGAGGAGTTCAAAACCACAGGAGACGTGATCTCCACAACACTTTCCATAGCCCCCGGTCACATCTACAGCTACAGGATTGTGGCCTACAACGACGGAGGCAAGAGTTTCCCGTCCGAGACGCTCAGCGTGGGGGTTCCCGGACACGGCAGCGGCAAGAGCGTCCTCGTGGTCAACAACTTCACAAGAGTCTCCGCCCCTGCGTGGTTCGACACTCCTGAATATGCCGGATTCAACGCCGACCTCGACGCAGGTGTGCCATACGTCAGAGAGGTCAATTTCATCGGCCCGCAGTACCAGTTCCGCCGCTCGCTGCCTTGGCTGGACGATGACAATCCGGGATTCGGCGCATGCTGGACCGACGAGGCCGGCAAGGTCTTCGCCGGCAACACCTTCGACTACTGCGGAATCCACGGAAAGGCGCTTATGGACGCCGGCTACGCGTTCCACTCGGCAAGCGTGTCGGCTTTCTCGGCAGATGACACTATGGCGGACTCCGACCTCGCGCTGGACATCATCTGCGGCAAGCAGATCACCACGGTCGTGGGGACGGGCAAGGTGGCCGACAGATTCTCGGTCTTCCCGCTCGGACTTCAGAAAGCCGTCACGCGCTTCACCGCCAACGGTGGCAATGTGCTGGTCTCCGGTGCGAACATCGGCACGGATGTCTGGGACGGGATCTACCCGATCAGAATAGACAGCACCTACAGGGCCACGACCAAAGCCTTCGTGGAGAAGACGCTGGGCTACAAGTGGATGACGAACTTCGCCAGCCGCCACGCCACGGTGGCCGCCAAGAGCAACGGACTCCTTAAGTTGAATGCTGATCAAATCTCCTTCCACAAGGATCGCAACCCACTGATCTACAATGTAGAGACCCCTGACGGCATCGTCCCTGCCAGCGACCGCGCGCAATCATTCATGCGCTACACGGACACAAACATCTCCGCCGGCACCTGCTACGAGGGCAACGGCTACAGAACCGTCTGCATCGGCTTCCCGATAGAGGTCATCAAAGACCGCGGACAGATGGGAACACTAATTGATGACATAATGAAATTTCTTGACAAATAACCAGTTATGACTCCAAGAGAATCCGAAATCATTGAACTTCTTCACAAGGAAGTCAAGCCGGCATTAGGATGCACGGAACCGATCGCGGTCGCTCTGGCAGCCGCGAGAACCATGGAAACGCTCAAAAGCAAGGCCAAGACGGTCGCTGACCATGAGATCAATGTCGAGGTCAGCGGCAACATCCTCAAGAACGGAATGGGGGTGGGAATCCCGGGGACAGGCATGGTGGGCCTCCACATCGCCGCCGCCCTTGGCGCGGTCTGCGGGAATAGCTCCTACGGCCTGGAAGTGCTGAAAGACCTGACAGAGGAGGATGTCAACTCCGCCAAAGCCCTTGTCAAGGACGGCAAGGTGAAGATCAAGGTCGCTGACAGTCCCAAAATCCTCTATGTCAAGGTGACGGTGACTACTCCGGAACACAACGCCTGGACGGTGATCGAGGATGACCACGACAGGATTGTCGAGACAGGAATTGACGGCTCCGCCTCGGACTTCAGGAAGGGAGGGAGCGGCAAGTCCTCTCCGGTCAAAGGGGCATTGGACTACAACCTGACTGTCAAGGAAATATATTCATTCGCCCAAAGCGCCAAATTCGAGGACATCAAGTTCATTCTTGCGGACAGAGACTTGAACCTTGCGCTCGCGCGGGAAGGTTTGAGCGGAGACTATGGTCTCAACGTCGGCAAGGCCATCAGGGAGAACCAACAGGAGGTTTTCGGGGATGATTTCATCAGCTTTGCGATGGGGATGACCGCCGCGGCCTCGGATGCCAGGATGGCAGGATGCAAGCTTCCGGCGATGAGCAATTCCGGCAGCGGCAACCAAGGGATCACGGTGAGTATGCCCGTGATCGCTTACGCCTTGAAATACGACGTAGATGACGAGCGGCTGGCCAGGGCGCTCATCCTCAGCAATTTGGTCGCCATTCACATTAAAGGATATCTTGGAAAGTTGTCAGCCCTGTGCGGCTGCGTGATTGCTTCGACCGGTTCAGCCTGCGGAATCGTGTTCCTCCGCGGAGGAAGCTACGACCAAGTCTGCTCGGCGATCAAGAATATGATCGGAAACATCACCGGTATGGTCTGTGACGGCGCCAAGGTCGGATGTGCCATGAAAGTCGCCTCCGGTGTGGCCTGTGCCGTCCAGTCCTGCGTCCTCGCCCTCAGAGGAATCTGCATCAAGGAGACCGACGGCATCATCGACAAGGACATCGAGAAGACAATCCGGAATCTCGGCCGTATCGGCTCCGCCGGTATGCAGTCAACCGATCACCTCATCCAGCAGATAATGCTCTGCAAAGACTAGTTTAAGAATAAATCAAGCAGCGGGGCTACGTATTACCGAATCCCGCCGCCCCGAAATCTTGCATACATATTCGGAAAAAATTCTTACGCTACTACCTGGTGAACGCCGGCGCGGAGTTTTTACGAAACACGTTCAGCCGAAGAGGCCTCTGGCGCCGGTGGATTGATGAATATGCTGAAAAAGTCGAAGGGAACTGTGATAGTTTTTCATCATATTCATCAATTGGCGGCCTTCTATGCCCTCTTCGGCTGAACGTGTTTCGTAAAAGTCGGGAATGGAGTCACCCTGCAAAACGTGCTCTTATGAAGTCACCTTGCAAACCGTGTTCAGTCGGAGTCACCCTGTAAACCACGTTCTTATGGAGTAACTCTGTAAAACGTGTTTTTTAGGCATCCTGAAGCTAATCGAAAAAGGTGTCATTAAGTGACATGTTTTTCGATTAGCCGTATGTTTTCCGCTGTTACTTCCGCGTTAGTTGACCACTATCCGGATTGACGAGAATAGAGACAAAAAAACGGAACTGTTTCTTCCGCGCTAGTTGACCACTATCTCGTCGATGAAGATGAAGGCGTGGTTGCGGTTCTTGGTCACGTCGTCGCGGACGGCTTTGTACTTGATGTAGCGGGCCTTGGCGGTGACGGTAGTGCCTAAGGTGTGCAGGAGGGCGCAGGAATCGTTGTCCGGGATCTCCAACAGGCAGACGACAGGATCGCTGAAATTGACGCCGTCCTCCGAGAATGAGACCTCGGTCCTTACCGGGAAACCGACCTCGGCGGAAGTGTGCGAAAGGAACGTGGCCCCTACATAATGAATATCCTTGACCGCTCCGAGGTCTATCGTGACATCGACATCACACAGGAATCCCTGCCAGCGGCTGTCCTTGTAGAACCAGCCTCCGCGAAGGCCGTCCACAAGGGCGTTGTCACCTCCGGCGGGATAGCCGGCGGAATATTTCCGGCCATTGTAGGCGATCCTCGCTCCGGCGGCAAGATGCTCAAGCGGAACCAGGGACTCCGGCCTCGGGCCGATCTCGTTCCTCAAATCAAAAGCGTTGTAGCCTTTTGAGCGAAGGCACTCAGCGAGCCTGACGGCATTCTCCCGGAAACGAGGATAATCCTTGCTTCCAGCCGGACTCCAGCCGATCTCGGCGATGGCGAAGGCGCGAGGGTATAGGAGGTACTCCATGTACTCCCCTGTCGGGACGAACTCGGACCAGAGGTTGGCCTGAAGGCCGAGGATGTGGGCGACATATTCATTGTCGATGCCATCGGTCGGCTCGAACGAATAGACCTGCTCCAAAGGACGGTAGCCGCTGAACGACTTCGGCTGGGAGAACGGCGCGTCCTGACTGGAGTCGAAGTAGCAGTAGTCCCCCGGCGACATCACGACATCGTGTCCCATACCGGCGGCGGAGATTCCGCCCTGCGTGCCTCTCCAGGACATCACGGCGGCACCTTCGGCGAGTCCTCCGTCCAGGATCTCGTCCCAGCCGATGGCGTGGCGGCCTCTGGACTCAAGGAACCTTGTCACCCTGTTGACCAGATAGCTCTGCAGCTCGTCCACATCCTTAAGGCCCTCGGCCTCCATCCTGCGGCGGCAGTCAGGACACTCCTTCCAATTGCGCTTCGAGGCCTCGTCGCCGCCTATGTGGACATATTCATAAGGGAACATCCCGATCACCTCGTCAAGGATAGCCTCGAACATCCCGAAAGTCCCGTCCTTTCCGGGGCAGAGGTCGCCAGAGATGCGGTGTTCCGTGCCGTCCGGGCTGAGGCAGGAGAGCTCAGGATAGGCCGCCAGCACCTCACCGGAATGCCCGGGAAGTTCTATCTCCGGAATGATGTCAATATGCCTTGCGGCGGCATATTCAACAATCTCCTTCACATCGGCTTTGGTCAGATAGCCTCCCGATGCGAACGGAGCGCCTTCCAAGGAATATTCCTTCCCTCCGGCAACCCATTCCTCGTAAGTCTTCCCTACCCGCCATGCCGCCTTCCGGGTCAGTTCGGGGTATGCGTCGATCTGGATCCGCCACCCCGCGTCGTCGGTCAGGTGCAGGTGGAGCGTGCTCATCTTCACCGCAGCCATCGCATCCAACTGCTTAAGGATGAAGTCCTTGTCACGAAAATTGCGGGAAATGTCCAGCATCAGGCCTCTGTAGCGGAATCTCGGGTAGTCAAGAATCTCGCAATGACTCAGGGTGGAATCCCTGTCAAGCATCATCCCGAGGCTCGTCCTGGCGCGGTAGACACCGGTTTCCGTGAGGGCGAAGATGTCGATCCCCTTTTTCCCGACGGTGAGCCTGTAGGCCTCGTCCCGCGCGAATTCCGGAATATTCAATCCCTTGATTTCCTTGGAGAAGCGCCTGTCAGCCAGATGGACCCGAATGTCGCTCCCATCCTTTTTCAAGGAATATTCCTCACCGGAGGTCACGTATTTTACCGGGGCCGGTATGATGTCCCCGGGGCCGGAAATGGCTGACGCCGACGGCATGAGGGCCATCAGCGTCACCACGATCAGTAAAGTCTTTTTCATAAAGGCTATCTTTTGTCTATCAAAACACTCTTGATTCTTTTGAATATGTCCGTGTTCTCCATCACTCCGCTGAATCTCCAGGCGGACGCTCCATAGGAATAAAGCACCACCGGAGCCGCCGTGTGGCCTGTTGTCGAGTACTTCACGCCGAGACCGCTCTCCCCTTTAGTGAAATCCTTGCTGCCCGGAACCAGAGAGACACCGCCGGTCTCATGGTCGGCTGTCACGATCACGAGCGTTCCCTCGTGTGCGTCGGCATAGTCGAAGGCGCTGTTGACCAGTTTGTCAAACGCCTCCATTCTCCAGATCACATCCTCGGTGTTGTTGGCATGGGCGGCATGGTCGATCAGCGAGCCTTCGAACATCGCGAAGAAGCCATGCTTGTTGGCGCCGATGATCTCAAGCGTGTGCCCGGCCAGATCCGTCAGCAGGTCGGAATCCGTCTGCGTGGCCTCGATCTCCGGACCGTCATCAAACAGTCCCAGAATCGGAGTGACCCGGGTGGTGTAGAACTCCTCAGGGGACCCGACATAGGTGAAGCCCGCGTCCTTGGCCTTCTCCACGAGGTTGACATCGGTGTATTTCGGCGCCGTGAAATACTTCCGTCCTCCTCCCACGATCACGTCAGGCCTGAACGCGATCAGATCCTCGGCGATGTTCTTTCTCTCTCCCCGTCGGGCCACATGGGCATAGAACGCCCCAGGAGTGGCGTCCAGAACGTACGATGTGACGACTATCCCCACAGACTTGCCTTTTTCCTTCGCAAGCCGGGCGATGCTGGCCGGCTTGGTGCTGTCCGGAAGCATACCGAGCATGCTGTTGTTGGTCTTGTGGCCGGTCGCCATCGCCGTGGCCGCGGCGGCGGAATCAGTGGTCTTGCTGTTGGCAGAGTAAGTCTTGACGATCGCCGCGAACTGCGAGCGGTCAAAGCAGGTCGGCCCGAAATCGTTGTTCGCCATCCAGGCGGCAGCGGCTCCAAGTCCCATTCCGTCACCGATTATCAGGATAACGTTCTTTACCTTTTCATCCTTCGGAGCCTTTACCCCGGCCCTGGCCGGAGCGGCGATCAGCACCGCCAGCAAAACAAATGAGATAATCTTCTTCATCTTATTAAAAATAACAAACTAACTGTCAATTAAGCAAGTATAAGGAACACGCACGGCCGCTTGCCGATCACGACCGGAGACTTCTGCCACTCCCTGACCGTCCGGGTCATGATGGTCTCGTCCGGCAGGGTGATGTCAGCGGCGATGCAAAGGCGGGTCTTCGGCTGCAGCGCGGCCAGCAGATCAGCCATCATCGAATCGTTGCGGTAGGGTGTCTCAATGAACATCTCCGTCTGGTTCAACTGTGAGGAGCGCCGCTCGATCTCGCGGATGGCCTTGCGCCGCTCATCCGTCTTGGCCGGCAGATAGCCGCAGAACGCGAAACACTGACCGTTGAGCCCCGACCCCATCAGCGCGAGCATCAGCGACGAGGGCCCGACCATCGGCACGACCTGTATTCCATGAATATGGCAGAGCGCGACCAGCCGAGCCCCCGGATCCGCCACAGCCGGCAGTCCCGCCTCGGAGATCAGCCCGACATCGGACGGCGATCCGTCCGGATCGGAAAACAATGACAGAAGACTCTCGACCTCTGAAGGTTGTGTGTGCTCGTTCAGCTCCCTGAGTTCCAATTCGCCGATGTGTCCCCTAAGCCCCGCCGCGGACAGATAGCGCCGCACCGTCCTGGCCTCTTCGACAACATATTTCCGAATCGACCTCAGACGTTCCAGCACCGGAGCCGGAATGACCTGGGCCGGATCATATTCCCCCAACGGCGAGGGAATCAAATAAAGTTTTCCTTTAGCCATATCGCACACAAAGGTACAAATTCATTTGAATATCTCCGCAGCCCCCGCAGGAAGATTTTGCGGACGGAGCCAACACGCGCCGGGCACGCTTCCGGGCAAGCCTCCGGAGCGGATCGATTTGGCCGGGAGGTGCACCAACAAGAAAAGAGGGCATACCATTGCATGCCCTCCTTCCGAATAAAGTCAACGAGTAGAGTATTTATGATGCCTTGTTATTTTTCCACATACACATAGAAACTTTTTTTCAATCCTCCACTGCCGTCGATTCCGACACTGAAAAATTCGCCTTCATTATCCTGCAGAGCTTCTATCTCGATTCCTACGTATTTGTATTCGTAGGTCACGACCCTTGCAGAGAGTGCCAAGCCACCACCTTTGTTTTCAAATAAGTAATGATCCGACCAGACAACCTCGTCCGTGGAGTTGGACGGCGTGACGGTGGCTCTGATGGACTTCGTCTGTCCCTCGACGAATGCGAGGCTCTTAGGAGTCAGGGTAAGTCCCGTCGCCGGAACGGTCTACTTGGTCACGAGCACATCGAAAAATCTGGACACATTGCCGATCTTGACGGTGATCGTGGAACTACCTACATTTAAAGCTGACACATCAAATCCGTGGTATATTCTGCCTCCGGCTCCAACGGTCGATTTTCTAACAGTGGCGACGCTGTTGTCTGAGGAGGTGACGGTGAAATCACCCTCAGAGAGGATGTCTCTATCGATTCGGTCTTCATGAGTGGCATAAGACTTCTTCTTTGAGAAGTAGCAAGCTATCTTTTTGTTTTTATCGAGTTCATACGTGGAGCCATCAGGTACCAACTCATACTTGTTCTTACTATAATGGACAAACCACATCGGATAAACCATCACACCGGCCTTCTTGGTCACCGAGCCGGCTTTCACATCGAGCTCGAAGCCGACATAGTTGTCAAAGCCAAGCTTATTGGCGGTGTACGTTCCTCCGCCCTTGGAGGTGAGGTAGGAACTGTTCGGCCAGACAACGTTGTCCGTGGAGTTGGACGGCGTGACGGCGGCACTGAATGACTTCGTCTGTCCCTCGACAAAAGTGAGATTCTGAGGGGTGACGTTAAGTCCCGTCGCCGGAACGGTCTTCTCGGTCACGGTCACATTGAATGACCTGGACACGTCGCCGATCTTGACGGTGATCGTGGAACTACCTACATTTAAAGCTGACACATCAAATCCGTGGTATATTCTGCCTCCGGCTCCAACGGTCGATTTTCTAACAGTGGCGACGCTGTTGTCTGAGGAGGTGACGGTGAAATCACCCTCAGAGAGGATGTCTCTATCGATTCGGTCTTCATGAGTGGCATAAGACTTCTTCTTTGAGAAGTAGCAAGCTATCTTTTTGTTTTTATCGAGTTCATACGTGGAGCCATCAGGTACCAACTCATACTTGTTCTTACTATAATGGACAAACCACATCGGATAAACCATCACACCGGCCTTCTTGGTCACCGAGCCGGCTTTCACATCGAGCTCGAAGCCGACATAGTTGTCAAAGCCAAGCTTATTGGCGGTGTACGTTCCTCCGCCCTTGGAGGTGAGGTAGGAACTGTTCGGCCAGACAACGTTGTCCGTGGAGTTGGACGGCGTGACGGCGGCACTGAATGACTTCGTCTGTCCCTCGACAAAAGTGAGATTCTGAGGGGTGACGTTAAGTCCCGTCGCCGGAACGGTCTTCTCGGTCACGGTCACCTTGATTGATCTGGACACATCGCCGATCTTGACGGTGATAGTGGAAGAGCCTAATTTCTTGCCCACCACCTTGAAACCATTGTACTTGCTGCTGACGACCACCTTTTTCACAGTGGCGATGCCGGCTTCCGAGGAGCTGACGGTGAAATCACCCGCAGGAAGGATGTCATCCCCGATGTAGAAATCGCCTGTGATTCCGGTCTTCTTCTTCGAGAAGTAGCAGGTCAACTCGCCACCTTCAGTGATTGTGCTCGTGGATCCGTCAGGCACCAGTTTGTCAGTGAGGAATTCAACGAACCACATCGGATAGACCGTCACGCCGGCCTTCGCGCTCGCCGCACCTGCTTTCACTTCGAGGTCGAAGCTTTCAGAATCGTCAGCCTTCTTGGCGGTGTACGACCCTCCGCCGTTGGAGGTGAGCTGGGCAGGACTCGGCCAGACAACCTCGTCCGTGGAGTTGGACGGCGTGACAGTGGCATTGATGGACTTCGTCTGTCCTTCGACGAATGCGACGCTCGAAAGGCTCAGGGTAAGTCCGGTGGCAGGAACGGCCTTGGAGGCCACGGTCACCTTGCAGGTAGCGGTCTTGCCGCCGTCCGCCGTGGTGACAGTGATGTCGGAGGTGCCGGCTTTCACGGCAGTGACTTTTCCGCTGGCGTCAACATCGGCCACGCCGGAATTGCCGCTCTTCCACGCCACGGCCTTGTTGGTGGCATTCTCCGGCATAACGATAGCTGTTAGATTAGCGGTTTCACCCTCAGTCATGCTAAGGGTAGGCTTGTCGATCGACACACCGCTTACCTTTACCGAGTCAGGCTTTGGCTGTTCTTGCTCTTTTCCACCGCATCCGGAGAACGCGATGACGGTAGCGACTGCAGACAATGCCGACAGGATTCTAAAATAAGATTTCATGATAGTTATAATAATTTAGTTCTGTAAAATAATCAGGTCTGTGTCAAGGCGTGCCTTTGTCCGGCCAACGCTCAAATCTATCACCTGCAAATATAGCGAAAAGAATCCATAAGCAATATGGCTAAAGAGGCTTTTTGCGTCTCTTTTGCCATATTTTCAGAAAAAACGACACCCGTCTCGTTCCGCAAGACGCATTTTTTACAGTTTTATGCCTAACTTCGCAGATGTTTAAACCAAAGGATCTTGAACATGGACTACGACGGTATAATTGAACTTGAAGGGATGGAATTCCACGCCTTTCACGGCTGCCTGGAGAAAGAACGGCGGGAGGGCAACACGTTTCTGGTTGACTTCCACGCCGAGACGGAGTTGAAGAAGGCTGTGAAGACCGACGACCTTAGGGAGACGGCTGACTATGGGAGGATCTACGACATAGTGGCGGAGCAGATGGCGGTGCCGTCCAACCTGCTTGAGAATGTCGCCGGCAGGATACTGGACGCCGTCCGTAAGGAGTTCAAGGACTTCCTTTTCATCAAGATAAGGGTTTCAAAGATGAAACCGCCGGTGAACGGGCCGTGCGCCTGGTCCCGTGTCACCGTGACTTATGGCGATCCAATCTGGAGGTTTTAGGATGAGGATAGCGTTTCTGACACTCGGCTGCAAGCTCAACTACGCCGAGACATCGACTTACGAGAGAGGTTTCACGGCGAACGGCCTTGAGGTCGTCCCGTGGGAGGAGCAGGCTGATGTCTACCTGATCAACACTTGCTCTGTCACGGAGAGGGCCGAGAAGAAGTGCCGCAATGTGATCCGGAAGATGCACAGGGTCTCCCCCGGAGCCAGGATCATCGTCACAGGCTGCTACGCCGAGCTTCGCCGGAACGATCTGCTGGCCATAGACGGTGTGTCGCTTGTGTTCGGCGCCAAGGAGAAGTCCCGTGTGGTTCCTGACACAATGGAACTTCTTCTGAATGTTTCCGGCGGTGCCATGTCCGCCGCCGGAAACATCACCATAGAAAAACCGATGAGCGCGGCGGAATACAAGGAGATCTCGAAGGAGACTATGGCGGCGTTCTCGTCGGAGGAAAGGACGAGGTCGTTCCTCAAGGTGCAGGACGGATGCAACAACTTCTGCGCCTACTGCACAGTGCCTTATGCGAGAGGAAACTCAAGGAATATACCGATTTCGGAAGTGCTGGAGCAGGCCCGCAGGATAGCAGGAGCCGGAATCAAGGAGATTGTCATCACCGGAGTCAACACCGGGGACTTCGGCAGGACGACCGGCGAGAGTTTCCTCGATCTGCTGAAACGCCTCAACGACGTGGAAGGCATCGAACGCTACAGGATCTCGTCAATCGAGCCGAATCTCATAACGGAGGACATCGTGGACTGGATAGCCTCCGGCACCAAGTTCCAGCCACACTTCCATATTCCTTTACAGTCAGGGTCGGACACGATCCTGAAAAGGGTGGGCCGCCGCTACACGACGGAATTCTTCGCCGACAGGATCGACTACATCCGCTCCAGGATGGATCCTAAGGCCGGGCAGGACGACAAACCCTTCGTGTTCTTCGGGATAGATGTCATCGCCGGACTGCCCGGAGAGACAGAGGAACTGTTCGAGGAGACATATTCATTCCTCAAGGACCGCGTCAGACCGGCGTTCATCCACGTGTTCCCCTATTCCCGCCGCCCCGGAACCGTCGCCGCCGGGTGGAAGGATCAGGTCAAGGATGCCGTCAAGACGGAAAGGGTGGCAAGGCTGGAGGCGCTGTGCGGCGGGCTGCACACGGCGTTCGTGGAAAGGAACAGGGGCAGACGCTCGCAGGTGCTGTGGGAATCCGACGAGAAGGACGGGATGATGGGCGGCTACACCGGCAACTACATCCGCGTTGAGAGACCTTACGACCCGGTGCTTGTGAATATGGTGGAGGACATCACGATCTGACTGGCGATCCGGTTTATATAACACGGGTTTATAAAACAATAGAACAATATTCCAAGATTATTTTACGGAAACAAGAATAATTATATGCGCAAGGCTAGACTTACATTTCTGGGCACCGGGACTTCACAAGGAGTCCCTATCATCGGCTGCAAGTGCGATGTGTGCACATCACCGGACACAAGGGACAAGCGGTTCCGCTCATCCGTGTTCGTTGAATATGAGGGGCTTGGCATCCTCGTGGACGCCGGGCCGGACTTCAGGATGCAAATGCTCGCCCATGATCTCTGCCACCTTGACGCCATCCTGCTGACACACAACCACAAGGACCACACTGGAGGCCTTGATGACGTGCGCTCGCTCAACTACATCGACAAGCGCGCCGCCGAGATCTATTGCGAGCGGAACGTCCTCGACGATCTTATCAAGGAATATCCCTACGTCTTCGCTTTCCCGAAATACCCCGGAGCCCCGGAGTGGCATCTGCATGTCATTGACGAGAATCCGTTTCTGGTCTATCCGAACGCAAAGGACATGGAGCTGGTCTGGGTGCACGATGTCGGCTACCATTACAAGACTCTGGACGGAAGGCTGATCCCTACCGGCCGGAAACTGGAGGACATCATCGACAAGGCGGATCCCGCATCGATGGCCGCCTCGACGGGCGGCGTGGAGATCATCCCGATCCGGGGACTCCACGACAGGCTCCCGGTGCTCGGATTCCGCTTCGGGGACATCGCCTACATCACCGACATGAGCTTCATCCCGGAGAGTGAGTTTGAAAAGTTAAAGGGTCTCAGGCACGTGACTCTCAACACGGTAGGCTACAAGAAGCACCACTCGCATTTCAGTCTCGACGAGGCCCTTTCGCTTGCTGACCGCATCGGCGCCGAACACACGTGGCTCACCCACCTGTCACACACCTTCCCACGCCACGGACAGTTCGCCAAAGACCTTGAGGATCTTTGCCGCCGGCGACACATACACTCAATAGTCAGCCCGGCCTACGATGGACTCACTATCGAATAGGATCCCCGCATCCGGGCTGGCTCGTAAATGACTCGTAAACGAGACTAATGCTGAATATTCATTAATCGGATATATTTCAGAATCAGATCGTTCCATCTGGCGTCACCCGGCTTCTGGTAGCGGCAGTTGCCGTTAGGATCCGGCGTGAAGATGGTCTCGCCCTTAGGTGTCAGCTCGACCCAGCCGCGCTCAGACATGTAGAACGCGCTGTCGCCCTCAACCGCGTTGATGACGGCGAGCGGATCCCACATCTTCTGCCCCGTGTCGCACTGCGTGAACTTATAGATCCACTTGATCGGATGGGAGTCTGTCCAGCTGATGTCCTGCAGCACGACCTCCGGCTTGTAGTCCAACGGGTCGCCGACCTCGCCAGGAGAGAAGATCACGTTGACCGACTTAGGCAGCAGCTTGAAGAACCGGAGGGAATAGTCGATGGCCTGGGTGAAGTTGTAGTCAGGCTCGACGGACTCTCCGAACACACCGCCCATCGCATAGACATCGGTCACCTTCTTCGCCACAAGTTCCACACCAGTGAGCGGTGAGAACTCGTCCGGTCCGGACTCGAGCAGGCGCGCGAGCGTGGTCACGAAGCCCACTGAACAGATCTTCACCGAGCTGTCAGGCTGCGCCGCCAGTATCTTACGGTACAGCTTGTAGCCCTCCATGTAGTCATCCGTACTCTTTACGGTCTGCTTGAAAAGAGGTCTGGCATCAGTGTCGCGCGCGTAAGGGAAATTGTGGTAGGAGATGAACACCACCGGACGCTCGATGCCGGAGCGCTCAAGCCCGATCGGAATGTCAGGATAGCCGTAGAAGTTGTTCAGCGCGTCCACCGCGTCGGCGTTGGCGGCCCCCATACGGTCGATCATCACGCCCAGAAGGTTGCAGCGCCCCATATCCATGTAGCGGTAGAGCATCATCAGCGCGAAGAGGTCATCGGTAGAGCTGCCCATGTCGCAGTCGTAGATGATGCGGTTCTCCGGCATGTCGTAGTTCGACTTGACATTGATGTCCTTCGAGCAAATGTACACCGTGTGCTGTCCGTTCTCGCGGGCGAACTTCACAGCGGCGGCCAGACTGTCCTCCGGGAATATCCTGTTGCTGTCGAAATAGTACTTCTTGTTCTCGGGATTGTACCATCCGCCCACAAAGCCCTCATGCTCGCGGGCATGCTTGATGACCGCCGGCAGACTCTTTTTGTCGAAGCTGTTCTGCGTGGCCGCGTAAGAGACCACAATACCTTCCCTCGGTTGGTCAAAGGTGTCGATTCCGATCGTGAAACCATCCGGATGGGCCTGGGCGAAACCCCATAAGAAATTGACAAGTTCCTTGTCACTAAGATTCACCTTGTTCCTGTTCGTCTGAGCGAAGGTGAACAAGCTGCTGGTTAATAAAGCCAATAGGATAAATAATCTCTTCATAACTCATAAAATTATAGTTTCGTAAAAATACGAAAAGAATTCTAATAAACAAGAATATATCCACGCCTCAAACTTTCATTCCGCATCCCCGCAGCCGATAAAAGGATCATTCTGACACTTTATGAGTTGAAACAACTATTGGTTATATTTCAAGATATATACATCGGAACGTCGCCATTGTCAATGAGTTGACGGAGAATGTCGAGATAGTCCGGCGAATGGTTTCCGGAAGGATTGCCGAATTCGGCGACGATTTCCTCAAGGGAATATTCACCATCCTTTTCATCAATATATTCAATAAGTTTCCGCCTCGTCATCTGCTGAAGGGTCCGCGCGGGAAGGGCGGCGCGGCGGGCGCGGCACACATCGCAGGTGCCGCAGTCGGCGGCCTCGGTCTGGCCGAAATAGCGGAGAAGGTAGCGGGAACGGCACTCTGAGGTCTCGCTGACATATTCAAGCATCGCCTCCGCGCGCGCATGGAAACTCTCCCTGAGCATCGCATAGCGGGACGGCATCAGATTGACGTTGCCGGGACGCAGACGGTCATGATGAAGCACCACCACATCGGAGTGATCAGTCGGCACATAGCTGATGACATGAGCGAGCGAGAGACCATAGAGCGACTGCCGGAGCTGCGGAACGGTCTGGCCGGAGCGGCGGGCGACATATTCCTCGTCAATCTGCTGAAGGAATGAGAATATTCCCGTGTAGCTCCGCATCAGCGCCTCCAGCACATTCGCCTGCCCCTGATCCGCCAACTCAACGTCGTAGAGCGACTTCCTGTCCACATTGATCCGCACTTTAGTCGGAATGTCAACCTCCTCTGAATATGTCAGATGCTCCGTCCGCTCAAGGTATTTGAGCGCATAGAACGCCGGAGCTCTCTGCAAACCGAACCGCTTGCAGAAATCCTCGATCTTGAACTTCAGCTGACGTCCCATTCCAGTGTCGTAGGGAATCTCGAAAAACGCATGGAGTTTCTGGTACACATCCTCTATATATTCAAGAGAAGGAAAGGAGACATCCTCTATCTGCTTCGCCCGCCGCACATCGACACTGTTCCAAAGCTGCACGGCGAAGGAGCGCTTTCCGTCACGTCCGGCGCGCCCCGCCTCCTGAAAATACGCCTCCGGACTCTCCGGAAGGTCGTAATGCACCACGAAGCGCACGTCCGGCTTGTCTATTCCCATGCCGAAAGCATTCGTGCACACCATAACCCTGACCGCGCCGCTTTTCCATGCCGCCTGACGCTCCGCCCTCGCCTGACCACCAAGCCCGGCATGGTAGAACGATGCCGAAACTCCCTGAGCCCTCAGGAACTCCGAAAGTTCCTCGCATTTGCGCCGGTTGCGGGCATAGACTATTCCCGTTCCCGACACACCGTTGCAGATGTTAAGTATCTGTGAGCATTTGTCCTCCACGTGCCGGACGATGTAGCTGAGGTTCGGCCTCTCGAAGCCGCTCTTGAGCAAGAGTTTCTCCCTGAAGCCGAGACGCTCCATGATGTCCTGCGCCACCGGTGGAGTAGCGGTCGCCGTGAGGGCGATGACAGGCGCGTCGATCCTCTCGCGGAGCTCGCCTATCCTAAGGTAGTCAGGCCGGAAATCGTAGCCCCACTGGGAGATGCAGTGAGCCTCGTCCACCACGACGAAGCTTATGTCGAGGACATCGACGTAGGACTGGAACAGCTGTGTCCCAAGCCTTTCCGGCGAGAGATAAAGAAACTTGTAGTCACCGTAGGCGGCGTTGTTAAGAGCCAGATCGACCTCGTGGCGGCTCATTCCCGCATGGACCGCGAGCGCCCTCACCCCCCTGTCGTTCAGATTCTGGACCTGATCCTTCATCAAGGCGATCAACGGGGTGACCACCAGGGTGATCCCCTCCCTCATCAATCCCGGAACCTGAAAACAGACTGACTTGCCGCCACCCGTAGGCATGATGGCCAACACATCCTTTCCCTCCAACGCGGCCGTGATGATCTCCTCCTGCATCGGACGGAAGCCATCGTAGCCCCAATATTCTTTCAACACTTCTGACGGCGACATGTTCAAAAATCGTTAAACCGTTTTATCTCAACCTTTTGCGCATTTTGCTGGCAAACTATTTGCAGTGAAGCACTGCCGGCGAAGCAAATGTACGAAATTAATCGCTTACTCATTTGAGTAATGGATAAAAATTCCTTAAATTTGCCGCGCCTTTTGTAAGGGTTCTAAAATAAGTTGCCGCTGATTCGGCGAAAATTTGCGGCAGATTGTTTTAAGAACTGATTAGGGAATAAGTTTAACTTTATAAAAACACATTTTACTATGCCTAAGATGGATTTAAGCAAGTACGGAATCAAGAGCGTGAAGGAAGTCCTTTACAATCCGACTTACGAAGTTCTCTACAACGAGGAGACAAAGCCTGAGCTTGAGGGCTATGAGAAAGGTCAGGTGACCGAGCTCGGAGCCATCAACGTGATGACCGGCATCTACACCGGACGTTCTCCTAAGGACAAGTACATCGTTATGGACAAGAACTCCAAGGACACTGTTTGGTGGAACACCCCTGAGTACCCTAACGACAACCACCCGATGTCCGAGAAGGTTTGGAAGGTTGTGAAGAAGACCGCCCAGCAGGAGCTCTCCGGAAAGAGGCTTTTCGTTGTCGATGGCTTCTGCGGAACCCACAAGGACACCCGCATGAAGGTACGCTTCATCATGGAGGTGGCATGGCAGGCACACTTCGTGACCAACATGTTCATCCGTCCGAAGAACCAGGAAGAGTTCGATCAGGAGCCTGATTTCGTAGTTTACTGCGCTTCAAAGGCTAAGGTCGCCAACTTCGAGGAGCTCGGACTCCGCAGCGACACCTGCGTCGCCTTCAACGTAAGCAGCAAGGAGCAGGTTATCCTCAACACCTGGTACGGCGGCGAGATGAAGAAGGGTATGTTCTCCATGATGAACTACTACCTCCCTCTTAAGGGCATCGCAGCCATGCACTGCTCGGCCAACACCGACATGAACGGCGAGAACACCGCCATCTTCTTCGGTCTCTCCGGAACCGGCAAGACAACCCTCTCCACCGATCCTAAGCGTAAGCTCATCGGCGACGACGAGCACGGCTGGGACAACAAGGGTGTGTTCAACTTCGAGGGCGGCTGCTACGCCAAGGTCATCAAACTCGACAAGGAGTCTGAACCGGACATCTACAACGCCATCCGCCGCGACGCCCTTCTTGAGAACGTGACCGTAGACGCACAGGGCAAGATCGACTTCAACGACAAGAGCGTGACCGAGAACACCCGTGTGTCCTACCCTATCTACCACATCAACAACATCGTACGTCCTGAGTCACAGGGTCCTGCCGCAAAGCAGGTCATCTTCCTCTCAGCCGACGCCTTCGGTGTCCTTCCTCCAGTTTCCATCCTTGATCCTGAGCAGACCAAGTACTACTTCCTCTCAGGCTTCACCGCCAAACTGGCCGGAACAGAGCGTGGTATCACCGAGCCTACCCCAACCTTCTCCGCATGCTTCGGACAGGCATTCCTTGAGCTTCACCCTACAAAGTACGCCGAGGAACTCGTCAAGAAGATGAAGAAGAGCGGTGCCAAGGCTTACCTCGTGAACACCGGCTGGAACGGAACCGGCAAGAGAATCTCCATCCGCGACACCCGCGGAATCATCGACGCTATCCTCAACCATAGCATCGACTCGGCTCCAACCAAGACCATCCCTTACTTCAACTTCGTGGTTCCTACAAAGCTCGAAGGTGTTGACACCCACATCCTCGACCCTCGCGACACCTACGCCGACGCCTCACAGTGGGAGGAGAAGGCAAAGGATCTCGCCGCAAGGTTCATCAAGAACTTCAAGAAGTACGAGTCCAACAGGGCCGGCAAGGCTCTCGTAAAGGCTGGTCCTCAGCTCTAATCGACAATTTGTCCAACATCCATCAGGCTGGCCAGAGTCTCTCTCTGGTCAGCCTGATTTTTTTAAGGATATTATATCTGGCAAGTTTGCATCATCCGAATATATTCCTAATATTTGAAAAAAGAATAACAAATAATCAATAGCACAACGACATGAAAAGACTGACGCTCATACTCCTCACCGCGATCCTTTCGGTTCATCTTCCGGCCCAAAACCTGACAGACAAGTTCGGGAAGGTCTCCGAATGGGAAGCCGCCATGACCTCGTATGACAAGGACCCGGAGGCTGAAGCCCTTTACATCTACGACAAAAGGGATCTGGCTTTCATGAACGACTTCCGCTACGACTACAACGTCTACGTCCGGATCAAGATCTTCAGCAAGAACGCCCTTGACCTAGCGGACGTGGAGATTCCCTTCATGTCGGCCAATTCAGCGGAAAGCGTGTCAGGAGTGGCGGCGAACACCTATAACATCGTGAACGGCAAACTGGTCAAGACACCGATGCCGAAACAGAACATCTTTACCGAAAAACTCTCCGAGAACCTTTCGGTAGTCAAGTTCTCACTTCCCGAGGTGAGGGAAGGCAGCGTCATCGAGTACAAGTACAACATGAAAGTCGGCTCCATTGTCGGAATATCCGACTTCACCATTCAGCACAGGAATCCTGTGCTGCATTCCATGGTTGACATAAGGCTTCCGGAGTTCATCGGTTATTCAGTGAATTCCAGAGGAGGCTACTACCTCAACATGTTAAAGGAGAAGGACGCGAGGGTGTTCTCCCTTGGCAACTTCACATACGGTGTGAACCACATCTACTGTCACAACGACAACATTCCATCCCTGCGCGACGAGCCGATGGTCTGGTGCCTCGATGATTATCTGGCCGGTTTTGACATGGAAATCACAGGAATAAGCATCCCTGAAGCCAAGATCTACGAGGACTTCGCGAGCAACTGGAAGAACATCAACGAGACTCTGGAGAAAACAAATCTGGGTTACTATCAGAGTTCCCGGAATCCGTTCAAGGAGGAGGTCGCGGCCATAAGGGCAAAGGACATCACCGAGACTGCCAAGATGCGGGAGGTTCTCAAGCTTGTCAGCGGAAGAATAAGATTCAACGGGAAGGCCTACCTGATTCCCGACTCCCCTGCCAGCGTGGTCAAGAAAGGGTCCGGCAGCATGGCGGACATCAACAACGTCCTGTCCATCGCGCTTAAAGACTGCGGATTCAAGAACCAACTCATTCTTCTCAAGCCACGATTCGAAGGGAGACTGCCGTTTTTCCCGTCACTCCAGAAGATAAGTTCCTTCATTGTACGCGCGTCGGATTCGGAGGGCAACCATTACTACATGGACGCCACCGACAAGGATTCCGATCTCAATGTCCTGTCTCCGGAGCTTCTTGTGGACAAGGCCAGAGTCTATAAAGTCGATGGAGACGAAGGCTGGGCGGATCTTTCGGCGCTGGTCAGGAACTCCGACCAGATGATGATCATGGCGACCGTGGAAGAGAATGGTGACATCAACGGCAGATTCAACCGTATGCTGACAAACCAGAAAGCCTACACGTTCAATCACCAGCACGACAGTGCGAAATCCGAAGAGGAATTCATCGAAAAGGTTGCGAAGGACTCCGGAGTACAGGTGGACAGATGCACGTTTTCCGGTGTGGGCACAGCCCGGGTTGTCGAGACCGTCCACTTCCGGAAGAATCCCGACAAGGCCGGAAACCTCATCTACATCCGACCTACGCTCGTTCCATTCATGACCTCCAACCCATTCAGCGACCAAATCAGGAAGCTTCCTGTGGAGTTCGAGACAATCGAGAACAATTCCTTGCAACTCACTCTCGCCATTCCTGACGGGTACACCGTGGATGAGATCCCTGGTGCATGCAACTACACCGGATGCGGCGGCGACGTCCAATTCACATTCTTTCATAAAATGGTAGGCAACAATCTGATGACACGCCTTACGCTCAACATCAACAGAGTCATTTTCAGTGTCGAGGAATATTCCGACCTGAACCAGTTGTTCGGCAAGATCGCCGAGTTGTCCAACTCCAGGATAGTCCTGAAAAAAGTGAATTAGATGAGACACCTCCTGCTTATTCTATCCGTCTGCTGCCCGCTGTCGGCACACGCCCGGCAGATGACAGCCGACGCCGTCATCCTGAGGAATGACGCGACATTCACGGTAACGGACAAGACACACGCCAGCTACAGGCACACGATCGAGTTCATGGTCACGGAGAAAGGAAAGAGACGCGCGGCGTTTTCCTGTTCGGTGAACAACGGAAGCACAAAGCTCAAATCATTCTCCGGAGAGATAAAGGACGCCACAGGAAAGGTCACAAAAATCAAAAAGTCAGACTTGAGATTCACTGAATATTCCGACGGCCTGGCTGACAGCTACGCGACCTGGTACTATTCCCCGAACATTGTCCACTATCCGGCGAAAGTAACCTACACTTTCGAGAAGCAATACACTGACGCGGTTTTGGGCTATGATCCATTTGTCCCGCTCCAGCTCGGAGAGGGTGTCATGGCAATGGAGTCAAGCTACAGGCTTGAAGTGCCGCAAGGCACCAAATTCAACTACAAGCAATTGAACTTGCAGGATGTCACTCCTGAGCGCACCACGACCAAGGATGGCGAGGTTTATGTCTGGAGAACCGGGCCTGTCCCGGCCCTTGAAGCAGAGAGGTACTCGACTCCATTGGCCGACAGAATGCCTATCGTCCTATTCTCTCCGGACGAGTTCTCTTACGAGAAGAAAGATGGTTCCAACTCTGATTGGAAAGCCGTCGGTAACTGGCTGCTTTCCCTTACGGACGGGATGGCCAACCCTCCCGCCGACCTCCAAACCAAGGTCACAGAGATAACGGAAGGCGCCACTAATGACCTTGAGAGAATCCGGAGGATCTATGAATATCTCGGCAAGACCACCCGCTACGTCAGCATCCAGCTTGGCCTCGGCGGACTTAGGCCGATTGGTCCGGAAAAGGTCTTCCAGAACAAGTTCGGGGACTGCAAGGCCCTGTCGTTCTACATGCAGACCATGCTGAAATGCTGCGGGATAGAGTCCTGCTACGTGATCCTCAACATGGGAGAAGACAGACTTATTCCTGACTTTCCTTCTCTGGGAACCTCCAACCATGCCATCGTGGCCGTGCCGATGGCGAAGGACACACTTTGGATTGAATGTACCAACCCAGATGTTCCATTAGGTTATGTCCATCCGAAGATAGCCGGCAACCATGCCCTGGTTGTCAAAAAGGACAGTTCCTATGTCACAAGGCTCCCGAAGGCTCCTGACGGCGCGAATCTGGATTCAAGGGGGATCACAGTGAACCTGAATGCGGACGGAAGCGCGAAGGTCGGGATGAATGACTATGCGCGGATGGCTTTTTGGGAGGATCTGCACAGCCTGACAAAAATGTCCGAAAGCGAAAGGATCAATGAGATCATGTCAAGGATCAATCTGCCGAGGGTGACAATCTCGGACGTGAAGATAGTCTCGGAGCCGTCTCCGGAGCCGTCATGCAAGATGACCTACAAGGCAGAGGCATCCACCTACTCAAGCGTGACCGGATCACGCCTTTTCGTACCGGTCAATCCTTTCAGAAATGTAAGTGGCGGCACCACCTCGGCTAAACGGATCAATGATCTTTATTTCAGGGATGGCTACGTACTGGCTGACAAGATAGTCATGAATGTTCCGGAAGGATATTCAGTGGAAGCATATCCGGAGGATTATGAGTTTGAGAACGAGTTCGGTTCCGTACGTTTCAAGCAGGTACGCAAGATGGTTGACGGGCATCTTCGTTTTCAGTTCTGGTTCAGGTTCGAGAAAAAATCCGGAACATTTCCGAACTCCGCCTACGAGAACTTCCGTTCATTCATTCGTGCCGCCGAATCAGTCTACTACGCCAAACTCGTCCTTGTCAAGAACTAAGTAATCCTTTAAGCAATCCTTAAAAAACAACTTGGTAATCTTTGATTGTCTTTTCGGTCCAGCTATCTTTTCCCATCAGTCATGTGTCACCGGCACACTCCTTCTTCCAAAAGATAGCTGTCCTCGAAAACACTGCCAAATCTTTACCAACTTATTGTTTAACGCTTACTGAAAACGAGCGCAATCCCGCTTATGAAAAGCAATGTGCGAACCATTCGCTATCCCTTCTGCTTATAATATCCGCCACCTCTCCTCATCATAATATTCGCAACTTTTCCTCCTTATAATAATTCTCGAATATATCCCTGAGCCGCGCCGGGTCATGGATTATGTCACGCAGTTCCTGAAGGCCGGCGGCGTTCCTTGATTCCGGGATGTAGAGCTTGAGGTAACCGCTGTAGTCATATTTCTCGGCCAGGTGCTCAAGCATCCTTTGCCAATGTCCTTCCTTGTCCAACTCAGGGTAATGCTCCATGCCGTACCGCACTGTACGCCAGAGGATTCTCATAGGTTCGATGTCACGGTCAGCCTCGGCAACGATCATCCCGTAGAGACTCCTGGGATCTCTGCCGCCGGATGCACGATGATCCTCCGTGGCCTGGGCGATGGTCTCTATCTGCTCCGGACTGAACCACCTTTTGAGATTCTGGTCTTCGCGGACAATCCTGCCGGAGGAAAGGTGATGCACTTCCCTGCCGTCCACCAGACCGGTGTCGTGGAACGCCGCCGCCGCAAAAAGCACGCTCTCGTCCACGTCATAGTGAGCGGACATATTCATAGCCTCCTCGATCACCTTCCGGACGTGATCCTCCCTATGAGCCCCGTCAAAGGAAGCGTAGCGAGGAATGATCTCGCCCTCAACGTATTGCACCAGTTCCTGATTGAGCATATTCATTTTTCCATTTCACACTTCCGCCCTTTGTGTCTTCTGTAAAACGGCCATCCTCACACCCTGCGTCCAGAACGCCACCACTCCGCCTTCTGTAAAACGGCCATCCTCACACCCTGCGTCCCGAACGCCACCACTGCCTTCTTCAGCGACCGCTATAGCCCCGGCGATGCCAGCGCCCGCAGACAGTTGTCTTAACAGCAAATTCTCAGGGAATTACTGTTCTGCTACGAAGCCACTGCCCGCCGACAATTGTCTCAACAGCCCCTCGCAGCCCTCGGCGATGTCACGGTAGGTTCTTTCAAAGTCGCCGGTGTACCAAGGATCGGAAACATCAGAGGACTTCCCCGCATATTCCATCATCATGTGGACCTTAGTCATATTCTCCGGGCTGATTATGTGCGACAGGAGCCGCCGGTTCGAAGAGTCCATAACGACAATGATGTCATATTCAGAAGCTTCCGCATCCGAAACCCTGTGCGCACGATGTCTTTGGAACGGTACACCATGAGCCAGCAGTGTCCGCTTCGCCGGCGGATAAATGTCGTTCCCCTCCTCCTCGTAAGACACCGCCGCCGAGTCAATGCGCAAAGCCAAACCGGCCTTTCGCACCATCTCCTTCATGATAAACTCCGCCATTGGACTCCTGCAGATGTTCCCGTGGCAGACAAACAAAACACTTTTCATAACAACAAAAATAACACATTTCAGCAGATTTCCACGCCTTGCTGCCGGTCGGATCCGTCATTATTACCAGCAACACCACCTACATTTCCACCAACATTCCCGTCAGCATTCATCCTCAAACGGGATTTCTTTTGCGCGGAGGGGAGAAGAATCACGTTTTTTGTGTAAGTTTGCAGTCCCAACGGAGAAGGGTGGGCTATGGGCGATGCGGCATGTGGTCTTCCCGTCACGTGCGGGGATGGAAAAGCGAATAGGGATGTTGAATATTCACGAAAATTAAATAATTGAGAATATGAGGTTTACGAATAGGATTCTGATGATGGCACTGCTGATGGCGGGTCTTTTTGCGGTGTCTGTCGACGGGTATTGCTGGGGGCAGAAGGGGCATGATGTCACTTGCGCTGTCGCGCAGCGGCATCTTACCCGAAAGACGGCAAGGAAGATTGACGAAATACTTGACGGGAAGACCATTGTGTACTGGGCGAATTGGATGGACAATGCCAGCCACACTCCTGAATACCGGTACACCAGCTCGTGGCATTACAGAAACACTGACGAGGGCGAGACTTTCAGCGGAGCTCCCCTTAACGAGAACGGCGATGTCGTCCGCGCCGTCAACGAGCAGATAGCGGCGTTGAAAAGCGGGAAGCTTGACAAGGAGGAGCAGGCGCTCTCATTGAAGTTCCTGGTCCACCTTATGGGCGACCTGCATTGTCCGATGCACATGGGGCACAGGTCAGACAGCGGCGGCAACAGATGGCAGGTGCAATTCTTCAACAACGGTACGAACCTTCACTCCATCTGGGACACCGGAATCATCGAGAGCGCCCACAAATGGACATATTCGGAATGGGTCGAGCAGATTGACACCAACCCTCGGGCCGAGAACAGGAAGATGGCGGAAGGGACTCCTGAATCCTGGGGCGAGGAGACCTACGGGATCTGCAGGACAATCTACGCCTCGACTCCTGTCGGCTCCAAACTGTCCTATGACTACGTGGGCGAATGGACCGGGACGGTGGAAGTCCAGCTTCTACGCGGCGGCCTGCGGCTTGCCGCTGTCCTGAACGACATTTTCGGATAGCCCGGAGGAGCATCAGAAACCGAAATAGTTCCGGGCGTTGTTGTAGGAGATGTCGCGGACCATGCGGGCGGCGGCGTCAAACTCGCCGGACGGGATTCTGCCGGACTCGATGTCGGAGCCGATGACATCGCAGAGGATGCGGCGGAAATATTCATGGCGAGGGTAGCTGATGAAGCTCCGGGAATCGGTCAGCATACCTACGAAGCGGCTCAGAAGGCCGAGCGACGAGAGTGCGTCCAGCTGCTTCCGCATACCGTTCTCCTGGTCGAGGAACCACCAGCCTGAACCGAACTGCATCTTGCCTGGCACGGAGCCGTCATTGAAATTGTAGGCCATCGTGGTCATCACCTCATTGTCCTTCGGATTGAGGCAATAGAGAATGGTCTTCGCAAGGTTGCCGGTCATGTCCAAGACATCGAAGAATCTGTTTCCGGCCACGGCTATTTGCTTGTCATTCATCGAATCACAACCTGCGTCAGGTCCGACACCATTGAATAGCCTCGTACAGTTGTTGCGCAGAGGCCCTACATGGAACTGCTGCGTCCACCCGGACTCCGCGTCCATCACGGCAAGGTCGTACAGGACGGCGCTCTTGTACTTGACAGCGTCATATTCATCAACAGGCATTCCTGAAAGGGTGGTTTTGAATATTCTTTCAATCTCGCTTTCATCATATTCCTCAGCATAGAATGTGTCGAGACCGTGGTCCGAAAGGCGGCAGCCCATCGACCCGAAGAAGTCGTGACGCTTGCGAAGAGCCTCGATCAATGTTGAATATGACCGGATCTCAACACCTGCGGCCTCGGAGAGTCTGCCAAGATATTCATTTAATGACTTGACATCCTCGATTCCCATCACCTTGTCAGGCCTCCATGTAGGCAGCACCTTTGTGCCGAACGGATGCTCAGCGATCTGCTTGTGCCAACGCAGGTCATCCGCCGGGTCATCGGTCGTGCAGACCACCTCCACGTTGAACTTGCGGATAAGCGCCTGGCCGCGGAACTCCTCCGTGGCGAGTTTGGCGTTGCACTCCTCGAAGATCTCACGAGCGGTCTCCGGCTTCAGAATCCGGTCTATTCCGAAAACCCTGCTGAGTTCCAGATGAGACCAGTGATAGAGAGGATTCCGCATCAGATAAGGCATCGTCTCAGCCCATTTCTCAAACTTTTCCCAAGAGGATTTCCCGCCTGTGATATATTCCTCCGGCACGCCGTTCGCCCTCAACGCGCGCCATTTGTAGTGGTCGCCGCTGTGACCGTCCACCAGCCAAAGCTGGGTGATGTCGCGGAACCGGATGTTCTCGGCGATCTCTCGGGGTGACAGGTGGCAGTGGTAGTCAATTATCGGCAGCTTCCCGGCATGGTCGTGGAACAGCCGACGCGCCGTCTCGCTGGACAGCATAAAGTTTTCGTTGATGAATGCGCTCATTATTCTATCTTTACACGGTTTCTTACGGACATCCTCCGGACAGACAACGGTGGCTCCGTCTGACAAATTTAACTACCCTGCGGATAAATCGCAAGAGAAAACAAGAGAAACCAGTGTTTTGATTCTTTAAAAAATGTTGTTACCTTTGAGCGATTACTAATAACCGACACCATCTATGATGAATAGCAAATCCCTGAAGCCTCTTATCCTGGCCGGAATCGCGGTGACTTCATCGGCTTGCTCCGAACGTGAAGCGGAATCACCACACCCAAACATCGTTTTCATCCTCGCCGACGACCTCGGCTGGGGGGATCTCGGCTGCTACGGCCAGACAATGTTCCAGACGCCAGGCATCGATTCCCTGGCCGCGAACGGCATACGGTTCACCCAATGCTATTCCGGCACGACCGTCAGCGCGCCGTCACGCTCCTGCCTTCTGACAGGCACCCACAGCGGACACACCCCGATCAGGGGAAACGTGGAACTCGACCCTGAAGGACAGTTCCCGCTTCCTTCAGGGACACCTACTATCTTCCACGACATGAAGGCGGCGGGCTACAGGACAGGAGCTTTCGGCAAATGGGGATTGGGATTCGTCGGCACAAGCGGCGACCCGAACAAGCAAGGGATCGACGAGTTCTACGGCTTCAACTGCCAGCTTCTCGCGCACAGCTACTACGCCGACCACATCTGGCATAACTCCGAAAGGATCGAATTGAAAGACAATGTGGACTCCATTCCTTACGGACAGGGAACCTACATTCCGGACCTCATTCATGAAAAAGCCCTCGAGTTCATGGAGACTTCGGCAAAAGAGAAGCAGCCTTTCTTCCTATGGTACCCTACGACAATCCCTCACGCCGAACTGATTGTCCCGAAGGACAGCATCATCGACCGGTTCATCGGGAAATATCCGGAGACCCCGTATCACGGGACAGACAGCGGGCCGGGATTCCGCAAAGGCGGCTATTGCTCCCAGGATTATCCTCACGCGACATTCGCCGCGATGGTCACAAGACTTGACACCTACGTGAGCCAGATTGTCGCCAAACTCAAGGAACTCGGAATCTATGACAACACGATCATAATATTCTCTTCCGACAACGGACCTCACATGGAAGGAGGGGCCGATCCTGACTTCTTCGACTCCAACGGCCCTTGGAGGGGCTACAAGAGGGATGTCTACGAAGGCGGAATCCGGGTGCCGATGATAGTCAGCTGGAAGGGGCGCGTCGAAGCGGGGAGAGAGTCCGGTCTCATCTGCTCGTTCTGGGACATGATGCCGACCCTTAGAGAGATGACCGGGGCAAGCGAGGACGACCTCACCGGCATGGACGGTGTCAGCCTGATCCCCGAACTGACAGGCAAGGAAGGACAAAAGGAGCATGAATATCTTTACTTCGAGTTCCAGGAACTCGGAGGCCGCCAGGCTGTCAGGAAAGGAGACTGGAAACTCGTCCACATGAACATCAGGGGCGACGACGACTGGTACGAGCTCTACAATCTCCGCGAGAATCCCGGTGAGACCCGTGACCTCATCGGCTCCCGGCCGGAGAAGTTCGAGGAACTCAAAGCCATAATGAAGGAGGCCCACGTGCCGAATCCGGATTTCCCGATCCTCAGAGAAGAGTTCCGGTAATGCTTGAGCATGAAGACATAGTTCTGACAAATGTTGCCAGAGGGGACAATGCCTCCTTCGGCGTCCTGTTCAATCACTATTATCCCAAAGTCAGGGTGTACCTGACAAACGTTCTGGAAGACAAACATTCGGCGCAGGACATCGCGCAGGACATCTTCGCCAAAATCTGGCTCCTGCGCAAAACCTTGCCTGAGATCCGTGACTTCGGCTCGTACCTTTTCGTCATGAGCAGGAACTCCTGTCTTGCCCACATGAAGAAGCGCGGCAGGAGTGCCTCCATTCACGATCTGGAACTGGCCGAGGAGCATGCCATAGACGAAATGCTGCACTCTGACGAGCTCAGAAACAGGATATTCAGGATCGTCGATGACATGCCGTCACGCAGAAGGCAGGTGTTCCTGATGAGCAGGGAGGAGAACAAATCGAATATGGAGATCGCGGAAATACTCTGTATCAAGAAGAAAACGGTAGAGAATCTTCTCAACGCCGCCCTCCGGCAACTACGCCGCTCGCTTAACGCGATCCTCTTTTTCTGATTTTTTTTATTTTTTTGCAATTTCCGATGGGTGCGAAGGCCGGTTTCGCACTCTTTATTGTTGTAAGTCCGTTCTTAAATCGTTAAAACAACAAAAGATATGAATGTGCCTTTCAAAGATTGGGATTCGATTGACGGCTCATCCGTCGATGAAAAGGAAATAAGACAGGCTTGGCGTGAGACCATGCGCAGAGCCAAGGCCATGGAAAAGGCGAGCCTCACCTCGACCGCAAGGCACCGCGCGCTCAGGTTCGCAGCCGGGTTCTGCGCGGCCGCGGCGATTGCGTCCGTCGGCGTGTTCATCGGCCATAAGGCCTCAGGCGTAGGGCCGGACATGAGGCAGTGCGAAGTCATCGCCGGATCATTGCAGAAAAGCGAGGTGTCTCTTCCTGACGGCAGCAAGGTCTGGCTTAACTCGGACAGCCGTATCGCATATTCAATGACATTCGGAACCGCCGACAGGACAATCACTCTCCACGGGGAGGCCTATTTTGATGTCACGAAGAATGAACAGATTCCTTTCATAGTCAACTCCTCCGGATTGAGTGTCAAGGCTCTGGGCACAAAATTCAACATTCGGTCATTCGAGGATGAGGACGTGACCGTCACCTTGATGGAAGGCAAGGTGCTTGCCTCCGCGGGAGAGGACAGCGCTGTCCTTCTTCCTTACGAGCAGGTCTCGCTGGACAGGACTAACGGCAGGTTAGGCGAGGTACGGCGTGTTGATTCCCGCACCGCGCTTCCATGGAGGATGAGCGAGCTGGTTTTCGACAACCTTAGCCTTGAGCGCATAGCGGAGATGCTTGAGAGCATCCACAACATCGAGGTTGTCTTCAAAGATCAGACAATCAAGGAATACAAATACACAGGAGTTGTACCAAACACGTCTCCTGCCGAGGTTCTTGACATAATCTCCGAGACCTCGCCTGTGTCGTTCCGCATCAACGGCAACACCATCGTACTCAACACTAAAACAAATAAAACAAAATGAGGTACAAACTAATCCTATTGGCATCAATGATGATGCTCATGATGGCGGGGTTCGCTACTCCGTCAATGGGACAGATCACTGTCTCGGTGAAAGACAAGCCCCTCACGGAGGTCATGCCTCTTGTCGAGAAACAGGGCGGATTCAGATTCTTCTATAGCAACACCCTCCCGGATCTCGATTCCAAGGTCACCCTGTCCGTGGAGAACGCCGGCATCCCCCAGACTTTGGACAAGATGTTCGCCGGCCTGAGGATCGCCTACGAAATCAGGAACGAGAAACTTGTCGTGCTGACCGCACGCGAGGACAGCCGCCAGCAAGGGAAGGGCAACGGGGACAACACCGTTTCCGGCACAGTCCTGGACAAAAGCGGACAACCTGTGATCGGACTCACCATCAGGGAGAATGGCACAACCAACGGAACAGTGACGGACGAGAACGGAAGATGGTCGCTGAAGGTTTCCAAAACGGATTCCGAACTCATCTTCGAGTCCTTGGGCTACAAGACATTACGCATCAAGGCTGCCGGAAGGCAGACTGTAAATGTCACAGTCGAGGAGGACACGACCTTGCTTGACGAGATTGTAGTCGTGGGTTATGGTGTCCAGAAGAAAGTCAACATCTCGGGGTCGGTGTCTTCCGTGAAGATGGATGACATCCTCCAGGATCGTCCCGTATCCAATGTGGCCGCAGCGCTGCAAGGCGCGATTCCGGGTCTATACGTGACCACCGGATCGTCAGGAAACCTTCCGGGACAGACCGGGAAGAGACTCCAGATCAGGGGAACCTCCTCATTTTCCGGAAGCTCCAACTCGGTATCGGGCATCTCCCCTCTTGTCCTCATCGACAACGTTCCGGGAGACATCGACGCGCTGAATCCGGATGACATCGAGTCCGTGACAGTCCTGAAAGACGCCTCCTCGTCAGCCATCTACGGTGCCCGCGCCGCCGCCGGCGTGATACTGATCACCACCAAAAGCCCTAAGAAAGCAGAGAGAATCTCTATCTCCTACAACGGAAGCATCGGTCTGACAAACGCGGTGAACACGCCTGACATGGTTGACATCGCGACATACATCGGTGTCTACAGGGACGCGTTCAACACCAACACCTACGGTGCGGCGCAAGACCAGAACTTCGACAAGTGGCTTGAATATCTCAACCTCTACAAGACCAACAAGTCCGCTCTCTCATCACAAGGAACGCTCTACGACAACGGAATATTCGTACCCGACTCCGACGGGCTCAGGTACTATCTCACTGAAGAGGATCTCTACAAGAGGATGATGGAGACAGGTATAGTGGAGAACAACAATGTCTCTGTCAGCGGAGCCACCGACAGGATAAGGTTCAGGATGTCTGGAAACAACTTCCGTGAGAACGGCCCGTTGGCAGGGCGCAAGGACACCTACAGCCGCACTTCCGTGAACGGCATGATCCAGACCGACATCACATCATGGTTCACACAGGAGTTGAATTTCTACTTCACGCAGCAGCACAGGAAAATGCTCATCGACGAGACAGGCTCTCTGTACGGCGTGAGGAACCTCAATTTCATGCCGGACGGCCCGGATCCGGTGAAAAAAGACGGAAAGGAATATTTTATCCGCACTCCGAGGAACGTGATTGACTACGCCAATGCCGCTAAGACCACAATTGACCAGCCTCGTATCTTCTCCAAATCAACGATAAGGCCGTTCAAGGGAATGGAGGTTGTCTTCGAATACACATACCAGAAGAATCTCACAAACTACAATTATGATTCAGGGAAGGTCATGTTCACGGACATCCAGTTGAACTACACCACAGCCCCGACTCATGACTATTCCATAGCGCGTCATTACAATGACTACCGCAGCGCGATCAACGCGTATGCGACCTACAGGTTCGACATCGCCCGCAAGCATCATTTCTCCGTGATGGGCGGATTCAACCAGGAGTACTACAACTACGAATGGTACAACACCAATGCGGAGGATCAGGCTTTCCTCAACATTCCTTCGATGAGCAACGCCCAAGGACAGGTCAAGACAGCCGACAGCTATCTCAACTACGCCCTGCGAAGCGCTTTCGGACGCATCAACTACAACTACGACGAGCGCTATCTGATCGAGTTCAGCGGACGTTATGACGGATCATCCAAATTCCCGAAAGACACCAGATTCGGTTTCTTCCCTTCTTTCTCCGTAGCATGGAACGCTACGAACGAGGCGTTCATGAGCGGAACACGCCGGTGGCTGACAGAACTCAAGCCAAGGTTCTCCTACGGCTCGATCGGCAACCAGACTTCCGTGGGCTACTATGACTACTACTCCACCATGGGTCTGAGCACCAAGAGCTATGTCTGGCTTAAGGGTGCCGACGAGAGCTATGTCACATCCATCGGCATGCCGGGAATCGTCAGCGGCTCCTTCACCTGGGAGACGATCACCACCACTAACGCGGGACTTGACTTCGGACTGTTCGGCGGAAGCCTTGCCGGCTCGTTCGACTGGTTCAGACGCGACACCAAGGACATTCTTTCCCAGAGCGTCGCCCTGCCGGCTGTGCTGGGTGACTCCGCTCCGATGCAGAATGTAGGAAAGATGCGTACCACGGGATGGGAGTTCCAGCTATCCTACAAAGGCAGCATCGGGCGCGAGATCCTCTACAACGTAGGCTTCAACATCTCGGACTACAAATCAAAGGTGATGAGTCTCAACTTCAATGAGGAAAAGAGCCTTGGCTACCTCTATGAAGGGATGATGGCCGGAGAGATCTGGGGCTACAGATGGGACGGCTTCTACACCGTGGACGACTTCAAGGACACGGCGACCTGGCAGCTAAAGGACGGCGTGACCGGAATCACCGGTTCCAGCCCGCGTCCCGGAGACTTCAAGTACAAGAATCTTAGGGACAATGAATATAGTGACGAGGACACCGGTATGATCAACTCCGGCAAGGGAACAGCCAACAATCCTGGTGACATGACCGTCATAGGCAACAGTACTCCTCGTTTCCAGTACGGATTCAATTTCAACATCTCCTATAAGGGATTCGACCTCGGAATAATGATCCAGGGTATCGGAAAGCGCGACTACGCCGCGATCAACCCTTACACCTACACATTGAGCGCCTCGGATCCAGGCTGGTTCCCGGTCTTCGCAGGAACGACTGACTACTGGAAGCCTCTGAGCACCGACTCCGGCAGCCCGGACTACTACAAGGCCGCTGACAGCGGAGCCAAACTTCCGCGCATCTACGGAAGTACCATCAAAGGCCTCTCCAACGCCTCTTCCAACCGTTTGGTCAACGATCACATGCTCCAGAGCGCGGCTTATCTGAGGGTCAAGAACCTTTCACTGTCATATTCATTCCCTAAGTCGCTGATCGGAAAAGCCGGTCTGGGCGGCCTGAAGGTTTATGTCAGCTGCGAGAACCCATTCACAGTCTCGTCTCTTCCTAAGGGCATCGATCCCGAGACTCTCGGATGGTCCTACCCTCTCTACCGCACCGTGTCATTCGGCATGAACATCAAACTTTAACCCCTAACAATCTGACAAAGATGAAAAATCACATCATATATCCAGTACTATGCGTCTGGGCATTGTTCGGAATGACCTCCTGCAATGACAGTTTCCTCGACCTTTCTCCAAAGGGTGCGATCACAGACGCGACCGCATTCACCTCATTCGAGTCCTGCTCCGACTATGTGGCAAGTCTCTACGACGTGTTCAACGGCTACACCCTGTTCCAGGGACCCGCTCCTGTCAGCGGAGCTCTCGGAACATCAACAAGAGACACCTGGTCAGGACTGCTGACAAACTACGCCTCAGGCTGGGGCACCATTCCAAACGCCTACGCCAACCAGACTGTCACGGTTCCCGTCTCAAGCAGCACCTACACTTTGCCTTACCGATGGATCCGTCAGGCCAACATCCTGCTCGCACACATCGAGGAGCCGAAAGTGACCGACGCACAGCGTAAGTACCTTGAGGCTGTCGCCAGATTCTTCAGAGCCTACTGCCACTACGCCCTTCTGGTCAATTACGGAGACTGCATCTATGCGGACGGACTTCTTACCGAGAGTTCGGAGGAACTGTACAAAAGCCGCGACTCTCGCCTGATGGTCGCCGACAGGATCCACTCGGAACTCACATGGTGCGTACAGAACATTCCTGACGAGATAGCGGAGGCGAACACCATCAACAGTACTGTCTGCAAGGCGTTCCTCTCACGTTTCTGCCTGTTCGAGGGAACATGGAGAAAGTACCATGGCATCAAAGAGGACAGTCAGTACATCTCCGGCCAGAAACTTCTTGAGGAATGCTTTGCGGTGTCCAAGGAACTGGCGGAAAAAGGAACACCTCTGTTCAGGGGCGACGGCAACGACAGGCACGAAGGCAGCGGCTGGGGTCAGATGTGGACTACCGATGACCTCGGGACGGTTCCTTCAGTGTTCCTCTATGTAAAATACGTCCAGGACATCAAGATGCACCGTCTGGGACATTTCCAGCACATAGCCAGCGCCTCTCTTGAGATGCCGCAGGCAACAGTTGACCTTTATCTTACAAAGGATGGACTTCCTATTCACAACGCCGCCGTGGAATACTTCGACTACACCAAGGCCAACGGCTACACCAAGGCCTCGAAGCCGTACGACTACGCCAACTGCGACCCTTATCTGACATTCCGTAACAGGGATACCAGACTTGCCCAGATGGTCATTCCTCCTTACCACGTCAACCTTGTCGGCGTGAACGAAGGAGCGGCGGACAACAGCAACTGCTGGGTACCGGATGACAGCGCGGACGGGAAGTACTCCGAGTACCTCGACCAGTTCGCCTACCGCGGTACTCAGGGAAAACTGAAGGACGGCAGGACGTACTGGTGCAGTCCGAACTTCAATCTCGGCTACCATCAGATCGAGACGCACAAATCCCTTCCTTCGACCAACTGGGCGGGCAACGTTCTGGTCAATGAGCCCCACACCCAGGCTGTAAACTCACAGGACTGGAGCGGAGGAAAGACACAGTACGGTTCCGGCAAAGGATTCCAGAAAGGCCACAGCGGCTATTTTGTCTGGAAGCACGTCGCCAACTGGGACCGCCAGTACGCAAGCGGAACCGCCGATGTCTCTGACAAACCGGTGTTCAAACTGGAGGAGATCCTGCTCAACTATGCGGAGGCCGCGTTTGAACTGGGAAGATTCAATCAAGGTGTCGCCGACGCCACCATCAACAAGCTTCGTGAAAGAGCCGAGGTCGGAAGGATGGTCGTCTCCGCCATCGGAGAGGATTTCGATCCGGACAGGGACAAGAGCGTGGATCCTGTGCTTTGGGAAATCCGCCGCGAGAGGCTGATTGAGCTGATGGGTGAGAGCTTCTCGTTCGAGGACGTGCGCCGCTGGAAGAAAGCCGCGTGGTTTGTAAACAAACAGGCCTGCGGTGTCTGGGTTGACGCCGACAATGTCAGTGCGGTACGTTCCGGAACCGGCGGAGGCACAGGTCTTCTGGACAACAGCACAAGGCTTGAGGCCGACATCGCCACAGTGACGGCACAGGGAGGCGGCCACCTCTACTACTACCTCGATCCTGTGGTGGCCGGAAAGGGATGGAAAGACGCCTACTATCTGCAACCTCTTCCATCCGAGGAACTTCTCCTGAACAAGAATCTCGAACAGAACCGGGACTACTAGCCCCGGCATGATCCGGAAAAGGATAGTATGCGATTTCCTCGCATAGTACTGTCCGCTGAAGTCGGAATAACCCAATGATGTCTGACATTATGTCAGCGATTCGGTTATTGGCAGACAATTTGATATCTTTGCAGTCGCTTCGGATGGCCAAGGTTGCCATCCGGGGCGTTATTGTTGATAATTAGGAGAATCAAGATATGAGCAAAAAGAAAAACAAGGAACAGGAAGAATTGAGGCAGTCCGCACAGGCTGCCGGACAGGCTGAGAAGAAGGCTGACATTGAAAGCAAGGAGGAGACTCCCGCTGTGGACAAGGAGGCGAAGGAGATCGAGGAGAAACTCGCCAAACTGTTGAAAGAGAACGAGGAGCTGAAAGCAAGCGTTGCAAAGGAAAAGGATGACTACGTGCGTCTGATGGCCGATTTCGAGAACTTCCGCAGGCATTCCGCCGAGGCGAAGCTGGAGCTTGTGTCCTCCGCTTCTGCGGACACGATCAAAGGCCTGCTTCCGGTTCTGGATGACTGTGAAAGAGCGATGAAAATGCTTGACGAGAACTCCAAGGACGAAGTCGCCAAGGAAGGTACTGCGTTGATATTCAATAAACTGATGGCATACCTCAAGACCAGGGGGCTTGAGGTCATCAAAGCTAAGGGCGAGAAGTTCGACACCGACTTCCACGAGGCGGTGGCCCAGTTTCCGGTACCTGAAGAGGACAAGAAAGGCATCGTCTACGATGTGGTCCAGACAGGCTACACCCTTTCCGGCAAGGTCATCCGCTATGCGAAAGTCGTAGTGGGAATATAGGAGATCAGTGAATATGGCAGAGAAAAGAGACTATTACGAGGTGTTGGGGGTCGCGAAGACCGCCACAGCCGACGAGATAAAGAAGGCCTACAGGACAGCCGCGATGAAGTGGCACCCTGACCGCTGGGTTGACGGCACCGAAGCCGAGAAGAAGACCGCCGAGGAGAAATTCAAGGAGGCTTCGGAGGCATATTCAGTGCTGAGCGACCCTGACAAGAAGGCAAAGTACGACCAGTTCGGATTCGCCGGTGTGGACGGTCAGCCGGGACCTGACTTCAGCGGCGGGTTCGGTAACCTGAATGACATACTGAACGACCTCTTCGGAGGCGGGTTCAGCGGGTTTAGCGGTGGCTTTTCAGGATTCAGCGGATTTGGCGGCGGTCAAGGCAGAGGCCAGCAGCAGAGGGTGATGAAGGGACGTGACATCCGTACAAGGGTGCGCCTTACCCTTGAGGAGATCGCCACCGGCGCGGAGAAGGAGATCACGATCGAAAGAAACAGGCCGTGTCCGGACTGCGGAGGACGAGGAACCAAGAACGCCTCCGATGTCAAGACCTGTCCTACATGTAACGGAACCGGTCAGACCCAGAGAGTGGTCAACTCCCTGTTCGGAAGGACGGTGACCTATTCGACCTGTCCGCAGTGCGGAGGCGAAGGAAAAGTCATTAACAATCCTTGCAGATCCTGCGGCGGCACAGGTCTGGTACGCAGACGCGAGACCGTCAAGGTCAAGATTCCGGCAGGAGTGGAGGACGGAATGCAGCTCACCATCAAGGGAGAGGGACATGCCGCGCCTCACAACGGCATCAATGGTGACCTTCTTGTCATCATTGAGGAGATCGGACATTCCAGCCTCAAGCGCGAGGGCAAGAACCTGTTCTACTCAACCATAATTTCGGTAACGGATGCCATTCTCGGAACGGAGATCACCGTACCTTGCCTTGACGGCTCGTACAAGGTCAAGGTGGACGCTGGTACCCAGTCCGGCACAGTGATGAAGCTGCGCGGAAAAGGACTCCCTGCCGTCAGCGGCTACGGAAGCGGCACAGGCGACCTCTACGTGAAGATTCTGGTATGGATTCCGAAGAAACTGTCCTCGGACGAAAAGAACGCGTTGGAAAGCATGCGGACAAGCCGCTCGTTCACTCCAGATCCGTCCCGCGACGACAAGGCTGTGTTCGACAAGATGAAGAATATTTTCTAAGCGATCCCTAAAAAAAGACGGCAGAAATGCCTCTGGAATAAAAATAAACTCGAAAAGTTTTGGATTGAAAGAAAATATTCGTACATTTGCAGTCCGAAAAACAAGAGCAACCGCTTACGGGTCGTTATCAGATGTGCGTAATGTTGCGTAAAAATTTTTGAGAAATGGATTTGATTAAAGTTGTAGAACAGGCTTTCGCTAACGAGAAAGTCGCTACGTATCCAAAATTCAAGGCCGGTGACACAGTTACCGTAACCTACAGAATCAAGGAAGGTGACAAGGATAGACTCCAGAAGTTTAGAGGCGTGGTTATCCAGCTTAGAGGTGCTACTCCTCAGACAAAGACCTTCACAGTCCGCAAGATTTCAGGAGGTATCGGAGTTGAGAGGATTTTCCCGATTCAGTCACCATTCATTGACAGCATTGAACTGAACAAGGTCGGCAAGGTTCGCAGGGCAAGAATCTTCTATCTGCGTCAGCTTTCCGGTAAGAAGGCAAGAATCAAGGAAAAGAAGCTTGCCATAGTTAAGGAAGAGCAAGCATAGTCCTTGTAGAGATAAAGTCGGAGCGGGTCTCCGACAAACTGGTCCCCTAGCTCAACTGAATAGAGCATTTGACTACGGATCAAAAGGTTACAGGTTTGAATCCTGTGGGGATCACAAAGATGCGAGGCTATTGAACACAATCAATTAGTCTCGCATTTGTTTTGCGGAATTAGCTCAGTTGGTAGAGCGTTGGCTTCCCAAGCCGAAGGTCACGAGTTCGAGCCTCGCATTCCGCTCACAAAAGAAGAGGCCGTATTCCTTTGGGGATACGGCCTCTTCTTTTGTTTGCCAGGCTCTCACTTGCGGCAAAATTGCGTTTTGTCCACCGAAAAAGCATCTCCGTGGACAGTCAGTCCTGTTTGCACGTTTTGTCCACCAAAAAGGCTTTTCCGTGGATGAGGCTCCACACAATAAGGGAATCCCTTGGTGGCAAGACCGGATCAATGGCCAGCAAGGCGGGAGCGGAGCCATATTCCCAGATTGGTGTCGTGTTCAGTGAGGCCGAGTTTGCGGCGGATGTCACTGCTGATGATGTAGTTGCGTTTCTTCTTGAGATAGTTGCCCACATCCTTGCCTTTCAGTCCGAGAACATAGAGGCAGCAGTAGCCTATCTCCCAGTCCGTCAGGTCGTGGGACTTCAGTTCAGCCACAAACTCCGGATGGCTGTCACGGAAAAGTATCATGGTCGAACGAAGAAACTCGTCCTGATCAGAGACAAGCCTGTCAAGATCCGCCTCGGCTGCCTTGTCGAAGGAATAGTCGGAAGACAATCTGGAGGCCAGGAATTTGTCCAGGACCAGCATTCTCTCACGGATGATCGACAACGCCTCGTCATCGGGCTTCTCCATCAGCCTTCTGTGGGTTTTAGTGAACATCCTGACAGCGATCATAAGAGCCGCGAGAACGAAGATGGCCAAAAGGCAAAGAAGCCAGATTGACCTGCCGCGATCCACAATCGCCTGCTTGTCGGCATAACGTTCCTCGATCATCTTCCGCTGCTGGACGGAAAGGGTATCCATGCTGGCAGAAAGCCCGTTCTGGTTGATTAAGTTCTTATAGTATAAAGCCTTACGCGCCATAGCCTCGTTGCCGGACGAGGTATAGTACTCAACGGCGATGTTGATGATGCTGTCGGAGGTGATCTCCATGCCTACCTTCTCAAGAGCGATGGTGTAGAGCAGTGCATGCCTTGCACGAAGCTCCCTGGTGCTGAGCAGACCTCGGTCTAACGAGTCAAGCTCGACGAACGCGCTGTCAGGCTGTATCTCCAGTTTTGCCTCAGCCTCATCGAGAAAACGTTCCGCCAGACTGAACGAGCGGCCGCAGGAAGCAAAGCACAAGGCAATGACAGCAAGGAATATGATGGTTTTGGGGCTCATCGGGTTCTAAGATAGCAAAAAATTGTGAGATGTAAGACTTTGTAATGAGCCAATATTAGCCGATAAAATATAATAAGCTAATTATCAATATTTTATCATAAAATTAATAGCGATCAATTCTTGCTGATGTAAAACTATTTCCGGATAATTTTGCTAAAAAGAACATCAGTTATGAGAATCAGAAGACTATTTGCCGGAGTGGCAGTTGGCGCGGTCTGTGTGCTGGTCTCCGCTCACAGTTCGGTCGCCGGGTATGTCGAAGTAAGTATTGTAGAGACAGAGACAGCGGGGAGGCCATGGCAGACCTTCCGACAGGAGCAGGAAGCGAGCGAAGTTCTGGGGCAGACCTTCCGACAGGAGCAGGAAGCGGATAAATCTCAAGAGGAATCACTTCGACAGGGACAGGAACCGGATGAGGCTCAGGAGCAGGAATGGAAACAGGAGCTGGAACAAGAACAGGAAAGAGCGGACACACTGAAGGCGGCGGTGTTCACCGGAAGAAGTGTCAGGCATTACAGCGACCATCAGAAATTCTACCTCGGAAAAGAAGACCGGGAAGGTAGCGCGACAGCATTGGAGACGCTCAAGCTGATTCCGGGAATCCTGGTCAGGGATGACGAGATCTCGATGATGAACGGCAAAGGCCTGACAATCCTCCTCAACGGACTGCCGACCACCAGCGCTTCCCTATCCCTGCTCACCCCGGAGGACATCAAAAGCATCGACTTCTACCAGAACGCCCCGGCAAGATATTCATTCGCCGGCAGCGGCTCGATGGTCAACATCATCACCCGAAGACCCGGAATCGGCGGCAGCCTGATGCTGAACCTAAAGGAGGCGGTCACAACCCCATGGGGCAACAACGCCGCCTCCTACCGCCAAGTCCTGAAAAACACGATGATCGGCATTGAATATTCCGGGAAACCGACCAAAAGCGGCGGCTACGGCATCGATGAATTTCTTGAATATGAAGCCGGCGGCAATCGTTACACAAAAGAGAAAAAAGGTCTGGACACGGACTTCACACGGAACCGGCACAATGTCACGCTGGAACTGGTCAGGATGAAAGACGAGAATAGCGCCTTGAAAGCACAATTCACGTTAGGCTACGAGAAAAAGGACTGGCCCGTAAGCCAAAGCGCCCTCAAAACCGTCACGAATCTGACAACCCAAGAATCCACGACATCTGAAGTAACCGACCACAAGGACAATTGGTCCGAATATCTCTCGCCGGCACTCGACATCTACTGGAACCGCAGATTCTCCGACAGACACGAGCTGTCAGTGAACTTCGTCGCCACCGCCTATGACACCAGAAGCCGCAAAGGGTTTTATGAATATGCCGGAGCGACTCCCATACTGTCCTCGACAAGCCTGACCGACGGGCGGAAATATTCAGGAATCATTGAGGCCGTCTATGGCTGGACGCTTTCCGAGAAACATAAACTTGGTTTCGGGGCCAGAACCACAGCCAGCCTTGCCGAGCAGAACAGCTGTAACGGGGAAGTCTCCGTCAGGTCGGACATCAACACTGATCTCGGCAGGCTGTGGTGTGAGTATTCAGGAAACGCAGGAGGATTCCGCTATTCTGTCGGAGCGGCTATGGAACATTTCGGCTACGAAACCAAGGCATCCGGAAGGCATGACTACATCTATTTCCGCCCGCTCGTCCAGCTAAACTACACATTCAACGATCACTCCTCGATGTATTTTAATTACTCAAGCAATACTTCGACTCCGAAGATCGGATGGATGGGCGATGCGTCATATTACAAGGATGACAAATGGATCGTGAGGAGCAACCCTGAACTCGAAAGTTACACGACACGGGATGCGATGATTGGATATTCATTCAACAATTCTTGGCTCTACATCAATCCATACATCCTTGTTTATCACAATGACAATCAAATAATTCCTATTTTCAGCCACACTGACGGGCTGCTTGTTGAAATGGATGAGAACTCGGGAAATATGATTGCCGTGATGGCCGCTCTCGGAGGCAGGATCAAGCCCTTCAGGAATATTCCTCTCTCGCTTACCGTCTATGCTATGTACAACGACCAAAGGTTGACAGGAGGCGGTGCGGACAGATCGGTCAAGAGCCTTGGCGGAATGGCGATGTTGAGATATTCAGGAAAGAAGTGGACAGCCGAGGCCATGTACAACCTGCCCTTCAAGTCCATCAGCGACATCGGCGTCTCGAAGGGTGAGAACTACGGCCACTTTGAGTTCTCTCGCATGATCGGGAAAAACCTTCGCCTCGGAGCCGGAATGCGCTATCCGTTCTACCATTGGAAAGTCAGTGAGGGAACCGCGCCAGGATCGCTTGTGACAATGAAAAACACAAGCAGGATGACCAGCCAGAAAAACACGGTCATCCTTACTTGTGTCTATAATTTCTCCTACGGAAAGAAAGTCCGGACGGTCAATCAGAAAATCCGGAACGCTGACATCGACTCCGGACTTTAAGAATATTATCGTCCTGTCTGCCCAGGCTCTTCGACAGCCGAGGATGCAGTCAGACTAAATGATCTGATTGACGGACACTTCGACAGGCTCAGCGGCCACAGTGACCGGGACTAGGCCTCGGGAATCTCGTCGGTGGATGACGGGATGGAGAACGGGGATTTGCCTGAGCCTACTGTGAACTCGTCGTCATCGTTCTTCTGGGCAGCGGGCTGGACCTCATACATTCCAGGACGGCTGCCTGAGGTCAACTGGGTGAACTCTTCCTCGGTGATCATCTTGCAGTTGCCGTTGAACTTGGCGTCAAGCTCGACCTGGAGCCTTCTGATGTGGAGGTCACCGTCAACCACACAGGTGTCCTTCAGGGAAAGGGTGTCCTTCACAAAGAAATTGCCGTTGATCTTACCCCAGAAGTCAGCGTTGCTGCAGATGATGTCGCCTTTGATGACGGCCTTCTCGCCGACAACCACTTTGGCCTGGGAAATGACACGTCCCTCGAATGTGCCATCAATCCTTATGTCGTTGGGAGATGTGATCTCCCCTTTGATCACTGAACCTGCCGAGATCCTGCTGATGTCGTTGACACTGGCGGAATCGGTGGAACCATAATTTGCGCTCATATTCCTAAATCTTTAATATTCAACCATTAATATTCATTAAACCAACCCTGCTCCGTGGCAGTTCTTGTACTTCTTGCCGGAACCGCACGGACACGGATCGTTGCGGCCTACCCTCTTGTCCACATGGATCGGAGTCCTGGCCTTCTGCTCGCCGTTCGTGGTGAGATCCTCGCGGCGGGTCCTCATGTTGCTCATGTCCTGGCTTCTTGGAGCCTGGGCAGGACGCGCCTCGCTGTCATCCCTCAATGGCACAAACGCCCTGAGGAGGAATGAGAGGACATCCTCGTTGAGTTCCTCAAGCATGGTGGCGAAGAGGTTGTAGCTCTCCAGCTTGTAGACCACAAGCGGATCCTTCTGCTCGTAGGCGGCGTTCTGCACGCTCTGGCGCAAGTCGTCCATGTCGCGGAGATGCTGCTTCCAATGCTCGTCGATCTGGTAAAGGATGATCGAACGGCTCAATGCCTTGGCGATCTCCTTACCCTGGGTATTGTAGGCTTTTTCAAGATCCACGCTGAGAGTAAGCATCTTACGTCCGTCAGAAATCGGAATCGCGATGTTCTTGTACATATTCCCCTGCTTCTCGAAGATCATCTTGATGAACGGATAGACCTTCTCGGAGAGAGTGTTCATCCTACGCTCGTAGACAGCCTGCATGTGGTCGCAGAGAGCGTCGGCAAGCTTGTCACCCTTGGTGTTCGAGTAGAAACTCTCGTCGAAGCCAAGGTCGATCGACAGCTGCCCCATCACATATTCCTCGAAATCCTGGTAAGGCATCCCCTCGGCGTGGGACGCGATGATGGAGGCGGAGTCGATCATCATGTTCCTGACATCGATCTCGATCCTCTCGCCGGAAAGGGCGTTGCGTCTTCTGGCGTAGACGGCCTCACGCTGGTAGTTCATCACGTCGTCGTACTCAAGGAGCCTCTTACGGATGCCGAAATTGTTCTCCTCGACTTTCTTCTGTGCGTTCTCGATTGATTTCGAGAGCATTCCGCTGACAAGTGCCTCATCGTCGGCCATGCCAAGCTTGTCCACGACACCGGCGATCCTCTCGGAGCCGAACAGGCGCATCAGCTTGTCCTCAAGAGAGACATAGAAGGCTGACGATCCCGGGTCACCCTGACGACCGGCACGTCCTCTGAGCTGGCGGTCCACACGGCGGCTGTCATGCCTCTCGGTTCCGATGATGGCAAGACCGCCCGCGTCCTTGACTTCCTGCGAGAGCTTGATGTCGGTACCACGACCAGCCATGTTGGTGGCGATGGTCACTGTGCTGGACTGGCCGGCCTGCGCGACAATCTCCGCCTCCCTGGCATGCTCCTTGGCATTGAGGACATTATGTTTGATACCCCTCAGGCGGAGCAGCTTGCTCAAAAGCTCGGAGGTCTCCACATCTGTGGTGCCGACCAGTACCGGACGACCCTCGCCGATAAGTTCCTCGATCTTATTGATCACCGCGGCGTATTTCGCCTTCTTCGTCTTGTAGATAAGGTCATCCTGGTCGTCCCTGATGACAGGGCGGTTGGTCGGAATGACCACGACATCCAGTTTGTAGATGGACCAGAACTCGCCCGCCTCTGTCTCGGCGGTACCGGTCATGCCGGCGAGCTTGTGGTACATCCTGAAATAGTTCTGCAGCGTGACGGTGGCGAAAGTCTGCGTGGCGGCCTCGACCTTGACATTCTCCTTGGCCTCGACAGCCTGGTGAAGTCCGTCGCTCCAACGGCGGCCCTCCATGATACGTCCGGTCTGCTCATCCACAATCTTGACCTTGTTGTCGATAACGATGTAGTCCACGTCCTTCTGGAACATCGCATAGGCCTTGAGCAACTGGATGACAGTGTGCACACGCTCGCTCTTGAGCGAGTAGTCCTCCATCAGCGCGTCCTTCTTCTCCTGCTTCTCCTCGGCGGAAAGCTCAGGGTTCTTCTGGATCTCGGCGATCTGGCTGCCGACGTCAGGAAGCACGAAGAAATCAGGATTGGACACAGCGTTAGCGAGAAGGTCATGTCCCTTGTCGGTCATGTCCACCGAATGCTGCTGCTCGCTGATCACGAAATAAAGCTCGTCGGTGACGATGTGCATCTCCCTCTCGTTGTCCTGCATATAGTAGTTCTCGGCCTTCTGCAACAGCTGCTTCATGCCCTGCTCGCTGAGGAACTTGATGAGCGGCTGGTACTTAGGGAGTCCTTTGTAGGCACGGAGAAGGAGCATACCGCCCTCGTCCTCCTTGCCGGCGGCGATGGCTCTCTTGGCGTCGTTCAGCACCTGGGTCACGAGAGCGCGCTGCTTCTGGTAAAGACTCTCCACATAAGGTCTGAACTCCATGTACTGCTCGTCATCCTGGGCCTTGGCCACAGGACCGGAGATGATCAATGGCGTACGGGCGTCGTCGATGAGCACGGAGTCAACCTCATCGACAATGGCGTAGTGATGCTTGACCTGAACAAGGTCGGTCATGTTCACTGCCATATTGTCACGAAGGTAGTCGAAACCGAACTCGTTGTTGGTTCCGAAAGTGATCGAACAGTTATAGGCCCTCTTTCTGGCGTCGCTGTTCGGCTCATGCTTGTCGATGCAGTCCACAGAAAGACCGTGGAACATGTAGAGAGGACCCATCCACTCGGAGTCACGCTTGGAGAGGTAGTCGTTGACGGTGACGACATGCACACCCTTGCCCGCCAGGGCGTTAAGGAACACAGGAAGTGTCGCCACAAGAGTCTTGCCCTCACCGGTAGCCATCTCGGCGATCTTTCCCTGATGAAGCACAATACCACCGATCAGCTGAACATCATAGTGAACCATGTCCCAGGTCACCTCGTTGCCGCCGGCGACCCAATGGTTCTGGTAGACAGCCTTGTCTCCCTCGATGTGGACAAAATCATGATTGACGCTGAGCGCCCGGTCGAAATCGTTGGCCGTAACCTCGATGGTCGCGTTCTCCTTGAACCTGCGGGCCGTTGACTTCATGATGGCGAAAGCCTCGGGAAGCACCTCATCCAAAACCCTTTCAATCTCGGCGTCCTCATCCTTCACCAGTTTGTCGGACTCGGTCGCGAGACTTTCCTTCTCGTGTACGGGGATGTCCTCCTCCATCTTGGCCTTGATCTCCGCGATCCTCTTCTCAAACGGAGCCTCACAGTCACGGAGTCTGGCTTTCAGTTCTTCCGTCTTTGCCCTAAGTTCGTCATTAGTAAGCTTGTCAATCGGACCGTAGGCCTCCAGAACCTTGTTCAGAATAGGCCTGATCTGCTTAAGATCCCTATCGGCCTTCGAGCCGAAAACCTTCTTTAATATACTAGCTATAGCCATAAAACAATAATTGTCGTCGATTATCTTACAAATTTAATGATAATCAAAGACATTTACAATTATTAAGCCCGGAAAAAATGGCCTGACTGTTTGTCAGTCCTGATGGGACCCTTAGACGAGACCGGCACGCCCGGAAAGGCGGCCAAAGGGAGCCGGCAAAGAATATGAGGACCGACTTCTCAGTCAGCCAAATAGTTAAGAAGCAATTTACGAATATTGTCGGAGATGCGCTTATGGGCGTCGGTCGCGTTCTCAAGCATCTCCGCCAGGTTCTTGTACTTCACGAGCTCGCGGGTGTCGTTCTCGTTGACGAATATATAGCCCACGTACTCCTCGTAGGCATCGTCCGCCGCATGCTCCAGCTCGGTCACACGCTCGCAGGCCATCGATATGGCCGGCAGGTTCTTCTTGAGGTCCACCAGAAGGGGAATGACATCGTGGATCACCTCCGACTGCGACTTCGCCATCTGCGCCAAGTCCTTGAGCTGGTCGTCCAGCTTGGCCGGACGGTAGATCAGCACCGCCTTCGACGTGTCCTTGATGGCATCCAGGCAGTCGTCCATCGACATCGCCACGGACTGAAGATCCAACTTGTTGAGCCTCACGAAAGGATGGACGGAAAGCATCTCATGGAATTCCGTCATGAGGGCGTCGCCCTGAGCCTCGCAGGACTTTATCTCCTTCTCCATTCCGGCCCGGAGATCAATGTCATCGGTCTCGAACATGTCGACCAAAAGCGAGGATGTCTTGCTCAGGAAATCCGTCTGCTGTGTAAGAATCGGAACGAAATCGTGGCCGGCACCCCGGAAAACCATCCTTATTCTCTTCAAAAGACCCATAAATATTTTTTTATACCCGATAAACTTTTTTTGTCAAGCGCCAAATTTACAATCTATTTTGAGATTTCACCACAATTCTATAAAAAACAGAAACATTTTCATCGTTTTTCTTTTAGAAAGCACCTTTCAGACATCCTTATAACTACCTTTGCCAGTGGATTTCAGCCCGGCAGAGAGTGTCCGACGGAACCCTATCACGCATCAATCCCGCCGGATGGCCGGCCTGAACGCTCCCAGTCTCTGGACTACACTTAGCGGCGTTCTGCCGCGATATCCACTCAAATTTCGAACTTGCTTATGCTCATACCAGGAGCTCGTCCGGCAGTCCGGCGGGATAACGCGTGAATGAAAGATGGTCACTTCGGCGGGTTCTATGGCCGAAAAGTCAATCTTCGGCCAAATCGTTTTGAAATCCAGCGCAAACTTCGTAAATTGCTTTCGAAAACACAAAAAGCTATGCGACTTGCATATTGCATACACGCCCTGAACCTTTCCGGTGGCATCGAGAGGGTGCTCACGACAAAGGCCAACTATCTGGCGGATGTCCTTGGCCACGAGGTCCACATCATAACCGCAAGGCAGAAAGGCCGGAAGGAGTGCTTCAGACTCAGCGACAGGATTGTCCGACACGACCTTGATGCCAACGACAGGATGTATCTCCACAAGTACAGAAGGAGGCTCGGCGCGCTTCTCGGCACGATCAGGCCGGACATCACGGTCACCGTCTGCGACAATTCCCTCTACGCCCTTACAGGATGCGACGACGGCAGCGTCAAAGTCGGCGAGTTCCATTTCTCCCACGAGAAATTCATGATGAAATACGGCACCGGAGCATTGGGAAGAGCCTATGCGGAATTCAGGACAAGGAGGCTTGAGAGGGCGGTCCGCAAGCTCGACCGGTTCGTGGTGCTGACAAAGGCGGACAAGGAGGACTGGGAAAAGGTGAGGCCGGACGTGGAGCAGATCTACAACCCGCTGACATTTGTCTCGGACGAGGTCTCGCCGCTCACCGGAAAGCGATGTGTCGCCGTCGGACGGCTTGAGGCGCAGAAGAACTTCAAGGATCTGATCAAGGCCTGGAAGACAGTGGACGGGCGACACCCCGACTGGACCCTCAGCATCTTCGGCAAGGGCAGCCAGGAGAATGAGCTGCGGAACCTGATCAAAGACAGCGGACTGGCCGGTAAGGTCATCCTCGAAGGTGGCACGTCAGACATCCGTAAAGAGTTGCTGGACAGTTCCTGCCTTGTGATGTCATCGAGATACGAAGGGTTCCCGATGGTTCTTCTCGAGGCTTTGACAACCGGTCTGCCGATCGTCAGCTACGACTGCCCGAAGGGTCCTTCGGAGATCGTCACGATCGGCGCCAACGGCTACCTCGCCAAAGTCGGGGACACCGGCACGCTGGCACAAGGAATATGCAGTGTCATCGCCAACGAAGACCTCCGCAAGCGCTTCGGAGCCGAATCCAAAAGGCGTTCCGAAAACTTCACACTGGAAAAGACGATGGAAAGATGGGACAGGCTCTTCTCCTCCCTGACTACTTCTCGAACGAGGACTTCTCCGGAAGGATGACCTTGAACGACTCCTCCAGCGAGGACATCACCCGGTCATAGTTCCGTATGTGGACATTGTCGTTCAGGCAGACCAGCTTGTACTTACCTTCCCTGACAGCCTTGATGGCCTTCCCCGGCTTCACGACGAGCGGAAACATCTTCGTGTCATCGTAGGTGTTGTACGGCACGAAGTTCCCCTCACAGATCTGCCAGGTGCGGAACAACTCCTGGGTGTAGTCCTCCGGGCTGCGGAAACGGTTCGCGGAGACCCTGGTCAGCTCGTCGCCGGCATATTCCCAGACCTCCTCGAAAGTGGACTTGAGGTATGGCTGGGCGTTGTGTGGAATCCTGAGCGTGATGAACTTGCCGTACGGTCTCAGCAGCCTCGTGAGCCAGCTCTTTCCGCCATAGACCGGCGAGAACCACTTGTCGTGGTGTTCCCTCAGCACCTCCTTCTTGTCGAACCTCTCGTTGATGACCCTCACGTTGTTCTCCAGGCACCTGGACCAGAGACTGGCGCCGGTGTTCATCCTGAAGACCGCGATGTCGGCGGGAAGGCCGTCACGGAAAAATCTCTCCGGAGGCGTGGGAGCCGTCATGTAGAAGTCGTCGTTGAAATAGACGAAATGGTCGGCGATCCCGGGAATGTTGTGCAGGTACAGCTCAATCAGCGAGGAGTTGAACACCGGCAGGAATCTTTCAGGAATATAATCCCTGTGGCTCACCAGATGGAGTTTCGGATTCGTCTCGTCAAGCCATTCCGGCTTCTGTCCGCAGGTCACGAAATGCACCTTGCGCACCCACGGCGCGAACTTCTCCACGCCTCTAAACCAGTACTTCAGCAATCCATAGTCCCTGAAACGGGCCTCGGACAGATGATTCTTCGAATTGTCAATCTTGCCTGAATACTTCGCGAAATCAGCCTTCCAGGCCGGATCGTTCATGTCGACCCATGTAACTACGAAATCTATGTCCATAACAATTAATCCAACAGATATACAGTGAGGTCGTGACACTTGCGTCTGCCTTCCGGCGGCGGAGTCATGTAGTCGCCGAACTCCTGTATTAGCCATTCATTCCATCGTTTGAAGGCCTTGAAAGTACAGCCCTCGAACTCCAGGTCAACATATTCATCAAGCATCGCCCTTTCGAAGATCTCCCTCGTGCCGTTGTAGGTGACGGAGACCGCGCCGACCAGACGCGAGGACTCGTAAGGGTATTTAAGCACCTCTTCGTTGATCAGCTTCCACCAATGCTCCGCCCCGCGCAGGTGGGCTTCGATCTTTGAGAACAGCGGCTGGTGGAAATTGAGCAGATCGAACCTTGTGCCGCAGATGTTCAGACGGTGGGACCAATGCGTCAACTGACGCTCCCTTTTCTTTTGAAGTTCAGCGCTTTCCGGCTTACCGTCCATCGGGAATATGTCTATGTTCAGACCGAAATCATAGTCATAGCCATGCCCTTGGAGACTTTTGGTCCTGACATCCTCGACCTTGGCGAAGAAATGCACGAACCTATCCCCTTCCCTGCCCTCCTTATGGCAAAGGCAGCGGTAGCGGGAACCGGGTTCCCTGCCGAATGTGGCGACAAACCTCTCGTAGTCCGGCCTCGGCATCAGCAGATCCACGTCGTCGTCCCACGGTATGAAGCCTTTGTGGCGCACCGCTCCCAGAAGCGTCCCGTAAGCCAGTGAATACCTTATGCCTTCCTTCCGGCAGAAGGAATCGACTGCCTTAAGGATGTCAAGGAGATACATTTGGATCTCCCTATGGGACAATTTCTTCATAACACAAGCAAATTATGACCTGTTATTTACAAATATAAGTGTTTTTTATTAAATTTGTAAAATCTGTAGCAAAACAAGTATGCACTCATACGTTTTTCCAGGCGACCTGGACAAAGAAATAGCGGCGATCGGATCACAGCCGATCCCATACATGAGAACCGACGGGTTCTCCAAGATAAATCTCGAGAACGAGAGTATCCTCCTGGATCTGATTCATTGCCAGGGAGGAAAGGTCATCGTCTACACCGGTTCCGGAACCGGGGCGATGAGCGCCGTCGTGGAGAACTACGTCAGCACGAAGAAAAAGGCGATCGCCGTCAACGGCGGATCCTTCGGGAAGCGCTGGGTCTCGCTCTGCGGGTACTACGGCATCCCTGTCATCGACTTCAAGGTTCCGTTCGCCAAAGACATCGACTACGACGAGCTTGAGAGGGTCGTAGAGGCGGAACGCCCTGACGTGTTCCTCTGCCAGCATCACGAGACCTCGACGGGGCAGTTGTTCAATCTGGAGAGGATCTCCGGAATCTGCCGCCGGCACAATCTGTCGCTGGTGGTGGATGTCATCAGCTCCTTCCTTGCCGAAGATCTGGACATGGACAGGCTCGGGATCGACATCTGTGTCACCAGTACCCAAAAGGGTCTCAACATTCCTCCGGGGCTGTCCATCCTGTTCATCAGCAAAAGGTTGGATGGTTATGAATATGCCCACAGAGGCTACTACTGGGACTTCGCGGACAACCTGTCGAACCTCAGGAGAGGACAGACGCCGTTCAGCCCGGCGACCACGATCCACCTTCAGCTTCACGCGAGGCTCAGACAGATTCTTTCGCAGGGAGGAGAGGCCGTCAACATAGCCCAGGTCCGCCACAGGGCCGAGGTCTTCCGCGAGGAGTGCCGCAGGTACGGCTGGACAATGCCCGCCGAGGTTCCGTCATCCGCCATCACCGCGATACAGACCAAGGACACAGCCGACAGACACATATTCAACGGCCTGATCGAGCGTTACCAGACCTACATCATGCCGGGGTCTGTCCCGGGCTTCTACAGGATCTCACACATGGGCATCCAATCCGACGAGGATCTCCGCATCCTTGCCGAACGCATCCACGCACTTGAATCCGAGATAGATGAATAAGGCCATTTCCAACCAGGACGGTCCACGCAAGAGGATCGTCATCACCTACGGAACCTTTGATGTTCTCCACCAGGGACACATAAACCTGCTTCGCCGGGCCAAAGAGCTGGGCGACTGGCTGATAGTAGGAGTCACCACCGACAATTTCGACCTTGAGCGCGGCAAGCTGAACACACGTGACAGCGTGATGAAAAGGGTGCAGGCCGTCAAGGACACGGGTTATGCCGACGAGGTGATCATCGAGGAATACAAAGGCCAGAAGATCGACGACATCCAGAAGTACAACGTGGATGTCTTCGCGATAGGTTCCGACTGGGAGGGCTACTTCGACTACCTCAAGGAGTACTGCGAGGTAGTCTATCTGCCACGCACCCAGGGAATTTCCAGCACAATGCTGCGGGAGAGCCAGATCTCGGTCAGGATCGGCGTGATCGGCACCGGGAGCATCGCCCGGAGATTCGTTCCCGAAGCCTCGTTCGTTAGCGGCAACGAGATCTCTGCGGCCTACAATCCCGACACCGAGGCCTGCCGGGACTTTTGCAGGACATTCGGGATCGGAACCGCGGCGAGCAGCCTGGAGGAGCTGCTCGCGAACTGCGACGCCGTCTACGTCGCCTCACCGCACTACACTCATTTCGAATATGCCAAGGCGGCCCTCGAAGCCGGAAAGGATGTGTTCTGCGAGACCCCGTTCGTGCTGCATCTGGCTGAGGCCAAGGAACTTTACGCCATCGCCGAGGCCAAGCGGCGCACTCTGATGGTGGCCCACAAGACCGCCTACTGCCCGGCGTTCAGGCATCTCGTGACGATGCTCAAGTCCGGGGTGATCGGCAAGATCGTGGACATCAACGCCTCGGTCACGACCCTCACCGACGAGCGATCCGTCAAGCTCGACCACAACCGTTTCGGAGGAAGCATGAACGAGAACGCCTGCTTCCCTCTCCTGCCGATCCTCAAGCTGCTCGGTCAGGACGTGAGGAACATCAACTTCTACTCGATAATGAAGAACGATGTGGACATGTACACGAAGGCCGTGTTCCGCTACGACAATGCCACAGCCTCCTTCCAGGTGGGTCTGGGAGCGAAGACGGAGGGCAACATGGTCATCTCGGGGACCAAGGGCTACATCTACGTTCCCGCCCCGTGGTGGAAGACCGACTACTTCGAGCAGCGTTTCGAGGATCAGAACCTCAACAGAAAGTGCTTCTTCCCGTTCATGGGCGAAGGGCTGAGGTACGAGATCAGGGAGTTCATCTCCCACATCCTCAACCCTGACCAGAGCCTCTACCTCCTGACGAAGGAGGAGATTCTGAAGATGACACAGATTCAGGAAGACTACATAAACGGCGTGAACGTCTATAAATTAAGTTAAACCATGAGACAGCTTACACTAAAGGAACTTCAACAGCTAAGCCTTGAGATCCTCAAGGATGTGGCTGATTTCTGCGAAAAGAACGGGATAAGATATTCCCTGGGCTACGGCACGCTCCTCGGTGCGGTGCGGCACAAAGGATTCATTCCTTGGGATGACGACGTGGATCTGATGATGCTGAGAGAGGACTACGAGAAATTCAGAACCATCTACAAATCAGACAAGTACACATTTTTTGACAGCCGGAACACCCCCGACTGCTACATCGCATTCGGACGTGTCTGCGACACTGAAAGGACGCTGGCAGCCAGCAGCATACCGTGGGTGAGGAAAGATGTCGGCGTGTGGATTGACATATTCCCTATCGACAGGGTTCCCGACGACATCGAGACATTCAGGAGGCTCTACGATTCGCTGTACCTTCTGATGAAGTTCAACCTCGGGATCCGGCGGGTGCACACAATCTCCTCGTCAAGGTTTCCGCTCAGAAGGAGGATCAAGATCTGGGCTGCGAAAAGGCTGCACCCTCGCCTCATCAAGAGAGATCCTGTCGAGATCGTCGAGGACATGAACACACTGATCGGCCTGGTCTCACGGGAGCACAGCCACCATTGGTCGCAGCTGTGCTGCCCCGATGCGGGAACATGCGAGTTCTTCGCCGAGGACGAGATCAATGAATATGTCAGGATGAGATTCGAGGACAGCGAGTTCTATGTCTGGTCAGGCTACGACAAGATTCTCCGGGACTCCTACGGCGACTTCATGCAGCTTCCTCCAGAGGACAAGCGCAAGCCTCTTCAGAACTACGTCACTTTCAGCTGGAAAGACTGATCTATCGAAGGTACCTCGCGGTCCGGGAACGCCCGTCCTTGGCAAGATCCTCAGGAGTGCCGGCGAAGACGATCTCACCGCCGTTGTCACCGGCGTCCGGGCCAAGGTCGATCACCCAGTCCGCGGCCTTGATGACATCCAGATTGTGTTCGACGACGATCACGGTGTGACCGCTACGGATCAGCACATCGAAAGCCTTCAGCAGTTTCTCCACGTCATAGAAATGCAGTCCAGTGGTCGGCTCGTCAAACAGGAAAAGAATCTTCTTCCTGCCATTGGACTGCTCCTCGCCGCTCTTGGACAGGAACCAGGCCAGCTTGATTCTCTGGCTCTCTCCTCCGGAAAGGGTGGAGGAACTCTGACCCAGTTTGATGTAGGAAAGTCCCACATCCACAAGAGGTTGCAGCTTATGGGCAATCTGTCTTGACAGTTCCTCCGGCTGCGAACCGAAGAAGGAGATGGCCTCCTCCACGCTCATATTCAGGATGTCGTCCACGTTCTTCCCCTTGAAGCGCACCTCAAGGATGTCAGGCTTGAAACGCTTGCCGCCGCAGGTCTCGCAGACCATCGTCACGTCCGCCATGAACTGCATCGGGATGCGCACGAAGCCGTCTCCCTGACACTCAGGGCAGCGTCCGCCGTCCTGGTTGAACGAGAAGAAGGACGGGGTGTAGCCATTGATCTTGGCATATTGCTGAGCCGCAAGGAGTTTGCGGATGTCATCGTAGACCTTGAGATAAGTCACGGCGTTCGACCGGGAACTCTTCCCTATCGGGTTCTGGTCAACATATTCAACAGCCCCGATGCGGTCGATGTTGCCGGAGATTTTTCTGAATATTCCCGGAAGGTCGCCGGTCTGGTTGATCTTGCGGTAGAGCGCCGGGTAGAGGATGTCACCGACAAGGGAGGACTTTCCGCTGCCGCTGACTCCTGAAACCACCGTCAGCACCCCCAGCGGGAACTTCACATCAATATTCTTAAGGTTGTGCTCCTGAGCGCCTTCCACGGTGATTGAATATGTCCACGGGTGCTTTTCCCTGACATAGCGGGATCTTCGCCCGGTCAGATACTGGAGCGTCAGGGAATTGTCCATGATCTTCTCGGGAACATTGCCCCCGATCTTCCCCTGGAAGACGATCCTGCCCCCGTCCACGCCGGCGTAAGGCCCCATGTCGATCAGCACATCGGCAGCCCGGATGATCTCCTCGTCATGCTCGACCACGACGAGGGTGTTGCCGATGTCCCTAAGTTTGCGCAGAACTCCGATAAGCCTCTCTGTGTCACGTGGATGGAGTCCGATGCTCGGCTCGTCAAGGATGTACATCGAACCTACAAGCGAGCTGCCCAGCGCCGTCACCAGATTGATCCTCTGGCTCTCACCGCCCGAGAGGGTGTTGCAGGCGCGGCTAAGCGTCAGGTAGGCCAGCCCGACGTCCTTGATGTACCTAAGACGCGACACGATCTCATCGACGGCCTTGTGGACAATCGAGTTCTCATAGTCGGTCAGCCTCAGGTCCGCGAAGAAGCCCAGAAGCTCGTCCACGTTCATGTCGAGAAGCTCAGCGATGTTCCTGCCGCCTATCTTCACGTAAAGCGCCTCCGGCCTGAGTCTCGTGCCGTGACATGCGTGACACGTAGTCCTGCCCGAGAAGCGGCTGAGCATGTACTTGTACTGAATCTTGTAGCGGTTGGACTCAACCCACTTGAAGAACTCGTTGATGCCGACGATCGAATCGTCGTCACCCTCAACACTATGTCCGTCCCAGACAATGTCCTTTACCTTCTGCGTGAGATTGCAGTATGGCTCGAAGATCGGGATGCCGTAACGCGGAGCCACCTTTATCATGTGATCCCTGAACCAGCCCATGGACTCGCCCCGCCAGCAGGCGATGGCTCCGTCATAGATGCTTTTCGTCTTGTCCGGGACGACCAGATCCTCACTCACACCGATGATCTTTCCGAGACCGCCGCAGACAGGACACGCTCCCAAAGGGCTGTTGAACGAGAAAAGATATTCATCAGGCTGGCGGAATGTCATGCCATCCAGTTCGAAGCGGCTGGAATATTCCTCGACGGAATTGTCCTTGCGGAGGATGAGCCGCCCCTCCCCCATCCGGAAAGCCGTGTCGATCGAGGAGCGTAGCCTGGTCTGGAGATCCTCCCACTCATTCCCCGGCCAAGGTTCGCCATCGTCCCCGTAAGGCAGGCACTCCTTGAACGCCGGCAACTTCAGACGATCGATCAGAAGATTCAGACTCTCAGGATATTCCCCCTTGTCCGCCATCCTCATGATGTCCTCGATGCGGATGATGCCATCGTCGCCGAAGAAGCGTGAATATCCTTCCTCCTTGAGCCTGAGCATCAGCTCGACCTTATCCTCCCGCGCTCCCCAGTTCAGATCCGCAAGAATGTACACGGTTCTTGAATCGCCGCTTAATATGCTAGCCATCACATCATTGATGCTGTGGCACTTGACTTCCTTTCCGCTGATTGGTGAATATGTCCTGCCGATCCGGGCGAAGATGATGCGGAGATAGTCGTAGATCTCCGTAGTGGTAGCCACCGTGGAGCGTGGGTTCTTGACGTTCACCTTCTGCTCGATGGCGATGGCCGGAGGTATACCCTCGATCGACTCCACGTCCGGTTTGCTCATCCTTCCGAGGAACTGTCGGGCATAAGACGAAAGGCTCTCGGCGAACCGCCTCTGTCCCTCCGCGAAAAGCGTGTCGAACGCCAGCGACGACTTCCCCGACCCAGAGATACCCGTCACGACAATCAGCCTGTTCCGAGGAATCTCCACACTTATGTCCTTAAGGTTGTTGACCTTAGCCCCTTTGATGATAATATTCCCGTCCTCTGCCATAGTCCAAAATTAGCGAACCACAAAATTACGAAAAATCCCGGCATTTCGCCTCATTTCCGAACTTTAATCACCTCTGATTTATTGTCCGAATATCATTTGTTGAGCCACCGCCGTGGCTCCGCAAGCGGGACTCTGTCCTTTTCCCGCCCGCGGGGTAGCAAACGGGACTCCGCAAGCGGCATTCAGTCCTTTTCACGCCCGCGGGGTAGCAAACGGGACTCCGCAAGCGGGATTCAGTCCGTTTCACGCCCGCGGGGTTACGGGAGTATGGAGTTCGACCGGGATGCTATGATGAATTTAGGGAACAAGAACAAAGACAAGAACAAAGACAAGAACTGAGACTTAGAGTCGGGACGGGGAATATGTACAAAAAAAAAAGCGGGTGACCTGGATTTTGGTCACCCGCTCTCGGAGTGGTGTCGGGAAGAATCGAACTGCCGACACATGGATTTTCAGTCCATTGCTCTACCATCTGAGCTACGACACCGTTTCCGTTTGGGAATGCAAATATAGGCATTTTTCTTTGGGTTGCAAATTTTTTTGAGAAGAAAACGCATTTTTCTTCGCCGAGTGGATGTTTTTGGCTAAATTCGCCAACATGACTGACAGGTTGTTCATACAGGTGATTCTTCCGCTCCGGCTGGAGTGGGAGCCGTATTATTATCTGGAGGCCAAAGGAGAACAGACTCAGCCGGCTGTCGGGCCTGCCGCCGTGGCCGGGCAAGATCATCAGCCGACCTGGCCTGCGGTCGGGCAAGATCAGCCAACGGCAAAACATGCCGCTGCCGCCGGGCAAGATCATCAGCCGACCCGGCCTGCCGCCGGGCAAGATCATCCAACGGCAAAACATGCCGCTGCCGCCGGGCAAGACCATCAGCCGACCTGGCCTGCGGTCGGACAAGCCAACCAGCCGGACGAAGCGGTGCTCAAGGTCGGGGACAGGGTCAGGGTGGACTTTGCGGGGAAGGAATATGTCGGAGTGGTCAGTGCTGTGGACGTTGGTAGGCAGGCGGAGGCTTTGGGGATTGTGGACAGGATAAAACCGATTGCCGGAAAGGAGGAGGGGTTGGCTCCGGTGTCATTGCAGGAGATTGCTTTGTGGAGGCAGATCTCCGAGTATTATTTATGTACGGTCGGGGAGGTCTATAAGGCGGCTTATCCGGCGCAGAAGGTCGCCGAAGAGGCCGTGCAGTCACGGCTGGAGGCCATGAGGGCCGAGAGGGAGGAGAAGGCCAGAGCGCGGATCGAGGATAAGGTCAGGAGGCTTAGGGAGAGGATAGAGAAGAAGGCTGAGCTGGCCGGGAAGGCCCGGAAGGAGGAGACTCGGGAGAGGTACCTTAAGGAAAAGGAGGAGTTGGAGAGGGAGGTCGCGGCGGTGCTGGGGCTGAGCGGCGCCGCGGCGGTTTCAGCGAATGGAAATGGTGTAGAAAACGGAAACAGCGTAGCGGACGATAAGTGTTCAGCGGACGAAGACGCGGCGGGGAAGGATGCGGCGGCGAAAATAAACGGAAAAGGGATCGTGCTGTCGGCGGCGCAGGAGGAGGCATATTCAGAGATAAAGGAGATTTTCGGGAAGGGGAAGCCGGCGCTGCTTCATGGAGTGACGGGGTCGGGGAAGACAGAGATTTATCTGAAACTGGCGCGGGAGACGCTTGCCAGAGGTAAGAATGTGCTTTATCTTGTTCCGGAGATCGCGCTCAGCAGGCAGCTGGAGGACAGGATCAGCGAGTTGTTTCCTGAGGAACTGCTGGTGTTCCACTCCGGCGAGACCATGTCGCGGAAGCGGGAAACCGCCTCTGTCCTAAGAAGTTGCGGAGACGCGGGAAGGCGCTGTCTTGTACTCGGAACACGAAGTGCCATATTCCTTCCGCACAAGGACTTAGGACTCGTCATCATCGACGAGGAACACGACACTTCCTACAAGCAGGACTCGCCGGCGCCTAGGTATAACGGACGAGAGACGGCGATCATGATGGCCAGGATATTCGCGGCTGATGTGATCCTTGGATCGGCCACACCGTCACTTGAGTCGCTCTACAATTGCAGCGTGGGACGCTATGGACTGGTCACGCTGAGCAAACGCTACTACGATGCGGCGGACTCGGACATCGAGATCATCGACACGATCGCCGAACGGCGCAAGAACGGGATGGTCGGCAGTTTCTCACGGAAGCTGATCGACCGTGTCAACCACTGCCTGAGCCTACGGCGGCAGGTGCTGATCCTCCGGGAACGGAGGGCATATTCACCGGTCACACAGTGCCAGGAATGCGGCGTGATCCCAAAATGCCGCAGTTGCAACGTGAGCCTGAGCCTCCACAGGAGGGCGGACGGAACAGAAAGGCTCGTCTGTCACTACTGCGGAAGGGTTTATGAATATACCGGGAAGTGTCCCGAATGCGGAGGCGCGCTCAAGCCGCTCGGTGCCGGGACACAGAAGGTGGAGGAAGAGGCCGCGAGGTTGTTCCCCGGCGCAAGGATCGCAAGGCTGGACAGCGACACGGCGCAAAGCAGGAAATATGAGACCGAGGTCATCCGACAGTTTTCCAAAGGGGAGATCGACATCCTCATCGGTACGAGAATGGTCGCCAAAGGGTTTGATTTCAGCGGATTGACACTTGTGGCCGTGCTGCAGGCCGACTCCATTCTCGGACAGGAGGACTACCGGGCTGACGAGAGGGGGCTCCAGTTGCTTGAGCAGTTCAGGGGACGATGCGGCAGACGAGGTGAGAAGGGGCTTTTCGTAATCCAGACCTCGCAGCCGGATCATCCTGTCTACCAAAACATTGACGGAAAGATTGACGACAGCGGGATGATGGCCCGTTTCCTCGGAGAAAGAAAGATGTTCGGCTATCCGCCATATTCACGGGTGATCGGAGTCATCATAAAGGACTACAACCAGGCCAGGGCCGACCTTCTGAGCCGGGAACTGGCAGAGGCGATCCGCGGCGCGCTCGGCGCGGAGGCCGGATTCGCCGCCGGAGGGAAGACCGGACCGGATGTCATCGGGCCGTACGCCCCTGCCGTTGACAAGGTTTCCGGCCAGAACATACGGCAGATCAGAGTGTTGCTACCCAAAGACCGATCGCTCGCGAGGAACAAGGGGATCCTCGCCGCCACGGTGGAGCGCTTCGAGAAGGAAAGGAAATATTCAGGACACATCGCCCTTGACGTGGATCCTGCCTGAAATTGATTTTGTATCGAGATTATGTTCTTTAAGCTTGCGCTTGATCCCATCGGCAGCACTTTCGGCCTCTTTTGCTCCTCAAGAGAGCATACCGCACTCTTGGGAAGCGTTTGCCCTACTTTTCGTCTCCCGTGAGTGCTGCCGAGCACTTACTGGTGACATTATTTCCCTTTTTCGCTTCTAATAGTTTATCCGGCATCCGGAGTCCCCGTGTACAACACGACTAATCAAATTATATCGATAACCAACAGATTATTCCCGTTCCCCTAATATCAAATAAACTCTTGCGACATACTCCGTTGTCAGATAATTGACAGAAACTGCAGCACCAGTCTGCGAATACAAAGCGTACATAAAATCTTCTACCATCTCAATACACTCTTCCTCTCGTCCAACCTCAGCCAAACTATACCCTAACTCCGTAATCACGTGCGGAAGGAGTATGCGGGTGCGGGAGTGGGTGTGGGGAGGTTGAGGGGATCCTTACAGTTTTGTGGTGGGTAAAGGGCGGGGCTGCAAGTTACTGCAAGTTTCTGGTGTGGTGGAGGAGAAATTCAGCTACAATTTTGTACATTTGTGTTTTCGGGTCTTCTGCCTTGGGATCGTTCATTAGGGGCTGATTGGAGGGCAGGAGGAGAGACATGGATGATAATATAAACTGTATGAATAAATTGCTATCCAAGAAATTGCTGTCCAGATTAGAAGGGTGCGGTGGTTCTGCCAAACTATCCGGGGACGGAAGGTGCCGTTTCGTTGTGCCTAGACAAAAGAGCTCATATTCATGGGACAATAGCCAAAAACGCGGAAGGAGCCGCTTTGCTGTGCCTAGACTTGGTGCGGCAATACTGTCGGTGTTTGTTATGCTCCAGCCGGCAGCCGGAGCGCGTGATGGACGCAGTGTCGGCAAGAACGAGGTTGAGCGGTCCGACTCGCCCGGCGCACTGCTGGACTCCCGGCAGATCCATCAAGGCGGTGTCACTCAGGGGACGATTCTCTCGGGGAAGGTTGTGGACACGGACGGGGCTCCTGTGATCGGGGCCGGGATCATCTCCATGCAGAATAAAGCAGCCGGGACCACCACGGATCTGGACGGGAAGTTCAGCTTCAAGGTGCCGGCGGGGACGGAATCCGTGCTGTTCTCTTCGGTCGGGATGAAAGATGTCGTCTACAGAATCACACCGGGGAAGACGGAGGACATCACTATTGTGATGGAGTGGGAAAGCACGCAGCTCGACCAGGTCGTGGTCACGGGGTACGCTCAGACTACCGTCAAAAGGATAACCGGGTCTGTGGCAGTCATCAATTCGGACAAGTTCGAGGCCAAGGCCATCTCGTCGGTGGACGCGCTGATGCAGGGTGAGGTGGCCGGCGTGGCCGTGTCTGCCACTTCAGGGCAGCCAGGAACACAGTCCCGGATCAGGATTCGAGGAGCCAACAACCTCTCGGGGACCAGCCAGCCGCTCTGGGTGGTGGATGGCGTGCCTATGCAGAGCGACTCCCCTACGCTCAGTTCTGAGCAGCTTGCGACCGGAGGGTTCGACAACATATTCGTGAACGGCATCGGCAACATCAACCCCAACGACATCGAGAGCATCACCATCCTGAAGGATGCGGCGGCTGCGGCGATCTACGGCTCCAGGGCCGCCAACGGTGTGATCGTCGTGACCACGAAGAAGGGTGAGGCGGGAAGGATGAGGATCAGCTACAACAACACTTTCACCCTCTCCATCAAGCCTCAAAGGACACTGAACCTGATGAACTCCGCAGAGAAACTGGCTTGGGAGGACGAGTTGTGGGACGAGTTCTCGGCTGAGAAGTACAAGGAGTCGCTGGAGGACAACACCGTGGTCTATCCGGTGGTCGGGGTCGTCGGGCAGATAAGGGCCGGACTCGGGAACTTCACGCGACTCAAAGGCGACACCAATGCCCAGAACGACTACATAGCCTCGCTCAGAAACAACGACACGGACTGGTACGGGCTGCTTTTCCGGAACGCGTTCTCGCAGGGGCACCATCTCTCCCTCAGCGGCGGTTCGGACAAGAATACCTACTATGTCGCCCTCGGCCTCAACGACGAGGACGGCATGCTGATCCACAACAAGTACAGAAGGTACAACATTAACACAAAGATGACCCTCAAGCCTGTGGACTGGGCAAGGATCGACATCGGAATGGAGGCCGCAAGGCAGGAGTCCAGGATGCCGTACTCCAGCGTGGATCCGTTCAACTACGCCTACTTCTCCAATCCGTACGAGAAGGCGTACAACGATGACGGATCATACGCCGCCGACAACACCTGGTTCACCCTCGGGTACTACAACGGACGCGGAGTCGAGCAGGTGATGCCGAAGAACGGTTTCAACATCCTGCGCGAGCTGGACTCGAACAGCAGTTCCACCAAGAACACCAACGGCACGTTCAGGATCCAGACGGACTTCAGGATAGCCGAGCCCCTGCACTTCGTGGGGCTGGTGTCATATTCATTCGCCGGCAACTCGACCGACAAGATCGTGGACAAGTACACCTACTCGGCGTTCCGCGACAGGCTGGGGAGCGACGACCGCTCACAGACCAACCTCTACGGCAGCATCTCGCAGAACAGGGCCAACCGGAACAGCTACGTCGCGCGCAGCCATCTCGCGTTCAACAAGACCTTCGGCAAGATCCACACTGTCAATGTGCTGGCGGGAGCGGAAGTCCGAGGCTCGGATGCCAACACGATCTTCACAAAGCGCTACAACTACGATCCGAAGACCGGCACCACTTCCCTGCCGTCAGTCAGCGGCCCGCAGGACGAATGGGTGAGGCAGGTCGAGAAACTCAACGGGGAATATTTCAGCAAGACCCGCTACGCCTCGTTCTACGCCTCGGCGGACTACTATCTCGGAAAGACGATCGTCCTTAACGCGTCGTTCCGCACCGACGGCAGCTCCAACTTCGGAAGCAACAGGCAGTTCAACCCGACATGGAGCGCGGGGGCGGCCTGGCACCTTGGCGAGGAGGAATGGATCAGGAAAGCCATTCCGAATCTCTCGCACGCTACCCTCAGGGCAGCCTACGGTTTCACGGGCGACGTAAACACCAGCACCTCCCACCTGCTTGTGATGCAGTACCTCCAGCAGCAGTACCGCTACTTCGGCGACGAGACTTTCAACCTCGGCACGATCCCTTCGGCCCCGAACCCCGACCTCGGCTGGGAGAAGACACAGGACGCGAAGGTAGGCCTGGACTTCGGCCTCTGGAAGGACCGGCTCACGGTGAACACTGAATATTACTACCGCCTCAGCACGGACGTGGTCACATCCTCGCCCGTCCAGAGCACGACAGGATTCACCTATGTTTACTTCAACGCCGCCGACATCATGAACAACGGCGTGGAGGTCACGGTCAACGGCAAACTGCTCCAGAAAAAGGACTGGACCCTGGGGGCGGCGGTCAACTTCGCCTACAACTTCAACAAGGTTCTGAAATATAAGCCCGTTTCCCAGAGTGGGATAACCTCCAAGGACCGCTACGTGGAAGGCTACCCGACCGGGGCGATCTTCAGCGGGAAATACTCCGGGATAGCCTCCGACACGGGACTCTACCAGTTCAGGCTCCGTCCGGACGCGCAGATCGCCACGGCCACCGACCTCAACAAGCCGGACAACTACCGCTACTTCCTCGGCACCACCATCGCGCCGTACACCGGCGGCTTCAACCTCAGCGCATCGTGGAAGCAGCTGAAAATCAGCGTCAGCGGAATGTTCTCCCTCGGCTCGAAGACCTACGAGAAGATGCGCTACCCGGCCAGCTACAGCAACACCTCCCACAGCGGAGTCAGCACGGAGACCGTCCAGTCCCAGTTCAGCGACCTTTACGGCAACCACCTCAACGTGGAGAAGGACAGGACGAACCGATGGACTCCTTCCCACACGACCGGAGTCAAGTACCCGCGCGTCTACGACTACTACGACGCCAGGTACAACTTCTCGTCCTACAACCCGATGGACTACAGCATCATCGACGCGGTCTACCTGAAGAACAACTCCTACGTCCGCATCAAGTCCATAATCCTGACCTACTCGCTGCCTTCGGAGGCTGTCAAGAAACTGAGGATGAGAGGATTGAGCTTCAACATCTCGATGAACAACTTCTTCACGTTCACCGGCTACGACGGTATGGATCCGGAAATCCCGGGAGCGACCTATCCGACCACCAGAAGCGTGTCCGGAGGCATCAATGTCGAATTCTAAAGAATCGGAAATGAAAAACATAGGAATATTCATGAACATCTTCAAGCGCGCCGCCGCCCTCGCCCTTCTGGTCAGCGCCGCCGGCTGCCGGGGCTACCTCAACGTCCAGCCCCAGGGGGAGGTCATCCCCGAGACGGACGAGGAATTCGCCGCTATCATCCACAACCGCCTGCGGGACATCGAGGGAGGCGGTGATGAATATGTCATCGGGAATATGGACGCCATCAAGCATCTTGAGGGCTGCGCCGACAATCTCGACGCCAACATCCGCACCAGCGCCAGCCTCACATTCTTCGCCGGCGAGGAGATCGACAGCCGCCAGCGTGCCTACGAGGAGAGCTGGAAGATCGTCAGAGACTGCAACATAGTGATTGAGAATATGTCAGGCCGGGACACGGACATCGCCCGGGGCGCGCTTTCGGCGGCATATTCAATGAAAGGGATCATCTACTACAACCTGCTGAGGGAGTTCTGCCAGCCGTGGTCGGACGCCAAGGCCGGAGAGCTTCCGGGCATCCCTGTCGTGGAGAGTTTCGGCATCAACGACAAGCCGCTGCGAGGCACCATCCGCCAGACCTACGACTACGCCAAGGCTCAGTTGGACAAGGCGCTGGCGCTCAACCCGACGGATCCGAAGTACCTGTTCACGGAATGGATCATAAAGGCCTACAAGGTGAAGCTGGAGTTCTGGTGCCAGAACTGGGACAGCGTCGTCTCTCTCTGCGAGGACATCATCGCCCGCGGCGGTGTCTCCCTCACCCCGATTTCCGAATATGCCGGGATGATCAACGCGCAATATGAAGCGAAGGGCGAGGTGCTTGTCCGCTCGCACATCAACAACTCCAGCGAGCTGGACTGGTACTTCAGTTACTCGAAAAGCTATCTGGCCTCCCGACCGGCAAGCGCAAGACTCATCAGGCTGTTCGGAGAGAATCCTGAAAAGGATGTCCGCTATGCGGCCAGCTTCAACAGCAAAAGGATGAATGTCAAGACTCCCGAGTGCAAGGTCCGCCTCTCCGAGATCGTACTGATGCTGGCCGAGGCCTACTATCACAAAGGGGACAACGATTCCGCCCTAAGATGGCTGAACGAGCTGCGCCGCAACAGGATCGAGGATGTCTCCGACCTGACAATGGCTTCGCTTCCGGCTGTCCGCCCCGACGACAGGATCGTTGTGGATTGTCAGGGGAAGGCCGTCACTCCCCTTCTCCAGGCCATCTTCGATGAAAGACGTAAGGAACTCTACATGGAAGGCGACCGCTGGTACGAGCTCAAGCGCAACGGCTGCCCGGAGTGGTGGGTGATCAGCAACGGATTGAAATACACCACGAGAGAGTACCTCTACACCTCTCCGATCTCCAAGTCCGACGTGGATCTGAATCCGGGACTGGAGCAGAACCCCGGCTATGTTTATTAATGACAACTTACATTTTTTAAGCATTATGAGAACAAAAAGAAATATAATTGCTATATTAGTCGCTGTTTTTGTCGGCGCAACCCTCTGTGGATGTTCCTACAATGAGCTTCCACCGAAGACTTCCGATGCCTCCAAAAGCTATATCAAACCGAAAGGTGAGATCCCTACCGCTGCCGAAAGGGAGGAGTTGAAGGCCATCAGGGCCGAGTACGAGGCAGCGGTCAGCGCGGCCAAGGGCAAGTGAGGTTCGTGTCTTTAAGAAAAGAGTTTTGTTTTTTAATTTATAGCAGTATGTTTAAAAGAATTCTAACATTTGTGGCGGCCGCGGCGGCCGCGGTGACGATCTCGTCCTGCCAGAAGGATGACAAGCCGACTGTCGAGTTTGAGAAAAGCCTCTACACTGCCTATGCCAAGCGCAGCGTCGATGTGAAGGTCATCCTCAGCGAGCCGGCCACCGAGAATGTCAGTGTCAGGATCAACTCCTCAGGAGCGAATGCGGGGACTGATTTCGAGCTGACCGGCGTCCCGGTCACAATCAAGGCCGGAGAGACCTCCGGCACATTCAGCGTAAAGAATCTGAATCTGACCCAGGCCAGTCCTTTGAACCTCGGGATCGAGTGTCCGTCAGGCTACGACCTCGGAACCAAGTTCGTCACCATCGTGGCTCCGGATCCGGAAGAGACGCTTGTATATTCATTCGAGTTAACCAAAGCGGACGTGCTAGGCTCCTATGTCGCCAAGATCAAGGTGACCGGCGTGACCTCCGGCGACAAGCTCTCCCTGAACGACGACGTGATCATTCCTCTCAAGATCACCGGCGAGGCTGCTCCGTACGTGGTCTTCGACCCGGCCACCAAAGCCACGGACAAAACCTATTCAGGCCCTCACGCCGTCCTCAAGGCCGGCAAGTCGGCAGCCATATTCAAGTTCTCCCTCAAGGACGGCTTCAAGGACGGGGACAAGGTAGAGGTGACCGTGGACATGGACGCAGCCGTGAGGTTCATCCCTGGTGACAATGAGAGCGCGGAGTACACCCTCTATTCAGCCAACATTCCGGAAGCGATACTCGGTACCTGGTCGTTCAGCAAGGTGTTCGCAGTGGACGAGCTTATAGGATGGTTCGAGCTGGAGGAAGACAACCCTTCTCTGCTGCCTTTGAACAATGAAGGATTCACGCTCACCTTCACAAAGGACGAGTCAGGAGTCGTGACCGTGACCCCTAATGACAAGGGAGACTTCGCCAGCTTCTTCAGGGAGGCCACAATGATTCCTACCAAGCCAATACACTATTCTTCGGAAGGGAAACCGATGGGGAAAAACGCCGTCAGCGAATGCACGATGTTCATGGCGTATGATGGTTATAAAGTCCACACGAACGCCTACTACCTTCTCTCAGCCGCCAACAGGGCTTTCAGCAAGGACAATGAGGCTATAGGCGAGGCTGTTGTTGTCTTTACCATTGTGGACGGCGATCTGACCGTAGAGTTCCGTGACTATGACAAGCCACCGTTCGGCATAAAGTGGTGGAAAGACGAGAAATTCGACCCTGACATGTTCGGTTTCGCCTCCCTCTTCACCAAGCAGTAGGGAGCAAGGCAGTATATTCAAAAAACACCGCCATCACTGAAATCCGGGTGATGGTGGTGTTTTTTTTAACGCTTACTTAGTGTTCTTTAGGATCAGAACGAAAAACTCACTCCGGCAAGTACCAGGCCCTGCATTCCCGCGCCGGCCTCTATGAAGCCACGGAAGCGCTCCCCTCCGAACTGCACTCCGGCAAGAGTCACCTGAGCCCCGAAGAACGGGTCGAATGAACGGGAGTCTGCCTCCTCGTCATAATCGTCCAGAAGAGTGACTCCGGCAGCAAGCTTCGAGTACATGGCAACGTGCGGCTTCCTGAACCAGAACATCCTCGCCGCCGGCATCAGGGCGAATCCGCTATAATTGGACTTTCCTGTCTTCACGTTGTCCTTGTTCAGCTCATCGGCTGTCCCGCCGAACCAGGAGACAGCCGCCCCGACAGAGAACGTCTTGTTCAGAGCCCGGTAATACTCAAGATTGACCGAGCCGTAAGACCTGAAGTTGTCAAATCGGGCGTAACCTGCGGTGAACACCGTGGCAAGCGCTCCGCCGAAGACGTGAGCCGCATCCACAGCCGTTACCCGGCCATAGCCCACATTGATCTCATTTCTTTTTTCCGGATTCTGGGCAAAGACAACAGGAGCGGTGACGAGAAGCGTCGCAGCCAAAGCGATAACAGTTCTTTTCATAATCTTTTCAGGATTGGTAAGTACCCCCGTTGGGAATCGAACCCAAATCGTCGGAACCGGAATCCGAAATTCTATCCATTAGACTACAGGGGCATCATTCTTGCGGTTAGCCGCAATCAGTTTACAAAAATAACAAATTAATGGCAAAACAAGAATTTTTGGCGAATCTTTCTCAAAAGAAGATTCAAAGTTTGAAATATTCCTGTTTTATGGCAGATAAAAGAGCGTCTATCATTCGGATAATCCAATAAATAATCTTATATTTGTGTATTATGAAAAAAGCATACGTATTTCCCGGTCAGGGTTCCCAGTTCCCAGGTATGGCGAAAGCGCTTTACGAGGGAAACGCCAAAGGCAAGGAATTGCTCGAGAAGGCGAATGACATACTTGGATTCAGAATCACTGACATAATGTTTGAGGGCACGCCGGATGACCTCAAGGCAACACGCGTCACACAACCGGCAATATTCCTGCACTCCGTCGTTCTGGCGAAGTGCTACGAAGGATTCAGACCTGATATGGTCGCAGGGCATTCTCTTGGTGAATTTTCCGCACTTGCCGCCGCGGAAGCCATCAGTTTCGAGGATGCCCTTCGTCTTGTCTATATCCGTGCCACCCAGATGCAGCTCTGCTGCGAGAAGGTGCCGGGGACGATGGCCGCCATCGTCGGGCTGCCGGACGAGAAGGTCGAGGAGATCTGCTCCTCATGCGAGGGCATCGTGATCCCGGCCAACTACAACTGCGGAGGCCAGGTCGTGATCTCCGGCGAGAAGACCGCCGTGGAGCAGGCCTGTGAGAAAGCCAAGGCCGAAGGTGCGAAGAGGGCTCTTCCTCTCGCCGTCAGCGGAGCGTTCCACTCCCCTCTTATGGAGCCGGCGCGCATCGAGCTCGGAAAGGCGATCGAGGAGACCAGGATCGTGGAACCTATCTGCCCGATCTACCAGAACGTCAGCGCACAGGCCGTCACAGACCCGCAGACCATCAAGAAGAATCTGCTCGCCCAGCTCACCTCACCGGTGAGATGGACCCAGTCTGTCAGGAATATGCTCGCGGACGGAGCGGACTACTTCATGGAGATCGGCCCGGGTACTGTCCTGCAAGGCTTGGTGAAGAGAATTTCGGCCGGAACCGAAGGAATCACCATCGAAGGTTTGACTACAATCTAATATATTAACATAACGTTAACGATATGGCTAAAGAAAAGAAATTCATCACTTGTGATGGTAACACTGCCGTGGCGAACGTCGCTTATCTTTTCAGCGAGAACGCCTGCATCTACCCTATCACACCATCCTCTCCGATGGCAGAGAACATTGACGAATGGGCTGCCCACGGGAAAAAGAACCTCTGGGGCGAGACAGTAAGTGTCACAGAGTTGGAAAGTGAGGCCGGTGCCTCCGGAGCAGTGCACGGCTCCCTCCAGGCCGGTGTCCTCACCACGACCTACACAGCTTCACAGGGTCTTCTCCTTATGATCCCTAACATGTACAAGATCGCCGGAGAAATGCTTCCGGCTGTCTTCCATGTCTCAGCCCGCGCGCTTGCATCACATGCCCTCTCTATCTTCGGAGACCATCAGGACGTGATGGCCTGCCGCCAGACAGGCTTCGCACTCCTCGCTTCCGGTTCAGTTCAGGAGGCTCAGGACCTCGCCGCCGTGGCTCACCTCTCAGCGATCAAGTCCAGCATTCCTTTCCTCCACTTCTTCGACGGATTCCGCACATCGCACGAGATCCAGAAGATCGAGGCTCTCGACGAGGAAGAGCTCAAGAATATGGTCAGCAAGAAGTCCCTCAAGGCTTTCCGTGACAGGGCACTCAATCCTGACGCTCCTGTCACCCGTGGTACCGCCCAGAACGGAGACGTTTACTTCCAGGCCGTGGAGTCAAGGAACAACTACTACAACGCCGTTCCGGACATCGTCGCCCGCTACATGGGTGAGATCAGCGAGATGACAGGCCGTGAGTACCGTCCGTTCACCTACTACGGAGCCGCGGACGCCGAGAACATCATCGTCGCCATGGGATCCGTCACCGAGACCATCAAGGAGACCATCGACTACCTCGCGAAGAAGGGCAGAAAGTACGGTCTTGTCACCGTTCACCTCTACAGGCCATTCGCGGAGAAATATTTCCTGAAAGTCCTTCCTAAGACTGTCAAGAGAATCGCTGTCCTTGACAGGACAAAGGAGCCGGGAGCGCTCGGAGAGCCTCTCTACCTTGACGTGAAGGCCCTGTTCCAGGGACAGAGCAACTCTCCGCTGATCATCGGCGGACGCTACGGACTGTCCTCAAAGGACACCACTCCTGCCCAGATCGTCGCCGTTTACGACAACCTTGAGCTCAACGAGCCAAAGAACGACTTCACCATCGGCATCGTCGATGACGTGACATTCAAGTCCCTCTCGATCAAGAGCGAGGTTTCCATCGTGAAGCCAGGCACGACCGAGTGCAAGTTCTACGGACTCGGATCCGACGGCACCGTCGGCGCCAACAAGAACACCATCAAGATCATCGGAAGCCACACGCAGAAATATTGCCAGGCCTACTTCGACTATGACTCGAAGAAGTCCGGCGGCTACACCTGCTCTCACCTCCGCTTCGGAGACAAGCCGATCAAGGCTCCATATCTTGTCAGCACCCCTGACTTCGTGGCCTGCCACGTTCCTTCCTACCTGAGCAAGTATGACGTGCTCAAGGGTATCAAGGAGAAAGGAACCCTCCTCCTCAACTCACTCTGGGACGAGGAAGAGACCGTCAAGAGGATCCCTGACAACGTGAAGGCTGTCATCGGCAAGAAGAAGATCAAGCTCTACATCATCAACGCCACCAAGATCGCCGCTGAGATCGGACTCGGCAACAGGACCAACACGATCCTCCAGTCCGCTTTCTTCAAGATCACCGGCATCATCCCTTACGAGGACGCCGTCAAGTACATGAAGGACGCGATCGTGAAGAGCTACGGCAACAAGGGCGAGAATGTGGTGAACATGAACTTCGCCGCCGTTGACCGTGGCGGTGAATATACCGAAGTGGCCATTCCTGCCGAGTGGGCTAAGATCTCGGCCAGGTTCGAGACCCCTAACAAGGATCGCCTCGCCCCTGCGTTCGTCAAGGACATCGCTGACGTTGTGAACTCCCAGAACGGAGACTCCCTCCCTGTCAGCGCGTTCCTGCCTTATGCCGACGGCACGATGCCGGCCGGCACTTCAGCCTACGAGAAGCGCGGAGTCGCCGTCATGGTTCCAAGCTGGGATCCAGACAAGTGTATCCAGTGCAACTCCTGCGCGTTCGTCTGCCCTCACGCCGCCATCCGTCCGTTCCTGCTCACAGCCGAAGAGGCCGAGAAGGCTCCTGCCGGACTCAAGAAGGCACAGGGCAAGGCCGTTCTGAAGGAATATTCATTCGCCCTTTCAGTCTCTGTGGATGACTGTACAGGTTGCGGCAACTGCGTGGATGTCTGCCCTGCGAAGGAGAAAGCCCTCACAATGGTTTCCGCCCTCGACCAGCACTCTGAGCAGGACAACTTCAACTGGCTCGCCACTAAGGTAGGCTACAAGGACACTGTTGTCAACAAGGCAGCCAATGTCAAGAACTCCCAGTTCGCACAGCCTCTGTTCGAGTTCAGCGGTGCCTGCGCCGGTTGCGGTGAGACCCCTTACATCAAGAACATCACACAGCTCTTCGGTGACAGGATGATGATCGCCAACGCCACAGGTTGCTCTTCAATCTACGGAGCGTCATTCCCTGCTTCTCCTTATTGCACCAACGCCCAAGGTCATGGCCCGGCTTGGCAGAACTCCCTGTTCGAGGACAACGCCGAGTTCGGCCTCGGAATGAAGATCGGCTCCGACCGCGCCCGCGAGACGGTGGCCAACCTCATGACAGCCGCCCTCGACTGCGACAAGTGTCCGGACGAGATCAAGGCGCTGTTCAGGCAGTGGCTTGACAACAAGGAGAACGGCGAGATCACCCGCGAGATTGCCGACAAGGTTGTTCCGCTCATGGAGAACACCGACTGCCCTCACTGCAAGAAACTTCTTGACTACAAGCACTTCATCCCTGCCCGCAGCCAGTGGATCTTCGGTGGTGACGGCTGGGCCTACGACATCGGCTACGGCGGACTCGACCACGTCCTCGCCTCCGGCAAGAATGTGAACGTGCTCGTTCTCGACACCGAGGTCTACTCCAACACCGGTGGACAGAGCTCCAAGTCGACCCCTGCCGGCGCGATCGCCAAGTTCGCCGCCTCAGGCAAGAAGATCCGCAAGAAGGATCTCGGCATGATGGCCATCAGCTATGGCTACGTCTACGTCGCACAGGTGGCCATGGGTGCAAGCCCTGCACAGTACCTGAACGCCATCAAGGAGGCCGAGGCCTACGACGGCCCGTCCCTGATCATCGCCTACGCACCGTGCATCAACCACGGTCTGAAGGCAGGCATGGGTCTGAGCCAGAAGGAGGAGAAACTCGCCGTAGACTGCGGTTACTGGCACCTGTACAGGTACAACCCTAATCTTGAGGCCGAAGGAAAGAATCCGTTCACTCTCGACTCCAAGGAACCGGACTGGACCAAGTTCCAGGACTTCCTCAAGGGAGAGGTTCGTTTCGCATCCCTTTACAAGCTGTTCCCTGACAGAGCCCAGGAGCTCCTGAGCCTCACCGAGGAATTCGCTAAAGTACGTTACGGCACCTACACCCGCCTCGCCGGCAAGTAGTGTTCCGGTAAAATAGAAGGAGGGTGGCTAAAACTTTTAGCCACCCTCCTTCTATTTTACAAGTAATTCCACCTCCACCCAGTCACTTCGTGACAGCCATTGAGCAGCAAGGGATATTCATATTTTTTACGATTTTTTAGAAAATATTATTGTTTTTCATAAATTAATTAATATATTTGCAAGAGAGCAGTTCGGGGAGCGTTCCGGCTGCGGTTAACTAAAACACTTAATGATATGATTACCTGGTGGACATCACTCAGCTCGGCAATGCAGGTCCTTTGGGCCATCACACTCTCGGCATCGCTGATTTTCGTCATTCAGACGGTTCTGACCTTTCTGGGACTCGGAGGACACGACGGGGACTTTGACCTCGACACATCGGACGGCGGGTTCGACGCCGATCCATCGATGAACCTTCTGACGTTCCGCAACCTTGTCAACTTCTGCCTCGGATTCGGATGGACCGCGGTGCTGCTGAACGAAAGCATCGAATCCAACGCCCTGCTGATCATCATTTCCGTGGTCATGGGCGTCATGCTTGTGGCCATCGTCATGTGGATCTTCAAATGGCTTAGCGGGATGCAGCAGACAGGCAACATCGACGTGCACAAGTCGGCTGTCGGATGTGAGGGCAAGGTCTACCTCACCATTCCCGGCGAGCGCAAGGGCGAAGGCAAGATCCAGATCTCCATCAACAACGCCGTCAGGGAATATGACGCCATCACCGACGGGGACACGATCCGCACCGGAACGGCGATAAAGGTCACGGAAGTCATCAACGACTACACGATGCTGGTGGAGGAACTCAACCCAACCATCATCTAAAGAGCCAGCGCGAAAGCAACAACCAAGCAATCAATTATTTACGAATATATTAACACATTTTAAACCCTTTGAATATGGAACTATCCCTTATCCTCATCATCGTCGTCGTCATATTCGTGACATTCGCGGCGATTCTTAAGCGCTACCGCCGTTGTCCTTCCGACAAGGTGATGGTCATCTACGGTAAGACCGGCAAGAACAAGAGCGGATCCATCTCGTCGGCACGATGCATCCACGGTGGTGCGGCGTTCGTTTGGCCTGTGTTCCAGGACTATGCGTTCCTCGACCTCAAGCCGATCTCCATCGAGTGCAACCTTACCAACGCTCTTTCCAAGCAGAACATCCGTGTAGATGTGCCTTGCCGTTTCACCGTCGGAATCTCCACGGAGCCTGACAGCATGACAAACGCCGCCGAAAGGCTTCTCGGACTCTCCATCGACAACATCCAGAACATCGCCACCGACATCCTTTTCGGACAACTCCGTCTGGTGATCGCCACGATGGACATAGAGGAGATCAACTCCGACCGTGACAAGTTCCTTGTGGCTGTAAGCCAGAACGTTGAGGCTGAGCTCCGCAAGATCGGCCTCAAGCTCATCAACGTGAACGTGACCGACATCCGTGACGAGTCCGGCTACATCGAGGCTCTCGGTAAGGAGGCAGCCGCCAAGGCCATCAACGACGCCAAGAAGAGTGTCGCCGAGCAGAACCGCTACGGAGAGATCGGTAAGGCCGAGGCTGACAGGGACAAGGACATCAGAATCGCCGAGACACAGAGAGATACCCGTATCAAGACCGCCGCGGCCAACGCCCTTGCGGTACAGGGAGAGAACACCTCGAAGATCGACATCGCCAACTCCGACGCCCAGCGCCGTGAGAAAGAGGCCGAGGCCGCCCGCATAGCTGTGGCCGCTGAAAAGGTACAAGCCGCAAAGGCTCTTCAGGAAGCCTACCAGAGCGAGCGTGACGCCGAACTTGCCCGTGCCGAAAGGGAGAGGGCAACCCAGCAGGCCAACATCGTCGTACCTGCCCAGATCGACAAGGAGAAGCTCATCATCGAGGCTGAGGCCGAGGCCGAGAAGGTCCGCAGGCTGGCCAAGGGAGAGGCAGACGCCATCTTCGCCAAGATGGACGCTCAGGCCCGCGGTACCCTTGAGGTCCTCTCAAAGCAGGCAGACGGTTTCAACGAGCTCGTCAAGGCCGCTGCCGGCGATCCTCAGAAGGCCGTGCTCATGCTCATCGCGGACAAGCTCCCTGAACTCGTCAAGACTCAGGTCGAGGCTGTCAAGGGCATAAAGATCGACAAGGTTACCGTCTGGGACGGCAACGGCGAAGGAAAGAACGGCAAGACATCGACCGCGAACTTCATCTCCGGCCTGATGGGTTCCGTTCCTCCGCTCCAGGATCTTTTCAACATGGCGGGAATGAATCTGCCTGAATATCTTAAGGGAAAGGAGACCAAGCCGGAGGAGCAGCCTCAGGCGGAAACAACTGAAGAATAGTCATCATGCCAATAGTAGTAAATGTCGATGTGATGCTGGCCAGGCGGAAGATGACTTCAGCCGAGCTGGCGGAGAAGATCGGACTTTCGGCGGTGAACCTGTCGATACTTAAGACCGGGAAGGCCAAGGGTATCCGATTCAGCACACTCGACGCCCTCTGCAAGGCATTGGACTGTCAGCCAGGAGACTTGCTTGAGTTCAGAGAAACCGACGAGTGAGCACCCTAATCAAATAACTATCTTTCAAGGAGCGGCCATAAAATGCCGCTCCTTTTCGTTATGTAACGTGAAAAAAATAACCTGCCTCAGATTAGGAGAAGATTTTCGAGGATAGATCTATTTTCGAAGAAGGAGTGTGCCGGTGGCACATGACTGATGAGAAAACAGATATAGACCGAAAAGATTCCTTAAGATGAGGCAGGTTATTTTTTGAAGGTTACTATATTTGTAGATATATTCATAAATAGGACATTAAAGACAGAGAATATGAAAAGAACATTTCTTGTGGCCGCTATGGTGGCGGCGGTTGTCTGCGTCGGGACAGATGCCTCGGCGCAGCGAAAGATCCGGAAAGGCCAACTGGTACTCGATGGTTCCGTGGTGAATGTCAATCCGTTGGCGAGGACATCCCCGGTGGAGGACAAGCTGCTTACAAAGGGAAAGCCCGGGATCGAGTACGCGCCGACAAAGACTGTGTACCTCTACCCCAACGGACAGAATTCCGCCCAGGGAATAATCGAGAACGGAGTCGCCGTCACCGAGGGTCCGCTTGTGGCAAACGGGCTTGAGGGACCGGAAGAGGCCGGCGGATGGGGCTTCATCAGCAATGTCACCGACAGCGCGCGCATCGACATATTCATGCCAAAGAATCCGAACGGACAGATGGTCATCGTCTGCCCCGGCGGAGGCTACACGGGAATATCCACTTGGAACGAAGGGTCTTACGCCGCCAAATGGCTGAATGACCGGGACATAGCCTGCGCTGTCCTGAAGTACCGCCTGCCAAACGGCCACCGGGAGATTCCGCTCCAGGATGTTCAGAACGCCTTCCGCTACTGCCGTCACCATGCCGGCGAATGGGGTGTAAGGCAGATCGGCGTGATGGGATTCTCCGCAGGCGGACATCTTGCCAGCACGGCAGAGACCATGTACGTTGACTCGACGACGCGGCCCGATTTCGCCGTGCTCTTCTACCCCGTCATCCTGATGGACGAGAGTGCCACACACCAAGGATCGGTTGACAACCTTCTGGGCAGCAAGGACTTCTGGAAGGAAAGGGAGAACAAGCCATTCGGGGAATGGTACGATGGACTTTATGAATATGAGGGGCTGCGGAAGAGGTACACCACCTACCGCGACGTAACCCCTACCACTCCCCCGACCTTCATCGGAGTAAGCACGTATGACGAGACGGTTCCGGTGACCAGCTCGGTCAAGTTCTACCAGGCCTTGGTCAGGAACAAGGTTCCTGCGGAACTCCATACCTATCCTAGAGGTCGCCACGGCTGGGGATTCACGGATCTGGGCATCGGTCTGGATCCGAAGGTCTGCAAGGACAATCTCGGTTCGTGCAGGCCGGAGTTCTCCGCCGCCCTGGAAAGATGGCTCGGGCAGCAGCTTGAGGGCGTGGACGGAAAGAAGGATAGACCGAAAGTCGCCCGGGAGCAGTTCACACGCAGGCCTGACAAGGTCGTCCACCTCTACCCTGAGGGACAGAACGTTGACAAGGGCATAGAGGGCATAACCCTTGGTCCCGGCGAGTCCAACGGCTGCACAAGGCCGGAGGAGCTGACCAAGGACATGAATCTGAAGTACACCGGAGACAGCGCGAGGTTCGAGCTTTATCTGGCCAAGAACCCTAACGGTAAGATGGTCATCATCTGCCCGGGCGGCGCCTACTGGTTCACCGCCTATGTACACGAGGGACAGTACGCAGCCGAGTGGCTCAACAGCCAGGGCATCAGCGCCGCCGTCCTTAAGTACCGTCTGCCGTTCGGCCACTGGAACGTGCCTCTGACCGATGTCCAGAACGTGTTCCGCTACTGCCGCCACCACGCGGAGGAGTGGGGTGTGAAGCAGATAGGCGTGATGGGGTTCTCCGCCGGCGGTCATCTTGCGGCCACCGCCTCCACACAGTACGTCGACGCCGTGACAAGGCCGGATTTCTCCATCCTTGTCTACCCGGTCATCTCGTCGGAGAAAGGTGTCGGTCACGAGGGCAGTTTCAACAACCTGATCGGTACGGAGAAGGCCTGGTACAACAGAAAGGGCAAGGATTTCGAGACCTGGGACGAGGGCAAGAGGCAATTCGAGGCTCTCAAGGAAAGATATTCATTGGACAAGCAGGTCAGCGCGGACACGCCGAAGACCTTCATCATATTCAGTTCCAATGACTACGGTGTCCCGCCGGAGAACGAGGTCCGCTACTTCAACGCCCTCGTGAAGAACGGTGTCCCGTGCGAGATGCACGCCTTCCCTGGCGGCGGCCACGGCTACGGCTTCAAAAACGTCAAGTACTGCGACGACCCGATCGAGGAATATAGAAGCGACTTCCTAAGCGCCATGGCCCGCTTCCTAAAGGAGTTGTAACACATAATAAAACTATCACAAGCCCCTATGGCGGTTTTGCAAACGTTCGCAAAATTGTCGTAGGGGCGTTTTTTAGGGGGTATTTACCAAAAAAATTTACGTTTCTTATGATTCGTATATGTTTCTTTTCGTTTTTTACGTTCACTATGCCGATATTGCGCTGGATTCGGGAACAGATCCCGAACCAATTTGACATCATTAAAAACTACTTCAACTATGGAGAATTCCGAGACAACAAAGGTCGGCATCCAAGACGCGACCGGCCAAACAACCATTAACCATGAGACCATATCCAAGGAGAGGCTATACCTCAAGCGGTACGAACATTGCCGGCGGCTCATCGAAAAAGACAGCCGGTTCAACGGTATGTCGGAAGAAGAAAAGGACTCCTACGCCCAAAGTCTCGCCACACCTGAATATCTTGACCTGACCTGTGACTGGGCATTCAAGTACTTGTTCCAAAATCATCCAGACCTTCTCATCACACTCTTGAATGATATTCTTAAAGAGGATATCTCATCTGTGGAGTTCCGCAATACAGAACTCACGGAGGTTGCCCCATCGGATAAAAGGATACTCTTTGACCTCCTCTGCCAGACTCCAGACGGGACCATCTTGGTAGAAATGCAGAAAGCCTCTCGTTTCGATCAACGCGACCGGCTGTTCTTCTATGGATCAAGACTTGTGACAAGGCAGATCAAACGTGGAGATGAAGACTATGTTCTGGCTCCGGTCAAGGTTATCTGCATTATGAATTACGAGGACGAGCATCCGAATTCCCCTGATGACAAGATCCTCTATCATTATCGTACTCAGGAAATCGAAACCGGAGAGCCTTTTGGTGGCCAAATGTCGTTCTTTCTTCTTGAATTGCCAAGAGTTATGCGATACAATGATGAATATGACAGTCCCATCGCAGGATGGTGCAGGATATTCAGGAATTTCACTATATTTGCCAAATCGAGGTCTGAAAAAGATGCCGTGTTCAATAAATTGGAAAGAGCGATGCGCGTCAGCGGCCTTGACGACAAGGAGATTGACAACTATTTCAGTGATATGATGACAGAAAAAGAAATGCGCCCGTACATCAAGGGTGCCGAGCAGCAAGGTTACCGCAAAGGCTTTAAGGAAGGTTCCGAACAAGGCAAGGCCGAGGGAAAGGCGGAGGTCGCAAAGTCATTGTTGTCTTTGGGCTTACCCACTGATCAGATCAAGATTGCCACGGGGCTGTCTTCTGAACAGATTGAGGCCTTGAGGTAAAATTAGGATTTGAATATTTTATTAACGACAAAGAGGGCGACTGATTAAGTCGTCCTCTTTGTCGTTAATCCGGACGGAATGTCCGGGAATATATTCATTACTCGGCTTCGGTGGTCTCGCCTGGCATCATCACAACCTCGACGAAGTTGCCGGAGTTGTAGAGTCTGGCGGCGGCGTCACGGATGGACTCCTTGGTCAGGCCACCTATGGCGGCCTCCCACTCCTTGTCGTAGTCGTAGCCGCCGCGGAAGTAGCGGAGCAGGTCTGACAGCCAGTAGGAGTTGTTGATCCGGCTCTCAGGGACATTCTTCTTGAAATGCTCGACTGTCCTTGTAAATTGCTCATCGGTCGGGCCTTCCTCGGCGAGTTTCCTGAAACCGTCCTGAGCCAGAGCCCTGAGCTTCTCGGCAAGGGCTGGCTTGCAGTTGAAGTAAACCTGAAGAAGATACCTCCCGTTAGGATCCTTGCGGGCATTAGCCACGGTGGACGCACCATAAGTACCGCCTTCGTCCTCACGGAGAGTGTCGGTGTAGATCTGGTCGAGGATGTAGCTGACAGCGCTGGCAAGAGTCTGCTCCTTGACGGTGAACGGACGGTAGTCGCTATAGACCTGAAGGACGGTTGTCAGCGGAGTCTCCATCTTCTGGTCGAAGACATCCACGACCTTGCCCTTGACAAGCTGCGGTTGCACATCAGCCCACTTGGCGGCTTTCTTGCCCTTTGGAAGAGATCCGATATATTTCTCTACCAAAGGTTTGAGGGTGTCAAGACTGACATCACCGACAATCACCATTGTGGCACCGGCAGCATCGGCGAAGAGCCTGCGATAGTTCTTCTCGATGGTCTGGAGGTTGGCCTTCTCAAGTTTCTCCATAGAGAGCACCTCATTTCTTGGGTTGTCGTTGTAGAGAACCTTGTTGAATCTCTTCTGGAAAGCGAAGTTAGGTGTGTTCACGAGATTAGGAAGAACGGCCTTGATCTGGGCGATCGCGTTGTCAAATTCCTCCTGATCGAAGCGAGGCTCCATAAACTCAAGGTAGAGAAGCTGGAACGCTGTCTCAAGATCCTTCACGGAAGAGTTTCCGGAGATTCCGTTATAAAGATCATCTATGAAAGGACTGACACTCACCATCTTTCCGGAAAGCATCTTGGAAAGTTCTGTTCCCTTGAATTTTGACAAACCTTGAGCGTTCTGGAACACACTGTAGATGCTGCCGTCGAATGAAGGAAGATCCTCGGTAGCGATAAGACTTTCGCCACCGTTCTTGTAGAGCGAGAACAGGATCTGATCCTTCTTGTAGTCTGTTGGCAGCACAACGACCTTCACGCCATTGGAAAGAGTCCATTCTGTCGCGCCATAGAGTGTCGTTTTGGTTTTCTTCACCTTTGCGCCCACCAATGAGGAAGGATCCATAAGCGGCTCACTGGCCTTTTCCTCAGCCGGTGCCTCGATCTCGGATTTCTTCACATCCTCGACCACCTGAAGCAACTGCTCTGCGGTAGGTGTGGCGATGCCTTCCTTCTCAGGACCGCTGTAGATGACTACGAGACTGTTCTCTCCGGTGAAAGCCTGAGCAAGGACCTGATTCATCACCTGTGCGTTAAGTTGAGCCAATATGGCCTTCACCAACTCAAGCTTGGTGGCCGGCTCCATGTACGCATAGTTACCAAAGAAGTTGTTGATCAGAGGGTTGACGAACTCGCTGTTCTTTCTGGTCTCGGCGCTGTTGGCCGCCTTCTCATAAACAGCGATGATCTTGTCCTTAGCCCTGCCTACCTCGGCTTCAGTCAAGCCGTATCTCTTCATTCTTTCAAGTTCGGTCACGAAAGCCTTGAATCCGCCAAGAATGTTGTCTTCCTTCAAGGCGACATTGGCATCAGCGCCTTCGATGACCTCGCAAAGTTTCCCGAAACCGAAACTACCGTAGAGGTATGGCGCGTCAGCCTTGGAGGTGATGTCATCAAAACGCTCGCTCATTACGGACTGAACAACGCTCTCAATCAGATCCATCATAAGACCAGCGGAAGTGGAATTGAGGGCCTCGTCCCTTGCCTCGCTTTCCCAAACCATCTCAACGGACGATGAAGTGGTCTCAGGATCGGTGATGACAGCCACACGCGGCTCGGTGAACTCCTTGAACTGAATCTTCTCCTTAGCCTTAGGGTTGACGGCGGCCGGAATGTCAGCGAATATCGACTTTATCTTTCCCTCGACGGCATCCACGTCAATGTCACCCACGACGATGACTGCCTGCATGTCAGGACGGTACCACGTCTTGTAGAAGTTCACAAGGCTCTCAGGCTTGAATGTCTCAAGGTTCTCCTTGCTGCCGATCAGGGTGCAGGTGGCATACTTGGTGTCACCATAGAGGTAAGGAAGGGACTTCTCGAAAGTCCTCCAGCCGGCGTTCCTGCGTGAGCGCCTCTCCTCGATGATCACCGGACGCTCCTTGTCAATCTCGGCAGGATCGTTCGTCACGAAATGCGAGTAGTCGTGCAGGATCAGAAGGCAGGTGTCCACGACCGACTCCCTCACCAAAGGAATATTATTGAGCATGTAGGTGGTCTGGTCAATGCCTGTGGCGGCGTTGACATTGCCTCCGAACGAAGCCCCGATGCTCTGAAGCCAGTTAAGGATGCCCTTCTCCGGGAAGTTCTTGGTACCATTGAAGCACATGTGCTCAAGGAAGTGCGCGAGACCATCCTGGTCGGGAGTCTCCTGAATCGCTCCGACGTTGGTCGCAAGGTAGAATTCCGCCCTGCCCGCCGGCTTGTCATTGTGTCTGATGTAATAGGTCAGACCGTTCTCCAACTTTCCGACCTTGACCGCCGGGTCATTCGGAAGCTGCTGCATCTGAGCGCCTGCCACGAACGCCGACGCGCCCAGAAGGAAAGCGGAGACCAGAATCAAAAATCTTTTCATAACTGAATCCTTATTAGATTATTGTTGTTCTTCTGAATATTCAAGGACATCCCCCGGCTGGCAGTCCAGAGCCCTGCAGATGGACTCCAGCGTGGAGAATCTGACCGCCTTGGCCTTCCCCGTCTTGAGGATGGAGAGGTTGGCCGGCGTTATGCCTATCTTTTCCGCAAGCGCGGCGGAAGACATCTTCCGCTTGGCCAGCATCACGTCAACATTCACTATAATCGACATCTCATTCTATTTTTTCAACAAGGCAAACTTACATCAAAATTCTCGTTATTCCAAAAAATATTTACGATTTTCGATAATTACACCATCAATGAAGCGACCAGGAACAGACACTCGCTTTAGGAAATCCGCCGATTATTATGTAAGTTTGTCATCCAAAAAGACCACACGTGACCCACAAGACAGACGGCATAATCTTCAAACTGGCTGACGAGAGTAGTTTTCGTCAATTATTTGACAGATATTACGTCACCCTGTGCATGTTCGCCAATGAATATGTCTGTGACGACCTGCTGGCGGCAGACATCGTGCAGGACTGCTTTGTAAAGCTGTGGCAGTCGCGGGATGGCTTCACCTATATTCATCAGATAAAATCATTCCTTTACACCTCCGTGCGGAACAGATCCCTGAATGAGCTGGAACATTCCAAGGTGAAGAGTGAATATGCTAGGAAAGTGATGGACTCGCACAAAGACACTTTCTTTCACGACAAGGTCATCGTCGAGGAGGCCTATCGCATCCTTCAGGAAGCCATCGACTCGTTACCCCCCGGGATGAGAAGCATCATTCTGCTGGTCCTTGAGGGAAAGACAAACCAGGAGATAGCGGAAGAGCTGAGCGTCTCGAAGGAAACCGTACACTCCCAAAAGAAGATAGCCTACCGCAAGCTGCGCGACTATCTGAAGGATTACTATTTCCTGCTCTTCTTTTTTATGTGATTTTTCCTAAAACGATACACCCTGTTCACGGGTTCACCTGTTATATTACTGTAATCTTTAACACAGGTGACTATCATGACCAATCTTTTCCATGTCGCCAGGCTCATAGCCAGGCATTTGTCCGGAAAGACAGACGAGACAGAGGAGGCGGAACTGACGCGGTGGAGAAATGAATCCGCCGGGAACGAGCGTCTCTTTCAGGAAATCTGCCAGGAAGGGAACATAACGCGGAGCATACAGAAAAGACAGGACTTCAGTACGGAGGCCGGCTGGATCGGAGTGCAGCGGAAAATCCGGCGGCAATGCGCCAGACACCGGATGCTGAACGTATGCAAGTACGCTGCCGCCATCATACTTCCCGCAGCCGCGGCCATCAGCATATTCGTGGTACATAAGAACAAAGTCAACGAAATGCGCTATCTGGAGGCCCGCTCGATGGAGCAGATCATGCCGGGCGGCAATAAAGCGACCCTCACCTTGGACAACGGGGAGACCTTCGACCTGAAATCATCCTGCGGAACGGAACTGAAGGAAAAGGACGGCACGGTCATACAAGTTGATTCCGCCGCATTGCACTACGCCGGCGGCGAAGGCCGGCTGTCAGGCAGACTCGCCTACAATAAGGTAAGCGTGCCGCAAGGTGGAGAGTACCGTTTGACGCTGAGCGACGGGAGCAAGGTGTACCTTAACTCCTTGAGTTCCGTCCGTTTCCCGGCCCGGTTCGCTAAAGATGTCCGCATGGTCGAACTGGAGGGCGAGGCTTACTTCGAGGTGAGCAGGACAGGACAGCCGTTCATGGTCAAGACAAAGGGCATGACGGTCGAAGTGCTGGGAACCTCATTCAACATTTCCGCCTACGAGGACGAGGATTGCCGGACCACACTTGTCAGCGGCTCGGTAAAGGTACGGACGGAAAAAGGTGAGGCCATAGTCCTCAAGCCGTCCGAGCAGGCCACCGTCACCCGGCACGGCGACGGGATCGAGGTTCGCAACGTTGACACTTCGTTCTACACCTCTTGGATAAACGGGAAGATCAACTTCAGGGACCAGAGGCTGGAAGACATCATGAAAACCCTTGGACGCTGGTACGACATGGACGTGATCTACGCCGACAAGGCTGCGAAAGACATGCGCTTCGGCTGCTACGTCAACCGCTACGACAACATAACACCGCTGGTGGAGTTGCTGGAACAGACCGGCAGGGTCTCCGTCGACGTGAAAGGAAAGACCGTCAGAATATTCATAAATCATTAATCCAATTTATATGAAAAAACCACATAATACCAACCGGACGGGAGGATTTGGAAAATGCCTTCTCGCCGCGACGCTCGCCCTATGCTTCTTGCCTTCCCTGCTGGCGAGCGCCTCAGTGACCGGACAGGCCACTGTCACCGCAAGATTCAGGAACGCGACTCTGAATGAGGTTCTTTGGGAGATCCAGAAACAAACCGACTTCACTTTCATCTACAGCACGAGCGACGCTGAGAAAGTCAAGGTGGAGAGCCTGGACGTGAAGAACGAGCCTCTCTCCGATGTTCTTGACAAATGTCTACAGAACAGCGGGTTGACCTACAAGGTTCACAACGGGGTGATCGCCATAAGGAAGGCGGAGCCCGTGACAGTCCGGACCGAGGTGGCTGAGGAGAAAAGCAACCGGATCGCGGGCAAGGTCACCGACATCAACAACGAGCCGATAATCGGAGCCAACGTGGTCGTGAAAGGAACGAAGAACGGCATGATAACCGACCTTAACGGCGGTTTTCACCTGGACGTGGCTGACAAGGAGGTCACGCTGGTCGTGTCCTACATCGGTTTCACCACACGCGAGGTGTCCGTCGCACCCGGTGATGATGTAAGGATCACCTTGAGGGAAGACACCACCCTGCTGGAGGAAGTCATCGTGACAGGATACGGTACATTCAAGAAATCCGCCTACGCCGGTTCCGCCAGCATAGTGAAGACGGATGAGGTCAAGGATGTCCCTAACGTTTCATTCCAGCAGATGCTGGAGGGAGCGGCTCCTGGAGTAGGGGTCAGCAACGCATCAGGCATACCCGGTTCCTCGACATCCATACGTATCCGCGGCATGGGATCGTTCAATGCCTCGAATTCTCCGCTCTATGTGGTGGATGGAGTACCTGTGCTGTCCGGAAACATCGGAGCGTCCGGCAGTGATTCCGGTCTTGACGTGATGTCAACATTGAACACCTCGGACATCGAGAGCATCACGGTCATCAAAGACGCCGCCGCGGCCTCGCTTTACGGCTCCAGAGCCGCCAACGGTGTCATAATCATCAACACCAGGCAGGGCAGATCGGGAAAACCGGTCTTCACTTTGAAAACCGACTGGGGCTTCTCCGACTTCGCCATGCCTTATCTCCGGATCATGGACGGCAAGGAGCGAAGGGACATGATCCATGAAGGTCTGAGGAATTACGCCTTGACCTACAATGGTAAAGTGGTGGAAGGCGACGATGGGGTAAGCCTTCGCCCGGGCATGACCGATAACGAGGCGCACGCCTACGCTGACGCCAACATCGACCGGTACGCGCCGGTGCCTTGGTGCGGATTCACCAATTGGGATGATTACCTCTTCAGGAAAGGCAGTCATCAGAACTACGAGTTCTCCGCCTCCCACGGCAACGACAAGATCAAGTACTACACATCCATCGGATACATGAAGCACGAGGGAGTCACCATCAACTCCGGCCTGGAGCGTGTGACCGCGCGTCTGAACGTCGACTATAAGATGACGAAATGGATGAATGTAGGAGCGAGGGTGCAGTTCTCAAAAGTGAACCAGGACACCTACTCCGAAGGCCGGGCCTACACTTCCCCTATCTACGGCACACGTAACGGCGCGACCCCTTCAGACCCGGTATGGAACGAGGACGGCACATGGAACCGCGACCTTATCAAATTGGACGACCGCAACCCTATGCTGTCCAATTCCTACAACTCCAAAAAGGAATATGCCACCCGCGCTTTCAACACAGTCTTCGCAAACATCGACATCTGGAAAGGATTGCGGTTCGCATCGACGTTCAGCTATGATTTCGTGATGAACAAGTCCCGCTCATGGAAGGATCCACGCACCAGCGACGGCGACGATGAGAACGGACGTTTCAGCAAGGACTATAATGACATCACGAACATGACCTGGTCGAACATCCTGACCTATCAGACAAGGATAAGGCAAAAGCACAATCTGGATCTGTTGGCCGGTTACGAGATCAACGACAAGGAGTCCGACGGACTGGGAGTCACGATCTCCAACTTCGCGCGCTGGGACAAGCCAGAGGTAAACAATGGCGTGGTTTACCAGAGTATGGGTGGTTCCGACATGGCGACGCGCATCGTTTCGTACATCACCCGGGCCAACTATGACTACGACAGCAAGTACTATCTGGGTGCGAGCTGGAGGACGGACGGCAGTTCCCGCCTTGCGAGAGAAAACCGCTGGGGCAACTTCTGGTCGGTCTCCGGAGCGTGGAGAGTCAGCTCGGAGAATTTCATGAAACCGGTACAGGACTGGATGAACGACTTGAGGCTCAGGGTGTCATACGGAGTCAACGGAACCCTTCCATCCTCTTACTACGGCTACCTTGGATTGAGCAGCCTTACCAGCAACTACAACAACAACCCAGGCATCTCGCAGTCGCAGCTGGAGAACAAGGAACTGACCTGGGAGACGAACTACAACTTCAACTCCGGCATTGACCTGGGTTTCTTCGACTCCCGACTGAGGGTTACGTTTGAATACTACGTGCGAACAACCAAGGATCTGCTCTACAGCCGCCCTCTGTCTCTGGCGACCGGCTTCTCCAGCTACCTCTCGAACATCGGCAAGCTGAGGAACAAGGGCTACGAGTTGGAACTGCGCTCCACGAACATAGAGACGAAGGATTTCCACTGGAGCAGCAGCCTCAACTTCGGACACAACGCCAACAAGATACTGAAGCTTGACGGCAATCTCAAACAAGTGACCAGCGGAGTGAACATACACAAGGTCGGCCTGCCATATTCTACCTACTACATGATAGAATTCGCCGGCATCGACCCGGAGGACGGCGAGCCGATGTTCTACAAGAACTCCATGGATGAGAACGGAGAGTTGAACAGAGACAAGACCAAGGACCCGCGCGCGGCGGAAAAGGTGATCCTGCAATGCGCGGATCCAACCATCACGGGAGGATTCGGCAACAGTTTGTCTTACAAATGGTTCGACCTCAACTTCAATCTGAACTTCTCATTCGGTGCCTGGAGGTACAACGGTACGGCCGGCAAACTCGAGCACGGCGGCAACGGTACTTTGAACATCCCGACCTATTACAGGAAGCGTTGGCAGAAAGAGGGCGACAAGACCGACATCGAACGCTTCATAATCGGACGCTCGGTCTCCATGTCCGACTACGCCACGACAAGACGCTTGTTCAGCGGCGACTACGTTCGCTTGAAGAACCTGACCTTCGGAGTCAGACTGCCGAAGGAATGGACACGGAGAATAGGCATTGACAAGGTTCGGCTGTACGCGGCGGGCAACAATCTGTTGACGTGGGCCGCGAATGACTACTTTGACCCGGAATCAGGCTCCTCGCCAAGCTGGGAGACGCCACCTATGCGGACATACACCTTTGGCCTTGAAGTCAAATTCTAACTGATTTAATATAACTCAATGAACATGAATATGAAAAAGATACAACTCATAACCTTCAGCCTGCTTACCGCCATATTGATGGGCGGCTGCGGAAATGACTGGATGGATCTTCAGCCTTCCACCGAGATCGAGACCGAGGGTTCGCTGACCGAGCTAAGAGACTTCGAATTTGTCCTGAACGGAGCCTACAACGGCATGCAGTCCTCAAGCTACTACGGGGCCACAATGATGTGCTACGGCGACTTGACGGGAGATGACATGAAGTGCTACAAATCATCCAGCACCAATGTGAGCTACTACACATTCAAGTACAACAAGACAAACGGTCCTAGCGGCTTCTGGAGCGTGTATTACGGCATAGCCAAGAACCTGAACATCCTGCTTCGGGACATTGACAGAATCGAGCTGGTGCCTGACAGGGTGATCATCACTCCGAAGATGGAGAAGCTGACAGAGCAAGTGTACCACGATGACCTCAAGGGAGAGGCTCTGGCCATCCGCGCCCTGATGCTTTTTGACATGACGCGCCTCTACGGCTACCCTTACCTTAAGGACAACGGAGCCTCGCTGGCAGTGCCTATAATGGACAATGTGGTGGACGACAAGAACATCAAGCCGTCACGCAACACCACAGCCGAATGCTACAAGAGGATCATCGAGGATCTGACCGAGGCGGTGGGGTTGCTGCGGCCTGTCAAAAAGGAGGGTAAGATCAACAAATGGGCGGCGATGACACTGCTGAGCCGCGTCTACCTTTACAAAGGAGAGGACAGCGAGGCCTACAAGGTAGCCACCGAAGCCATCAAAGGAGCCGAAAAGCAAGGCTACAGATTGTGGACGAATGAAGAATATGCCAAAATATGGGCTACGCCTTTCAACAGCGAGCTGCTGTTCGAGATTGTGAACCTTACCACGGACAGTCCAGGCAAATCGTCAATCGGTTACATCTGCACAAAGTACAATATGATAGCGACCGACAAGTATTGGAAGAAATACCTGAAGGGAAAATCCAAGGATGTACGTCGCCAGATGGTGTCGGCCGCAAGCAGCAAGAAGCCGTATTGCCTGAAGTATCCGGCTCAGGGAGACAAGAGCTATGAGGACGCCAATGTTCCGGTGTTCCGCCTTTCGGAGCTTTATCTGAACGCCGCCGAGGCAGCCGTGAAGAACAATGACATCACGAACGCGAGGGCTTACCTAAAGCCGGTCTACGCACGTACGGGTGAGGATCTGGATGATCTGGCGGACAAGTCCATCACCTTGGATCTGGTACTGGAGCAGCGCCGCATAGAGTTCTGGGGAGAAGGACAACGTTTCTTTGACCTGATCAGGAACAACAGGAAGGTCGAGCGTAAGGACTACCTGAGCGAGGTTCCCGAAGAAGCCCGGTCTTTCGACTGGAATTACTACAAGATTGTGCTGCCGGTACCGATCCACGAGATGGAATACAACGAGAACATGGTTCAGAATCCGGAATATGAACAGCATTGAACTAAGGCGACCGCATCATCATGAAAAAGGAAAAGAACGTGATAAATAGATTCATAGGACTGCTGCTTTCCTTGTCGACGCTCGTCCTGATAAGTAGTTCCGGCACACCAGCCACGAATTATCTGCCGGAAGAGAAGAAGGAAAGCCGGAAGGAGAACGCAGCCCTGTCAATAGACGGGCCATACATCCTCTATCGTCCGGACGGCAGCGCCAGGGTCATAAGTGTGGACAAGGACAAGAACGTCATCGACCGGACCTACGAGACCTTGCCGGAGGACTTCAGCTTCCGCGTCACGGATCATAACGGGGACTATCCGTTCGAAGTGAGGCTTCATCCGGTCAGCCGTCCCGTGTGGAAGGCTCCCCGCTCCGAAAAGGTGTTTGTAATGTCCGATCCTCACGGCAGGATGGATTGCGTCGTCAGCCTGCTGCGCGGCAACGGAGTGATTGACGAGAACCTGCATTGGAGCTTCGGCGGGAATCATCTGGTCATCATCGGTGACATTTTTGACAGGGGCAAAGACGCGACCCAGATCTTCTGGCTGGTCTACAAGCTGGAAGACGAGGCGGAGAAAGCCGGCGGACGCGTCTCGTTCCTTCTGGGCAACCATGAGACGATGGTTCTGGCGGACGATCTTCGCTACACGAAGGAGAAGTACAAGAGTCTGGCGGAGGAGTTGGGGATGAGATATCCTCAGCTCTTCGGTCCAGACACCGAGCTTGGACGCTGGCTTGAGACACGCAACACGATCGAGATCATCGGAACTGACCTGTACGTTCATGCCGGGCTGGGCAGAATGTTCTATGACGAGGATCTGTCTGTCTCTCAGGTCAATGAGGAAATAAGCAAGGCTCTCTTCATGAGCAAGAGCGAGCGGAAAGCGCTTTCTCCGCTGACCGGATTCCTGTACGGGAACGAGGGGCCGCTCTGGTACCGTGGGCTGGTAAGGACAGACGAGAAGTACAATCCGATAAAGAGCAAGGACCTGAAAAAGATTCTGAAGCGTTACACGGTCGAGCGCATCATCGTCGGCCATACCATCTTTGATGACATCTCCACCTTCCATGGCGGCAAGGTCATCGACGTGAACGTTGACAACAAGAAGAACCAGGAGGAGAAAAGAGGCCGCGGCCTACTGATCGATGGTGATGACTATCTCGTCGTCGGCGACGAAGGCATCCAGAGAAACATCAACGAAACCCGATCCCCTGGCCGCAGACCAAGAAAAGATCCCTTAAGATGACACGCTCCACCAACTTGTTGTCTTTAAAGGATTACTTAAGGATTACCAAACGCTTACCAATAACCGACGAGGGTGACTTTTTTGTCATCCTCGTTGGTTATATTCACAAAACTGGCTAATTTTGTGAATATGTCTACAAAATGTTACCGGGAAGGGGTTCTGGAGGATTTCAGACTGAGAATATTCATGGCGGTGGCCGAGAAGGGCAGCTTCACTTTGGCCGCCAAGGCGCTTGGTGTGTCGCAGCCGGCTGTCAGCCAGAACATCGCGGAGCTTGAGAAGAGCCTCGGCGCGGAACTGTTTCTCCGGAGAAAAGGCTCCGTCACGCTCACTCCGAAAGGCGCGGCGTTCAAGGAATATGCCGGGAGGATCCTCTACTGGTACACGGCGACGGAAATGATGTTCGGGCCGGAGGGCAAACTCTCCGCCAACAAGCCGATCAGACTCTCCGCCGACGGATTCATCGCCAGCCATATTCTCCCCCAGGCGCTTTCAAAACTTCTGGCCTTCAATCCGTCCCTGACTTTCTCCATCCGCAGCGAATCTTCCGGAAATAATTCAGACATAAGGATTTACGCCCAAAGGCACGTGACAGAGCCATCGTTCGAAGACATCGGCACGTTCTTGTTCAGCGTGACGGCATCGGCGGTAAGCTCCAATCCGGCATATTCAAAAACGACAGACCTGAAAGACCTTCCGCAGAGCGCCAGGCTTGCGGTTCCGAAGATATATTCAGAGATTTTGCCGCTTGATTTGAAGGCGCGCGTGGCGGTCGTGTCGGATTCTGCCGAAGCCATCGTGAAGTTGGTCGCAGATTCCCCAGACATCATCGGCCTGCTCCCCCATCCTGCCACACGCCAGGACCTCATCACGCTTCCCGTCTCTCTTCCGAGCCTCGCTCTTGACGTACATCTTCAGACCCCGGAAGGCCCCAATCCTATCGCCACCGCCCTCCGCCGGATTCTCTGCGACCAATTTCCGGCTTAGTAACGTAAAAAAAATAACCTGCCTCAGATTAGGAGAAGATTTTCGAGGATAGATCTATTTTCGAAGAAGGAGTGTGCCGGTGGCACATGACTGATGAGAAAACAGATATAGACCGAAAAGATTCCTTAAGATGAGGCAGGTTATTTTTTGAAGGTTACTTAGTAAACGTTAAAAAATAAGTTGGTAAAGAATTGGCGGTATTTTCGGCATAGCTACCTTTTCTCTTTTTCAAGGGTGGTCTGTCCGGCGTGATGATGAACGATGTCGTGTCGGATCCGGTCGGCACCTTCGTGAGACTGGCGACACCCTCCCCCTGACATCAACGGCCCACTCCCCTACCAGAAGGATGCTTCAAGGCGGCTTTCGGCGGCACGTGGAAGGTTAAGTTTTTTTTACGAAACGCTTTCAGTCCAAAGCTGGCCAGAAGCATCTGGAAGGCACTTTGACGTGAAAAACTTGTGACTTTGGCTTCAAGTTTTTCAGCCCGACACGGTCTCTGCGGGCATAGGAAGGTTATGTGGCTGAAGGTGTTTTGTAGAATTTAACTGGAAGTAATAGGTATTACGTGGCATCATGTAATAAAGCTTATGCGAAAGCGGATTTTGTCCATTGATTTAGTTCTGTTTCGCCCCCTGACCCAAACCAGATGTCTTGGCCTAAGTCGGCACTGTTATCGGTATAAAGAAGTGTAGTGATTATCGCATATATTCCGTCATCATTTTTCACAACTGCCAGTTGTAAACTCGGCTTTTCTTTAGTATATTTGCAGGTGAAAACGTTTGTGCCATGATGCTATTTGATGAGATAACCAATGACGGCCGTTTGTGGTCTGTCCGTTATGAAGGGGAGGAAGAGAATGCCTTGTTAGATCGTTTGCCCAGTGGAATGATGTAGAGTGGCTCCGTGCGTTCTTTTACGAGAACAAAGATGACTTGGAGTCGTATTTCAAGGTAACGGATGTGAATGAGGCTATCTATGACACGATCGAAGACAGCGACAAATTACAGTGCCTTATTCTTGATCTGAGCCCGGATGCGGATTTGGAGAAGTTGTTCCGGCCTTTGGATAATCGTCAGACTGCCGCTTTGATGCTGGATAAGGAAAAGGCCCGGCTCAAGAACGATGGTGGCCATCCCTCCTGGTTAAGGCTATATGCCATTCGTTTGGAGAAAGGAGCATTTATTGTGACCGGCGGGGCAATTAAACTAACGGCTACGATGGCAGAACGTGAGCATACGCTTCTGGAGCTGGCGAAGATGGAGAAGGTGCGTAACTTTTTGCTGGATGAAGGCATCGTGGACAAAGAAAGTTTCATCGACTATCAAGATTCACAATAGTTTATATTATTATGGGAACCGCAGTTGAAAGATTGAGACAGTATCAAGCCCCGACACCTTCAAGGTGGCGGGAGGAGGCGGAGTGGCGTCGCGCAAACCGCGCATGGCTACGTCGTTCGCAGGCTGTGGCCATGAAGATGCTTGACAGGATGGAAGAGATGAGATGGACGCAGGCACAGGTGGCGGAAAAACTTGGATGCAGTCAGCAATATGTGTCCCGGATTGTTAAGGGGAACGAGAATCTTACTCTTGAGATGTTGTCCAAGATCGAGGACAATCTGGGCGTGGAGGTATTTAAGGGTAAAGGCGGAATGTGACAATTAGGCCCAAGAATGATAAGTACATACGCACAAAAAAGAGGACGACCGTGAGTTGTGGTCGTCCTCTCTGGAATCTTGCTATGTCCGATTACTCTGCCGGGTGGATGGCTCCCATCGGGCAGACATCGGCGCAGGTGCCGCAGTCGATGCAGGCATCTGGATCGATGGTGTAAATGTCACCCTCGTGGATAGCACCCTGAGGGCACTCGCTCGCGCATGTTCCGCAAGCTACGCAATCTTCTGAAATCTTGTAAGCCATAATTCTAATAAATTAACTTGTTTTCATACTTTCCATCCCGGTTTCCCGGAAACAACATGCAAAGATAAATCTTTAAATCACAATATCAAACCCCATACCACAAAAACGACAAGCGCTATTCCTACTTTTATCGCCTTCGCCCTCACAAACGAAGACTTGCTGTCCGCCAGCAGCGGAAGCGACACGTGACCGTCCTGCACGATGGAGTTCGCCAGAAGAACCGGGAACGGTATCACGCCGCTCGCGAACAAGGTCACGAAGATCAGATGAGGGCCGGACTCGGGGATAAGGCCGACAAGGATAGCCAGGAGGATCATCAGTGCCGTGTTGTCGCTGACCCAGGACGAGATGTCGATGGCGCTGAACAGGAGTCCTATGACCAGAAGCACGCCGAAAGTCCATGCGAATATGCTCGGAAGGTGCTTACGCACAATGTGTTCCCAAAGATGTTCCTCCACGAAATGGTCGGATGCGAAGAGCAGCGCGGCGATCACCGCAAGGCTCAGGATGCCGAAAAACCAGAACGACCACTCCTCGTTGAAGAACGCAAGACCCTCAGTCTCGCCGCCTTCCTCAAGGAAACCGAGAAGCAGCGCGGCAATGAAAAGGACGACTCCGGCAAACAGGAATATTCTTACCTTTCCGAAGTGCCTCCCCTCCTTGTGATGGTGTCCGCCCTGGCGCTCGCACCCGTCCCCGTGCAGCTCGAAGGAATCCTCCAGCCTGGTCGGCAGAGGCTTGGCCTGAGGGAAGAACCTGTCAATCAACAGCCCCGTCACCACGGCGAGGACGAACAGCGACGCGAAAAGGATCACGGCCTTCCCCGGGAACAGAGCCATCATCATGAAGGACTCGTCGCCGACGGTGGCTATCATCATCGCCACCAAAGCTCCGAAACTCAACATTCTGTGGGTGTAGAGCGAGACGGCGGCAAAACCGCCCACACAACCGGGAATCGTCCCCAGAAGGGAAGAGACAACGACCTGCGCGAAGCCGGATTTTCTCAATGACCTGAACATCCTGCCGTCCGACTCCACGTTGAACGACTCGATGATCATCATCATCACGACAACCAGGCCGGAGATCAGGACCGCGCCTCGGAGCGCGTCAAAAAACAAAGTGAAGAAGTTGGTCATATCGCAGTCAGTCTGTCACGATTCCGGTCAGATAAAGTGTAACCTGGGGCCGCAAGGGGGAATTGGTCGTCAAGGTGAGAAGGACAAGGCACTCCCCCTGAGGGAATCCGGCGGTGTCGAACGCCACCTTCAGATCACCCTTCCCGCCAGCCGGGACATCCTTGAAATCCTCGGCGGTGACGTGGGAGGTCTCCGCGTCCACCTTGTAGATCTTCAATGTTTCCTTACCGCGGTTCTCGATCCTGAACGCGCAGTCAAGCACCTTCCCGGCCTTGACCTTCCCGAAGGAATAGGTGCTGTTGTCAAGCATTGGCCGTGGCCCGCGGTTTCTCTCATCCTCCGTCAAGCCCGAGAAATTCTCTTTAGTGTAGGTGTAGATTCCCAGCTTGCCCTTTCCTTCTCCAAGCTCGGGATTAGGCTCACTGACAAGAGCCTCCGCCCCGGCGGCAGGCTTTTCCTTCCCAGCTTTCGGAGAGACCGCCGCCTTGTACACACGTCCGTCCACAACCGGCGTGGCGTAATAGTAGTTCTTCCCCCAATGATTCCTGTCAGCCGTGACCGTGTAGGACAGGCTCGCGGTGGAACGCGCCGGAACCGGATTCGGAGACAGCCTCACGGACAAGCCTTCGCTCACATCCGAGAACTTGACGTTCAGCGGCTTGCTCCCAAGGTTGGCAACAAGCATATTCCCGCTTTTCTGCTGTCCCTGGGACAGGTTCCCTCCCTTGATGTCCACCTTCTTGAGGGCAAGGTTGCCGAAGCGGATCGGATAGAGTTCCTCAAGAGAGAGCTTCTTGTCATGGCTGACTCCCCTTAGCCGCAGGACCACCGGCTGCTTCAGGCCGGAGAAATAGGCCGTGAGGGTCTTGTCAAAAGGATAGCCTTTCTCGTCATTCTTGAAAGTCACCTTGATCGTGCCGGTGCCGCCCGGGTTGATCGGCTTCTTCGTCCACTCGACATTGGTGCAGCCGCAGGAAGAGACCACATTATAGATAAGTATGGCCTTCTCACTGACATTCTTCACGGTAAAGACGGCGGTCACCGGGCCGTCAGACACAAGGATGTCACCGAAGTCATGCACCGTCTTGTCGAGCTGAACAATCCCGCCGAAAGTGTTGTTCCTGCCGGAACCTTGCGCCAAGGCGGAGCATGGCGCCAAAACCAACGGAAGGGCGATGAGGGAATATGTCACCAGACGTTTGAATATGTTCATAAAAATCTTCCTTTTAGGGGTGCTGAATGCAAATTTCTTTCCATTCGCAAATTTACCACTTATTAGGTAATCCTTAAAATAATAGCTTGGATTTTTTTTGACGCCTCCTATATACTTTTTCAAATCCGAAGTAAAATTTGTAATTTTGTACGATTGTGCGATTGATTTTGGAAATGGCGAACATACAGAACAACGACTACACAGACGACAACATACGGACCCTGGAAGGTGTCGAACACATCCGCCGGCGTCCGGGAATGTACATCGGAAGGCTTGGCAACGGCTCCAATCCGGGAGACGGCATCTATGTGCTGCTCAAGGAGATCGTCGACAACTGCATCGACGAGTTCTCCGCCGGATTCGGCAGGCAGGTCATCATCGACATCGATGGCAGACAGGTCTCTATCCGGGACTTCGGACGTGGCATTCCGCTTAATTCGGTTGTCAAGGCGACCAGTCAGCTGAACACCGGAGGCAAGTTCGACGACAAGGCTTTCAAGAAGTCCGTCGGCCTGAACGGCGTCGGCACGAAAGCCGTGAACGCCCTGTCTGAGAAGTTCTACGTCGAGTCCTTCAGGGACGGCGAAAGCTCCTGGGCGCGGTACGAGCGCGGAGAGCTGGTGGGCAGCGACAGGAAAGAGAAAGTCAGCGAGAAGAACGGAACCCTCGTGGTCTTCACACCGGACAGCACGATGTTCGGGAACTTCGAGTTCAACATGGACTACGTGGAGACCATGGTCAAGAATTACTCCTACCTTAAGAAAGGGCTGACACTTGTCCTGAACGGTGTCTCCTACAAGTCCGAGAACGGTCTTCTCGACCTGATCAAAGACACCATCTCCGAGACACCGCTCTACGAGCCGATCCATCTGGTGGGAGAGGACGTGGAGGTCGTGCTGACGCACGGCAACTCCTACGGCGAGAACATAGCCTCGTTCGTCAACGGACAGAACACCCGTGACGGTGGCACCCACCTCGCGGCGTTCAGGGAGGCCATAGCGAAGACGCTCAAGGACTTCTACAAGAAGAACTACGCTCCGGAGGACTGCCGCCAGGGCATCATCGGGGCGATCAGCATCCAGATCCAGGAGCCGAACTTCGAAGGCCAGACAAAGACCAAGCTCGGATCCACCTACATGTGGGAGAAGGAGAAGACCGACGGGAACGGCAAGAAGATTCTCAATCCCGACGGCTCCATCGAGATCGACCGCGGACCGACCATCCGCTCGTACGTCAATGACTTCATCGCCAAGAATCTGGACAACTACCTGAGAATCAACAAGGACATTGTTCCGATCATCGAGAACAAGATCAAGGAGTCCCAGGCTGAGCGCGAGGAGATCGCCGGGATCCAGAAAAAGACCAGGGAAAGGAACAAGAAGGCGAATGTCTATAACCGCAAGCTGCGCGACTGCCGCTTCCACTTCTGTGACAAGCTGCCTAAAGGCAAGCAGGATCTCGCGGAGCAGACGAGCATATTCATCACGGAGGGTGACTCCGCGAGCGGTACCATCACCAAGGTGAGGAAAGCCGAATACCAGGCGGTGTTCAGCCTTCGCGGCAAGCCGATCAACTGCTACAAGGAGAGCCGCAAGAAGGTGGCCGAGAACGAGGAGCTGAACCTGCTGGTCTCAGCCCTGGGAGTCGAGGACGACCTTGAGAACCTCCGCTACAACAACATCATCGTGGCGACCGACGCCGATGATGACGGCATGCACATCAGGATGCTCGTGCTGACCTTCTTCATGAAATATTACCCGGATCTTATCCGCCGCGGACACGTGCATATTCTTCAAACCCCTCTTTTCAGGGTGGCCAACAAGAAGGTGAGGCGCTACTGCTACTCCCCCGAGGAGAAGGAGGCCGCCGTCAGGGAGCTGAAGACCGCCGTGCAGATCACGAGGTTCAAGGGTCTGGGAGAGATCTCGTCGGACGAGTTCGTGGATTTCATCGGAGAGAACATGAGGCTGGATCTCGTCAAGCTTTCCGACGAGGAGTCCATAGCGGACATCATGGAGTTCTACATGGGCGACAACACGATCGACCGCCAGAACTTCATCAGGGCGAACCTGCGTTCCGAAGAGGAACTTGAAGACGTAAACATCTAATATTCATTGATTATGTCACGTTGGGCTAAATTTTGCGGATGGCTGCTGAAGAAGATGGGCTGGACCACGGTAGGTGGCCCCGCGCCGGAAAGCAAATGCATCATTCTCGGTGTGCCACACACTTCCGTGTGGGACTTTGTGGTCTCCTACCTCTTCTACACACAGTTCGACCGGACCGCGCACGTCATGATCAAAAAAGAGTTTTTCTTCTGGCCGGTCGGAGTGTTCCTCCGCAAGGTCGGCTGCATCCCTGTTGACAGGAGAAGCGCCGCCGCGATGGTCAAGAGCCTCATCGAGGAGATGGAGAAGGTGGACACGTTCCACCTCGCGATCGCCCCGGAAGGCACCAGAAAGGCCGTGAAAAAATGGAAGACCGGCTACCACCTCATCGCCAGAGAGGTCGGATGTCCCGTGTACATGGGCTACTTCGACTGGAAGACCAAGCGCGTCAGCATCGGCGAGAAGGTTGAGCTGACGGATGACGCGCGCGCCGACACCGACAGGATACAGGCGATCTACGAAACAATGCACTTCGAGGGCAAACACCCGGAGGGCTATATCACTCATTAAGAATAATTTATTATGCCTATTTTCAGCCAAAACAGGGAGAACTATGTCACAACCCTGGCCAAGCTATTTGAATATGCCACCGACAACTACGCCAAGCGGCCGCTCTCGCAGTTCGTCGAAGGTGGGCAGGAATATACCTTCGACAGCTTCAAGCACAAGTGCCTGGAGCTTTCACACCGGTTCAACAGATTCGGGATCAGCGCGAGGGACAAGGTAGCCATCCTTTCCAACAACATGCCCAACTGGACGGTTGCGATGTTCTCGTGCGTGCCTTTCGGACGTGTGACCGTGCCAATCCTGCCGGACTCGTCGGAAAGCGAGGTCACAAACATCATCAACCACTCGGAATGCAAGGCCATCTTCGTGTCCAGGAGGCTCCTTAAGAAACTCAGTCAGGAGGTGATCGACAAGCTGACCCTCGTGATCGACATAGAGACGTTCGACTTCATCAAGAAGGACGACAAGGCTTTCACCTGCGAGGGTCACGGTGTTGATCCACAGGCCGACGACCTTGCGTCAATCATCTACACATCAGGGACTTCCGGAAAGGCCAAAGGCGTGATGCTCAGCCACCGCAACTTCTGCCAGAACATCATCGCGGCCTACCACGCACAGAAGGCCGGGAAGCACGACCGCTGGCTCTCCATCCTGCCGATGTCGCACACCTACGAGATGGCGTTCAGCGTGCTTTACCCGCTGTACGTCGGAGGCTGCGTCTATTATATTCAAAAACCGCCCACACCGAGCATCCTGATGCAGACGATGAAGAAGGTCAAGCCGACCATCATGTGCTCCGTGCCGCTGATCATCGAGAAGGTCTACAAGAACAGTGTGGTTCCGACGGTGGAGAAGAGCCGCGTGCTTTCCTGGATGAAGGGACACACGCCGAGACTCCTCTACTGGCTCATCGGGAAGAAACTCTACGCATCCTTCGGCGGGAAACTGAAATTCTTCGGTATCGGTGGGTCAAAGCTGGATCCGACCGTCGAGGACTTCCTCAACAAGGCCGGATTCCCCTATGCGATCGGATACGGCCTGACAGAGACCGCGCCGCTGATCACGAACGCCTGCGTGGGAAAGACGGTGGTGGGGTCGATCGGCGTGCCGGCCTACAACGTGGAGGTCAAGCTCCAGAACGTGAACCCGGAGACCGGCGAGGGCGAGATTGTCGCCAAGGGTGACAACGTGATGCTGGGCTACTACCGCGACCCGGAAAGGACACGCTCCGTGCTGACCGACGACGGCTGGTTCCGCACCAACGATCTTGCCTGCAAGGATTCCAAAGGACGCTACTACATCAAGGGAAGGCTCGGGAACATGATCGTGGGGCCTTCCGGCGAGAACATCTACCCGGAGGAGATCGAACAGGTGATCAACACGTTCAACGGTGTGAATGAGTCCCTTGTGGTCGAGAGGAACGGCAAGCTGGTGGCCCTCGTCAAGTTCGACGACAACGTCCTTGACTGGAACCAGCAGCGCGAGGACAAGTTCTTCGACAACCTCCAGTCGATGAAGGAGGCTGTCCTTGAATATGTCAACAAGCACGTCAGCAAACAGTCCAAGATCGGCGAGGTCGAGGCGATGAAAGAGGAGTTCGACAAGACCGCCACGCACAAGATCCGCCGCTTCAAGTACAAGGAAGGGGCGCAGAAAACTGGCGAAGGCGCTTCACAGGACTCTGAAAACAAACCAGAAGACAAGGCTTCTTCTCAGAAATAGCCTTTGAGAAAGGACCTCACATAGACACCGGATCCTTACCAATTCCGCTCGCGGTAAGGATTCGGTTTGTCGATTACAGGGAGGCCGGAGTCATTCTCTACCTTGACGCAATCGTGTACGCTGATCTCGGCGTCCGGCTTCCACTTTGAGAAATCATTGTCTTTGATGGTCACATCGCCGCAGAACTGCACGTCAATAACCGGCTGCCTAGGAAACAGCGGCGCATAAGACTTGGAATCAATGAATATGTTGTCAGAGATGTCGAGCGTCCCGACGCTTCTGGCATAGACAATCTGGCTGTCAAAGGTTGACACCGTGTTGCCTGAGAAAACCACACGGTTATGATAGTGGAAATCATTGCCCCTGGTCTTGGTAGGAATTTCAGGATCGATCTGGAGGATGGCCTGCGGACCGTTCGCCCCGATTGCCAGATCCGTGAACTTGTTGTTTCTAATCACGATGTCCTTTGTCCTACCGGATTCGTACCAGAAATTGGCGTCGCCGCTGACACAGATTCCAGCCATCTGCGAGGCGAAATCACAGTCCTCCACAAGCACGTCGCCATATGTCGAGAGCAGAAGGCTCCTTGCCCTGTTGTAGCGAACGGTGCAGTTCCGGATCGTGACATCCGCACCTCTGGAGATGTTCTCAAGGGCGATATTCGTTGGGTTCTCAATTCGTGTCAGATCAAAATCCATCTCGATCAGATAAGCTTTACGATCAGATTTGTCTATCGACTTGATAACGCCTGAACCTATCGGACGGAGATTGGATTTGTCCACGAAACTGATCTTATCTCCAGCGTCAGCGAATTGATTGCCAACCTGTTGGAAATGACCGAAATGCGCTCGTAAAGTATTCACCGACAGCACCGAGTCCACAAGCATATATATTCCGTGAATGTTCGCGGCATCGTCCAGCATACTCTCGAACAGGCTGTCCTCGATGGTTATCTTTCCGTTGCAGCTGACAAAGTGGGTCGCGTCAGCGGAAGTGGTCACCATCCTCGGAGAACCTTCGTGAGCCGCAGTAGAGAAACCTTTCACCCAGATATTCTCTGAATATTCAGCTATCAGTCCCATCCCGCCACTCCGGTAGATGTGGACATTCTCTATGTTTATATTCTTTGATGACAGCACTGCCATCGCCGGGAAACGTCTGTTAAGTCCAGTAGGCCCTTTGTCGTCCCAGACGCTTCCGACCGGAGGAACGTCCCTCGCGCTCAGGCGGGTGAACTCGACCACGCCGTCGCCGAGATCCCTGGCTCCCATCTCACCGGACCAATAGCCATGGTCGTAGGCGCAGGTGTCGAAGAAAGGTCTGTGGGTCTTCGGGTCGAAAAGGATGCTCTCCCCCATCGGATACTCCCAGTCATAGCCTCCGAAGAAAAGCCTGTCGCCTTCAATGCGGTACTTGGTGTCCGGGAAGACCTTGACAGTGAAGCTTCTGCTGGCCGGATCGCTGGAGAGAACCGTCCCTTCGAAGGTCCAAGGATAGTCGTAATCGACCGACACACCCTTGATGGTGACATTGGACGACTCCTTGACGGCGAACGGCACCATGCTCCCGTGGAACATGAAGTCGGAGCCGTCGCCTTCGATCGTGACATTCCTCATGTCCTTGATCAGGAAGGCTATGCGCTTGTCACCGCTGTCGTTGTTCGAGAGCGTCAGGAACTCCCGCGTCCCCTGCTCCGGATAGAACGGGTAAAGCCCCTTCCCGAAACAAATCCTCACATTACCTTTCGGATGTGACTTCAGGATTTCAACGACAACCGGAGTGTAATCCTTTACGTTCGAATCGAAAGGAACCTCAACTGTTTTCACGGAGCACGCCGTGACCACAATGCAGATAGCGGCAGCCACAATCACGGAAATCTTACGCACGATATTCATTATCTCATACAATTTTCCGTAAACTTACAAAAAACATTCTGAAGTTCCACGTCCGACCAATGCTAAGGCATCATTCCTACAGCAAAAGTCCCTTCTGGAATATTATCGGGTGAGAATAGCCACTCTTCCCCCCCCCCAAAAAAAACAACGGATCTCCGACGCCACGGGGGCAATATAGCCGGTATTTCACCCGAGAACCTCAAAAAATTGAGCATCAAAAATCAAATAACATAACACTGAAACAGAATCATTTTATTATATTTAAGGTAAATTTGATATCGAAAAATCTATGGATAGATTAAAAATGCATACACAAGACATCGTGGATGTCAATGTTGGGATAATTGGAAAGTTGTTTCCGAATTGTCTGACAGAGAGGATTGGGGAAAATGGCAGACTGGAACACGCTATTGATTTTGACAAACTTAGGGTAGAATTGTCAAAGGGCATAGTCGAGGGGCAGCAGGAGCGGTATCAGTTCACTTGGCCGGGGAAGCGTGAGGCTATGAGAATAGCAAATACGCCAACAAATATGACTCTTCGACCAGACAGGGAAAGCAGTGTGGATTTCGATAACACAGGGAATCTCTACATTGAGGGTGATAACCTTGAGGTACTCAAGATTCTTCGAGAAGACTATCTTGGCAAAGTGAAGATGATCTACATTGATCCACCGTATAATACGGGCAACGATTTTGTCTACGAGGATGACTTCAGTCAAACATCTGGTGAGTTCAGGGGCAAGAGTGGGATGTTCGATGAAGACGGGAATATGATCCTGCAGAACTACGAGGTCAACTCCGAAAGCAACGGCAGGTTCCACACGGACTGGCTGAACATGATCTACCCAAGGCTGAAAGTTGCCAGAGATTTGCTGACAGAGGACGGTGTTATATTCATTTCGATTGATGACAATGAGGTGGAGAATCTTCGGAAGGTTTGCGATGAGGTGTTTGGGGAAAGAAATTTCATCGCGCAACTGATATGGGAAAGAGCATACTCTCCAAAAAATGACGCACGTTTCATATCCAACAGCCACGATTATGTCATAATGTTTGCTAAAAATATTGACAATTATGTAATCGGACGTCTTGATAGAACAGATGAGGCTAATGCAAGGTATCAAAATCCAGATAACGATCCTAGGGGGGTATGGAAGCCGAGTGATTTGTCAGTAAAGACATACAACGCCGAGTGCGATTATCCTATTACGACCCCTACGGGTCGTATTATAGAGCCTCCAGCAGGTCGCTGCTGGAGGCTCTCGAAAAAAGCTTTTTTCGAGAGACTCCAGGATAATAGAATATGGTTTGGAAGTGATGGGAATAGTGTACCTTGTATCAAGCGTTTTTTGACAGAGCTCAAATACGATGGTATGGCCCCTACATCCATACTATTTTATAAAGAAGTTGGTCATAGTCAAGAAGGGGCAAAAGAAGTTGTGTCTCTATTCGGAGACAAAGGAGTATTTGATGGTCCTAAACCCGTTCGCCTGCTTCAACGTCTGATCACTCTTGCCAATTTGAAGGATGATTCCATAGTTCTGGATTTCTTCTCCGGAAGCGCCACTACAGCTCACGCATTGATGAAAACCAATTTAGAAAAGGGTACTGACAGAAAATTCATTCTTGTGCAACTACCAGAGAAAGTTAGCGACAAGAAAAAGGATCAGGGTTACGGTACTATCTGCGAAATCGGCAAGGAACGCATCCGCAGAGCAGGGAAGAAGATTCTGGAGGAGCTGGCAACCAAGAAAGCCGAGAATGGATTGTTTGACAAAGAGTCCGAACCGACACGCCTCGATGTGGGTTTCCGTGTCCTGAAGCTTGACACATCAAATATGCAGGATGTCTATTACACTCCTGAGGATTCTTCCGCCGCCACACTCTTCGATGATAACGTGAAGCCTGACCGCACACCGGAAGACCTCCTCTTCCAGGTGATGCTTGAGTACAACCTTCCACTCTCCGCAAAAATCGAGAGGAAAACCATTGCCGGTAAGGAAGTGTTCAGCGTGAATGATGATTACTTGATCGCCTGCTTCGACGAGAACGTAAACGAGACAGTGATCACAGAAGTCGCCAAACGCAAGCCGCTCTATTTCATTATGCGCGACAGTTCTCTCTCCTCAGACCAGGTCGCTGATAACTTCGAGCAGATTTTCAACGCCTACAGCAAAGACACCATCAGAAGAATTTTGTAATTTAACGGATTATGAAAACAATAGAAGATTACAGAACTCTTCCGGAAGGTCAGACTTTTGACAGGAAAAGTGCACGAATAGAGCCTAAAGCATTGGCAGTCATTATGGTTGCAATGGCCAATGCCGATGGTGGAACCATTGCTATCGGTATTGAAGACGATGGAAGTGTGTCAGGCATAGATAGGTATAGCACCCATATTAACGACTTGTTACGTGTACCGTTTGATTATTGCATACCTTCCATAAATGTGCATCCGCAAAGAATCGCGTGTACAGACAAGGAAGGAAAAGAAAATCATATTCTGATACTCGATGTTGAGCAAAGCTCCTCTATGCACTCAACAACAGCTGATGATTCTTACTATAGGGTTGGTGACAAATCAAAAAAGTTGTCCTTCGATGACAGAATGCAGATAATGTTGGCTAAGGGAGTCCAATACTTTGAAGATTATCCTGTTCCTCGTGCGACTGTTGACGATATTGACTTGGACTTCGTTTCAAGTTATTGTAAAAGGATTGGTTATAAGAGAGATGCTTTATCATTTTTGCGTTCAAATGGAGATTATATTATCGTAAAGGATGGGAAAGAACAAGTAAGTGGGGCTGCTATCCTCCTCTTCGGCAAGAATCCACAGCGTTTCTTTCAACGTGCCCACATACGGTTTATCAGATATGATGGCAACGAGGAGAAAGTTGGCCGCGAAATGAATGTTGTCAAAGACGTTACATTCAAAGGAAGGATCCTCGAAATGACTCAATCTGCCATAGCTTATGTAAAGACGCAAATAAAAGAGAGGACTTATCTTGCCTCAAACGCTCTGTTCGTGACAAAACCCGAATATCCGGAATTTTGTTGGACTGAACTAATCGTGAATGCGGTTGCACATAGAGACTATTCCATCCTCGGGACGGACATTCAAGTAAAGTTGTTTGACAATCATTTCACGGTGGAAAGCCCAGGAATCCTTCCCGGAAGAGTCCGGCTGCATAATATGCGGACAACTCATTTCTCACGAAATCCTAAGATTGCCTCATTTATGAAAGAATATGAATTCATTCGTGAGTTTGGGGAGGGTATTGACAGAATGTATAGGGAATTGGAAGAAGGCGGATGGCCAAATCCTATTTTCAAACAGGATGATTTTATGTTCAGGGTCAGCCTCATAGCGAATCCACTTGTGTCAAGTGATCCAAATGATCCAAATGATCCAAATGCGATCCAAATTGATTTGAATAGTCAATTATTATTTCTCATAAAGTCAAATCCATCAATTTCCAGAAAGGAATTATCTGATAGACTAAATATTAGTGACCGTAGAGCCAGAGAGATACTTAAAGATTTGCAGGAATCTGGGGTACTAAAACGCCAAGGGACAACACGAGGTATTTGGATTATATTGAAATAATCAGAAAAGAAGATGAAATTCAACTTCAAGATACAACAGTACCAGACGGACGCCGTGGAAAGCACAGTGGCGGTTTTTGCCGGACAGCCAACACAAGGAGGATTCTTATACCGCAGGGATTTAGGAAAGAATGATGCCGGAAGGATCACTTATGAAGATGACTATGCCGGCTTCAGAAACGCCGACGTAGAACTGTCCGACCAGAATATGCTTGCCAACATCCGTAATATTCAGGAATCCAATAATATTCCTCTGTCCAAGGCTCTATCGCACGATCTCGGAAAAGTCGGCCTTGACATAGAAATGGAAACCGGAACCGGAAAGACATACGTTTACATCAAAACGATGTTCGAGCTGAACAGGCGTTACGGTTGGAGCAAGTTCATTGTCGTAGTGCCGAGCATCGCTATCAGAGAGGGTATAGCCAAGAGTTTCAAGATGCTTGAGGATCATTTTATGGAGTATTATGGCAAAAAGGCAAGATATTTCATTTATAATAGTTCCAACCTTCAGCAACTCGACTCTTTTTCAAGCGATGCCAGCATCAATGTTATGATCATCAACACCCAGGCATTCGCGTCGTCACTGAAAGAGGGGGCAAAGAACAAGGAAAGCCGCATCATATATTCTGAAAGAGATGATTTCGGAAGCAGGAAGCCAATTGATGTGATCGCCGCCAACAGGCCGATCATCATTATGGACGAACCTCAGAAGATGGAAGGCACCGCCACGCAGACAGCGTTGAGGAGATTCAAGCCATTGTTTGTACTGTATTATTCCGCTACGCATAAGACCAACCATAACTGCATCTACGCTCTTGACGCGCTTGATGCCTACAAACAGAAACTTGTCAAGAAAATCCAGGTGAAAGGCTTCGAGGTGAAGAATCTGAAAGGGACAAGTTCCTACCTGTACCTTGACAGCATTATCCTGTCGAAGAACAAGCCGCCGGTGGCGAAGATTGAACTGGAGGTCAAAGGAGCGGCCGGAATAAGGAAGGAATCCCGAAAGTTTGATCTCCACGACAGCCTACATGCGGTGTCAGGGCTTCGCGAATACGAAGGGTTCACCATTTCCGATATCAACGCCTACAATGATTCAGTCTCTTTCTCCAATGGTGTCACTCTCCACAAAGGTGAAGTCTATGGTGACAGCAGCCAGGAGACTATGCAAAGAGTACAGATCCGCGAGACTATAGCCTCACACTTTGAGAAGGAAAAGGAACTGTTCAGCAAAGGAATCAAGACTCTGTCACTCTTCTTCCTTGACGAAGTGGCGAATTACAAAAGCTACAATGAGGCCGGTGAGGAAGTCAAAGGGAAATTCTGGAATATCTTTGAGGAGGAATATACTAACTATCTGAATGAGAACATTTCACTCTTCGATGATTCTTATCAACAGTATCTTAGGCGTTTTGATGTCTCACAGGTGCACAGAGGTTATTTTTCCATTGACAAGAAGACCGGGCACAGCATTGACAGTGAGACAAAGAGAGGCAGTGATATGTCCGATGACATCTCAGCATACGATCTGATCCTTAAGAACAAGGAGCGGCTGTTGAGTTTTGAGGAACCTTGCCGGTTCATATTCTCACACTCCGCGCTCCGTGAAGGATGGGACAATCCAAATGTGTTCCAGATCTGCACACTCCGTCACGCGAACTCGGCGGTAGCCAAGAGACAGGAAGTCGGACGTGGCCTGCGTATATGCGTGAATCAGCAGGGTAACAGGATGGACTATCAGGAACTCGGTGAGGATATTCAAGAGGTTAACAAACTGACCGTCATTGCCAACGAAAGTTACACGGATTTCGTGGGCGGACTTCAGAAAGAGACCAAGGAATCGCTTCGTGAAAGGCCGACAAAAGCGGACATCACATTCTTTGAAGGGAAAGTTGTCACCCGTGCTGACGGAGGCAAACAGACTCTTAACGGACAGGATGCGATGATGATTGTCGGATATCTTCTTGGATGCCAGTATATTGATGCGAATAACAACATCACCCGGAAATACAAGGATGATCAGAAAAAAGGAGCCTTTCAACCGATGTTCCCTGCTCTTCTGCCTGTGGAAAAAGAGATACACAAACTGATTCAGTCCATCTACGATGAAAAAGTAGAACTTACGAATATGGTTGAGAACGGTTACGCCACGAAGACTCCGGACAACGCTCTAAATTCCAATTTCGGCAGGAAAGAGTTCCAGAAACTTTGGAAACTGATTAACCATAAGTACGTCTATACCGTTCACTATGACAGTAAGGAACTTATTGATCACGCCATACGCTCAATTGACTCAAATCTGTTCGTCTCGGAGCTAAAGTACGTGATGACCATTGGAAATCAAAAGGACGTGGACAGTTTCGATGGAGAACAGACCACGACAAAAAGCATAACGACTGTCAGCACATCGACCGTTCCATATGATCTTGTCGGTGAAATCTCAAAGAGAAGCACATTGACCAGAAGGACAGCAGCTTCGATTCTACGTAGTATCAGTCCCCAGAAACTGGCGATGTTCCGCGGCAATCCGGAGGAGTTCATTACCAAGGTCAGCCGGCTGATCAAAGAAGAAAAAGCGACAATCATTGTGGAGCATATCAGGTACGACAAACTTGAGGAGACCTATGACAGCGACATATTCACAAAAGAGAAACGCAGTCAGGACATAGGCAAAGCGTACCGGGCTACAAAGAGCATCCAAGACTATGTATTCACCGACGGCATCGCTGACGACAACAACGAGAAAAAGTTCGCAAGGTCTCTTGACCAGGCCACAGAGGTTTGCGTCTATGCGAAACTGCCACGTGGCTTCCAGATTCCGACTCCGGTAGGAAATTACTCACCCGATTGGGCGATAGCGTTCAACGAGGGAACAGTGAAGCACGTTTTCTTCATCGCAGAGACCAAAGGGGATATGAGCACTATGGAACTCAGGCCGATTGAGACGGCAAAGATAAACTGCGCCAGAGCTCTTTTCAATAACTTGAGTGGTGCCGATGTCCGTTACGACTGTGTTAAGAGCTACGATGACCTTCTCACAGTGATGCAGAAATAGTGGTTGAATACCGCCCTATACGCTGAGCGATGAAATGACCAGCTACAGCGAGGACAAGGCCGAGAATGGCGAAGAGCATCATTTCCCACCAGGGCCAGACGAGGGATAAGGAATATGCCGCGTACGCGATGAGAGGGACGGAGATAATGCTGGTCACAAGTCCGGGAACATAGCCTTTGAGGGTTACAGCACGGACAATGCTGATCAGGGCGCACACTGAATATGCCATAAAGACTGTCGTCCAGACGAGTTCGGCCCATAAACCGCCGGCGAACAATGCGGCGGTTGAGAGGAGAACCGCAAGGAAACAGGCTCCGGCGGCTATGAGGAATGACTTCATATTCATTCCGGAAAGGCGGAAGAGGACATTCAATAAATTTGGGTGTTCATTCATCAAGGACACCCAATGCCGCCCTGCCCATCGCTTGGCGGTGAACAGCACCTCAAGGGTATGGCAAAGGGAAACAGCAAGGATCGGGAGAACTATATACAGTACAGAAAGTGCGCTCATATTCGTTGTTTGTTACATTTCAGCAATATAGAGGCTCAACCTGATTTCTATGGCTGAGTCCATAGGCGTGATTCACTTCAAGCCGGTTTGTCATCGGAACAGCAGCGGGACGAACCGGCTGAGGTAGATGCGCCAGTTGCGCCAGATGTGGCCGCCGTCGGACTCTACGTAGGAATATTCATAACCAGCGTCATCAAGTTTCTTGCGGAAGTCGGAGTTGGCCTGGTAGAGAAAGTCATCCTTTCCGATGCCGATCCAGAAAAGTGATGGTTTGGTGGCGAAAAGTCTCGCCAGTTTGCCGTCAAAGTCCTCATAGACAGGAGATTTCTTTTCCGGGAATATGGCGGCGGAGAACAGGCCTATGTACGAGAATGTGCCGGGATATTCCTTTGAGATGTGGAGGGAATGGAACCCACCCATCGACAGTCCGGCTATCGCGCGTCCCTCCTTTTTGCGGATTGTACGATAGTGGGAGTCAACATATTCAATGATTTCAGGGAAGGAGGTTTCGTAGGTGCCGTCCATTGTCTTCGGAAGGTTGAACTGTGGCTGGACGAGGCCGTTGGAAGTCTCGCCCGGGGCGGCCTCCTGCGAGGCGTTGCCGTTCGGCATCACCACGATCATCGGTTTCGCCTTGCCTTGCGCGATGAGGTTGTCAAGGATTTGGGAGGCGCGGCCGAGCTCCATCCACGCCTGTTCGTCCCCGCCCATTCCGTGCAAAAGGTAAAGCACAGGGTATCTGATCCTGCCGCTTTCCTCATAGCCGGCCGGAGTATAGACCGTCATCCTGCGCCTCATTCCAAGCGAAGGGCTGTCATACCAGACCTTCGACACCGTCCCGTGCGGCACGTCACTGACTTTGTAAAGGTCAGCCTGTCCGCCGCCGACAATGAATATGCTCGTGACCGTGGCCACATCCCTTATCTGATAGACATTCGACGGGTCGTTCATCCGTTGGCCGTTGACGATGAACGAGTAGCCGTAGAGTTCAGGTTCGAGGGGCGCGCTGGTATATTCCCAGACCCCGTTCTGATCCTGGGTCAGCTCGGCGACTCCCGGAATCTCAAAAACGCCGTCAGGCGTGCTGATTGTTTGAGGCGGCAGGAAATCTCCGGTCACCTGCACCCTGATCACATTCGGTGCAGAATACCTGAAAGTCACCGAATTGTCATTGTTGACCTCAGGAGAGGTCACTTTTGCCCCGCTCCATAACGCCTGCTGGGCGAAAGCGTCAACCGTCATGGCAAACATGCTCATTATCACCATGACAGCCAAACAGGACAGAATCTGAATATTACGTTTCATACCCGTAGGTTTTTTCTTTTGACACCGCAAGATAATGATTTTATTTCGGAATCGCCGCAAAAGTTGCCGGCAAGGCAGAATGCAGCGGGACAAAGAATCCGCAAAATGAGTATATTTGTGGCCTACAACAGGCGACCGTCTGCCCGAAACAGATAATTATCAATCACTGAATATGAGGGATTACATCATCGCCCTTGATCAGGGCACCAGCTCCTCCAGAGCGATAGTCTTCAACAGAAACGGCGAGGCCCAGGCCGTGCGCCAGAAAGAGTTCACACAGCATTTCCCTAAGCCGGGGATGGTCGAGCATAATCCTATGGAGATCTGGGCGACAGAGTACGCCATGATGACGGAGGCGGTCACCTCGCTGGGGCTTGGGGGCGCGGACATCGCCGCGATCGGCATCACCAACCAGCGCGAGACCACCATCGTGTGGGATGCCGAGACGGGGAAACCGGTCTACAACGCCATCGTCTGGCAGGACAGGAGGACTTCTGAGTATTGCGACTCGCTCAAGGCGGCGGGGATGACCGGGATGATCCGCCAAAAGACCGGACTGATCATCGACGCCTACTTCTCCGGCACGAAGATCCGCTGGATCCTGGAGAACGTTCCGGGAGCGAGGGAAAAGGCGGAGCAAGGTAAGCTACGTTTCGGAACCGTGGACTGCTGGCTGGTGTGGAACCTTACCGGAGGCCACGAACACGTCACCGACGTGAGCAACGCGTCCCGCACGATGCTGTTCAACATCAACACACTTGAATGGGACAAGGAACTGCTTGACCTGCTGAACATTCCGATCTCCATGATGCCGGAGGTCAAGTCTTCGTCCGAGGTCTACGGCCAGACCGATCTCCTTGGAGGCGATGTCCCTGTGGCGGGAATCGCCGGCGACCAGCAGGCCGCCCTGTTCGGCCAGATGTGCACGGAACCCGGCTCAGTGAAGAATACCTACGGAACCGGATGCTTCCTTCTGATGAACACGGGCGAGAAACCGATACTGTCAAAGAACAATCTTCTGGCCACGATAGCCTGGAAGATCGGAGACAAGGTCAACTACGCGCTTGAAGGCTCGATCTTCGTCGCCGGCTCCGTCGTGCAGTGGCTCCGTGACGGACTCGGCATCATCAAGAGTTCCTCCGAGGTCGAGGCGCTGGCGGCCTCGGTGCCGGACAACGGCGGCGTGTACATGGTTCCGGCACTGACCGGTCTGGGAGCCCCGTACTGGGATCAGTACGCCAAGGGCAGCATCCTCGGCATCACACGCGGGACAACGACGGCACACATCGCGCGCGCGGCTCTTGAGGGAATCGCGTTCCAGACGATGGACATCGTCACGGCGATGGAAAAGGATTCGGGAATACGTCTGGGCGAGCTCAAGGTCGACGGTGGCGCTTCCAGAAACAATCTTATGATGCAGTTCCAGTCCGACATCCTCGGAGCGAAGGTCATCAGGCCTAAGGTCACGGAGACCACCGCCCTGGGAGCCGCCTGTCTCGCAGGTCTGGCGGTAGGGTTCTGGAAAGACATCGAGGAGGTCAAGAAGCAGTGGCAGGCCGACCGCCTGTTCACCCCATCGATGGACGAGGCCGCCGTCAAGGCCGCCAAGGCCGGCTGGGCCGATGCCATCGAAAGGACATTGACAAAGAAATAATCTGAATCAGGAATGCCTTAGTAAGTGTTAAATAATAAGTTGGTAATCTTTTAAGGATTACTTAACGAATAAGGGAGGCCGAAAGTCATTTTCAGCCTCCCATTGTCTTTTCTGTGTTGCCGACCGGTTACCTGATCATAGGCAGCCAGGTCTGGATGTGGGAGCCTTTCCAGCAGTCCACAGAGGAGTAGTCCACCATCTTGATGTCGCCCTCGGTGGTAGGGACGAGGAACTGCATCCTTGTGCCAGGGCGCTCCGGGTCAACGATCTTGACCTTCACCTCACCCTTGGAGTCAGCGACAATCCTCACAGGCTTGTCGTAGTCCGGATCAAGGTTCTCGTCACGGGCCAGCACGAGAGGACCCCACTGAACGGCCTGGAAGTACTTGCCTTCAGGGTTGCGTCCGTTCTCAGGGGCGTTGATGAGCCTGGCCTTCATGTCGAAGATGATGTAGATGCTGTCGCCGGCCTGCCACTTGCGGTCAAGCGAGAGGTACTTGCCGGCCTCAACCTTGCCCACATGTCTGCCATTCACGGCCACGTAGGTGTTCTCACTCCACGAAGGGATGTGCAGTTTCACCGTGAACTTCTCCTTGGAGGCCGGATCAACGGAGATCCTCACCTCGTTCGCGCGAGGATATTCAGTGACGATTCCAAACTTCACCTCGTTGCCGGCGGCTGTCCTGGCGGTGACGGTCCCGGCGTTGTAAAGATTCAGCACCGGGCCTTCCTTTGACTGCATAGCCGCGACGTAAGGCAGGTAGGACAGTCCGCAAGGGCCGCTGAGGTTGCAGCAGGTGACAGGCTGGCCGTCAATGTTGGTTCCCCAGCCGCTGTTGGTGACCTTCGCCCCATTGAGAAGGTTCACGTAGCTGAATCCCTTGCCGTCCGGCTTCATGGCGCCGAGAAGGCCGTTGTAGGCATATTTCTCGATGTAGTCAACGGCGGCAGGGTCGCCCGTGAGACGAAGGTACTGTGAGCAGTACTTCATCCACGTCACGCCGACGCAGGTCTCCATCATCCTCTTGATGTCAGGATTGGTCTGCTCTACGGCGGTGTTGCTCCAGCCTTCACCGTAAAGCTTAGGCCAGTAGACATCCGAGCCGGCGTTGCCGATGATCGTAACCTCGTGATCCTTCACGTCGTTGAAGAAATTGTCGAGGCACACCTTCCATTTAGGATCGCCGGTCGCGCGGTAATATTCAGCAAGACCCTCCCAGACGGAGGTCATCTCGTAGGCCTTCGGATAAGGCTTGCCCACCTGGTAGAGAGGCGTGCCTTCATAGACCTGCTGGAATATGTTGCTGCCCTTGGAGGCTCCGGTCCTGACGATATATTCAGAGAAATCAAGGTACTCCTGCTTGCCGGTGATGAAGTAAAGCCTCATCATAGGCTCAAGGATCGATGAAGACTCGATCTTGGTGGCGCTCCATCCGAGCTGCGTGATGCCCTTCTTAGGAGCCGGACCGACCTGGTCGATAACGCTCTTCGCCTCCTTCTCCACCGCCGAAAGAACCCTCGGATCCTGCTCCACGTCAGCATAGTACTGAAGCAGGCCAAGCATGACGTACTTCCTCTCCCAGATGTCGCCGTCGCGGTCTCCAGGCTGATCGTCAACCGTGGTGCAGCTGATGCTTCCGTTGCTTCTCTCTGTCGTCATCAGCTTGTAGACCAGTTCCTTGGTCAATTCCTTGAGTTCAGGATCCTGGGTGTAGCGGTAGAGAAGAGAGTTCGTGCGGATGCTCTTTCCCGGCATCTCGCCGAGAGCGAACTGCGGACGGCCCTTGACAAAGAAGTCGATGACCTTGTCGTAAGGCATCACGCCTTTGACCCAACGGTCAATTGAACTCTGGATGTCATCGGCGAAATAGCCGTTGAAGGTCACACTTCCACCGGGAAGCGGCTCAATCACGTCATTCACCTTCTTTAGATCATTCTGGGCGAAGGCTCCGACGGAAAGCAGCATGGCTGCTGCGAAAACGATTGCTTTTTTCATTATAAGAATATTACTGATGTTTCCGAAAACGCAAAGATAACAATTTTTCCACTTCGTGCAACGAGCGGAAGGTGTTTTGGACAGTTGGACAGTACCTTTTGAATTGTGTTTTGGACATGCCGCCTCTTTGCCAAGCGGCATTTTGTTCGTATATTTGTCAAATCACATATTTTTGGTCTTATGGTAAGAATATTCTGCAAAAACACCGGAACCTTCAAGGAGTTTCCCGAAGGCACCACCTTACAGGACATCGCGCCACAGTTCGAGTTCGACAAACCGTACGACATACTCGCCGCCAAGGTGAACAACGTGGCCGAAGGGCTGAGGTTCAGAGTGTTCCACAACAGGGACGTGGAGTTTTTGGACTACCGCACCTACATCGGACGCAACTTCTACAGCAGGTCGCTGTGCTTTCTCCTCTACAAGGCCACAAGGGATTTGTTCCCGGAAAGCCGGATGACAATCCGCCGCCCGATCTCCAAGGGCTATTACTGCTCGGTCTTCAAGAATGACGGGTCAGGACTGACGGAGGCCGACGTGGATGCCATCGGAGCGAGGATGAGAGAGATTGTCGAGGCCGACATTCCGTTCAGGCGCAAGGAGATACAGATCGAGGAAGCCATCAAGATATTCAAGGAATCCGGCGACCTCGACAAGGTGAAGCTGCTGGAGACGTGCGGCGAGGTGTACATCACCTGCTACTCCCTTGAGGATGTGACGGACTATTACTATGACGAGCTGGTTCCTAGCACCGGCTACCTTAAGACCTTCGGTGTGAGGCTCTGCCACGGAGGAATATTGCTGCGTGTCCCTGACCGCCACCATCCGGAGGATCTGGCGCCGTCCATCGAGCAGCCGAAGACCTTCGAGGTCTTCGCCGAGACTCACAAATGGAACTGGATAATGGGGCTGGCGAATGTCGGGGATGTCAATGAGTCGATCCTGAAAGGCAACGCCTCGGACCTGATCCAGATCTCGGAGGCATTGCAGGAGAAGAAGATAGTACAGATCGCAGAGGAGATTGAAAGGAGGCACGACGATCCGGAGAATCCGGTCAAGCTCGTGCTGATCACCGGGCCGAGCAGCAGCGGAAAAAGCACGGTCTGCAAGAGGCTCAGCGTCCAGCTGAAGGCGTGCGGCCTGCACCCGATCTCGTTCTCCACGGACGACTACTTCGTCAACAGGGTGGACACGCCAAAACTGCCGGACGGAAGCTACGACTTCGACAATTTCGACACTGTGGATCATGAATATCTCCAGAAAGATCTCGTCAAACTACTTGACGGCGAGGAGGTTGAGGTTCCTGAGTATAACTTCGTCACAGGTCGCCGGGAGTTCAACGGCAAGAACCTCAGGCTTGGCGAAAGGTCTGTGCTGCTGATCGAGGGACTTCACGCCCTGAACCCACGCCTCACGGACCATGTGCCGGAGAAGGAAAAATTCAGGATATTCATAAACACCATCACCTCCATCTCGCTGGACTGCCACAACTGTATCCCGACAAGCGACAACCGCCTGCTGCGAAGGATCGTGAGGGACTACCTCAAGGGTGCCTTCACGGCCAGGGAATCGATCGCCAACTGGCCGAATGTGCGCAGGGCCGAGGTCAAGTGGATATATCCGTTCCAGGAAAACGCCGATGTGCTGTTCAACTCGGCCTACCTGGTGGAGTTCGCCGTGCTGCGCACCCACGCCGAGAGGATACTCGCAACCGTGCCGAAGAACTGTCCGGAGTACAGCGAGGCGCACAGACTGCTGAAATTCCTGCACTACTTCGTGCCGGTCTCCGACAAGGAGATCCCGCCGACATCGCTGCTGCGAGGATTCATCGGAGGGGGAAGCTACTGACATTCTTAGAAGCTGTTTTTTTTGCCAACGGCAGCTAAGAAAGACATTAATATATTCATAGATAACAATTTAAACATCTACCAACAAAATGGCAGACGAAAAGATAATTTTCTCGATGAACGGTGTGGGCAAAGTTCTCCCGCACAACAACAAGGTTATTCTCAAGGACATCTACCTTTCATTCTTCTACGGGGCAAAGATCGGCATCATCGGTCTGAACGGCTCCGGTAAATCGACCCTGATGAAGATCATCGCAGGCGTGGAGAAATCCTACCGTGGCGAGGTGGTCTGGGCGCCTGGCTATTCGGTTGGCTACCTTGAGCAGGAGCCTCAGATGGATCCCGACAAGACAGTCATAGAGGTCGTGCAGGAAGGAGTCCAGGAGGTCATGGATGTCCTCAATGAATATAACGAGATCTCCCTCAAGTTCATGGAGCCGATGGACGACGACCAGATGAACGCTCTCATAGAGCGTCAGGGCGAGTTGTCCGAGAAGATCGAGCATCTCGGCGGCTGGGAGATAGACGCCAAGCTCGAAAGGGCTATGGACGCTCTGAACTGCCCTCCGCCTGACGCGAAGATCTCCACCCTTTCCGGTGGCGAGCGCCGCCGTGTGGCCCTGTGCCGCCTGCTTCTGCGCGAGCCGGACGTGCTGCTCCTTGACGAGCCTACCAACCACCTTGACACCGAGAGCATCCAGTGGCTTGAGGCTCACCTGAGGCAGTACAAGGGCACGGTAATCGCCGTGACCCACGACCGCTACTTCCTCGACAACGTGGCAGGATGGATCCTTGAGCTGGACAGAGGAGAGGGCATTCCGTGGAAGGGCAACTACAGCTCATGGCTGGAGCAGAAGACCAAGAGGCTGGAGATGGAGGAGAAGCAGGAGAGCAAGAGGCGCAAGACCCTCCAGCACGAGTTGGAGTGGGTGCGCATGGCTCCCAAGGCCCGTCAGGCCAAGCAGAAAGCCCGTCTTGGAGCCTACGAGAAACTGGCCTCGGCCGATTCCAAGGAGAAGGAGGCCAATTTGGAAATATACATTCCTAACGGACCGCGCCTCGGCAACAAGGTCATCGAGTTCAAGGATGTGTCCAAGGCCTACGGGGACAAGATTCTCTTCGAGCATCTTTCGTTCGCGCTTCCGCCTGCGGGAATCGTGGGCGTGATCGGCCCTAACGGTGCCGGCAAGACCACGCTGTTCAGGCTCATCATGGGCATCGAGAAACCGGACACAGGCTCTATCGACATCGGAGAGACCGTGAAGATCTCCTATGTGGACCAGCAGCACAGGAGCATCGATCCGGACAAGACAGTGTTCGAGACCATAGCCGGGAACTCCGAGTGGGTAAGGCTCGGCAACAAGGACATCAACGCCCGCGCCTGGGTGTCGAGGTTCAATTTCAGCGGTTCAGATCAGGAGAAACTCTGCGGAGTCCTTTCCGGAGGCGAGAGGAACAGGCTTCACCTTGCGCTGACCCTCAAGGACGAAGGCAACGTGCTGCTTCTGGACGAGCCGACGAACGATGTGGACGTGAACACGATCCGCGCCCTGGAGGACGGTCTGGAAAACTTCGCCGGATGCGCCGTCGTGATCAGCCACGACCGTTGGTTCCTGGACAGGATTGCCACACACATCCTCGCTTACGAGGGTGACTCCAACGTGGTGTTCTTCGAGGGCAACTACGCCGAGTACGAGGAGAGCCGCAAGGCCCGTCTCGGCAACACAGAGCCTAAGCGGTTCAAGTACAAGAAATTGATGGAATAGTTTTTGCAGTGTAATGCCTTTGTGCGCCGCACTGGCGCACTATTGGTGTTGCTTTGAAGCGGCATCAGTTTTTAAAACTCACTAAAATATAACTGTTATGGCAGCTGAATCTAAAAAGTACGAATGCCTTCGTTGCGGTTGGATCTATGATCCGGCGGAAGGCGATCCCGATGGCGGCATTAAGCCCGGAACCCCGTTCAAGGATATTCCTCAGAATTGGAAGTGTCCTGTCTGCGGCGCTGCGAAATCCGATTTCGCGGAATATTCTGAATAACGTCCCTCCGGCCACTCTGAATGACGTAGCGGAAAAGGAATGTGGATGATCAAACACCGGCGACAGAACTGGCGACGGCGTAGGCCATTGTCCAGGCGGACTGAAGGTTGAAGCCGCCGGTGATGGCGTCCACGTCAAGGACCTCCCCGGCGAAATAGAGGCCGGGGTGGGTCTTGGACTCAAGGGTATTGAGGTTGATGTTGGAAAGAGCGACCCCGCCACAGGTGACGAACTCCTCCTTGAAGCGGCTTTTGCCACGGATCTGGTACTCGTCGTTGGTCAATGTGTTCACAAGGCGGTTCATTCCTTTGGATCCCAATTCCGCCCAGCGGGCGTCCACGCGGACTCCGCTCTTGGCTATCAGGTAGTTCCAAAGTCTTGACGGCAGCTCGGACGGATGGGTGTTCTGAATCAGCTTATGCGAATTGTCTTTAGAAAGCGACGTGATCATGCCCCGGACATCCTCCTCCCCGGAGTCACCCAACCAGCTGACAGCGAGGGTGGCGGTATAGTCATTGTCGGCGAGATAGCGCGCGGCATAGGAAGAGAGTTTCAGGATTGCCGGCCCGCTCATTCCCCAATGGGTGACAAGGAGTGGGCCGTCGGCCTTGTATTTTGTGCCGGCCAATGACGCCGACGCGTTCCCGACCACCGTGCCCATCAACTCACGGATCGGACTGCCGGGGAGGTTGAACGTGAAGAGGGACGGAACCGGCGGGACGAGCTCAAGTCCCAGACCGTCAAGGATTCCAAGGCCGGAAGGTTTCGGACTGCCTCCGGTGGTGACGATCACGATGTCAGCGGAAAAACGCCGGTCCGAAGCAGATTCGACAGGTTCAGCAACCTGCCGGGGCATTGTCGCGCCCGATTGTCCAAGAGGCTTGCCGTTCCGGGAACAGTCTTCAAATGAAATGCTGTAACCGCCGCCGGGACAGGGAGATATTCCCGAAACCCTATGGCTTGTGTGAAGCGCCACACCTGCCCGGCGCATACCGGACAGTAAAGTGTTCACGATCTCCATCGCATCCTGCGAAGCCGGGAAAACGCAATGATCCTCCTGAAGGACAAGCCTTACCCCCTCGTTCTCGAACCACTGCCATGCACTCCGCTGGTCGAACGAACGGAAAAGGCGTTTCATTAGTTTGTCGCCGCGAGGATAGGCGGCTGACAGAGAGGATATTCCCTCAAAGGAATTGGTCAGGTTACATCGTCCTCCCCCGGTGATCGCCACCTTAGCCAAAGCCTTTGGCCCCGCCTCGAAAACATCCACCGAAGCGGAAGGCATCCTCCGCTTCAGCTCCACGGCGCAGAAACACCCCGCCGCCCCGGCTCCGATGATCGCGATTTTCATAATACAAAACTACACAAAATCCTTTGATTTTGATAAATGAATATACCAGTACAAACGAACCCAGAACGAACCCATCGGAGCGGAGCGACGCAAGGGGGCTGGGGAATACGGTCCCCAGTGCCCCCACCGGGGGCTGTCACGTAGTGACTGGGGGGTAGAAGAAAAAGCGCACGCAGTGCGGAGCGACGCAAGGGGTCTGGGGAATACGGTCCCCAGTGCCCCACCGGGGCTGTCCCGAAGGGACTGGGGGTAGAAGATATATTATATGGCAAAATGAATTTTGACATATAATTATAAGTGGATATCTTTGTCCTCAATTTATGGCATCTGGAAAGAAGGACATACTTCTCGGGATGGTCAGGAACGGCCTCCCGATGACTCTCGGACAGCAGATTCGGCTCACGATTCTGCTGAGTCTGCCCGCCATTGCCGCTCAGATCTCGTCCGTGCTGATGCAGTACATCGACGCCGGAATGGTCGGTCAACTTGGTGCGAACCAATCAGCGTCAATAGGTCTGGTCGCCACGACAACCTGGATAATGGGTGGATTCCAGTCCGGAGCCAGCTCGGGATTCTCAGTCCAGGTCGCCCACCTTTGCGGAGCGCAGGATTTCAAGGGAGCCAGATCTGTGATGAGGCAAGGGCTCACCACGGTCTTCATCATCGGACTGGTTCTCGCAGTGATAGGCGTAAGCATCAGTGGGGCGCTCCCCCACTGGCTCGGCGGAACACCGGAAATCAATGAGGATGCATCTGAATATTTCCTGATATATTCGGCGTTCATTCCGATAGGCGCTGTCGGATGGGCCGCTAATTCAATGCTACAGGCCAGCGGCAACATGAAGATTCCGAGCCTGATGTACACCGGAATGTGCGGCCTTGATGTGGTGTTCAACTACATATTCATTTACATTTGTGAGATGGGAGTGGCTGGCGCGGCTCTGGGAACTGGTGCGGCGCAGGTCGTCACCTCGATATTCGTGATCTGGTATATTCTCAGACGCTCCAAGGAATTGAATATCAAAGGAGAACAAGGCACGCTCATTCCACGGCGCAAGACCGTGCGCAACGCTTGGGGCATCACCGCGCCGATGTGGCTCCAGAACATCATAATGAGGGGCTCGCACATTATGAGCACGATCATCGTGGCGCCGCTCGGCCCGATCTCCATCGCCGCCAACGCCCTGGCCATCATCGCTGAAAGCTTCTGCTACATGCCAGGCTACGGAATCGAGGAGGCGGCCACCACGCTTGTCGGACAGAGTCTCGGGGCGAAACGCAAGGAAGTCGCCAAGCGGTTCTCGCAGATCACGATGATGATGGCCGCAGGGATTATGACTCTGCTGGGAGCGCTGATGTTCATATTCGCGACTGAACTGATGATGCTGCTGAGCTCGGATCCGGATGTCATCGCCCTGGGAGCCAAGGTGTTGAGAATAGAGGCGTTCGCCGAGACCCTCTATGCGTTCTCGATCGCCGGCTACGGTTCCTGCGTCGGCGGAGGCGACACGCTCGTGCCGAGCGTGATGAACTTCGGAAGCATGTGGGTGATACGCATCGGACTGGCACTGATTTTGACACCTCGGATGGGACTCGTCGGCTACTGGGTGGCTATGTGCATCGAGCTGAATGTCCGCGGATTGCTGTTCTACTGGAGACTGCGCGGCGAGAAATGGATGAAACTAAAGATCACTTGAGAATATGGAAAAGATCATCAACCAGGAATTCGGCGGAGAGAGACCGCTCTACTGCAGACACGACCTTTATCTTGAGAATGTGAAGATCCACGCCGGGGAATCGGCGCTGAAAGAGACCGGCAACATCACAGCCGTACACTGCCAGTTCGAGGGCAAGTACCCGTTCTGGGAGTGTGACGGATTCGTCATCAAGGACAGTCTCCTGACCGTAGGAGCCCGCTCGGGCCTCTGGTACTCAAGGAACTGCGAGATCTATGACACGATCATCGACGCTCCGAAGACCTTCCGGAGAATGGACGGCATCAAGCTGAGAAACGTCCAGATTCCCGGCGGCACGGAGACCTTCTGGGACTGCCGCGACATCGATGTGGAGGACTGCGTGATCGACAGGGCCGACTATGTGTTCATGCACTGCGAGAATGTCCGGCTGACCAATGTCAAACTCAACGGCAACTACAGCTTCCAGTATGCCAAAAACGTGGAGATCCGCAACAGCGTCCTCAACTCGAAAGACTCGTTCTGGGAGGCGGAGAACGTCACCATCTTCGACTCCGTGATCAACGGTGAATATCTCGCATGGTACTCGAAGAACCTTCGCATGATCCGCTGCCACATCACCGAGACCCAGCCGCTTTGCTACTGCGACAACCTCGTGATGGAGGACTGCACGATGGGTGCCGACGCCGATCTGGCCTTTGAATATTCATCCGTCCACGCCACCATCAAAGGCAACGTCCCTTCCATCAAGAACCCTCGCACCGGCTTCATCCGCTACGGTTCCGTCGGCGAGATCATCCTTGACAAGAACATCAAGGCTCCCAGCGACTGCATCCTCGAAGCCCTGTAAGCATATTCATCAACAAGGCGACTTCTTAAATATTTTTAGAAAATTCTTCCGGATTCGACAATCATATTTGTTATCTTTGTGTTGTTATTACAAATAATGATTCAATAGACGATCGGAATGAAGACAAGACTCTCGGTCGCGCTTTCGGCAAAAGGCACGCGCACATCAGCCCCCTGCGACAACACGACGGCAAACTCACCCGACGGGAGGATAACGTTCAGACTGACTGTTGACAAAAACGCTTGACGCTTATGAACTCATTCCTTAACAACATCGAGGGCAAGGGAGCCATTATGAAGCAGCGAATCCTCGGTCTTTGCATAAACGACGGGGATTTCAGCATCGCGGAACTCAGCAAGGAACTCAACGCCAGCATACCGACAGTGACAAGGCTCATCGGAGAGCTGATCGAGGACGGATTTCTTGAGGATCTGGGGAAGACCGGCACATCCGGCGGCAGACGTCCCAGCATATTCGGACTTAATCAGGCTGCCGGGTATTTTGTCGGGACGGACATCCGCAGGCACCACGTCAGCATAGCCGTGACCAACTTCAAGGGCAAGATCGTCGACTACAAGGAGGATGTTCCGTTCACGCTTGAAGGCACGGAAGAGTCGCTCCGGAAATTGTCCGATCTGATCAAGGGGAACACCGACACTCTGGGGATAGAGCAGGAAAAGGTGCTGGCCTACGGGATAAACCTCACCGGCCGCGTCAACCACGAGACAGGCTACAGCTTTTCGTATTTCATCGGCGAAGACAAGCCGCTCTCGCAAGTACTTGAGAAAGAGCTGGGTGCGCCTGTTTTCCTTGAGAATGACTCCAGAGCCATGGCCTATGGTGAATACATCTGCGGAGAGGCCAACAACGAGAAGAACATGATTTTCATCAACCTCAGCTGGGGGCTTGGAATGGGAATGATCATCGAGGGGAAGCTATCCTACGGAAAGTCGGGTTATTCCGGGGAGATAGGACACTTTCCGATGCTCGACAACGGAAAGATCTGCCAGTGCGGCAAGATCGGCTGCCTGGAGACCGGTGCGTCCGGCTCGGCGCTTCACAGAATATTCGTAGAGAAAATCAAGGAAGGAAAGGTTTCTTCCATCTCGTCAAAGTTCGCCGACCCGGAGGACATCGACATCGATGACATCCTGGAGGCGCTGATGGACGAGGACATGCTCGCCATCGAATGCGTCGAGGAGATCGGCTCCATCCTCGGACAGGCGACCGCCGGCCTCATTAACATATTCAATCCAGAGCTTGTGGTGATCGGCGGAAGGCTCTCCATCGCCAAAGACTACCTCATGCCGCCTATCAAGAGCGCCATCAACCGCCACTCGCTCAACATCGTGAGCAAGGACACCGCCATCAAATTCTCCAAACTCGGGAAGAAGGGCGGCCCGATCGGCGCATGCATGCTCTCGCGCAGCCGTCTGCTGGGGCTTCTTTAGAGAGGGGCCGCGCCGGAAGTACCCTCACCGGTCGCCGGCGCGTCCGTCGTCCCTGAATATTCAGAATAGACATTGCCGAAACGATCCGTCACGCGGACTTCGCGTGATTTCGCGTCCCTGGACATCGCCGCCCTGAACAGGTTCTGGGTGAGAACCGCCTGAACCCATGATCTCTTGAGCGACGACGGATCCTTGTATAGCTCAAGGGTGAGAGGATCCTTGCCCTCGAAGCGCTCCATGTCGCAGACCTTCACTCCGTCCTCGAAATACTCCACCTTCCAGAGCGGATCATAGTCCCAGACATTCACAACCACCTCTCCCGGGAAGTACGGGGAGTCTACATAGACTTTCATCTGATAATCATCCGGAGTGTCACATCCAAGAAAACGCCATCGCACATCAGTACCGTCGAAACTATACAGCTTGAAACCGGCAGGACCACCGTCCACGCAGACTGGGCCGCACCACCAGGCTCCTCCGAGCGAGGTAACGTTCTGCTCCATCAGCGTCTCCGTGATGATCTCGTTGTTCCCGGTGTGGGTATGCCCGGAGAGGATCAATGCATCGTAAGGCGCGAGCAGATCGTAGACCGCCTTCCTGTTGCACATCACATCCGCGATCTGGCTGTAGTTGAAATTATACCCCGTCCTGTCCCACTCGCGCAGAGTGGTCGGGATGTGCAACGACACGACAACCTTCATGTCCTTCCCCACATACGACAGATCGCGTTCCATCCATCTCAGCTGAGCCTCAGGAAGATAGCCGATGTAGTACCAGTCCTTTCCGACATAGAAGTTGTCGTTGAGGACGATGTAGTGCACCCTTCCCACATTGAATGAATAGTATGACGGGCCGTACATCTTCTCGTAGTCCCTGGTCGAGCCTTCGAAAGAACGTCCGTAATTGGTCATGTCGTGATTGCCGATGACGGAGCGGAAGACCACCCCTGTGCTGTCCATTATGTTGTTGTACTCCGGATACAACGCATGGTTCCACCCCACGATGTCGCCCAGACACAGCCCGAACGTGTAGTCTCCGGCGACTCTGTCGTAGCAGTCCCTCACCGCCTCCGCGTTGTGCCTCAGCCCTGGAAACTCCTCGGCCTCGGCGATCTGCGGATCGGCGATCACGATGACATTGTGCCGGCTGTCATCCTTGGGATTCCTTCTCAATGTGAAATCGTAAGTGCTTTCCCCCGGTTCAAGTTCCCGCCAAAAACAGCCTTCCCCTCTCCTGACCGAAGAAACATAACCAGAAGGGGTAGAAATGAACACCAACCTACTATCTAAATATGGCTCAAGGCGATAGCGTCCCCGTGCGTCGGTCTGCGTCACCGACACGCCATCGGAGACCACAACCCCCGCAATCCCCTTTCCCTCACACAAAACCCGTCCCTTAACCGCCTTTCCATACAGCGGCAGCAACATAGCCAATGACAAAATCGTCAATAACACCCTTTTCATATTTAAATATTTTTATTCAAAATCTTCCGAAAGGTACAAAAATTTAATAAGTGTTAAAAGAATTAGTTGGCAAAATTTTGGCATTTGTTCAAGGACAGATTCGCTTTGCGCAGCTTTTCCACGCACGACAGAGCCTTTGCCTCACTAATCGAGAAGTTATCTTTTGGAAGAAGTAGTCTGCCGGTGATGAACGGCTGATGAGAGATACTCGCCGAAAAGTCAAACTAAGATCATCAAGTTATTATTCAAGGGGCTGACTAAACAGTATTAGTCAAGCCCCTCTTTCTTGCTTTTGGCGAGGTCAACCTCGACATTGTCTCCGATTGTTAAAATTTCAGAAAGTTATTCAGACTTTTTAGTCTTTTAGATTTGCACCGTGATTCCAATATGGGGTTACGGTGTTCTTTTTATATACCCTCTGCAGCGGCTAAGGTGTCCGTGATGATTCCGCCGCCTTCGTCTCCTCGATTCTGGAAGGAAGCACTGTCCGGGAAGCGCACAGCCGCGCCGTTCAAACATCCGCCTTCGTGTGTACACAATCCGGTGCCACACCGGCCCTTCCCGATGCGATAAAGGGCTTTTAATGTTCCGCTATTCCGCGGCCTGTGTGTTCCGATAAGCTTTCTGCAGCAGATTTAGAAGTTGTTTTGATTTGTTAGAAATGTACTTTCGCTCTCACATTTTCAGACAAACAAATCAGAGCCTCTTCTTAAGATGATGCTTGCCTGACTTTAGTTCCGATGAGGAGCCGTCAGGCAAGACTACCGTGGCGGTGCTTCCCGCAGGCACACACACTGTCATGGAGAATTTGTCGCCGTCGAGTTTCCAGTCCACGGAAATACGGCCGTACGGGGTGTCCTTCGAGGCTTTCACCCAGTCAATACCTTTAACCATCTGCGGCTCGATTCTGACATGGCTGTAACCTGGACGCGAGGAATCCGGAACAATACCTGCCAAAGCCTGGTAAAACCACAAGCCGATGGCGTTATAACAATTATGAATATGGCTGCGCTCCCCGTCCCAATGCTCCCAGGTAAGCGTGGCGCCATTATCTATCATATAAAGATAGCCGGGATATTCACGCTTCTTAAGCATCTGGTACATAAAATCCGCCTCATGTTCCCTTACTGCCCATTTTGAAAGGACGGGAACTCCCACGAGCCCGGTTGCGAGGTGCCCTTTGAATGTCTCGGCTGTACGTTTCTTCATCGAGGACACCACATCACGCACGCAAGACTGAGGAACAGCCCCCACCAGCATAGGGTAAGCCATGTCTATTTGGGTGGCAGTCGCATAGGTGTTGTCAGAAGGATTGAAGAATGTCTTGTGGATGAGATCGTTCTGCCTCTCGTGCTTTTCGCGGAACCTTCCGGAATCCTCCTCATTGCCGAGGACGTCCGCGATTCGCGACATAAGGTCGTAACTCTCGGAAAGCACACAGTTGCCGACAAGATCTACGGAGCGAGGGTCTGTCTGGTTGATTCCCTTTGGAGTGGCCCAGTCTCCAAGATACCAGTTTCTGTACTCTGTCCCTCCCCAGTCCTTGAGAAGACCATCCACACATTTGCTTTCCGCATAATCTAGCCACCTGCACATATTCGGATAATACCTTTCCATAAGCCTTTCGTCTCCATAATTGAGCCATGTCTGCCATGAGGCGGCGATCATGAAAGCGCACCAGAAAGGCCCGCCACCGGCGGAATACGGATTCGGCGCAGTGTGAGGCATGTCACCATTCTCTCTCTGGCAGTCCGCCCATGCCTGGATCCAGTTCATGTAAAGAGGAGAGACATCGAAAAGTGTCTGGAGGACAGGGGTGGAGGCATTGCCGTCACCGCCATAGCCCAATCTCTCAATCTGAGGGCAATCCACCATATAGCCGCCCAGAACAAGGGACGCCAGTGTCTCATGTATCATGTTATAGATAGCATTCAGATCCTCATCAGAACATTCGAAATCCGCGCCGCCCTCAAAATCCGTCATGACAGGGCTGAGAGTAATGCTTTCAAGAGCCAACGGGGCTTCAAGTCCCTTTATCTTGAGATAGCGGTAGCCCTTATAGTTGAACTTGCTTGAAAAGACACCTCCGGACTTGCCGTTGCCGACATAATAATCAGAGTACTCCCCGTCACGGAAGTCCGCATAGTCCTTAAGATAGTAATCCTCATAGTACAAGGCTATCTTCTTACCGTCTTCCACCACAGGCATTACTACGTCTGTCTGACCCACAAAGTTTCTTCCCATGTCGTAGATGAAGCTGTCATCCCCTGCCCTATGGACAGAGACAGGATGGTGTCGAGACACCTTCGCATTGAGTTCACACATCTGAGGTGAAGCCGCATGATCCGGGATCCGAGCCACCGTCACCGGTCTCCAGTCCAGTCCGTCAAGGGTTTCCGCACTCAGATCAGCAAGTGCGTTACGCGAATCCACTATCTCACCGCCCATCCTGTGCGGAAACCAGTCGCCGAACGTCCTTCTGTCGCTTTCCGCAGCCATCCAGCCGCCATCAGTGACAGCCAAGACATCGTGCCCGCCGTGTCTGACGAAATCAAGCTGGGCTCTCACATAGGGGCCGCCAGGCACAACCTGCCAGGAATGAGTCTGGTACCAACCTTTGCCAAGCCAGAGAACCAAGTCATTCTCCCCTGCCCTCATCAAATCCGTCACATCGTAAGTAACAATCAGCGATCTCTTTCCGAACTGGCTCACGGCAGGGGTAAGGACAGCGTCAGACACGGCTGTTCCGTTAACGAAGGCCTCATGATAGCCTAAAGAATTCACCTGTAGCAGCACACGTCCGTCATCAGAAGGATGATAGTCAATTCTCCTCCTAAGTAAAGGAGCCGACTCCGAGTCCTTGTCTTCCTGCACCGCTCCGATGAAACAAGCCGACGCTTCCCAATCACCTGCATCCAGAAGGCCGATCCCGAAACTTGCGGTCTCGCTCCAATCAGAGACTTTGCCATCCTGGTTCCAGACACGGACTTTCCAATAACCGAAGTCACGAGACTCCAGAGGGTGTCCGGCATATTCCACTCCAAAAGGAACCGAGGCCACGACTTTGCCGGAATTCCAGAGATCCGCATCATTTTCATTAAGCGATGCCTCGTCAGACGCCACTATCAGCTGATAGGCAGACATTGAGGTTCCTTCCTCCGTAGACTTGAGCCTCCAGCTGAAATGCGGCCTCACATTGTCGATGGCAAGAGGATCCTCAAGAGACTCGCATCTCAAGCCATAGACCTCAACAACCGGTTCGCAAGCTATAAAAGAACCGCACATCACCGCCAAAAGCAGAAAAATGTAAAATCTGTATTTCATATCCTGTTATTTCTTATTGACCGCCACCATAAAAAAGCTTCCCTCATCCTACTCTATTCTTACAAGGTCTTACAAGGCCAGAGACAAGCAAGGGATTATGCCCTCCGATGAACTCCCTGTCGATCGACAGTGACAAAGTTACGGAATATTTCCGTATGATGTGAGCGATGGCAGGTAAGTAAGCGTTAAAAAATAAGTTGGTAAAGATTTGGCGGTATTTTCGAGGATAGATGTCTTTTAGAAGAAGGAGTGTGCCGGTGGCACATGACTGATGAGAAAAGACATATAGACCGAAAAGACAATCAAATATTACCAAGTTCTTTTTTTAAGGATTACTAAATGTGCCAAGGAAGTTTGCCAATCAGAATTTTATGCGGTAATTTAGGGGAAATTTTGAATATTATGAATCAAAATAATAACCGCATGACAAACAAAAGATTTTTCAGGAACACTCTCGGCGCGGTGGTCGCAACCTTGTCGCTGGGAATCTTTACGGAAACCACAGCCTCCGCTGATGAGGGGATGTGGCTGCCGTCACTTATCGCAGAGCGCATCGGGGACATGCAGAGCAAAGGGTTCAAGCTCTCCGCCGAGGACATCTACAGCGTGAATCAGGCCTCTCTGAAGGATGCTGTCGTACTTTTCGGAAGCGGATGTACCGGTGAGGTCATTTCCCCCGAGGGACTGCTTCTTACCAACCATCACTGCGGCTACGGTCAGATTCAAAGGCACAGCAGCGTGGAACACGACTATCTGCGTGACGGATTCTGGGCGATGAGCCGTGAGGAAGAGCTTCCGAACAAAGGACTCACAGTCAGCTTCCTGGAACGGATGGAGGATGTGACTTCAAGGATTCTCGAGGGATGCGCTCCTGGATTCAGCGAATCTCAAAGGGACTCCGTGGTGAAAGCCAACTCCAAACGCCTGATAAAGGAGGTGACCGCCGACGGGAAGGGACTTAAAGCCTCTGTCGAGTCGATATATTACGGCAACCAGTATTTCCTTTTCCTCTACCGCGTGTACCGCGACATCCGCCTTGTAGGAGCGCCGCCTTCATCAATCGGAAAGTTCGGAGGGGACACCGACAACTGGATGTGGCCGCGCCACACAGGGGACTTTTCCATCTTCCGCATCTATGCCGACAAGGACAACAATCCTGCGGAATATTCAAAGGACAACATCCCCTACACCCCTAAGAGGTTCTTCAGGATTTCTCTCGGAGGTGTCAGGGAAGGCGACTTCACATTCGTGTATGGATTCCCTGGGAAGACACAGGAGTACATCATGTCGGAAGGCGTGAGATACGTGTCGGAGATTTCCGATCCCGCTAAGATCGCCCTGAGGACAATGAGGCTCGACGCACAGAGAAAATACATGTCCCAAAGCCAGAAGGTCAGAATCCAGTACTCCTCCAAGAACGCCGGCGTGGCCAACGCGTGGAAGAAATGGCAGGGAGAGATGAAAGGAATCAACCGCCTGGGCACTGTCGCCGCGAAGCAGGAATATGAGAGGAGATTTGCCCGCTGGGCCCAAGGGACGGAATACAGTTCCATCCTTCCGCGCCTGGATTCATTGTATAAGGCATTGGAGCCATATTCATTCGCCAAAGAATATTACAACGAGACAGCGGCCACGGTGGAGCTTTGCAGGTTCGCGGCATCGGCGGCGAAGGAAATTGCCGGCGGCGGCAAGGGAAAGGCAGCATCCATGTCCGAGTCATTCTTCAAGGACTATTATCTTCCTATAGACAAAGAATCCTTCGTGTCCGTCATGGGCGCTTTCATCAACGATGTCCCGGAAGAGTCTCATCCTGAATATCTTAAAGAAGAGCTAAAGAAGTACGGAAGCGTAAGCGGCTGGGCGGACGCCCTGTTCGGCGAATCGCTTTTCGCTGATGCTGAAAAGGTCGCGAAGCTTGAGGCTTCGGATTCCGCCGCCATGTACGCCGACCCTGCGGTAAGGTTCGCGAATGAGTTCAGGAAATGGTACACAAGCGATGTGTATCCTTCCGAAAAGCGTCTGAGCCAGGAGATTACACTCCTTTACAGGGATTACATGAGAGGACAGATGGAGTTTGAACCTGAAAAGGCTTTCTACCCGGACGCGAACCTCACCTTGAGAGTGGCTTACGGAAACATCGGCGGCTACTCCCCTGCGGACGGGGCCTACTACAAGCCGCTTTCCACCCTTGAGGGAATAATGGAAAAGGACAATCCTGAGATTTTCGACTATAACATTCCTCAGAGACTGCGCGACATCTATGCAGCGAAGGACTATGGAAGATGGGCGATCCCCGGAGCAAACGGAAGACAGACCGTCCCTGTCTGCTTCATCGCCACCAACCACACTTCAGGAGGCAACTCGGGAAGTCCTGTAATAAATGAGGACGGCAACCTGATAGGCATCAACTTTGACCGCGTCTGGGAAGGCACGATGAGTGACATCGCCTTCGACCCGGACTACTGCCGCAACATCTCGCTTGACATCCGCTATGTCCTGTTCACGATAGACAAGCTCGCCGGCGCCGGCCACCTGCTGGACGAGATGGTCTTCGCGAAGTAGAGGGACGGATCCGATCAGTGAACAGCTTATCGAATATACCCATGCCTTATCAGGTCTTCTCTTGATCTGACGGGGAATGTGTAACCGTCACGGAGCAGGAACAAGTTGTCTGAAACCTGAATGATCGCTTCGTACAAATGGTCAGATACGATGATCCCTTTATTTGCTTTCTCCTCCCGGATCAGCGACTGCATCTTCTCGACATGAATAGGGGCGATGTTGGAGAAAGGTTCGTCCAGGATGCAGAAATCAGAGGGTGACTTGATGATGATGAACATTTCAGCGACACGAGCCTCGCCACCGGATAATTCCCGAAACTGTTTCTTCTGAAAGGTATGGAACTTGGGATCAAACGACACCAAGCCGCCATATTCAACATCATACAGTCTGAAGGCTTCGTCCAAGGTCATCCTCGGCGGCATGAAGAGATTCTGCGGAAGGTACTTGACCCTGTCGCCGATATGCCCATAGTCAGTACTTTGCTCATCGTTGAACCTTACGAAGATGTTCTGTGGCTTTATGCCTCCCATAATACATTTGAACAGGCACGATTTTCCCGTACCGTTCCTCCCCAGGACACCCGTCACCTTGCCGCGTTCCGATGTGACGAACGCGCTTTGAAGCACCGTTAGTTTTCCGAATTCAAGGTGAACGCTGTCAACAAGCATTCTATTTATCCTATCTGATGACATTGCCAACACATATTGAAAAGGTTAATAGCGCGACGAAGACCACGAAGTCAACAACAAACGGAATAGAATAATATTCAGTTCTGCTGATCCCCAGATTCAGATAGAAATAGATGGTCTGCCCTCTCTGGAAGGACTTGAACAAATACCAGATGACAGGGATAAACAGCAACTTCAGCAGAACGAATGTGGGAGTCAAGGTAGGATCAAAGACGCACAGTCCGGCAGCGGTGAATGAATATGCCGCTGACACAAGGTACACCGCTTTGGCATACCGGGCCGACAACTTGATTTTCCGGAAGATATTCATAGATCCATCAATAAAGTTACGCATAGGCATCAAAACGACCGTCGTCGTCCGGATAGTCATCTTCATCAGAATCCACATCCTCGTCATCAGCATCAAAGGCAGGAATATGGACTTTCTCCATTCCAGACGCGTATTTTGTGAGACATCCTTCTGTGTAAGCAGCGACGGCATCCGACTGTCCTTGGGCATACGCCTTCTGAAGATACTCAAAAGCGCGGTCTACCCAATCCTCCTCCGGACGTACCACATACAAATATCGTCCTAAACCATATCGGGCATCCCGGTCTTCCCCCTCCGCCATCTGACGGATTCTGTCAATCGTCGGCCCGTCCAACTTTAACAATTTGTAACGAATCTGGAAATCTTCTTTATTCATAGTCAATCGAAAAATACTCTTGGGTTAATCTCGGCCGGTGTTCGCCATTCAGTTCCTCATTCCGCAAGCAAGGTTTTCTTCTTGCTCCACTTAAACGATTACGTTTTCAAATGCCGCCGCCCATTCTATCGGATCCACTTTCAACTACTTTCTGCCATTCATTATCAATCATCTGCAAATTTAAGAGTTTTCGGGGAATAACCTATAATTTGTTTTTGGGGCTCACCTGCAAATATCCTATCTTACCAAAGTCCGTGAACTCCTTGAATCTCATCCTGATGCTGCGACATTCGCCGCACAACTTAAAGCCGCATATCCGACCCTGCCTGGCGCAGAAGGTGTAGATGCTCTTGCACAGGCACTTTGCAAATAGTATTTTGAAATATTATTGTCGGTCGTTTCTCTTCAGAAGCGGCCGATTCGTCGTGAATTTATGTTACTTTTGCAGAGGAATACGCAAATTTATGGATAGATAGACAATTCAGGATGCGACCTTTCCCAAATGTCCCCTCCGCAACATACTCTCCCGCATCGGCGATAAATGGGCAATGTTAGTTCTATATACTCTTGAACAGCATGGTATATTGCGGTTCAATGACATGTACCGCCGCATCCCTGACATTTCTCAAAAAATGCTGACTGCCACGCTCAAGACGCTCACAGAAGATGGTCTCATTTTCAGAAAGTCATACCCGGCGGTCCCTCCCAAAGTAGAGTATTCATTGACAGACCGCGAGCGCAGCCTCCTTCCCCACCTTGATGCCCTGATTTCGTGGACAATCGAGAATTTCGATGGCATAATTTCAAATAGGGCCAATTCCAACTAACGCCTTGACGCGTTTCGGTACTTTCTCTTCCAGAAAGGCCGGATATTCTTATGGATAAACACTCTACAGGAATGTTGTAGTATCACTTGAATTCATTTCAAATAAAGCATTAGAACAATGACCTAAGAGGAATATTTGGCGGACAATCAGCGCTTGCGGAAACGAATCATAGAATTGGAACAAAGCGCCGTTTTCATACACAGAAGGATACCGCCAGAATATGTGCGGAAGAGAACATGATTCCCCAGTTGGCCGAGTGTTTGTCTTGGAATAATGACTACGACGGTGAATGTTATATGGTTTTGGCTAAATATGGCAATCTGCTGGATTCGTCCACAAGGCGGAAGATCGTTGAAGGGCATATTGACAAGATTCGAACGAGAGCCATCCCGACAGATAGCCGTAGATATTGTTATATCGTCAGCAATATGAAAGCCTTACGGGATTCGTGTGATGAGGGGCGAACCGCGGTAAATGAACTAATTGAAGAGTTCAGGGTACAATATCGTCGAAGACCATCAATGATGAGCGAGCTGGATAAGCTTTGTTGACTGAATATATGCTTGCCCGCATTCATGCTCATCCGATTATTCTTGTATCTTTATCCGTGTGTTTAATAGATAATTCACAATCAGTATGAGAACTGCAAATAGGCTTTTGTATCTACTTGCTTCCTTTCTGCTCGGATACAATTGGGCATATTCACAGACACAGGCAGATGTTAGAATGGGTGAAATTCTGAATAGTGGAGACTTGTTTCTATTGAAAGAAGAATATCCGAATCTGAAAGACTCCGTAAGTGTGAAGATGCTTGATTTTATGGTGGAGGCTCAGTTTGGTATCGATTTCAACAGATTGGAAAATGCCGCTGTGGTTCTCGACAGAGGCCAGCACATTTATATTCCTGTGGAAGTAAATGGCGCAACGAAAAGTTATATTTTCGACACTGGCTGTTCTTTTGGCAATTTCGTCTCGGAGAAGTACGCGGAAGAGGTTGGTTTGAAGATTGCGGCGGATTCTGCCGGGCAGTAAAACTGAACAAAAAACAACACCGGATTGTTTCTTTTTCATGAAAAAAAATTATATTTGTCATTATGGTTAGTAGTATTTTCAGACATCGCACGATACTCGTGCTGGCTGCAATGTTGTGCAGCCTTGTTTCCGTCGCGAGGCCTTCCGCCCGCACATCTGTCGCCGTAGTTACGGATTCGCTTACCTATAGCCACGCCTCCGAAGCGATCGAGGAGTACGTGTCAAGCATGCGTCTTGACGGCAAACGCGGCATCCTGCTCATAGACAGATGGGGTGTTCCGGACTCCCTGCGCGCCGCGTTGATGGATCTTTACAAAAACGAATCTCTGGAAGGAGCCGTGCTCGTTGGAGACATTCCTGTTCCCATGATCAGGGACGCGCAGCACCTGAGTTCTGCCTTCAAGATGAGCCAACAACGTGACTGGAAGAGCTCCAGCGTGCCGTCCGACCGATTCTACGATGATTTCGGTCTGGTGTTCCGCTTTCTGAAGAGGGATGTCGAAAAACCGGAACTCTTCTACTATTCCTTGAGCGAGGAGTCCCCTCAACGGATCCGTTCCTCAATCTACACCTCAAGAATAAAGCCTTCGGATGAAGCTCATAAATATGAACTGATTGACGCCTTCCTGAGAAAAGCCGTAAGGGCAAAAAAAGAATCCGCCGGCATCGATCATGTACTGTTTTTCGCGGGTCACGGCTACAATTCAGAGTCAATGGTGTCAAGGATGGCCGAGTACAAGGCCCTTCACGAGCAGTTCCCGGTCATTGAGGGCAGGGACGGAAGGCTGGACTTCATTAATTACGATTTCGATGAATCCGTAAAGGACAGGCTTCTTTCAAGCCTTTCGGAGCCAAGCGTGGATCTCGCCATACTCCATCACCACGGCTACAATGACATGCAGCTTCTCAACGGTTCACCTTACGTGTCCTCTCCCGACGGTTGGCTGTCTCTCGCACGGAACTATTTCCGTGTCAAGGTACGTTCTTCACGGAACCAGGACAAACTCAAAGCCGATTTCATCAATCGTTATGGCATTCCCGCCCAGTGGCTGGATGAGGCGTCCGATCCGAAATTCATAGTTCAGGACAGTCTTTACGACCGTTCTATGGACATCTACCCTGAGGACGTGGATGCCCACAGCATTGCATCCAGGTTCATCATCTTTGACGCCTGTTTCAATGGAGCCTTCATCAATGACGACTACATCGTGTCACATTACCTGTTCTCGGACAAGAACTCCACGCTCGCCGCACTCGCGCATTCCGTCAACTCACTTCAGGACGTATGGTGCGATGAGATGGCCGGCCTGTTCGGAGAAGGAGTGTGCGCCGGTAACATCTACCGGAACATCTGGAACCTTGAGACCCACTTGTTCGGTGATCCCACTTTCCACTATTCATCCATAAGTGCCTTGGACGCCGCGGCGGGAAGAGAAGGATATTCAGAAAGGCATTGGAGAAAAATTCTCTCCGCAAAGGAGGCTCATCCTGATGTCAAGGCACTTGCGATACGCAAACTGGTAAGAAGCGGATCAATCTCACCTGAAGAACTCATAAGGATCCAGACAGAAGCGGCCTCCGGGATCGTAAGGCTCGCCGCATTCGACGGCAATGCTGAAATCGCCCCGGACTGCTTCGACAAGGCCATTCTTCTTGCTCTTGACGATGACTATGAGCTTCTTCAGCGGCTCGGTGCCAAATTCGCGACCTACAATCAGTCTCCGGCTCTTGCCGAAAAAGCCGCCCGATTGTTCCTTGACCCTCTGACATCCAAGAGAGTGCTGTTCCACATCAAGTCACTGCTTGTCACCATTGACGGAGAGAAAGCCAAAGACCTTGTACGCTCAACACCGTACTGGAAAGGCGAAGAAGGCAAAGAGTCCCTTTATAAGTACATTGATTCAAACTCGGCTTCCATTAAAACCGACATCGATAATCTCACAAGCGAGACTACAGACTTGAAATCGGCCAGACTCTTCATTCGCGCGCAAAGGAACCAATGTCGCGCTGATGCTCTTGAACCGATTGCAGAGTATTACACAAGATGTTCGGATCATGACATAAAACTACTTATTGCAGAAACACTTGGCTGGTATCGTTATTCTTTTCTCGCTTCACGCGCGGAGAGCCTGTGCCGTTCTCTCCTTGAGAAAGAGAGCGACCCTCGGCTGCGCGAGGAACTGACAAAGAGCATAAGACGGATCAGCGAATGACAATTACGTCACGATGAGAAGAGCATTGTCAACAATAATCACGCTCCTGCTTCTGCTCTTGCCCTTCGGGCAGGAGGGTTTCTCCATGCCCAAAGACGGAAAGCTGAGGTTATGCGGCAGGGTAACCACCATCGAGAACGGAAAGCCGTCCCCTATGGCGGGAGCCGTGGTCATGCTCAAACCTACCGGACTTTATTCAGTCACAGATGCCGCGGGAGACTATTCATTCAGTAATCTGGATGAGGGACAGTACGACCTCCACATCGAGATGATCGGTTACGTCGCCATTGACTCCACCGTCGTTCTGCGAACCTCCGGCAGAGTCCGGTTTGATTTCACGATGGAGCTAAGCAGTTTCAGACTTAAGGAGGTCCATATAGTGGCTCAAAGCAGCAAGGCAGGCGAGTCCACAGCGTCCACGATATCCCGCCAGGCCATAGACCACGCTCTGACAAGCTCGCTTGGAGATGTCATGCAGTTGCTGCCAGGGGTGAGCATCTCAAACCCAAGCCTGTCCAGCGCACAGAGCCTCAACCTCCGCACCGCTGCCGGAAGTGACATGAACAGCCTCGGAACCGCCATAATCATCGACGGTTCTCCTGTGTCCAACAATGCCAACATGGAAGGCATAAGCTCTGCCATGAACGGGACCTCGACAACAATAGCCGGGACATCGACATTCAACGCAGGCTCTGTTCCGAATTCGGGCGTGGACGTGCGTTCCATCTCCACTGACAACATTGAGTCGATAGAGGTTATCAGAGGCATTCCGTCCGTGCAATACGGCGACCTTACGTCAGGAGCGGTCATCATCAACTCCAAGGCCGGCACAGAACCTCTTACACTCAGGTTCAAGACGGATCCGAAAATCTATCAGGCCTCTCTTTCAAAAGGATTCAGGCTCGCTCCGCATTCAGGAAGCATTCACGTCAGCACAGATTATGCCTACAGCAACGCCAAGACAACTGAGAGCTACGCCAACTACAGAAGAGTCAATCTTAAAGCCGTATACAGCAACACCTTCAACCGTCTCACAAGCACAAGTTCACTGGACTTGAGATTCGGGAAGGATACCAGGAATCCCAACCCGGATGATCTACGCTCACGCCTTTCGTCCGGAGGGCAGAGCTACGGCTACCGCATCAGCACCAACGGAACGTGGAGCGCCAATGCCGGATGGCTTAAATCCATAAGGTACGACCTTTCCAACAGTTTCACGCTGAAGGATTCATTCAAGGAGCAGATCTGCGCGAGCGCCACCTCTCTGTACACAAACAATATGGTGGACGGTACAATCGTGAGCAATGTCCCGGGTAGAGATTATTTCGACACCAACGGTGAAAAGATAACAAATTTCACCCAGAATCAGGTTGAGGCAGGGACGTTCGCCATCTTCATGCCAGACTCTTACTTTTCCCATTATGATTTCTACAGCAGGGAGATGAACACCTATGCGAAGATCGTCGCGAACCTGTTCAAGTCCTGGGGAACCACCAGCTCGTCCATACTTGCCGGAATAGACTTCAAGTCTGATGGGAATCTCGGCCGGGGACTCGTTTACCCTGAAGGAACACCGCCGCCACACAGCACCAACGCGGACTCAGGTTACCGGGAGAGACCTCTCTATGACATTCCTTTTGTCAATCAGTTCGGCTTTTTTGCCGAGAGCTCTTTCAAGACTGTCATCCTGAACAGAGCCTTCAACCTGAGCGCCGGACTCCGCTATGACTTGGTCGAGCGTATGGATGCTCTGTCTCCAAGAATCAACCTAAGCTATGAGATTGTTCCGCGGGTTCTGAATCTTAGAGGAGGCTACGGGATCACAGCAAAGGCTCCTACGGCCTCATATCTGCATCCAAATAATGCCTACTGCGACCAGACCCTGTTCAACAACGATGTCCAGTCGCCTCAGGACAAGATCGTTATCGCAAGCACAAGGATATTCGACACTTCCAACAGCAGACTTGAGATGGCGAAAAACCGCAAACTGGAGGTAGGTCTCGATCTGACGATAGCGTCCCGTTACTCGCTTAAAATCACTTTCTACGATGAGTTGATGAGGAACGGGTACACATTCGGCTCCGATTTTGACACTTTTGTCCTTCTTCCTTTCCTGACATATACAATCTCAGGAAGCGATGCCTCTGGAAATCCAACGTTTGACCTCACACGCGCCGACAAGAAGTTCTTCCGCTTCTACAAGCCGATGAACACCCGCTACGAACACAACACGGGGGTTGAATATGAGTTGAATCTCGGCAGGTTCGACGCCATTCGGACATCGTTCTTCCTCAACGGGGCGTGGATGAGGACACAGAGCGCCAACGCAGGATACACATTTGACTTCAGGCCGCGGTCAGGCAGTTATGTAGGTACGAACGTCTCCGTCTACGATCCTTTCGTAAGCCGGATAAATTATGAAAAGTTCCTTACTACATTGAGAGTCACACACAATATTCCGGCCATAGGTTTCGCGGTGACTCTTTCCTCCCAGTTTAATGTTTTCACACGCGGATGGAATGACTACAACAATGATGAATTGCCGCAACTCTTCATCAGCGCCGAAGACGGACGCATAACGGAATTCACCCCGGCCATGGCAGACGATCCCGCATTCAGGTATATGTACGACATCAAGTCTCCTAACCGTTTCACCGTAAGCCACACAATTCCGACCCTTGTGTTCAACCTGAACATCTCCAAGGAGATCGGATCGAAGATGACCGCTTCGTTCTTTGTCAATAACATCTTCAATTCCAGGCCATTGGATCCATCGGAGATAAGTATTGGCTCCTACTCTGAACTGAACGCCCCGATGTACTTCGGGTTTGAACTTAAAGTAAAAATATAATCCCTTAAAACTGTTGTATATGAAAAGAATCATCATTACTGCTACCTTGGCGATAGCCACAGCACTCGCAATCTCGTCCTGCCAGAAGGACAAGGTAAAGTTTTACGATTTCAGCATCGGACTTGACGAGTCCGGATTCACGGCTGGAGTGCCTTCACCGGAGAGTTATCTGGTGACATTCACCAACACCAACACAGGAGAGATCACCGAAATCAAGACCGACAGCAAAACCGTCACTGTCTCCCAACTTATCGAAGGTGTCTACGATGTGGTCGCCACCGCGCGTCACTCTATCTACAACTACCTTGGAAGCGCGAAGGCGGTCGTGATCAACTCGGCCGACGCTCTCACATCCCTGAAGATAACCGCCAGCAAGTCATCGTCCATCATATTCAAGGAGATCTTCTACTGCGGAAGCAAAACTCCTGAAAAGACCAACTACATGAAGGACAACTACATCGAGATCTACAACAACGGCAGCGAACCTGTCTATGTAGATGGCCTCTGCATAAGCACGACAAGCAATTACTCCTCGTCTACAGTCAACTTCGCGGACAACAACGGTCACCTCGTGGCGGCGGATGGCTCAACGACAACAATGAATGCTGATGAATATGTGATCGCAAAGGATGTCATCTGGCAGATTCCGGGAGACGGCAAGACCTATCTTCTCAATCCTGGAGAATCCTTCGTGATCGCCTCCTCGGCGACAAATCACAAAACAGCAGACAAGAATCCGAACTCCATCGACCTGTCAAGCGCCGAGTTCGAGACTGTCTGCGACAAGTACATCGAAAACGGACAGGTAGACAATCCTTCCTCCGGGAACATGATAATGATCAACCCGCATAACGCCACCATCACCAAACAGTACATGATGTCAGTCTCTAATGCCGGCCTTATCCTGTTCGCTCCGTCCACACCTGTCGCGGACGCCACACTTGTCGCGAACTACAATGGAAGCAAGCCTACCGGAACTTACGTGCCTGTTCTGCGTTCCGATGTTCTCGACGGTGTGAACTGGGTGAAGAATTCGACAACCAACCCGTTCCTTCCCGAGAACATAGACGCAGGCAAGACATGGGTGAGCGGCACCTACGTAAAGGAGTCAATCCTGAGGAAGGAAGAAGGCAAGACCTCCGAAGGCAACGTCATCTATCAGGACACCAACAACTCCACTAACGATTTCACCGTGTCCAAAGATCCTGTGCTAAGAAGGAACTCAAAGAAAGCCTCCTGGGCTGAATAGTCCCGTTTTCAGATGAAAGGACATTTTTCAATAATAATTCCGTTGTTTCTTGTGCTCACACATCCGATGGCATGGGCACAAGACAACGGAATATTGAATAAGGAGAAGGCTCTATGGCTGGAATCCGGCAACTCCGCCCTTATGGAGACAAGCGGAAAGAGGACGGATAACACCGCCGGCCTGTCATACGGCTTCATAACAGGAGAGCACCACCTTTTCCAGGAACCGCAGTCATCCCATAATGTCCGTTTCAACACGGCAGGCTATGCAACCATAGGGAAAATCAAACTATGGGGACAGTTCTCCTACGACAACATCACCGATTCCGGCACTCGCTACAACACATTGGTGTACGCTCCACATGACGAACGTTTCATATACAATGTCGCGGACACAACCTTGAGTGACTGGAAAAAACAATCATATGACATGGAGTTCAAGATGTCCGCCCCTTTGTCGCAGCGGCTTTCCGGAGGGCTTCATATCAAATACCGTGACCGCATAGCTGCCAAGCAGCAGGATCCGCGCAGTGAGTCCACCGTCTACGAGGCCGAGGTATCACCTTCGATCGCCTGTATCATAGGTTCAAGTCATTTCATAGGATTCAACGTCCTCTACTCGCGTCTTCTTGAGCGGTCCGCCCCGACCCTCAGCAATGGCTCGATTCTTCAGAACGTGTTTGTCCTTAAAGGCCTCGGTAATTATACGGAAGACGTGGTTGGATCCGGAGGGTTGTACACAATGTACTATCAAGGGAACAGCTACGGAGGGGCCCTGCAGTATGGTTTTGACGGCTCCGTGGAGCTTTTGGTTGACATGGGATACAGGATAAATCTCACGGAACTCAGACAGGACGCCACGCATCCAAGGGACATGGGACTCAGCAGCGTCAACGACTGCTTCATAAATGCACGGTTGCTGATAGAGCGGGAGAAGTCCGTACACAAACTATCATTCAACTCTCTTTACAAGCATACCAAGGGTACAGAATACTCCACCAAGCAAATCAACGGTGTCGGATGGGAGGTTGTCTCCAAGGCGACAATGAGCGAATATACTACCGCTGACGCATCATTATCATACGACTACTACCTCACAGAGGGTGATTCATACCTGTGGAACGCACACTCCAACATAAGGTACATCAGCAAAGATGACAGTTATGTCACCCCTCACAGCTGGTTCAAATATTCCGGTGTCAGCGCGGAGGCCGGAGCTTCCAGACAATTCTTTTTCAAGAGAAGAAGCATCATTTCGGGTTTCATGATCAGAGGCTACAAAAGCATCAATGGCGTGTATGTCTACAACGGCACCCGTGCGGAGAGCCGTCCGGTCAAAGAGTGGTACCCTCACGACATGGAAATACGATCTTCCGACCACATAGCATTAGGGGCAATGATCGAGTACCACAAAGAAGTCAACGCCAACACGACCATCGGGCTGAAAACCCGCATTGATTATCTCCGCAGCCATGTCGGGGACAGGCTCCTCTCGTCATTCGGAGTACAATTGATCTTCTGATCCAGAGCCGCCCATTTGTTACAGTGATCCCTTCAGCACTCGGATTATTACCCGAGGCGTTGTGATCACTTGCGCTGAATATGGAGCTGTCGCTTAAATCCTACCAAGGTTGCCTCGTGCGCAGACCGCGCCCTCCTGCTCACGAGACAACCTTGGCAGAATCCCGTGCGCAGACCGCACCCTCTGCTCACGAGGCAACCTCGGCAGGCACCCCCGTGAGCAATTGGGGCTATCCTTGCTCACTGGAGAACATGGTAGGTCAGCTTTTTTCGGGACACACCCGGTAGTGTTTCATCGAGTGTGTCCGGAGCCGGTCCCTCGGACTCTTTAGATATGCAAATATAATCAGTTTTCTTTTGGTTCGTCATCTTCGGCAACGGCCGAAGCGGAGCGAGCCATTTCAGCGAGCTCGCGCAGCTTCGGATCGTAGCAGCCGGAGGTCGTATATTCCGGCTGCGGTGCCGCCTTCTCTGGCGGGAACAGCGTTTCATCCAGATCAATTCTAGGCACCTGCCGCAGGTACGATTTCTTATCCATGGCCGTCTTTCCCATCAGCAGAAGGACAGATTCTTCGTTAGGCATCGCACCCCGCATCCTGGTGACCCGTAGGAAGTCCTTCTGGAGCCTCTCTATCCAGTTTGTCGTGTAGATCATGGCCTGGATGCGATGGTCATAGTTCAGGTATGTGAAGTACAGCTTGTAGGAGCAGTCGTCACGCCTGCGCTTGATTGCCCTGTAATAACGGCCCCATTTGTCGCAGAATGACTGCCACTCCGTCCAGGCCTTCTCAACGGTGTAGTTCCTGTCACCGGTCCGGAACACCTGCTTGAGATCCTCAGCCACCTCACGCTTGTCCCCGATGCGTACATCGCTGATAATGTTGCGTTTGAGATGCGTCGTGCAGTGCTGCAGTGGCGTTTTGGGGAAGACCTCGGCAATCACGTCCTCCAAGCCTTTCAGACCGTCGGCGCATATCAGCCCAAGTCTCTCGACGCCTCTCTCATATATGTCATTGAGCATCTCGCCCCAGCCGTGAGCACTCTCCGTGGGCTTGTTGTAGATGTCTATCACCTCCCTCGTCTTGTCCTCCTTCACGGCCAGCAGGACATAGAACGCTTCCGTATCGACGCTGCGCTTGCGGTGAATCTTGATATGCACGCAGTCAATGAACAGGACTGGATAGTATGCTTCCAGACTGCGGCTCAGCCACTCCTGGACATCCTTTCTCAAGTACTCCAGCATCCTTGAGATGCTCGCCTTGCTGTAGTGTTCACCGTATATGTCGTTGAACACATCACCGACCTGTTCCTGAGTCAGGCCTTTGCTGTACAATGTGCCTGCAAGTCTCTCACACTCTTCCTCCTGGCTCCTCAGCACTGCGAGGATGCGTGGGTGAAAATTACCATATCTGTCACGCGGTATCCTGAATGTCAGGGTGCGGCCCTGGCCGTATGTGTGGCCTATTCTGAAGCCGTTTCCCTTGTCGCCCGGCAGGCCGTCTTCGCGCAAATACTCACGCCTCTCGGCTACCATCATACTCTCAATCATTATCTCCATCAGGTCCTGGAGACCATTTTCTCTCTCCGCATGCTTGCATAATACCTCGGAAAGTTGTTCCTTTGTGAAATCCATAAGTCTACGATTCTTTTGTATTTGTTGTTTCTCTTTTACAAATCTAAAGAAATCCGTAGACTTTCTTTTTATCTCAGCTCAGACACACTTTTTGAAACAGTATCGATACGCCGATGCCATATTGATGAAGGCCGAGGCTAAAGTCCGTAAAGGAGAAGATGGTTCAAAAGAATTGAATGCAATTAGGGACAGAGCAGGCATGCCGCATGTAAAGGCCAATTTGAGCAACATACTTAAAGAGCGGCTGTTGGAATTGGTCTGGGAAGGTTGGAGACGTCAAGATCTCATCCGCTTTGGCGAATACACCAAAGCATACGACCAGAGGACTCCTCTTGAAAACGAGTTCACCGGGTTCACAACTGTTTTCCCGATACCACAAAGATGCCTGGATTTAAACAAAGGGTTAAAACAAAATCCAGGTTATCAATAGAGAGCCGTAATCATCATTCTCGTATCAGAATGACTTTCAGTCATCTCACTCCGAATGTCCCACGCTGCGGTAATCCCACGTGATGTATTTCTGTTTCAGCTTCTGGCGGTCGCCCAGGCTTATGTTGTCCTGACTGACCACCTCCTGCGGCCATCCGTCATTGAAATAACTTATGCGGACATATGAGTTGTACACCCCGTCCGTAGTCACCTGACTGTCAAATTCGGTATCGAGACCTTTCCGAACATCCTTTGCGGACTCCTCATCAGTGAAATACTCTATAATATTTCCGAGCAGCACCTTTATGTCCTCTCTTGGAATATACGAATAGACATCAGCTGATATGCCGTATTCATACGTGTCCGGATTAAGCCAGATGTCCGTTTTGGTATCAGAGGCGTATTCGTTTTCAGTCGCATCTTCATGGCTTTCCGTTTTGCCTATCTGGTATTGGCCTCCATGATAATTGAACAGCAGTTCTATCTCTTCCGTATATCCGTCGACCAGATTGTCGGAATCTATCATTGACATCAATTTATCCGGATCAAGCCCGACAGCGCGCAGGGAATCCGCATATGGCATTTTACTGATCGCCTTCGTCAGGACCTCTTTCGCCTGTTTCCTAATATCCTTCAGATTGTAGTATTTGACAATCTTGCCGCACTGGTCGGTACGGAATCTTATAGTCGTGCCTACTGTGGCATCATTGAGAATATCCGTTGCCTGTCCGACAAGATTCTGGGCCTCCGATTTGATTTGATCGTCGGAAACGAATTCAAGGAAAGTATATTCCATGTCATACCCTTTCCTGGTGGAATCCGTAACCGTAAGCATCACTTTGGCGGCGGCACCGAGTGTCATCACCGTGTCTTTGCCGTTGACTTCCCATTGGTTGTCATGTATCCAGTAGGTCATGGTGTCCCGCTTGCTGAACCAAGCTATAACCGGAAGAATGCTGTCATCCTGGACAGTCACGTCAGAAGAGTCCTGGACTTCAGATGAACGATGACGATGTCGGGCCGGAGCAAATGACATCAATGAGACCAGGAGGCCCGAGACCACCGGAACCAACAAGAGCTTTTTTACGTGTATCATATTTTCATGCATCATGTCAGACAGCAATTTCGGGGCAAATTTAACATCTTACGAAAAAAGTTATTCTCAATAAATGAAAAAATCATACATTTGCCACTCATTAACAAAATGACATGATGAAGAACCATATATTATTCGGAGCGATCGTCGGCTCCGTCATCGCGCTGACAATTTCGTCATGCGGGGAAGAAGACAAGATTGAACGGTTTCCAGAGGGAACGTCAATGATAAAGATGATGGATGAGGACAACGGAGGCACCACATTGGGCAATTCCAATGTCCATATGACATCTTCCGGAAACTTCAAGAGCAATAATCTGCCGATTCTCGACTGCGGGAAGAAGTGCGGAATAGGAGACATCGGTCTGCCGGATTTCACTAACATGGCGCCTGAAGTCGCTGTGATACCCGGACACGGCTACGTCATCTGCGATTCTGACAACGTCAAGGAATTCCCGTCGAGAAAAAAGGCAATCCGTGAAGATGCGCTCGTTTACAGGGCATATGTCGATTCATGGATCCAGACAGACGGAAAGAATGTCGGGGCCAATGTCTATTTCCTGCTTGGCAGCCCTCTGGAATGCGGGCAGATACCGGAAATGGACAGCGACCTCGGAACACTCGCCTTCGATCTGGTCAGCCATAAGTCCAATTCAATCAGCGTAAAGTTGCCTTCGGAGGACATTGAGGTTATTATCAATGACAAGACACCTCTGGCCAGCTCCACCAAAGGTAAGACATTGACATTAACATTGACAAGCGCACCGATGTCATATGAGACCGGCACCTGGCCACTCAGCATCCGCAGCGGAAGGGTCTATACGAAGGCGACAGTCGCAATTGAGTAATTTGTTTGTCAGAAATACTTCTTTCAATGAATATGAGTGCATTGACCTTAAAGAAATTGACTTCAAGAAGATAGGCCTGAAGTCCGAGCCGCTCGTTCCGTCAAAGAAGGAATTCGTCCATCACATCCGATTTTAATATCGAATGGCCGATTATGGCAGATAATAAAAAAAGTGAATTATTTCTTGTAATTTTTTTGGGGGGGGCAGTATATTTGTGTCATATAAACCACTAACGACATGAAAAAGTTTTTTTATTCATCTGTGCCACATTGATGTTTTTCGGTTGTGGCAAGGAAGGGGCCGGGGACGAACTCATAATCGGCCCTGCACCTACAGGAAAGGTAACATGGGCCACTATTGTCAAGACGTATCCATTCCTGGACGGCTTTCCTGTATTTGACGGGGAAGTCGAGAATTGCCAGTACAAAGAGCTCGGCAGCATGAAGACATTGACCTTCTTCGACTACAAGTGCGACAAGTCCGTGTCGACCACCTATTACGCCAAGTTCATACCTGCAGGCTTCACCAAGAGCGAAGGTCCTGAAATCTACCGGAAGACGGTGGACAAGAAGAATTACATTTTCAGCGGCAGCTATGGCGGCGGCAGCTTCGGCTTAAGTTTCTCCGTTGACACCGAATAGGACATGAAAACGGGAATCATCACCTGCGCTTTGACGGCATTGGCCCTGTCGGCAGGTATCACGTCGCATGCTCAGATCGTCTCCGACAAGAAGGCAAAACGTCAGAAGGAAGAGGTTGTCAATGTCAGGGTATGGCTCAACAAGGGAGAGGACAAAGTCATTGACGGTTATCTCCGTTCGGCTCTTGTCAACCGCCCCGACAACATTGAAATAAGCCTTACCGCCGACGGCAAGAGGATGAGATATGTCAATGAAGACGTCGATTCCCTGCTTCTTGACGGTTCGGACAAATATGTGAAGAGACTGGTCAAGATGTACGGAGCATTGGGCGGCCCGGCAAAGGTCGAATGGGTGCGTGAGGAATACCGGGGCAAAGGCATTGACCTGTACTCTCTTTTCACTGTCGAAGCCGAAAGGACAGGAAGGAACATCACGGTCGTGAGACCGGTCCGCTCGTGGTACCTGAGCATTGCCGGGGACATAGCCATAATGGTCGGGTCTGATACCCGCAACAGCATCTTTGACAAGGCTGAGCCGTCGATGTCCGGGGCAATGCTGAACAAGTATTTCGGAAAGATATATGACTATCCGGAATTTGCCGCAAGGATACGGGAGGGCGAATTCAGCACGTTCATGGATGTCATCCATGCGTGGGAAGCCTCTTACGGAGGCACTGCTATCCGCGTGGATGGGAAGCTCAAGGACGGGCAGGTCGGTGTCCAGGGAGGAATCGCCTCTTCCGACGCCAATAAGAACGTGGACTGGAAGCGTACCAAATCTGAGATAGTGTTCCCGAAATACACGAGGACAATCCAGGTCGGCGCCTCCCCTGTGATCGCGGAGTGGACAAAAGTGATGAAGCATGCCACTGACTGCTCCAAATCCTCATTCAAGATGGCTGTCCCTCCGATAATGATATATTCGGACATCTGCTTCCTTGATTTCGGACGTTTCGGAAGCCTGGGCTGGTCAATAGGAGGCGAATACTCCCGCTACAGCTACAACTGGATGCTGGACAACGGCTATGGCGACAAGCAGCAGGACACGTTCTGCAACAGAGTTGACTTTGCAGCAGGTCTCAGTTACCACATAACGCTATGCAGCCGTCTCGAACTCTACGCGAGGGCGATGGTCGATGCAGGACTGATCGGAGAACACACCACTGACCACGAAAGCGGAGAGGAGGCCAGTTCCACATTCAACAAGATGGACACGAAGATGGGCATATTGGCCACTGCCGGACTCCGCTGGTACTTCTGCAACAAGGCCGGACTCTGGGTGGAGGGCGGCCATGACGCGGGCTACGTGTCGGCAGGCTTGTCATTCAAGTTTTGATAGTGAATTAAGCTACATTTCCGGCGTTTTCTAGCCGGTCTGTTCCGTAAAAGGACCTTCATCATATAATGTCATATTTCTATATCCGAAACGATGTAATTTTCGAACAGAGGAAAATCTTACATTCGATATGATATAATTTCATAAAGTTTACTATATTTGCATCCGATAGAATGTAATCATATTATGAAGACACTATTGTCTGCAACACTCAAATCCCTCCGCAAGGAGTATGGATTGACACAGGAAGACCTCGCCCTGAAATGCGGTGTCGGGCTTAATTTCGTGCGCCAACTTGAGCAAGGAAAACCGACGCTCAGGATGGATAAGGTTAATCAGGTGCTTGCAATGTTCGGCTACGAGCTTGCACCGGTAAGAACAGATGAATTGAATGAGAAAAGCTGAGATTTACTTTAAGGACAACCTTGCCGGTATTCTTACTGAAACAGAATCCGGTTATGAATTTTGCTACAATAAGGAATATTTAGACAATAAGGGCTCAGATCCAGTGAGTCTTACACTGCCACTCTCTGAGAAGCCTTATCAATCCAAAATTCTGTTTCCGTTCTTCGATGGTCTCATTCCTGAAGGATGGCTGCTTGATGTGGCCTTAAGGAACACGGACATCAGTTCATTGGACAGGATGTCCCTGCTCCTGCTCTGTTGCAAGGACTGCATCGGAGCGGTAAGTGTCGTACCTGTAAATAAGAAAAGCGATGAGTAAATGTCTATATTGCTATAAGGAACTTACGGACGGAGAAGTGGATTTCCATAAAGGCTGTGCCAAGAAATTCTTCGGGATGCAGAATGCTCCGGAATTGCCCTATTCACTCCATGATTTGGACACTCTGGCCGCCCAGGTGATAAAGTCACAGACAACATTGACCGGAGTTCAGGCGAAACTGTCTCTCCATCTCGACAGGCATGAAGGGTCAAGAAGACTCACCATAGCAGGACTTTGGGGCGATTATATCTTCAAGCCACAGACCCAGACATACGAGAATCTTCCCGAAAATGAAGACTTGACAATGCATTTGGCCGAAATCGCAAAGATTAAGGTTGTGCCCCACACTCTAATACGACTTCAAGATGGTACATTGGGCTACCTGACCAAAAGGATAGACCGGACATCAGACGGAAGTAAGATTCCGATGGAGGACATGTGCCAGCTTACAGAGAGACAGACGGAATACAAGTACAAGAGTTCGTATGAACAGATTGCCAAGGTAATCGCCCAATATTCATATGTGCCACTTTTGGATCTGACCGATTTCTATGAACAAGTATTCTTCAGTTGGCTGGTAGGAAACAATGATATGCATCTGAAGAACTTCTCTCTGTATGCACCAAAAGGCAAGTGGTTACTTACCCCGGCATACGATCTTCTAAATGTCTCAATGGCAAATCCGAAAGACACCGAAGAAATGGCGCTCACACTCAATGGACGGAAGAAGCGGATAACGAAAAGCGATTTCGTCAGCGCCATGACACTTTCAGGTATTGCGCCCAAGGTATTTGACAATATGCTAGAAAAGTACAGAAAACTCCTTCCGAAATTCCTCGACATGATTGACATGTCGTTTCTGGATGACGAGTGCAAGGAAGCTTATAAGCAAGGCATCACATCACGGTTGGAAAGAATATCAAATCAGAAATAAAGGAGCGGACAAGTCTTTTGAAAAACAAGAAAAGGCGGCCCATTGTAATAATGTTCCGCCTTAACTATTTGGCTATTAAGCAATTAACTACTAATACTCTTCCTCGTTAAAGAAAAAGTCCTCCTTGGTCGGGTAGTCGGGCCAGATGTCTTCTATGGATTCGTAGACTTCGCCGTCGTCTTCCAGTTCGGTCAGGTTCTCGATGACTTCCTCGGGAGCGCCGGAACGGTTGGCGTAGTCGATAAGCTCTTCTTTTGATGCCGGCCATGGAGCATCGTCCAGGCTGCTGGCCAGTTCAAGTGTCCAATACATATTCTCGAAATTGTTAATAATCAATAAAATAATACTACCAATACTTCAAAAATGCCTACCAAATCTGTGGCAACATAAGTTTTCCGCTTTGCTATTGCCATGAAAAGCGGCTCATTTTGCCCCAAAGATATGCAAAAAAACATAACAATATGTATTTTTTGCCTAATTTTGTAGACTTGGAAACTGAATTGCCGGAGTGAATGAGCGGCTCCTCGCGTCGGCAGAGGTGTCAAAGCGCTGAGTGAGAGGAGGAAGACCTTCAAACAGGCAAAATAGCATCCGGGGAAATACAGTCTCAACAACTGTACCAAAAAAGAAGGACCAAGAATATGTCATACGAGAAAAAGGAAATATATGAGGAGGGGACGACGGCCGAGATAGCGGCGCACGTCAAGGAAATCCTCCGTCTGTTAGGTGAGGATCCTGACAGAGAGGGGCTTGTGAAGACCCCGGAGAGGGTCGCCAAGGCGCTTCAGTTCCTCACGCAGGGATATTCACAGGACGGGACGCGGATCATCCAATCCGCCATATTCGATGAGGAGTACCGCCAGATGGTCCTGGTGAAGGACATTGAGCTTTACTCCACCTGCGAGCACCACATGATGCCGTTTCTGGGGAAGTGCCACGTGGCGTACATTCCCAACGGCAAGATCACGGGGCTGAGCAAGATAGCCCGCGTCGTGGAGACTTTCGCGCGCAGGCTTCAGGTGCAGGAGAGGCTGACGGTCCAGATCAGGGACTGCATCGACAACGCTCTGCATCCTCTTGGGGTGGCTGTGGTCATCGAGGCGATGCACACATGCATGTCCATCCGCGGCGTGCAGAAGGCGAATGCCATCACCACCACATCGGCGTTCTCCGGAGTCTTCCTCAGCTCGGCGCGGACAAGGAACGAATTCCTGAACCTGATCAGGTAAACCACGGAATTACCTATCAATGAATATGATGGCTCAACAAATAGAGCGGTTCGGGAATATGGTGGTCCAGGTAATATGACGATAACGAACTAAAAAACATAACGATATGTCAAACAAGATAATACTCACAGGCGACCGTCCGACCGGACGCCTCCACATTGGCCACTACGTCGGCTCCCTGAGGAACAGGGTGGCCATCCAGAATGCCGGCGACTTCAAGAAGATGTTTGTCTTCATCGCTGACGCGCAGGCGCTTACCGACAATTTCGACAACCCGGAGAAGGTTCGTCAGAACATCATCGAGGTGGCGCTGGACTACCTGTCAGTCGGCCTCGACCCTGACAAAGTGACAATATTCATCCAGAGCATGATTCCGGAGCTCACCGAACTGACATTCTACTACATGAACCTTGTCACGGTGGCGCGGCTCCAGCGCAATCCGACCGTCAAGGCGGAAATCCAGATGCGTGGCTTCAGCCAAGACGGCGAGGAGCAGGCGTTCGGAAGTGGCCTTCCTGTGGGCTTCTTCTGCTACCCGATCTCCCAGGCCGCGGACATCACGGCGTTCAAGGCCACCGATGTGCCTGTGGGTGAGGACCAGAAGCCTATGCTGGAGCAGGCGGTCGAGATCGTGCGCAGCTTCAACCGCATCTACGGCGAGACCCTCGTCGAGCCGAAGGCTGTGCTGCCTTCCAACGCGGCGTGCCTCCGCCTCCCTGGAACCGACGGCAAGGCGAAGATGAGCAAGTCCCTGGGCAACTGCATCTACCTCTCGGAGACCGCCGAGGAAATGCACAAGAAAGTGATGTCGATGTACACGGACCCTCAGCACATCAATGTCAGCGACCCTGGCCACGTGGAGGGCAACACCGTCTTCACCTACCTCGACGCTTTCTGCCGCGACGAGCATTTCGGACTCTATCTTCCTGAATATGCCAACCTCGACGAGTTGAAGGATCACTACAGAAGAGGCGGACTCGGTGACGTGAAAGTCAAGAAGTTCCTTGAGAAGATCCTCAACGAGGAGCTTGAGCCTATCAGGGCGAGGAGAAAGGAATATGAGAAAGACATCCCGGCTGTCTATGAGATCCTCAAAAAGGGCAGCGAGGCCGCCGAGGAAGTCGCCGCCGCCACCCTCGATGACGTGAAGAAGGCGATGAGGATCGACTACTTCAACGACAAGGCGCTCATCGAGGAGCAGGCCAAAAGGTTCAACCAGTAATTTACGAATATCCGCCGGGCTCTCCCCTTTGCTCCGCGTACAAATAGCCACGTTCCGCGCACGGGATGGGCCACGGAGAGGGCTCCGTGAGCAATAGGCCACGTTCCGCGCACGGGAGGGGTCACGTAGGGGGCCTCGTGAGCAATAGGCCACGTCCTGCGCACGGGAGGGGCCACGGAGGGGGCTTCGTGAGCAATAGGCCACGTCCTGCGCACGGGAGGGGCCACGGAGGGGGCTCCGTGAGCAATAGGCCACGTTCCGCGCACGGGAGGGGCCACGGAGAGGGCTCCGTGAGCAATAGGCCACGTTCCGCGCACGGGAGGAGACACGGAGAGGGCTTCGTGAGCAATAGGCCACATTCCGCGCACGAGAAAGGCGCAACGGGGTCCCGAGCCTGTAAGACGAGCTGTCTTCCACACAGAAGACTATGATAAGGAAAGCGACAGAAAACGACATCCAGGCAGTCTTGGCGATATTCGACAAGGCCAAGGATATCATGCGCTCGGACGGCAACAGCACCCAGTGGGGAGACGGCTACCCTGACGCCGGCATCGTACGCACGGACATCAGCATGGGCGGGGCGCACATCATAGAGCAAGACGGGAAACCGGTCGCCTACTTCGCCCTGCTCCCCTCGCCCGAACCGACATATTCATCAATCAACGGCAAGTGGCTTGACGACAGCTCACCCTACCACGTCATCCACCGCATCGCCAGCACCCCCGAGAGCCACGGCGTGTTCCGAAGGATCATTGAATATGCCCTTTCGGTCAGCGGCAACCTCCGCATCGACACCCACCGCGACAACCGGATAATGCGCCGCCTCATAGAGAAGTCCGGCTTCACCTACTGCGGCGTGATCGTTCTGGCCGACGGATCGGAAAGGCTCGCCTATCAAAAAATCACACAGCGATGAATCTTAAAAGAATATTCCTACTCACCGCGCTCGCATTTGGAGCCGCCACACTCTCCCCCGCACAGATCTACCCGCAGGAAGAGCTGCATTTCCGCGCTCCGGCGGTTCCGAAACAGATAATCTTCGCGGGCGACACCATACGGTTCGACAGAAGCGACCTCTACGAAAGAATGGACAGGGAACTCATAGCCTTCACCTACATGCACTCCAACTCCATCCTGATGCTGAAGAAATCAGACCGCTTCTTCAGGATGGTCGAGCCGATACTCAAGCAGTACGGCATCCCGGATGACCTGAAGTACCTCATGGCGATCGAAAGCAACCTCAACCCGAAGGCATATTCACCGGCGGGTGCGGCAGGTCTCTGGCAGTTCACCAAGGCGACGGCAAAGGACTACAACCTCATTGTCGACGGAGAGGTTGACGAGCGCTACAACATTGAGAAAGAGACCATCGCGGCCTGCAAGTACCTTCGCCGGGCCTACGAGAAGTACGGAGACTGGATGACGGTGGCCGCAAGCTACAACGCCGGACAGGCCGGCATCTCCAGGCGGCTGACAGACCAGAGGCAGAAGTCGGCTCTGAATCTTTGGATGGTAGAGGAGACCTCCCGCTACATGTTCAGAGTCCTCTCCGCAAAGATGTTTTTCGAAAATCCAGCCTCCTTCGGTTTCAATGTGAAGGACTTCGAGAAGTACCCTACCTACTCTCCGAAAGAGGTCGTGACGGTCAGCGGAGCGATAGCCAGCCTAGTGGACTTCGCCGAGGAACACGGCGTGAGCTATTTCCAACTTAAAGAGGCCAACCTCTGGCTTCGTGACAACAAACTGCTCAACAAGGCCGGCCACACCTACAAGATCATCATCCCGAGTGGAAAATAGTGTTTCCTCTCTCTGGATTACCATTCAGATGTGTTGTTGGTCACTGAGCCTGTCGAAGTGACGAAGTGTAGAAAAGGCAAAGCGACTTTATGTGTAGGCGACATCGAAAAAAAGGCAAACGTCAAATTTTGCACGTTACCAAAATTTGACGTTTGATTTTTTCGCTGTCTATTGGTGCACTCTTATGGATTTGCAAGTCATAGAGTAAATAGTACCTGTTATCAGGCACAAGCCTAAAGTGCATAGTTCGGTTATAAATAACTTAACCATTCGAGCACAAAGGCGGCGAAAAATAAAAACCTGAATTTTGGTCCACCGTGCAAAATTCAGGTTTTTCTTTTTTCGCCGCTCTCACAAGCAAAATCACAACCAATCCAAGTACATAAGAGAAGCGAAATCATCAATGACGTAATCAGCACCGGAGCCTTGCAGCTCCTCGCGAGTGGAGTTGCCATAGGTGACACCGCAAGTCCTGGCGCCGGCCCCGCGGCCCATCAGGATGTCAAAAGGCATGTCGCCGACAACCAATGTCCGGGATGCGCTGAATCCCAGTTTTTTCAAAGTCAGAAGGACAGGTTCCGGATCCGGCTTGGCTTTCGTCACGTCATCCGCCCCAAGCACAAGCGAGATTTCCTTGTCAAAACCGAAAGTCATGACAAAATCCATGAGCGAATGATTAGAACGGAAAGAAGCGATTGTCAACACGAAGCCCCTTCTGCGAAGTTCCGCCAGAGTTTCCGGCACATTAGGAAAAACCTTAGGAGCGAGCAGTTTCTTGTTCTCCTCGGATATGTCCCTGTACGCCTCGGCGCACTCCTGAGCCTGCCCATCCGTCAACGACGGGAACATAGTCTTGAAGCTTTCACTCAAAGGAAGTCCGATTGTCGCCGCGCAGGCATATTCATCAGCCACTGGCAGGCAAAGTTTCTCCATCGTCATCTGAAGCGTCTTGACAATGGTATTTCTGGTATCGCAAAGGGTACCGTCAAAGTCCAGAATAATAAGTCCGTTGTTCATATCGCGGCAAAATTAACTCAAATTGTCGAGATTTCAAGCCCTCGGCACAGAAATGGCAACAGTACCATCGCCGCGCCAAAAACGAAGCGGACAATTATTATACCAACATATTAATTTTCATGAATATGAAGTCAAAGGATTTCGGCTTGCTCTGCGCTGCCATCACACTGTTTACGTTCTGTGGTCCTGCTCAGGCCGCAGGTTCACGCATGGAATTGACAATCAAAAACTACAATGGATGTTTGGCCGCACCTGAAACCAGCCCTACGGAAACATCTGCGAGTGCAGAAGATCCGAACGCGGCCGGAGACAACATCATCGGTGATTACCTTGTCGATCATAAAGGCGAGAAAAGCAAGGTCAAGGTTTTCAAAAATGCCGACGGCTCCTACACCGCACAGGTCTTCTGGGTCCAGAACAGGACAGAGAAAGATGGATCTGTCCGCAAGGACGCCAAGAATCCGGACAAGTCGCTGAGGAATGTTGATTGTGACAAAATCGTGATATTCAAAGGTTTGAAATATGACGCTTCTGCCAAAGTCTGGAGTGGAGCCAACATCTATGACCCAGTGCGAGGCATCAACGCCTCCCTCAAAGCCTGGTTCTCGGACTCCAAGACCCTTTCGCTAAAGGGCTCCAAGATGGGCTTCTCCGAAACCGTGACCTGGACCAGACTGTAAGCTTTCTTCATAAGGACAACAATGGAACAGAATCCAACAACATTCGCCGGAAGGGTGACCGCTGAACTGGATGCGCTTCATTCAGAGGAGAAGCGCGTCGTGCTGCCACGGTTCTTCAAGTGTGGAGTCGGCGAATATGGTGAAGGCGACCGTTTTCTGGGTGTGGTCGTGCCGGATGTCAGGGCCGTGGCGAAAAAGAATCTGTTCGCATCATTGTTCGACATAGAGGCCTTGCTAGGTTCTCCTTGGCACGAAGCCCGTCTATGTGCGCTTATAATCCTCGTGCAGCAGAGCCGGAAATCCGTCCCGAAAGAGGTTTTCGAGTTCTATCTTTCACACACCTCCGGAATCAACAACTGGGATCTGGTCGACCTGACCGCTCCATCCATTGTCGGTGGCTACCTTCTTGAGAACCCACAGGAGCGGGAGCGGTTATATTCATTGGCGGACAGCACTTTGCTGTGGGAGCAGAGAATCGCCATCGTCTCGACTCTGACTCTGATCCGGAACGGCGAGTTCAACGACACTTACTCTCTGGCTGTCAAGCTGATGTCCCATAAGCACGACCTGATGCACAAGGCCGTCGGCTGGATGCTCCGCGAAGCCGGCAAGCGCGACCGGCGCCGCCTCGAACTCTTTCTCGATGAATATGCCACCTCGATGCCCCGCACGATGCTCCGCTACTCCATCGAGAAGTTCCCCGAACCCCTCCGCCGCCACTACCTAACCCTGAAGTGACCTCGTATTCCGCCTCCCCGTTGATTTCATAGTAACATGAAAAAAATAAGTTGCCTCAGATTAAGAGAAGATTTTCGAGGATAGATCTATTTTCGAAGAAGGAGTGTGCCGGTGGCACATGACTGATGAGAAAAGAGATATAGACCGAAAAGATTCCTTAAGATGATGCAGGTTATTATTTGAAGGTTACATAACCAGGAACATGCCAGTAGAACTTCATTATTCGGGCGGATTTGAGTATCTTTGCCACCAACACGAAATGTTCAAAACATAATATTCAATGAATATGAGAAAGATTGCTAAAATTGCCGCGGCTGGAGCCTTGATAGCGCTCGCCGCTTCGTGCGCCCCACAGAAGATCGCTGTGACCGCGCACAGAGGATTCTGGAAATGCGAGGAGGCCGGCTATGCCGAGAACTCCATCAAATCGCTTGAACTGGCTCAGCAGAACGGACTGTGGGGCAGCGAGTTCGATGTACACATCACCTCCGACCTCGTCATGCTTGTCCACCACGACGCCGACATCGACGGGATGTGCATCTGGGATCACGACTACGCCGACTTCAAGGACTGCCGTCTGAAGAACGGCGAGAAGATCCCTACTCTTGACGAGTACCTGACCCAGGGTGAGAAGAGCAAGAAGACCGTGCTGGTGTTCGAGCTCAAGCAGCAGATCGACAAGGCCCACGAGGACTACATGGTGGACCAGAGTGTCAAGGCCCTCAAGGAGCACGGCCTCTACAGTCCTAAGCGTGTCATTTTCATCTCCTTCAGCCTGAACATCTGCGAGAGGCTCGCCGCCCTCTGCCCTGGCTTCACGGTTCAGTACCTTGGCGACGACAAGAGTCCTGAGGAACTCGCCGGACTCGGCATCAACGGCATCGACTTCCACTACAAGGTCTTTGCAAAGAATCCTACATGGTTCAAGCAGGCGCGCGACAACAAGATGAGCGTCAACTGCTGGACCGTCAACAAAGAGAAAGACATCCAAAGCATGATTGACCTCGGAGTTGACTGCATCACCACCAACGAGCCGATGCTCACAAGGGAGAAACTCGGCAAGAGAGAGAAAAGAAAGTAATCACGGGCGCGGTAAGCCTCCGACGAAGCACGTGTGACACCCATTAACAGCGAAGTGGCAGCAACT
>OGRD01000013.1_pt1 | contig 165949 bp, 133 predicted proteins | sample 1553441 | NCBI WGS metagenome assembly OGRD01 (sample SAMEA2580106, study PRJEB22360) | human gut metagenome | biome: human gut; feature: human-associated habitat; material: faeces | place: Denmark | collected 2008/2010
CGAGCTGAGGCCATCCGAAAATTTGGCTTTCAAAGCCTTTTTCTGTTTGTTGTTCATTTTGGCGGTTCCGCCCTTTGGCGAGCGCTTTCCCGGAACCGCCAAGCTCCAAAAGGGAGAACGCCCGCCGAAAGGCTTTTGTTATAAAAATCTCGCCACGGCTTTAACCGCGGCGAGAGAATAATATCAAAGGCCCTTCAGGATTGGTTTTTATCCCTCATGTGCAAATAAGAGTTTTTTAAGAAAAGGAAAGGGGCGTCTATTCGTTTTTGTTGTTCACGATCTTCGCGGGGCTCACGCGTTTGACGAGAAGGAAAGGGACGAACGTGAACGCCAAGATCGTCAAGGCGATAATGGCGAAATGGACGAGGAAGACGTCGAGGTGGAAATAGAAGATATCGATCTTCACGATGTTCCTTCCCATATAGGCCCCATAGGCGTTGACAATGAGGTTGTTGGCAAGCAGCAGGAACGGGTAGGAGAGGATCGCGGTCAGAATGATCGACACGATCCCAATTGCGACGTTCTTGGTCAGGAAAATCCCCGTGATGTCGGTTAAAGAAGCCCCGAGGGATTTCATGATACCGATCGGGTGGAATCGCTCGCGGACCCATTTCACGGAGAAGAAACCGAAGAAGGCCACGAGCAAGGCGAGGAGCATGTAATAGAGGATGCGGAAGATGTCGCCGAAAAGATTCACGGTTTTCCGCACGAGCTGATAGACCGGCCGGTTGCCGTCAAGAACCATTAAGCCATCGTTCAACGCGGCGGTGAGGCAAGTTTGGTAATTCGAAGTCAACGGGACGAGGCGGGCGAAAGGGTGAAAGAGGAGAGCTGCCATCGCGGACATGTCCTCCGGTCCCACGTACGTGTTCTGCGGGTCGCTGCCGATGACCTCGAAGGGTACGCTGCCGACGATGTTGCTATCGAATTCGTTGCCATCGGTCTTGATCCAGTAGGCTTTTTTACCCACGTAATCCTCGGATCCGAATAGTTGAGAATAGGCACGGTTCGACCGGTTCAAGAGAATCTGGCCCCGCGACAAACTGGGATTGAGGTAAAAATTACCCCAGCCGATCTTATAATCGTGCCCGGTTACCACGGGATCTGAAGAGAAAAACGTGCGGGTGACCAAAATGGCGGTGCATTCTTCCGCGTAACCCTCGATGAGATCCTCGAGGAAGTTCGGGTTCAGGGAATAGCAGAGGTTGAGCGAACCGCTCGTCAAAGCGCGCAGGTATTCCTCATATTCCGGCATTTTCTGGATGGCGAGGATCTCAGCTTGGGGATACCCGGCGTCCCGGGCCGCCTCGTAGGCTCCGAAAAGGTTGGGGAATTTCTTCTTGTAATCGGTCTTGATGACGGCCCCGACCCTGCCGAAAACGGCCTCACAATATGTATTGTAGGCGAAGGAATATTTCCTCTGAGGGCCAAGGATGGCGTCGTAGGATTTCCCTTTGCTTGCCGGATATGGGAGATCGAAGACGCAGTCGGCGAAGAAATCGGTGACGATGAGCTTGGCCCCGTCCCGGCAATCGTCGAGGCTGCCCGCGAGGACCTCGATGTCCCCGTTCTCGTTGCCATAGCGGTAGCGAAGGTAATCGTCGTCGACGATGGCGGTCCCGTAGGTGAAACTCGCATAGACCCCATGGTAGTTGATGAGCTCGAGGCGGTTGGCGAAATTGCCGGTCGTGATGTTCTCGTCATCGGGGTCGTCGACGAGCCCCGGGCAAAAATTGATGACGGGGTAGGTTTTCCCTTCGTAATGGCTTTCGATGACTTCTCGCTGCCCGCCCTTCATGCGGAGGAAGGTTTCGTTGTCCTCGTTCGCGTTGACCACGAGGGCGATTTCCTGTCCCTCGGCATCGAGGTTGTCGAAGAAGATCTTGTTCCGGTCGAAGGATAGCAAGGTCTGGACGAGGATGGTCGCGACCGTGAGAAGCGAGAAAAGGAAGGCGACGACCCCGGATCCCGCCTTGCCCTGGAGGGCATAGGTTTTGCTGAGCTTGCGCTTCTCCTTCTTCTCGAAGCGGTGCTTGGAAAAGCTTACATCGGGATTCGGCTTCAGGTCGCCCGGGACCTGGAAAGGCGAAAAGCCATCCCCCGCCTGCGCGATTTCCCGGATCTCGCCTTTGGAAAGGCCGTCGTTCAGTTCCTGGATTTCATGGGGCTTCAGGTCCTTGCTCGAGGGGAGGTAGGCTTTCCCCTTTTCCACCCGGAATTCGTTTTTGTAGGCCTTGCCGCGGACGACGTCGCGGATCACGAGGCCTTCCTCGAGGACGATCTTGCGCTCGGCGTATTCGAAGCAGGCGCGCTCGTCGTGGGAAACCATGAAAACGAGGCAGTCCTTGCTCACTTCCTTGAGGAGGCCGAGGATCGATTTCGCGGTTTTCTTGTCGAGGTTGCCCGTCGGCTCGTCGCAAAGGACGAGGCGGGGGTTCTTGACGAGGGCGCGGGCGATGGAGACCCTCTGCCTTTGGCCCCCGGACAGCTCGCTAGGATAGCGGTTCTCGAAGCCGAGCAAATCGACTTTCTCGAGGATGGCATGGACGCGGGCATCCTTGTCCTGGAGGTCGCTTACGATGTCGAGGGCGAGGGAAACGTTTTCCTCGACCGTCAATTCGGGGATGAGCTGGTAGTCCTGGAAGATGAAGCCGCAGTAAGAGGAACGATACGAATCGAGTTCTTCCGCGGTGAAGGAATCGAGGTCCTTCCCCTCGATGAGGATCTTGCCGTCCGTCTTGTCGTCGAGGGCGCCAAGAAGGTTCAGGAGGGTGCTCTTTCCGCTGCCGGATTTGCCGAGGACGAAGACGAAGCCGGTCGCGGGCAAGGTGAAGGAAACGTCGACGAGCCCGCGGGAAAGGGCGTGCTTCTTGCCGACGTAGGTTTTCTTGAGATGCTCAATTTGGATCATGGGAATGTTTAAAGGATAGTATACGCGGTGGAGCGCATATTTCTTCAAAAAAGAAAACAAAAAACTCTTATTTGCACGTGAGGGATAAACATTTCAGGATTCATCGGAATTTTTCGCCTTTCCCCAACTTCGATAGCGCAAAATTTTGCGCTTTTTTACCGCGAGTTCGATGAAAGCCTGCGCCTTTTGAAAGGCATCCCCTGACGATTAGGCCCGTTTTCTTCGAGCGGCCGTCCCTCCTGACGTTCTCCGACCCGCAGCGCGGGCATGAGCCGGCCGGGATGGAATTGATGAATTCAGCCTCGTCCGAGGAGGGCGGACGGTGCTTCGCGTCGTACCATTCGTGTCCCATGGCGACGCCAATTCTCCGAAAAAGAACAAACTCCGCTCTCTCCGGCGAAGCCCATATTCGACCCGTGGGACACGATTTCGACGACAGCTATATTTCGCTCACTCGAATCGATACCGCGCGACGCGGGGCGACCGGGGCTAGCCAGAACGAGTTATATACAAGTATATAAAGCCGCCACGACGTCGATGGTTTTAGACAGTTCCAGGACGAGGGACGGACGAGACGAAAAAACCGTCCACGCGGGACGGTCTTGTTGGTTTGCTGCTTCGTGTTTCGGGGAGAACGGTCTTCGTATGAACGAGGAGAATCGCTCCCGTCCTGACACATAATAGGCGCCCAAACGAGTCTGTTTGATTTCTTTTTCATGATGTTGTCATCACGAAAAGAAGAAGTTTGCTTTCAAATAAAAAAGTTGTTTCTTGAAGCGAGTCTTATCCGGTTTTGTCTTAATACTTAGTATTAATTCCTTTTCCAAGACACATAAATAGAATTATTTCTCATTGAAAAATCATAGAACGTTAAAAACAACCAACAGGATTAGAATCACCATCGTAAAAACAGAAATACCTGTCGTTATGCTCATAGCAAGGAATAGTTTTCCAGTTTTTCTTTTTTCTTTTCTATAACTTTCCAACTGGAATTTTAGATCTTCATATTGTTCTTTATATTGAGTTATCGTTTGAATTATCTCTTCAGCTTTAGAATCAAGATCCTCAAGTTCTCTTTTGTATTTAAGAGCATTTTCTCTCCAATTTTCTGAATCAATTCTACTTAGTTCATGGCTTACCCTATCATTGAATTCTTTGATTTTTTCGACTGTTTTTTGAAGAATATCAACCGTTCTATTGACAGATTTTTGGGCGTCGTCAGCCCTTTTGGTGGCTTCAATCGCTTGATTAAAAGCTCCGACAATTCCTGAGATGTATTCCTTATCCAATGTTTCAAAAGCAGTATAGACATCTGAAAATTGTTTATAAAATGCATTGATTTTGCTATTCATCTTCAAAAGATTATTTTGAAGTTGAGCTGTAAAAGCATTCATTTCTTGACCAGTTACCTTCTTGGGAAATAGACCGAAAAGACCGCCTTTTTCATCAAATTTTTCTAGTTCGTTTATATCTCTGTTTTTTTGAGAATCCTTTTCGATTTTAGCTAGCGCGTTTTTAAACTTGTCTTTTTTTACCACTATCTCTTGCATCTCAATTGCCCCCTTACTCTATGCCATCAACTAATGACGAAATGCCATCTAGTTTATCATCGTTTTCTGTTTTTCTTTCTTCATCAAGCGAACCACGCATTTTTTGCATCTCTTCTACAGCTTTTGTCATATCATCATGTATTGTTTCAGCAGCATGGGCAGAAGCGTTGCTTACCTCACCAAATTCATGCATAAACTGTGTATCTTGCAAAGCAAGCGCGTTTCCTTGAAGTACCAATTGTTTGGATATATTTTCGCTTAAGAGTTTGCCTTCTAAAGTTCCCTCAATATTGTGGAGCACTATAGCACCGCAAATTCCTGCTGTGAGGCCACCAAAGAATATGCCAAGCAAACCTGCGGCCGAACCTAAAAGGGGAATCTGGAATGCAGCCAATGCCGGAACATAATAAGTAAGAGTTCCTGTAATAGCCATCCCTAATCCAATAGCGCCAGCCGTGGTTAAACTGACGGTTACAATTTCTCCTATCTCTAGCACTTTTACAGATGTATCTTTGTTGGCGTTGGATGGATCTCTGAGGTATTTTGCCACCTTATAAATTGATTCCCCACCTATCTTAACAAACAACAAAGCCTTTCTTATCATCGGGACAATTTCGCCAAAAATTTGGGTTAACAGCACAGTCGTGCCAACGTCGATTGAAAGTAAGACGTTGTTCTTGAAATCACTTAAGAAATCCTTTATCGCTTTCTTAAGGTGTTCTAAGAATGTCTTAGCCTTCCTATCTTTTTCTGATAACCATCTAATGAGTTCTTGGAAAACGGTTCTTGTTAGTTTAGCCATTAAAGCTACAGCAATCGCCTGAGCAGTATATGACGCAGAAGCTAAGGCTTCTCTTTTAACAGATTCTTTGCCTTCTGTTTTTGCCCTCAGCTTCCCCTGTTCTTTTTCTTTATCGAAAGTTTTTTCAGCTATATCTGACTTTCTTAATAACTCTTCTTTGTCCTTTTCGGTCATGTCCAAGAATTCATCTGGCTTCTGCCCTTTAGCGTTCGGGGTATTAAGCCAATCCCTTGTCGAATAATCGCTCTTTGATTTATTCCAATCAGAAGGCATTTCATTTAAATTCGCTTCGCTATTTGCAAATTTAACTTTCTCAGATTGATCAAGATACGCCGAAGCAACTGGGTCTCTTAAAATCCTGCCTGTAGATACCGTATGATCCATATCGGTGTGGTTTATTTTTGAGCCAGAAGGACGATTTTTATCGAACACATGACGGGCATTTTTTGTCAAAGTTGCCTCCTCGGTTCCCATCCTTGTTTTATGAGTTACGATATTCCCGTTTTCATCCCTTACGAAATTTTTATAATTGGTGTTGTATCTTTGCTGATATTTACTTATATTTTCGGAATTATGAGAGGGCAGTATTCCTTTGCCAAATGATTCAGAATCCAAAAAATGATCTGCTTTCTTTAAGCTGAGATTCAAATTATTGTTTTGCTTGATGAAATCTTCGCCGGCTTGACCAGCGATTTGCAAAACAAACTGCTCCCACACTATTTGAGAAATTGAATCAACAAGTTTTTTGGGATTTCCAATTTCTTTAGCTTCAACCTTGACTTCCTCAAGGTCTTTTAGTTGTTCGTCGATTTTTTCCTCAATTTCATCATTAATTATTTCAAAATCAATATCTGAATCTTTGTTCATCTTAATCTATGATTAATTTCCTTTCTATTCTTACTCTATGACACATAACAAGGATTATTTCTCATTGAATTATCTATTAATTTTGCAGAACCGTTTAATCAAGATCATGAGTTTGTCGATGTTGTCTTCGTTCTCCACAGTCGCTTGATAGTCTCCGTTACCATGATGCCCGATTTTTGAACCATCGTCATATCTCATTACCTTGGCAATTTTAAATGGGTCTCGATTTGTCCTTTGTTCAGATGGGAGTGCGGACATTTTATTGGACCGTCTTTTCGTATTCTAGCAAATATTCCTTTGAGCTTTTGCTCCCCAGCCTTGTCTTGATTCGCTTGTCGCGGAACCAAGCCAGGTATTTCTCCAATTGCGGGATGAACTCGTCGGTGCTCACCGACGCCCAGCCATTTGGGTAGTAGAACTCATTCTTCATCGTCCCGAAGAAGCCCTCACACGCTGAATTATCCGGGGAGCACCCTTTTTTGCTCATCGACCTCACGTAGCCGTATTTCTCCATTCTGTCCGTCCAGGCCGGTATGCGGTAATGAAAGCCCCGATCGCTGTGGATGACCATTCCGGAATCGCCGGCAAGCTCGTGCGTCTTGTCGAGCATGTCCGTCGTCAGCAGCGAATTCGGAGACTTTCCGATCGTCCACTTGATCGGGCATCCCGTGAAGCAATCTATCATCGGGGAAAGGTAGACCTTCCCGTCCCTAAGCGAGAATTCGGTGATGTCGGTCAGCGCTTTCTGAAACGGCTTCTCCGCCTTGAAATCACGCTTGATCACGTTTTCCGCCGACGGGGAAATCTCCCCAATGTACGATGAGTATTTCTTTGGCTTGGGCCTATAAACGGCGAGCCGCTCCTCGCGCATGATCCTCATGACGACCTTCTCGGAAAGGGGCTTTCCGATGCGGGCCTCGACGAGCGGCTTCATCCTCCTGTAGCCGTAGCAGCGGTAATTGTCCGCGAAAATCTCCTTCATCAACGGCCTCAGGGGCGCGTATTTGTCGGTTTTGACGGCCTTTCTTTCGTAGAAATAAGTCGATTTCTTCAGCCCGATCGCCCTCAGCATCCTCGCTATGGGGAATTCCCCCTCCAGGGCGCCGACCACCAGGGCCTTCTCCCGGTTGCTCAGGAGCGAGTAGTCAGCGCCCATTTCTTTTTTTAGCAGCTCGTTCGCCTTCCGGAGCATCGAGTTCTCCATCCGAAGCCTATTCCGCTCTGCCTCGAGGTCCTTGATTTGCCTTCTGAGATCCTCGCGCGGCTCGCCTTGGCGCTCGGGGATCCTTTGGATCTCCATCCCTTCCGCATCCGCGAATTCGTTTCTCCAGGCGTATAGGGTTTCCCTGCTCACGCCGTAGCGGAGGGCCACCTCATGGGCGGACCCCCTCCTTGCCGCCAAATCGGCGACCGCCTTTTTCTTCGTTTCCTCGTCTATGGCTTTTCTGGGGCTTCCTTTTGTGGCTTTCCTCTTCTTGAATCGCGGGTCTTCGCGGACCCAAATCCTCATCATTGAACGCGATGGGTATCCGAGCTTTTTGCAGGCCCTCCCGGCGTTTTCACCGTGCTCGAAGTAATAGTCCAGAGCGGCTTTCCTCTGCCCTTCCGACCATTTGCTGCGCTTTTTCCTTCGCTTCGCAAGCAGGGGTACGCCTCTGCGCCTTTTGTCAAACCAGCTGCGAATGGTCCTAACCTTTATCCCGGTTTCCCTCGCGGTTTTCGCGAACTGCCCGTCGTACCTGTCGAGCAGGTCGAGCGTTTTCTCAATCGTCTTGATGTCGTACATAGTTGCCTTGCCTCCATGATAGCCTGCGCTTTCAATTCAGTCCAACTTTTCGTCCGCATCCCCCATAATTGTCGCCTTTAAAAATCAGACTTCTAATATGTCCCATGACGACGCCAATTCTCCGAAAAAGAACAAACTCCGCTCTCTCCGGCGAAGCCCATATTCGACCCGTGGGACACGATTTCGACGACAGCTATATTTCGCTCACTCGAATCGATACCGCGCGACGCGGGGCGACCGGGGCTAGCCAGAACGAGTTATATACAAGTATATAAAGCCGCCACGACGTCGATGGTTTTAGACAGTTCCAGGACGAGGGACGGACGAGACGAAAAAACCGTCCACGCGGGACGGTCTTGTTGGTTTGCTGTTTCGTGTTTCGGGGAGAACGGTCTTCGTATGAACGAGGAGAATCGCTCTCGTCCTGACACAACACCCATCAAGATTACTTGACGTCGGGAAGCAGACCCATGAAGCGGGCGTTCTTAATCGCCGTGGCGACTTGGCGCTGATACTTGGCGCTGGTGCCGGTGATGGAACGCGGGGCGATCTTGCCGTCGGGTCCAATGAAGCGAGAGAGGGTCTCGACATCTTTGTAGTCGACGTATTTGATCTTGTTCTTCTTGAAATAGCAAACCTTACGGCGTGCACGGGTTTTTCTAAAAGCCATTGTTCTTTACCTTTCCGGGCAGTTCCTTAGAAGGGAAGGTCATCTTCCATCAAAGGATCGAGATTATTGGAAGTCGATGAATTGCCCTGTGGTTTGACCGAGTTGTCCGGCGCGTTATAGGACGAGCCGACATCCGGGGTATATCCGGAATCGTTCTCCGAAGCACCATTCGAGGCCTTGGGCTCCATGAGCTCAATGCGCTCAGCAACGATTTCGGTGGAAGTCACCTCCACGTTGGAATCCCGACGCGTGTATTTGCGTTGGGTGAGACGACCAACAACGCCAATCAAAGATCCCTTGTGGGTGAACTTCGAGACGACGTCTGCCTGTTTTCCAAAAACGGAAACCGGCATAAAGATGGTGGTCTTTTGACCTCCACGACGCTCATCGGACGCAATGGTGAAGGAAGCCACGGTCATTCCCGAGGTGGTGGAGCGGGTTTCGGGGTCGCGGGTCAGGCGACCAACTAGAACGACATTGTTAAGCATGTGTTATCCTCCTGCTGCTTAGTCTTTATCAACGGTGATAAGGAAACGGATAACAAGATTGTCGAGACGGATCAAACGCTTGAATTCTTCAAGGCAGGCATTGTCGGCAGAGATCTTTTCGACAACGTAGAAGCCTTTCTTCAAATCGTGGATCGGGCTCGCAAACTCACGGACTCCCATCTCCTTGCTGTCACGAACAACGCCTTTGTTGTCGGTGAGGATCTTGTGGAGTTTTTCAATTTCAGCCTTTCTGCTGGCATCATCGAGATCCGCAGAGAGAATGAACATAAGTTCATATTTTCCCATAGTGTTTGCACCTCCTAATTTCGGTCTAGGGTCGCATCGAAATCGTACGACCATAGAAGTGTGTGCCGTATCCTTCAAAAACGGCAAACGCCATTATAAAGGGGGTAAGGGGGATAATCAATCTTGGACTTTACCAATTTGCTTCCTTTCATCTAATGAGACGACCTCGTGCCCATAACAAGAAGTCGCCTCACTATTTCTATAACCAAAAAAAGGGGAATTATGACGAAACTTGTTTCCAAATTTTAGGGTTAAAATGTAAATTTTTAATCTAATTTCTTCGATAAAATCTGGATAATTTGAAGTGATAAAAAATGCCACATTGCGTGGCATTCCTTGAATGGCTTTTTGGCCTTATTTTTCGTCCTTCATCGTTGGGAAGAGAAGGACTTCGCGGATGTTTTGCACATTGCAGAAGAGCATGCAGGTGCGGTCAATGCCTACCCCGATTCCTCCCGCGGGAGGCATGCCATACTTCAAAGCATCGAGGAAGGTATAGTCAATGTCGTTGGCTTCTTCATCTCCACGATTTCTCGCGGCAAGCTGGGCTTGGAAACGTTCCATTTGGTCGAAGGGGTTATTGAGCTCGCTGTAGGAATTGCCAAACTCAAACCCACCGATGAAGAATTCGAAACGTTCGACAAAACGAGGATCCGCGCATTTCTTGGTAAGCGGAGAAACTTCGATCGGGTAGGTGTGAATGAACGTCGGTTGGACGAGACTCTTTTCCACGAATTCATCAAAGAAGGCCTGCATGATGTAACCGGTGCTGTTCCAGCTCTTTTGGAGGGGGACGTTATGTTCTTTGGCGAGTTTAACGGCGTCTTCAAACGAGATATCGTCGGTGAAGTCGATGCCAGTTTTTTCTTTGATGGCTTCGGCCATGGAAATCCAGCGGAAGGGTTTGGAGAAATCGATTTCGATATCACCCCATTGAATTTTGTCTTTGCCACAGATTTTCTCGGCAAGGTCTTTGAAGAGTCCTTCCGTCCATTCTCTCATGGATTGGAGGTCGCCATAGGCTTGATAGAGCTCAATGGTCGTGAATTCGGGGTTATGACGGACATCAATTCCTTCGTTACGGAAGATGCGCCCGATTTCATAAACGCGGTCGATGCCGCCAATCATCGCTTTTTTAAGATTCAATTCTGTCGCGATACGGAGATAGAAATCCTTATCCAAGGCGTTGTGGTGCGTGATGAACGGACGGGCCGAGGCGCCACCGGCAATCGGAGACAAAACCGGAGTTTCGACTTCGAGGAATCCAAGGTTATCGCAATAGCGGCGAATCTCAGAAAGAATGCGAGAACGGGTAATGGCGACTTTACGGGAGTCTTCGTTGACGATCATATCGACGTAACGATGACGGAAACGCTCTTCCGGATCGGTTAAGCCATGGAATTTTTCAGGCAAAGGCTTCAAACATTTGGACAAATGGGTGTAATGCTCCACGTGAATGGTGAGCTCGCCGGTTTGGGATTTCATCAAAGTGCCTTCTAATCCGGCCACATCACCTAAATCCGACAATTTGAAAACCTTGTAGTTCTCTTCTCCAACGGATTGAAGACCAATCCAAAATTGGATGGAACCATATTCGTCGTGGATGTTGCCGAAGGCGGCTTTGCCCATCTTACGGAGGGCCATTAAGCGTCCAGCCACATTGACTTTGATGGCTTTTTCTTTGAGTTCTTCGGCACTCAATTCACCGTAATTGGCACGGAGGTCGCGGATTTGGTCTTTCCAGTCATAACGACTGCCAAACGGATCCACGCCGAGTTCGCGATAACGAGGAAGCTTATCGATACGAGCTTTCTCTTGGTCAGTTAATTTTTCTTCGATCATGTTGTCGTCCCCCTTATGGGCGAAGGTATCTTACTCTAGTTCATGAAAAAAGGGAACGCGTAGCGGTCCCTGTTTCTCCGTTTTTAGGCGTGAGGCTGATGCAAATCGGTGACGTCTTTCCACGAATTCACGATACCACGTACCTCTTCTTTGAGCTTTTCGGCGTCTTTTTCCTGTCCCGATAAGCAGGCGTAAATCAGACGAGCGATTTGACGGGCTTGAGCCTCGCTGCAACCGCGAGTGGTGGCCGCGGCAAACCCGATACGAAGGCCAGAGCATTCGCTAGGTTTCAAGGTATCCCCGTGAATCATGTTCTTATTCGTGGTAATTCCGATTTCTTCCAAACGAGCCTGTGCTTCTTTTCCCGTGATTCCAAAGGAAGCCAAAACGTTCAGTAGGAACAAGTGATTATCGGTTCCGCTGACCGAACAGCCTAAAGAACGAAGTTCATCGTCGCAGGCTTTGGTATTGGTTAATACCTGGGCCATATATTCCCGGAAAGCAGGCTGCAAATCTTCACCAAAACAAGCGGCTTTTGCGGCGATAATGTGTTCTAATGGGCCACCCTGGGTATAGGGGAACACCGCGCTTTTAATGGGTTTGATCCATTTCTCGTCATTCGTAAGAATCATGCCTCCACGGGGCCCACGGAGGGTCTTATGCGTCGTGGTGGTCACGATATCGGCGTAGAGGCAAGGATTTTGAGTTAATCCCGCGGCAACGATGCCCGCGATATGAGCCATATCCACCATGAAATAGCAATGGATTGGCGAATGGGCGTTATGGCGGTCTACGAGTTCACGCAATGCCTTGAAATCAATCTCATAGGGGTAGGCGCTATAGCCAGCCAAAAGAAGGTTGGGATTCTCTTTCTCCAGGCATTCTTCGATGATGGCTAAGTCCAAATGTCCATCTTCTCCCAAGGGGTAGTGGACAAAATGATAGGTTTGAGCGGAGAAGGAAACAGGGGACCCGTGGGTTAAATGACCGCCGTCATTGAGGATTAAAGAAAGAACTTTATCCCCCGGTTTAAGCAAGACGTGATAAGCGGCAAAATTAGCTTGGGAACCGCTATGGGGTTGGACGTTGGCATAAAGGCAATGGAACAATTTTTGTGCTCTCTCGGCAGCGAGGTTTTCCGCCTCATCCACGCAACGGCACCCTCCATAATAGCGATGAGCAGGGTACCCTTCCGCATATTTGGCCATCAAAATGCTTCCGCTAGCCTCATAGACGTCTTTGGAGGGGTAATTCTCGCTGGCAATAAGCTCAATGCCATTATTTTGCCGTTGCTTTTCTTCTTCGAAAATTCGTTCTAAAACTTTGTCTTCCATGGTGAGTTGTCCTCGTTTCCAACATTGTATTCGCAATGGAAGAAAATGGAAATGAGCCAAAAGAAAAAGCGGTATACACCGAATAAATTCGAAGGTGAATACCGCGATTTTTCTTCACTTTATTCGGTCGCTTTTCCGCCGGTATAAAGCTGATAATATTTGCCTTTTTCTTCTAGTAGCGATTCATGGGATCCGCGTTCGATGATTCGACCGTTTTCTAGAACTATGATGACATCCGAATTTTGAATCGTGGACAAACGGTGAGCGATGACGAAGACGGTACGCCCCTTCATAATCGCATCCATCCCCTGTTGAACCAGCTTTTCGGTGCGGCTATCGATGGAGGAGGTCGCTTCATCCAAAATCAGAATCGGAGGATTCGCACAGGCGGCGCGAGCAATTGAAATCAGCTGGCGTTGACCTTGGGACAAACCTGCCCCCGCCCCGTGCAGTAAGGTGTCATAGCCTTGCGGCAACATGCGAATAAAGTTATCCGCGTTGGCCAATTTTGCCGCGTGAACCACTTCCTCATCCGTGGCGTTGGGGTTGCCGTAACGGATATTGTCCTTCACGGTTCCGGTGAAAAGATTCGTATCCTGCAAAACCATGCCGATTGCAATTCGGAGGTCATGCTTTTTGATTTTATTGATGTTGATGTCGTCGATGCGGATTTTGCCGTCGGCGATGTCATAGAAGCGGGACAGGAGGTTGGTAATCGTGGTTTTCCCTGCTCCAGTCGGCCCAACAAACGCCACCTTCTGGCCCGGTTCGGCATAAAGGGTGATGTTATGGAGAACCGTCTTTTCGGGGACGTAGCCAAAGTCCACATCGTACATATTGACCTTGCCTTTCATCCACGTATAAGTCGTTTCCGATCCATCCGAATGGGGGTGCTTCCACGCCCATTTTCCCGTATACGTATCGCTTTCTTTTGGATTTCCATTCGCATCTTTGCTAGCACGCACCAGGGTGACATAGCCTTCGTCGATTTCACTCGGCTCGTCCATAATCCCAAAGATGCGGGAGGCTCCAGCCATTGCCATGACAAGGAAGTTAATTTGGTTTGCAATCATCATAATCGGCATGGTGAAGGAACGCCCTAACCCCAGGAAGGAAACGATGACGCCGACGCCAATCGTCGGCCACGAGAAGGCGATGCCGATTCCGCCTAGCAAAACGATCGTGCAGTAAAGCAAATTCGAGATGTTGTTCACGACCGGCCCAAGAATAGAAGAGAAGCGCTGTGCCTGGGTTGTAAACATGCAAAGCTCTTCATTCAATGCATCAAAGCCCGCTTCCGCCGCTTTTTCGTGGTTGAAGACTTTGATAACCTTCTGACCACTAACCATCTCTTCGACGTATCCATCCACTTTCCCTAACGCCACTTGTTGACCGACAAAGAAATGGGTGGAGCGTTTGGTGATGAACAAAACAATGGCGACGATAATAACGGTGAAACCCAAAACAATGAGTAATAACACCCAGCTCGTCATGATCATGGCAACAAGGGCAACAACCATGGTGACAATCGAGTTCACAAGCATCGGCACAACGCGGGAAGTCATTTCACGCAGCGTATCGATGTCGTTGGTATAAACCGACATGATGTCGCCATGGGAACGGGAATCAAAATAACGCAAAGGAAGGGTTTCCATATGCGAGAACACACCATCACGAATCCGTTTTTGGGTTCCCTGGCCAATCGTAGAAACCATTAACTGATACCCATAGGTGGCCAAAACACCAACCAAATAGATCCCCATCATGATGAAGATGGCCGTGCCAAAATCAGGCGGTAAGAAGGAAAGCAAAGGCGAATTTGCGGCCACGAGTTCGCTTTCTTTTCCTAACATCAATAAGACGTAGTGGCCAACAACGATTTGGCCCGTGAACAAGGAACCAACGACGCCAGCAATCGCGCTAACGATGATAAGCAAGGCCGCGCAAGGCATTTGCCAGGGGTAATAACGGATCATCATTTTGAAAAGACGACCCATCAAAGAGAAGCTTTGCTTTAACGATAATTTTGGGCCTTTTCCCATCTTTTTACTCGGCATCGAAATCACCTCCTCCAAGCTGTGTTTCCACCAATTCGCGGTAGACAGGGGAGCGGGAAAGCAATTCTTCGTGGTTCCCTTGGTCTAGAATTTTTCCATCATCAAGAATCAGGATTTTGTCGCAGTCTTTGATGGACAAAATGCGTTGAGCAACAATGAATTTGGTAACATCCGGGATTTCCGTGCGGAACGCTTCACGAATGAGGGCATCCGTATGCGTATCCACGGCGGACGTGGAGTCGTCTAGAATCAAAATCTTAGGATTTTTAAGTAGGGCTCTAGCGATGCAAAGGCGTTGGCGTTGGCCGCCGGAAACGTTCGTCCCGCCTTCTTCGATTGGGGTGTCGTAACCCTTTGGGAATCCGTTGATGAATTCGTCAGCGCAGGCGATATGGCACGCATGCTCGATTTGTTCTTGGGTGGCAGATTCGTTGCCCCATAGTAAATTGGAACGGATTGTGCCAGTGAACAAGACGTTTTTTTGCAAAACAACCGCGACGGCATCACGCAGCGTCTTTAAATCGTATTCTTTCACGTTATGCCCGCCAACAAGGACTTCTCCTTCTCCGTCTTTTACATCATATAGACGCGCGATTAAAGAGATGAACGTGGATTTGGAAGACCCCGTTGCACCGATAATACCAACCGTCGAGCCACTGGGAATATGAACGTCCACATCATGGAGAACGTCTTTATCGCCGTCTTCAAAATATTTGAAGTTCACGTGGTTGAAGTCTACCGCACCATTAGGAACCTCCATCAAGGCGTTTTCCGGCGAAGTGATGGTCGGCTTTTCAATCAAAACTTCGTAAATACGTTCTGCGGAATTGCGGCTAATCGTAATCATGACGAAGCACATCGAAATCATGTTCAGCGCGTTTAGGATCTGCATCGCATAGCTAAACATCGAGGTGAGTTCGCCCGTACGGAAGGGGCCCGCCCCTCCTGCTGCAACGATAATCTTCGCGCCAAACCATGACAAAGCAAGCATGGCCGCATAAACGGATAACTGCATAGCCGGGCTATTGAAAGCAAGAATATGTTCCGCGTGGGTAAACCCGCGATAAATAAAGTAGGAGACGTTGCCGAATTTCTCATTCTCGAAATCTTCGCGGCCAAAGGATTTGACAACGCGGATTCCGTTAAGGTTTTCTTGAACGGAGGCGTTCAAATCATCATAGGCGTTGAAGACCCGGACGAAAGTTGGGTGAACAATCGCCGAAATGCCAAATAAAACCGCGCCCAAAAAAGGAATAATGGATAAGAAGATTAAGGCCAAATGCCATTCGGTAATCGCCGCCATCGTCAAAGCAAAAACCATCATAAACGGAGCACGAACCACCATGCGGAGAATCATTTGAACCGAGTTCTGAACGTTGGAGACGTCCGTCGTCATACGGGTAACAAGGGATGCCGTAGAGAATTTATCGATATTCGCGAACGAATAGTCCTGAATCTTGTAATACATCTTTTGGCGGAGATTCTTGCCAAAGCCGGCGCTTGCTTTTGCAGCGCTGAATCCGGCAAGCACGCCCGAGGTGCAACTAATGATGGCTAACCCCATCATAATGCCGCACCACAAACCAAGCGAATTCCAGTCTAACGGAGCCTCAGCAGCGTCTTGAATCACGTTTACTGCACTTTGGGCAAAATAAGCAATTAAGACTTCGCAAACAACTTCAATTGCCACAAAAATCCATGCAAAACCCACTTCTTTTCCATATCCGTGCAGATATTTAAGCAAGCGGCGACTCGCATGATATTCTTTCGCTTTTCTTATTTCTTCTTCGCTTTTGCGTTTGCCTTCTTCCATGAGACGGCGCTCACTATCACTTATCACTCTCTTCATGGAGAACCTCCTCTGCGTTGAGTTTTACAATTTCCATCAATCGTTCCAAGGTTGCCTGTTCTTCCAAGCTTAAATGGGAAACAAGTCGATTTTCGTATTGGTCAATAATGCGATGGGCGTTTTCTTCGTGAGCCCGACCTTTGGCCGTTAGAACAATTCGTCTTTGCCTGCGATCTTCTTCCGCTTTTTGGTAAACAAGATAGCCAGAGGAAACGAGGGACTTGATGAGCTCGGAAACGCTTGATTTCGATAAGCCAAAGGATAATTGGATGTCGGCAGCCCCCGCTTCCGGATGGCGATAGAGGTATCCTAATAGCCTTCCCTGCTGTGTGGTGATTTCATCTCCCATGTGGGAAGCAATCCAGGCTTCCATGCCGTGACGAATGCACTTCGCGGTTTTCGAGATGGCTAGTCCAAGATTTTTTTCTTCTTTTTCCATGCTTAAAATTCCATTTCGTTCGGTAACGAACTTTATTTTCTCTAAATTTCATACAATTTCAATAGGGGTGATAAAGATTTTCTCAAGAAAGTGCTTTCTTCCAAACTTCTAACAACCGTTCCATCGACCAGGCAGCATTCGCCGGACTAGTCGATGGGAGCGTGATGATTTCAATGTTCGAAGGAACATTTTGATAACGATAAAAGCAGGATTCGGATTTCTTCCCGTTCAGAATGATTCGACGAATAGGCGCTTTTTGAAGAAATTCTTGAATATTGGCCGGAACTACATTTCGGATGGAGGAATCGCTACTACCCACGATGTCGCATTCTTCAATCGCATCATATAGGGCAACATGATGCCTTTTGCATAGATTAGTTTTAGTCACAATATCTTGGCTAAATTCCTCTCCATAAATGGCAAAAAGCAAAGGCCAAAAACGATTCATGGGATGACCATAAAAGAAATTCTGTTTACGGGACAAAACGCTAGGAAAGGATCCAAGAATCAAAATCTCGGAATCCGGAAATAGCAAAGGGCCAAACCCATGACTAGCATGTGCCGCGGTCTTGGATGCCATGTAAAACCCTCATCAGTTGTTCTTTGGTATGCGTTTTGGTCGCGATTTCGTTTCTAACTTTCTTATAGCCAGGGAATCCGGAGAAAAAATGAGGGATAATTCCACGGAGTTCACGAACTCCAACAATTTCACCTTTTTGATCTATCACTTTATTCGCCAAATCTTCCGCCCAAATAGCCTGTTGAATGACACTTGGAGAAGGTAGCAATTCTCCCGTATCTAAATAATGGTTAATTTGAGTAACAAGGAAGGGATTTCCCACCCCTCCTCTAGCTACCATTACGCAGTCGGCTCCCGTAATATCCATCGCCTCTTTTGCCTTTTGTGGAGTGAAGATATCTCCCGAAACGCAGAAGGGGATTTTGATATGCTTTTTCATATCGGAAATCGCGTGATAATCCGCTTCGCCCGTATATCCTTGAGCCTTGGTTCTGCAGTGAATGGTTAAAAAGGAAACTCCAGCCCTTTCTAATGCTTCAGCAACTTCATAAACATTAATGGAATTTTCATCCCATCCAAGACGGATTTTCGCACTGACAGGTTTCGTGGATACGCGACAGATTTCTTTCATATATTCTTCCAGGGCCACAGGGTCCTTCAGCCAAGCGGATCCGGCCCCTGTTTTGGTAACCTTAAAAACTGGACATCCTAAGTTAATATCCAAAACGTCAAAATCCGCGCATTTTTCAATTATCTCAATCGCTTTAACGGCGTTTTGCGCGGAAAAACCAAACAATTGTAATCCCACTGGTCGGTCTAACTTTGAAGTTTGAAGGTACTCAAAAGTACGGGAATTTCCATAATCGATGCCGCAATCAGAAATCATTTCACTATAGCTCAACCCAACGCCAAACGGTTTCATGAAATCGCGGTATGCAAGCGTAGTTACCCCTGCCATCGGACCGAGAATTACATGGCCTTGAATTTCTATATTTTTGATCTTCATAAAATGGAAACTCCTTCCGTGTTTTTATCGAGTATTTGTATCAGACTATCTGGCAAGCTTTGTCTTAAGATTTGTCGTACTTCCTCTTCCACTTTTCTTCTTTTAGCATAGGTAAGCAACGTAGAATAATTGCATTCATATTGTCGAAGCATTCCTATTAATATCGGTTCCAAGTCGACCCCATAATAGAAATGCTTAATCGTTCGATCCGCAAGCAGGTCTACCACATACTTTTCTAACCGCAAGGATCCGTTTTTATTCACTGGGGATTTTGAAAACAATTTTTTAACGATGATTGACGAATTTTCAAAGTACATTTCTAGGTCATGTTCTTTGGGTTCAACCATCACGTTTCTTCCAAACTTATGATGAAGCGAATAATAGAGGGAGAAGGTATTTTCTTTATCGATTTCAAGAATCGTCGCATCGGGCCCGCCAGGCATGGAAAGGAGATTATCAATCCAAGAAGTTTGGTATATGCATAATGAGGAATAAGGGAAACCTTGTTTCGACAGTTCTAAAATTTTTTTATTTTTTGCAGAGAGTTCAGTTTGGAAAGTTTCCAAAATTCTTTTTCGAAACAGCCCGTACCCGATACTCGTAATTTCGTGTCTAGACACCAGTTCTCCAATGACCCATAAGCAGCTATTTGGAGAGTAGTCCGGGAAAACACGATAGACCAAGTCGTAAAGCTGATCTTTGGAATAGATACCCTGTCCCATTAAATCGAGAATGTTTTGGTACCCTGAGTTTCCCATAGTCATATTGTAAAACATCGAAGTTTATATAAAAAGCCATTTTTTAAAATAGTGGCTTTTTATATAGAATTTAATCCTACTAATATACAAGTAAACATCGATATTTTTTCCGAAGTAATGTTTAATTATAATAAATTGGAAAATTTCTGATTTCTAGATTACTTATTTAGGTCTAATTCTTTTGTTTTCTATAGTTTTAAATCTTTATGAAAATCATTTTCACGCTTCCACGTTTCTGGATTAGTTTCCGCGCCCCTCTTTCTCTTGCTTAACTATTTTTTAGGAACGTCGCCCTTTCAGTTTTCTTCATAGTCCAAAATGGGAACATGATTTAATGCATTCATCAACCAGACGAAACGAATTCTAAAATTGTATATGAGTTTCCATTTCGTATTTACCGATTAGTTTCTTTGCCGCCAATATAAAAGGATCAAGCATTGCTCCATCCGTCTTATCTTATAAGTCCTTATTGTCTTCCATTTTATCCGCGATTTTTTGCTTCCATTCGAAAGCAAAATTGGCCTTTTTCGTCTCTTGCCCCATCAAACTTAGAAGCCTGTTTTTAGGCTCGTAGAGACGTTTTACGAGTTAGACGTAGAAATATACGTCCTATGCCCGTTTTGTAAAACTAAGCCCTTATTTGGCTTTTTCAATTTTTCACTGGAACGCTCGTTTTTACCCTTTATAACTCCCTTCAGGAGACGTTTGACGGTATGAGGTTATTCTCGCGAGCAACCCGCTGAGCCCCCCTTATCAGCGATATACAAGGCTAGTGGAACAGTGCCCCTTAACAGCCTTAAAACCTTACATGCGAAAAACCCCGCGCACGAGGCACGGGGCATTAGGATGAAAGGAAGAGATTACCTTGCTTTCAAATTATCGTTAGAAGGCTCTTCAGGTTTCTGTTCCGCAGGTTCTTCCTTCTTGTCGGAGGACTCTTCAGGTTTCTGTTCCGCAGGTTCTTCCTTTTTGTCAGAAGACGCATTAGTTTCAATGGAAGGTTTAGCTTCCATTTCGACTTTCACGCTTCCTAAATGGGAAGTATCTTCCGGCAAATAGCCATTCTTGCAGAGGAATTCGATTTCTTCTGCCGTGATGGTTTCTTTTTCCAGCAAACGGTTGGCAACAAGGATAACTTGATCCTTATGTTGCAAAAGGACTTTTTCGGCGTTTTTATGGGCTTCATCAATGATTTGGCGGACCGCCTTATCAATTTCATAAGCCACTTGGGTCGAGAAGTTCTTTTGGGTGTTCGCATAGTCGCGACCAAGGAAGACCGATCCCGTATTCTTTTCATATTGAATGGGGCCAAGTTCGGACATACCGAATTCGGTAACCATCAAACGAGCCAAACGGGTTGCTTCTTCGATGTCGTTAGAAGCGCCGGTAGAAACGTCCTGGAAGAAGATTTCTTCAGAGGTGCGTCCACCAAGCAAGCCCGTGATTTGAGCGATGAGTTCGTTCTTTGTCATGAGGAAACGGTCATCTTCCGGAGTCATTAAGACGTGACCACCAGTATTTCCACGAGGAACGATCGTGATTTTCTGCACTTTTTCGCTATAAGGCAAATTGATGCCGATAACCGCGTGTCCCGCTTCGTGATAAGCGACTTGTTTCCGTTCTTTTTCCGACATGCCTTTGCTGGATTTAGCAGGTCCGGCGATGCGGCGATCAATCGCCTCGTCGATTTCCGCTAAGCCAATCGTCGGCCTATTGCTACGAACGGCAAGGATGGCCGCATCGTTTAAAACACTATCAATATCCGCGCCCGAGAAGCCAACCGTACGCTTGGCAAGCGCCTTGAAGTCCACTTGGGGATCGATGTTCTTTCCACGCGCGTGAACCTTAAAGATCGCTTCACGTCCCGAGCAATCCGGCAGGGAGACAGTGATCGTGCGGTCGAAACGTCCAGCACGACGAAGCGCAGGGTCCAAGACGTCGTCACGGTTCGTCGCGGCGATGACAAGGATTCCGGAATTGGCTTCAAAGCCGTCCATTTCAACAAGCAACTGGTTCAAGGTCTGTTCGCGTTCGTCGTTTCCTCCGCCTAACCCAGCGCCTCTTTGACGACCAACCGCGTCAATTTCATCGATGAAGATTAAGCACGGGGCTGTGGCTTTCGCTTGTTTAAAGAGGTCACGGACACGTCCGGCACCAACACCAACATACATTTCAACGAAGTCCGAACCAGAAATGCTATAGAAAGGAACGCCAGCTTCCCCAGCAACCGCTTTGGCAAGCAACGTTTTACCGGTGCCAGGAGGGCCGATAAGGAGGACGCCCTTAGGCAAACGAGCACCGAATTTGGCATATTTCTTTGGATCTTTCAAATAGCCGACGAGCTCGACCATTTCGGCTTTTTCTTCGTCGCATCCTGCCACATCGTCGAACTTCACTTTCGTATTATCCGCGCGACGCGCCGGCGATTTATTAAAGGACATAATGCCGTTTTGTCCCGCGCCCATACTGCTAAGACGGGAGAAGAGGAAGAAGGCAACGCCGATGACAATCAAGGAAGAAAGGATCGTCGGTCCCCAAGTGTCTAACCAAGAGACTTCGAAGGCATCTTTGACGGTGAAATAAACAACGTCTTGCTTATTGGCAAAGGTCGGGTCGCTGGTCTTGGCTTGTTCCAAACGGGAAGCAAAGATTGAAGAATAGGAAAGGTGGGTGGCCGTAACCGTCCCGTAAACGGGGGTGAGGGTTCCAGTTCCATCATCCGCGGTTCCGATTTCGCCCGTATAATCCATCAAGAAATCGTTATTCCATTTTTCGGCTTCGATGCGGACGTTGAAAGCAAAGCTGCGGTCGGCTTCGTTGAGATAATAACCGCTAACCACGACGGCTTTGTAGCTTTCCGAAACCGTGTATTGGTAAACGCGACGTTTGTTTGCCTTGTATTCTTCGTAGCTCAACGCTTCGGTGGAAAGACGATATTCGTCCTTTTTTCCATCTCCGTCCGTATCGGCGTGAGTCAGCCCAACGCCCATATAATTGTCGAGAACAGAGGCGGCCCAAGTTTCGGACCGGTTGAAAAGCGGTTTAATGGCTACGAACGTGATGATGCTGATGAGGGCCAAAATCAAAAGCATCGGAATGAAATTTCTAAAACCATTACGTTTTTGTTGTCCATCATTCATGTGGAAGCTCCTTTCTATTTATATCTTTATTCTTGCGTGCGGATTTTCCGCTAGTGCAACATTACACGGGTTTTTATCCCCGTCAATCAAAACACAACTTTTTTCTTTATTTTGTTTCTTCCGGTAGATGCAAGTGGAGGACCGAAGTATGGTATTCGCGGAAATCCATCGCAAACCGGGGAACGTAGATGATTTTCCCGTCTTTATTAATAAATACGGGCCAAATCTCGCGGATAGCCGTCGGCATTTTCCACATAGAATAGGCTTTGCGGACGTTTTGGAGATAGCCATGGGCCACGTAGCTATCTTGGGGCAAGGCCGTGCGGATCGTCAAAGGATAATCTGCTTCGGTGATGCCGCGATCTTCCGCGCCCATCGAGAAATCAAGGTCGAATTGCTCCGTAGATAATTTGCCGGGTTTTTCTAATGTATAGGTATAGGGGAGGAGACTCGGATTATGGCCAAGGAGGACGATATCGTATTCCTTTAATAAATAGGCATCGCCTTTAAGGTGGTAGGCCCCATTCGGCTTAGGGGAAAGCATGAAAGCGCGGAGTTCCTCCACGTCTTTCGCGCTTAAAACAATGGAAGCGTCCGCGCGAGCGACGAAACTAGCCAAGGTCGCAACGAATTCATCGCGGGGCAAAGCAAGCAATGCACGGATTTCGAGTTCTTCCCCGTCGTCGATTCGTTGTTTGATTTCGTTGCGGAGCAAAATGAGATTCGACTTTTTAGCAATCATCTCATCCAAAATCTGAGCACGCTCTACTTCGTTTAAACGAGCGATCCGCTTGCGGATTTCACTACGGATGAATTCCGATTCTGCTTTTTCGCTATTGCTGGAATAGGGGACATGATTTTCTTCGTTGTATTCGAGTAAGTCTTGATGAGTGAAGTGAAGCAAGGGGCGGATGACCATCATGCCAGCGACTTCCTGCATCGGAGACAAAGCATATCCTCCCGATTTTTCCATGCCTTCCTTTTCCATCAAATAGGATTCGATGACATCATCTTGCTGGTGGGCGACAAATAAACCACTCGCATGGTGTTTGGCATATTGTTCTTGGAAGAAGGCGTAACGAATCTTCCGCGCCCAAAGTTTAAAGTCCGTGCCTTCTTTTTGTTTGGATTCTTCAGGTAACGTATCGCAATCCAAATATTCCATTTCGAGGCCGGCTTTCTTGCAATAATCCGCTAAAGACGCCGCATCTTCGTTGGAGGTGGCAAAAAGATGGTAATTGATGCAGCAAACAATCGGCTTGCCGCCTTTTTTCTGAACCATATCAAGCAACGCCATGGAGTCAGGTCCATAGGTGCAGGCAATCAAATAGGTGGCCTTCGGGTCAAATTTAAAATCCAACATCGTGATTCTCCTTTCGCTCTTCAAGGCGATCTTCGAGCACTTCGTAAAGGGAAGACGCCGTTTGCTTATTCGCATAAGGACGGATTTCTAAGACCTTCACTTTGAGATGATGACGGCCGAGTTCGAGTTCTAAAACATCTCCCCCGTTCACCTCGCTCGATGGTTTGGATACCTTCCCATTGGTTTTCACCGCGCCGAAGTCGCAAAGCTCCTTCGCCGTTTCTCTTCGCTTCACCAACCGGGACACTTTCAAAAATTTATCCAAACGCATGAAGAAATTTTATCACAATACCTATAGGGATTGTGGTGCGTGTTTTTGATAGGTTTTATGAATCGCCTTGAGAACTTTTAACGTCATGGTGAGCCAATCGTCCTTTTTGGTGACCGAAACAAGCAGGCGTTTGTTTACATAGGTGACTTTGATGGAACGGAGACAGGAATACAGGGCATCGAATAATTCTCCCGCGATTCCATCGACTTGGGTGAACAAGGAAGACATCGCGATATCCACGCGAGTAGGGAATTCTTTGAGGGAATCGAATTCCTCGTAATCCGTGATGAGGTCGATTCGTTTCTTATTGATGAGCGCGTTGACTTCGGGAGGAATACGCCCATATATATCGCGGATTTTTTTGCTAAATAATAGGATGTCCCCCTCGGATTTGGCATCTTCGAGTTCTTGATAAAGCTGAATCTTGTCGCTTTTGGAGGCGTAATCCCCCGGGATATAAGCGTCCACGGATAGAACTTTATTTTCTTTCATTGGCTGCTCCAACACCCCGGTCTTTTTACTTTCGACCGCTTCGTTTAATAGCTTCAAATAAAGGTCTAAGCCCACCGAATCGATGAAGCCAGCCTGTTCAGGACCGAGAATATCCCCCGCCCCGCGGATCATTAAATCCCGTTGGGCGATTTTATATCCCGAGCCGAGTTCGGTAAATTCTTGGATGGCTTGAAGTCGCTTCTGAGCCTCTTCGTTCATCCGTTTGTTTTCTTTATACATCAAATAGGCATAAGCGATGCGGTTGCCACGTCCCACACGCCCTTTGATTTGATAGAGCTGCGACAAGCCAAAATGGTCCGCGTCTTCCACGATAATCATGTTCGCATTGGGCACGTCGATTCCATTTTCTACAATCGAAGAGCAAACCAGCACATTGACCGTCCCGTCATAGAACCGTTCCATGACGGATTCGACATCCGCCTTTTCCATTTGGCCGTGCACGACTCCCACTTCGGCGCCCGGAATGCGGGCCGCCAAACGATTCGCGCAGGAATAAATCGTCTCCACGCGATTATGGACGTAATAAACTTGCCCCGTGCGGGCGAGTTCCCGTTGAATGAGTTCATCCACCACATCCTGCCGGAACGGGGTGACGTAAGTTTGAATCGGCATGCGGGAAGAGGGGGCCGTATTGATTTCCGAGATCGGGCGGATCCCTACAAGCGACATCTGAAGCGTTCTTGGAATCGGGGTCGCAGAGAGGGTTAATACATCCACATCCTTCCTCATCTCCTTGATTCTTTCCTTCTGTTCCACCCCAAACCGTTGTTCTTCATCCACGATCAATAAGCCTAAATCCTTGAAGGAAAAGTCCTTGGACAACAAACGATGGGTGCCAATCACAAAATCGATTTTGCCTTCTTTGACGAGCTTGATGTTTTCTTTTTGAACGGAGTCGGGAATTAAACGAGAAAATTGAGCCAGGTGAACTCCGAAGGGTCCAAACCGCTCGCTGGCCACTTCAAAATGTTGGCGGCATAACAAAGTCGTCGGGCAAAGAAGGGCAACCTGCTTCCCCGCACAGATCGCTTTAAAAGCCGCGCGGAAAGCCACTTCGGTTTTGCCAAATCCCACGTCTCCGCAAAGGAGACGATCCATGATTTCAGGCGACTCCATATCCTTTTTGACGTCCTGAACCGCCTTTAATTGATCGGCAGTCAGAGTATAGGGGAACTCGTTTTCGAATTGAACTTGCAAATCATCATCCGGAGGGAAGCTATACCCCGCGGTTCGCGCACGGCTACCATACAAGGCAATCAAACGGTCCGCGAGTTCATTGATGCGGGCACGGATTTTAGCTTTCTTTTTGTCCCAGTCGTGCCCGGACAAACTGGATAGTTTCGGCGCGGCCCCTTCCCGCCCCGCGTATTTACGGACCAAACGGAATTGTTCCAAAGGGACGTAAAGGAATTGGTTCCCCGCATAAGCGATATGGAGATAATCCCGATGCACCCCATCCGTTTCAATCGTCTGGATGTCCAAGAATTGACCAATACCCTTATATTCGTGGACCACGTAGTCCCCTGGTTTTAAATCTTCATAGGATTTAAGAATCGTGGCTTCCTTGAACCTGCTGGTGAACCTCGAGGCGACCGCCTTATGACGGAATAGCTCGCTGCTAGAAAGAAAAGCGATGTGGAGAGAAGGGATCTCAAATCCATCGGAGAGGTTTTTCTCGCTGATGCCAAGATGGCCTTCTGGCAAGGCATAGCCTTCCGTCTTCTCGAATTCGATTTGAGCATCGCGAAGCAAGGATTCCACCGTTTGACGCTGATGGAGTTCCGGCAAGAAAAGAACGACTTTATCGTTTAACGACAAATAGCTTTGAATGGAGGGAACGATGGAAGAAATCGAAGTACCCGTTAAAGAGATGCGATGGGCTTGGAAGGAGATATCATCCGGAGAAGTCGCGAATTGGCTGGAATAGAGGACACTGTGTTTCTTGGGGGATAAAGCCTCATCTAAAGGCATGTATTGACGTAATCCCCGCAAAGCACGCCCTTCCGCGTAGAGTTCGCCTAAATATTGCTCCGCCTCTTGTTCTAAACGGGTGGAGGCATCAATAAACGGCCCTTTATTCGTAATATAGACGATTTCGGGATCGAAATAATCAAGAACGCAGTGGGAAGAAGCAGATGCCAACCCATAATAAGGATAGAGTTCCGGACGATAGGATTTGGAGACGAATTCTTCTAAGACGCGCCCCACCTCTTGGTTCAGGGTCTCTGCCAAAAGGGGGTTGATGGAACCTAAATCCTCCTGGCCCTGTTTTTGCATCTCCGATGCTTTTTTCACGAACGCGGTGATTTGATCGTCGCTTAAAAGCATGTCCGTCGCAGGGAGAATCACACAGGAAGAAAGGTTTTGCTTCGATTGTTGGGTCTGGATATCGAACAATTTGATTTCTTCGATTTCATCATCGAAAAATTCGATACGGATCGGATCGAGGTAGGAGACGCTATAAACGTCGAGGATGTCGCCGCGGCTTGCATATTGCAACGAATGTTCCACCTTGGAATTGGCCGTATAGCCCGCGTCTAACAAACGAGCTTTGAGTTGCTTTAAATCGCAATGGTCCCCGACTTGAAAGCATAACGTCTCTTCCTTGAATTGCTTGGGGGAAGGAAGATAACGCAACAAAGCGGAAGGATGGGTGATGAGAATCTTCTTGGAGCTCGTATCCTGCAATTGGCCGAGGGCATAGAGGCGTTGAGAGAGCAATTCGCGGCTGCTAGAAAGCGCGGATGCCCTTAATAATTCGTCGCTAGGAAAAAAGACGACTTGTTCTTCGGGCAAAAAATTAAGAAAGAATTCATAGAGGCGTTGGGCACTATATTGGTTCGTCGCGATCAAAGCGTAGTTTTGGGGTTTAGAACGAAATAACGAGGCGAATAATAGACCCGCCCCTAAAGTTTCTTCCACGACGAAAGACCCCTTCTTCGCCCGAAGAGGGGGGATGGCATTAGAAGTTAGAACCGCATCCAACAATTCTTTCAATTCGATAAGCTCCTCACTGATTAAAATGATTCATCGCGTAATTCCAGTCGTGAAGAAGGAAATCCCTCACCGCCTTGGCCGCAGTTTGAACCCCTTCCTGAGTTTTCGCTAAACTTTCGCCCGTTGGCTTGGATAAAACGTAATCCACCCCGGTATGGACCGGTTCGCCAATTCCGATACGGATCCGTTTAAAACGGTCGGAACCCAAACGATTGATGATGCTTTTCATGCCGTTATGGCTACCCGCAGAGCCAAAGGGGCGAAGACGGATTTTCCCTTCTTCGATAGCCATGTCATCATAAATCACGATTAAATCTTCTAAGGGGATTTTAAAATAGGCCATGAAGGGCTGAACGGATTCCCCAGAGAGATTCATGAAGGTCTCTGGCTTAAGAAGGGCAATCGGCTCGGAGAAAGAAGGGTGCTGACGGAGGATGCCATAGGTGCCCTTAAAATCATGACGGTCCAAATCGCATCCAATCATTTCGGCAAGCGCGTCAATGGCCATAAAACCCATGTTATGACGGGTGCCTTCGTATTCTTTGCCGGGATTGCCAAGTCCAACGATTAATTTCATGCGTTTTGCTCACTGGCTAGCCGATGGAGAACGGACAAAATCCGATTAACCCCTTCGGTATCTTTATAGACAAAAGGCTGCTGCAAAGCCTGTTGGAGGAAGCTATTGTCTTTGTCTTCGCCTTTTCCCATGGCAAGGGCCTGCTGAAGGCCAAGTTTCATCATCATCTTGTCGCGGAAATTGAGTTTGCTGTAATCAAAAGATCCACGGAGAGGATAGAAACGAAGATGGTACAAATCGAGGAGGTTCGCCGAGATCAAATTGTCGCGGACTTCCTTATAAACCGCGGACATGCCGCAGGAAAAGAGGATGACGTTTTTCTTTTCCATGTCTTCCCAACGGGAGAGGAAATCATCGATTCCCTGGATTTGACTACCTTTGACCCAACCGCCATAAACGATCGTGTCATAGTCATCGAGATTCATTTTCCGGAATTTTTTCTTGTTGAATTCAATCGCTTCCGTGCCCATTCCGAGCGCGATTTCTTCCGCATAGGCTTTCGTGCTGCCCGCGGAGGAGGTGTAAAGAATTAAGGTTCGCATAGCGAACTTATCCTATCACACCCTCTACGCATTTGCTTGGAAATTTCCTATACTTTTCGCGGTTATGAAAAATTGGTTTTTGGACTTTGCCCGTGGGGCCAGCCTTGGAACGGGAATCTTGCCGGGGGTAAGTGTTGGCACCGTCGGATTGATTGTTAAAATCTACGATAAGCTGATCGGGGCGATTGATGACCTCCGTCGCCACTTTGGCAAGGCGTTTTTGACCCTGCTCCCCATTGCTTTGGGCTGCATGGCTTCCGCCGTCTTATTGCTCCTATTTTGGCAAAAGGCCGCGAGCGTCTATTTCCCCTTCCCCCTTATCGCCGCTTTAGCGGGTTTCGTCGCCGGGGGAATCCCCTTGATTATTTCTAATATTCATCGTCAAGAGAAAATGGGTATGGATATCATTCGGGTTGCCTTAGGTTTTTTACTGGCCGGGTGCATCGGGGTTTTATCCTATTTAAGCGCGGCAGGGGTATTGCCAAGCTTATCCTTTCAAGAAGCCTTTGATCACCCTTATCAAAACGCATGGATCTTCGTGGTCGTTCTGCTAGTTGGTTTCATCGCCGCGGTCGCTTGCTTAATCCCGGGGATTTCGGGATCCATGGTTCTCTTCATCTTTGGGTTATATCAACCCGTGGTAAATCTATATATCTCCGCGGGAGATGGGTCCCACGTATCGATGTTCCATAACCAAGAGATGCTCGTCCCCGGCCTATTATTGACATTGATTCTATTAATCGGAGTCATCGCCGGATTGCTCGCGACTTCCAAAGCCATGAAGGGATTATTAGAAAAACATCCTCAGGGAACCTATACCTGGGTTTTGGGGTTTATTTTGGGTTCTGTCGTCTCTATGTTTTTCAATAATCAAATGTATACGGTCTACACGACCCCGAACACATCGACGTGGTATCAATATTTAATCGGGGCTCTAACTTTTACTATCGTCTTCGGCTTGATGCTATTTTATTTTAGAAAAAGTAAGAAACCGGAAAGCAATGGGGTCGTCGAAAATTAATTATTGACGAAAATTATCCTCAACCTATGATGAAACCACATCCGAGGAGTATTCCATATGCCAAGAACCGCTGAGCAAAATAACGCGATCAAGGATAAACGTCGCGAAAAAATCTTACAGTCATCCCTCCGCGTGTTCGCCAACGCGAATTACGATAAAGTTGCCATTGACGATATTAACAAGGCGAGCCACTGCTCCCATGGCCTTTTCTATCATTATTTTGTTTCCAAGGAAGCCGTGTTTCGCTATGTCTGCGAAGAAATCGTCTTCCCCTCTAAAATCACTGAGAAGATTCAAGCCATGCATCCTCTCCACGGCATGGAAGGAATCGAGGCCGTGGCGAAGTTCGTGGAAGAACTTCAAGAGGAAGGTCCGACGGAACGTTATGTCGCCCTCCTCATTCTTCGCGATGCTGGATTAGAACGGGTGAAGGAATCCGGGATTGATTTGCATAAGAAAGCAGACCTCGCCGGAGATTTCTGCCGTTTTGTATCCGAGGCCCAAAAAGAAGGCAAAATCATGGAGGGAGAGCCTCTTGATATCGCCTACGCCTTCCTTCAAGTCGCCTATGCCGCGATCAATAAGCAGCATAACGTCGGCGTTCCGCCCCGTACCCTCGACGCGAAATTCCTCTGCTCATTGATTGCAAAATAAAACGTTCAGCAAAAGATAGCCGTCCTCGATTGGGGGCGGCTTTTTTTCGTATCAATAGAATTCTTTCATCAAGAGGACGTATTCCCTAAATCGAGGCAAGGCAAAGTCAATCACGCCCCAACCGGCTTTCGCGATAATTCCTTTTTTGAGCAACTTATCGCGGTACTGGGACATGCTTTCTCTAGGAATGTTGAGTTCCTGCATCATTTCAGCGATGCTTCCTGTTTGGGAAGAGGCCAAGGCATTGACGATTTTCTTTTCCGTTGTTGGCAAATCGTAATAGATCTTTTCGTATACGTAGTCCCTTAAATAACGGTCAAAGGATTCTAAAATAGCATCATCGACTTCTTTTTTGCCACTTTCGAACATGATGTAACCTAGGGCTTGATAGGCAAAAGCATACCCTTTGGTTAACTGAGCCATGGATATGGCAACATCCCGGCTTACTCCTAAAGTAGAAACGAAGGATTCAGCGATATTTACTAAACCTAGAGGGCTCACATAGATTTGCATCGCGCGGTACAAAAAGGTCAACGATTTTTCGTTTTGAAGATTCCTAACGTTTTCAAATAGCCCAGACATCAATAGGAACAAGGGGAAGTTTTTACGGATGAAGATTTGGAATTGTAAAGCAAACACCTTCATGAACGGAGTGGAAGACACATCGTCGACGCAGACTAGAATCCGTTTGCCTTTCTTAGCCAAATAGCCAAGCAGCCTCTCTAAGAAAGTCACAACATTAGACACTGGCTCATTTCCCGAAATGGAGAAAGAGATTCCATGAAAGGAAAAAGAAAATTCCTTTTTCAAAAACTTAATCTTGAGATTGGCTTGCTCATATAAACTGCTGGCGAGATATTCCAACATATCCGTCTCTGGATTTAACTCCACGACAATCCAATCATCCTGTTTCTCAAAATATTTAGCTAGGCAAGACAAAAGAACGGTTTTGCCAGAACCACGAACCCCCGTGATTAAATAAGTAGAAGAAACGGGATTTGGCGAAGAAAAACTATTTTTGATTTCGTCAAATTGATTAACGTTATGAATTAACATCTTCGGTTCTTGCCCGAAGGATAAGGTAAAAGGATTAATATTCATCATTTAAAACCTCCATTCATACTTTATCATAGTTCATCATAATTTATCATAATTTCGTTTTTCAATCATAATTCATCATAATTCATCATAATTTTGTATTTGGGCGAGGAAATTCATCTATGTGGTTTCAGAATCTTCAAAAATATTTAGGACACAGGCTCTTCCACAGCCTGCTCTCTTATTCGTCATCCGAAATTTTGTGGTTATATTCCGGAATGATGTGAAATGCGTAGCCCGCATTTCGTAATTTTGCTAGCAACGGTTTCAGCGAATAGGCTTTATCGGTGGCCAAACATTCCCCTTGATCAAGACTCTTCTTAACGTTCAAAGCAGTGGAACCAACGATTTCAGCTAATGCCTTCAAATCGAGAGGCGTTGGTTTTATTAAATCGACGAAAAGTTGATAACTATTGTCGTCTGAATAGAGAGCGTTCTTCTCCTGGTCTTCATAGGCAACCCAACCATTGCCACAATGAGGGCAAATAACTTCAACGGCACCACCAACACTTTTATCAAGCATCTTGTGGCCGCATTTGGGACAAAATATTGTTTCGTTCTCGCCGTTTTCAAACATAATCCCCTATATTTTGGCACAGACTGCGCTCTAGTCCAAATCACCACAATTCAAGAAATTAGTCTGCCTTTAAAAATTCGAAATTTTTTAAGTTTTTATAGGCTGATAGTAAAAAAGCCCGATAAAATGGGCTTTTCGTACTTTGTTAAATTAACGAATTTTTCGTCTTAGTAACCCCATGGTGATAAGAATTAAGACCATCGTTAACCCCGTATCCGCTAAAACGGCAATCCACATGGGGAACCCAGGGAGGAAGATGGAAAGGAGAAGGATCGTTAATTTCACACATAAGGAGAAGATGATATTGAAGAGAACCTGTCCGCGGACCTTCGATGCGATCGATAAGGCAAACGCAACCTTCAAGGGGTTATCGTCCATAATCACAACGTCCGCGTTATCGATAGCAAGGTCACTTCCTGCTCCTCCCATCGCAATACCAACATCAGAAACGGCAATGGAAGCCGCGTCGTTAATCCCATCCCCCATATAGGCGACGGCTTGATCCGCGGCTTGGATTTTTTCTTGGAGGAGTCTTGTTTTATCTTGGGGCAACAATTCCGCATGGTATTCATCTAATCCAAGCTCTTGGCTGACTCCTTTTGCCACCGTCTCCTTATCCCCCGTCAACATGGTGATTTGAACTTTTGCTTGATGGAGGCGTTCCACCATTTCTTTGGACTGGTTACGCAAGGTATCCCTGCAAACAAGGAATCCCCGATACTTATGGTTCGCCGCGACGTAAACAATGGACCCCACCGCATTCACGGTTTCGAATTCGACATGATTCTCTTCCAGCAATCTGGCATTGCCCACCAATACTTCTTGACCTTTATAGGTGCAGGCGATGCCCCGTCCTGCGACCTCGGTATAAGAAGTTAAAAGGGATTCATCATAACTAGCCCCACCAGCAAGTTTAATCGCCGTGGCAATAGGATGGTTGCTACGGCTTTCCGCGGCTTTAGCCAGTTCTAGCAATTCTTCCTCCGAACCATGGATAGCCTTGGATTCGGACAAAACGAAATCCCCATTGGTTAACGTGCCGGTTTTATCCGTGACTAAATAACCAAGACGAGACAATTGGTCGAAGACCGCCGCGCCTTTGATGACAATGCCATTTTTCGAAGCCAGCCCGATTCCTGCAAAATAGGCCATCGGGACGGAAATCACAATCGCGCAGGGGCAAGAGATGATCAAAACGTTCAAGGAACGGTAAATCCAGGTTTCCCAGATCGTCCCATCGCCCATTCCCAAAAATAAAGGGGGTACTACGGCGATTAAAACTGCGAGACAAACGACAATGGGAGTATACCAGGAGGCGAATTGATCCACGAAACGGGTGGCCTTGGATTTGCTCTCTGCGCCCTCTTCGATGAGCTCAAGGATTTTAGAAACCGTGTTGTCTTTATATTCGCGTTTGACTAAAACCACAATGGAGCCTTCTTTGAGAATCGTTCCCGCGTTCACGTCCTCGTTTAATTTCTTTTCCACGGGGATCGCTTCCCCGGTTAAAGAAGACATATCCAGGTGTCCGCTTCCTTCGATGATCGTTCCATCCGCGGGTAAAATCTCTCCCACGCGGACCAAAACCTTATCCCCGATTTGAAGGGATTTCGGATCCACGTCCTTCGTGGATTCGCCGGAAACAAGGTGAGCAACGCTTGCCCGAAGTCCCACGGCATCCCGAATCGCCTTATGGGATTTGGCATCCGCGACGTCTTCTAATAATTCTCCGATTTGGAATAAGAACATGACCGCGATGCCTTCGATGAATTCATTGGCTTCCGGGCCGAAGGCGCGGATAGCAAAGGCGCCAACGGAAGCAATAATCATCAGGAATTCTTCGTTGAAGACATGATGTTCTTTGACGATATCTTCTATGGCTTCGATTAAGACGTCATAAGCGAGGATGAACCAAGCAATCCCCATGACGAGGAGATTGACCCATAAGGGGAAATGAGATTCGTTGAAATAGAAATACCCTGCCGCGGCGATCCCTCCGCCTACAACTAAACGAGCAATCTTGATCCAGAATTCTTTGTTGAAGACGCTTTCTTCTTCCATGGCGTTATCCTCCAAGATATGAACGAACATTCATATCATCAGGCATATTATATGAATAGATTTTCATATGTTCAAGCAATATTAGAAATGTTTGAACCCGATGAATTAAACAATCGAATGGGAACCGTTCAATCGGTATCGATAAACCGTTTTTTAGGTTGAAAAATATCTTACATACTTTGTATGATGTTCAAAATTATTGAGGAGAATGGAACATGAAATTTAAAGATGTTACCAATGTATATCCTGGCAAAGAGGCGTACCCCGAGAAAGAACGCCCCTTAATTTTGAAGCTAGGGCAAAAAATCACCGACCGTAAATTCCGCAAGATCAATTACAAGGATCCGGAATATTATGGCTTGGCCGCTTTCGTCAGCGACGAAGAGGCCGAAATCGCCCTGAAAATGAAACTCCGTCAGGAATATTCGATTGAGGAGATGATGAAGCTCACGAAGAAACTGGGATATAGCCAAAAGGAGCTCGAAGACAAATTGTTCCATATGGGCTATACGGGCTTAATCGAATGGCATTATCACGAAGTCGATGGAGAACGAAAAAAATATTACGTCCTTCCCCGTTTTGTCATGGGAAGCGCCGAATTCTCCAACATGAGAAAAGAACAAATCACGGAGAAGCCCCAAATCGCCCGTTTCTTTGAACGCATGACTTTTGATCCTTTGAATGGCTTAACCCCGATGATTCCTCCAGGAGGCGCCGGCATCGGCATGCACGTCATCCCCGTGGAAAAAGCCATTGAGCATGAAACGAGTTCCATCGATTTGGAGCACATCACCCATTGGCTTGATAAATACGAAGGGCATATCGCCGCTTCCGCCTGCTCCTGCACGATGTGCGAGGAAGTGTTAGGCCAAGGATCGGGACGCGATGCGGAAGATTGGTGCATCGCCGTTGGCGACATGGCCGATTACTGCGTCGATACCCAAAAAGCCCATTACATCACCAAGGAGAAAGCCTTGGAGATTTTCCAAAAAGCGGAAAAGAATGGATACGTCCATCAGATTTCCAATAACGATGGCCCGAATAAAATCATTGGCATTTGCAACTGCGACCCCAAGGTTTGCCATGCGCTACGCACCTCTCAATTATTCAATACCCCGAACCTCTCCCGCAGCGCCTACGTGGCCCATGTAGAAAAAACCAAGTGCGTCGCCTGCGGACAGTGCGTTGAATATTGTCCGTCCGGCGCGGTGAAGCTTGGCCAAAAGCTTTGCCTCAAAGATCGTAGCGAAGTCCAGTATCCAAAGATTGAGGACCCCGCGAACACCAAGTGGGATCGTTCCAAATGGAGCGAAGCCTATAACGATACCAATCGCATCAATTGCTATCCTTCTGGCACCGCCCCTTGCAAGACCGCATGCCCCGCTCATATCGCGATCCAAGGTTATCTCAAATTGGCGGCCCAAGGTCGTTATGAAGACGCATTGGCTTTAATTAAAAAGAACAACCCCTTCCCCGCGGTTTGTGGACGTATCTGCAACAAGCGTTGCGAAGAAGCCTGCACCCGTGGAACCATTGACCAAGCGATTGCAATCGACGCGGTGAAGAAATTCCTCGCCGAAAGGGATTTAGACCCCAAAACCCGTTTTATCCCCGAAAAGGAAATCCCTTCGGCGGTCGATGGATTCGAATTTAAAGAAAAGATTGCTATCATCGGCGCGGGTCCTGCGGGATTAAGCGCGGCCTATTTCTTGGCGTTAAAAGGCTACCGTCCCACCGTCTTTGAAAAGAGCCCCCTCCCCGGAGGCATGCTCCGTTATGGAATCCCCTCCTATAAATTAGAGAAGACGATCATCGATGCCGAAATTGAAGTCATGAAGGAATTAGGCGTTGAAATCCGTTGTGGCGTTGAAGTCGGTAAAGACATCACGATTGAAGAACTCAAAAAGCAAGGCTACTGCGCCTTCTATTTGGCTATCGGCTGCCAAGGCGGCCGTCGTCCTGGTGTTCTTAACGAGAATGCGGAAGGATGTGAAATCGCCGTGGACTTCTTGCGTGATGCGACGGACCATCAAGACCAAAAGATTGACGGGGATGTCGTCGTTGTTGGCGGAGGCAACGTCGCGATTGACTGCGCCCGCGTATCTAGCCGCTTTAACCCGAGCAAGGTTTCGATAGTTTGCCTAGAAACTAGGGAAGAGATGCCCGCCTCCAAATTGGAGCAGCAAGAAGCCGAGGAAGAAGGCGTGAATATCCTTTGCTCCTATGGCCCCAAAGAAATCAAAGTGGACGAAAAAGGACATGTGTCCTCCATCGTTTTCAAAAAATGCACCCAAACCAAGGATCCGGAAACTGGACGCTTCGCTCCGTTATATAACGAAGAAGAGACGATCGAATTACCCGCAAGCCGCGTGATCTTCGCGATTGGCCAATCGATCGTTTGGGGCGACTTGCTAAAAGGAACCAGCGTCGAAACCAAGCCCAACGGGGCTCCGTTAGCAGAACCTTATACCTATCGGACCAAGGATCCCCAAATTGTCGTGGGTGGAGACGTCTTCACCGGACCGAAGTTTGTGATCGATGCAATTGCCGCGGGTAAGATGGCCGCGGATTCCTTGCACCGCATCGCTCATCCGGGAACAAGCAAAGACGAAGGCATCAACAAGATGGAATTCATCGCCTTGGATAAGAATAACATCTATATCGATGACTACGATCATTCCGCCCGTCAGGAGGAAGGATTAGACGGCTCGATCGATGCGAAGAAGAGCTTCCGCGATGCGAGAAAGACCTTAACCGAGGAACAAGTCAAGATTGAAACCGCCCGTTGCTTAGGATGCGGGGCTTCGATTGTAGATACCAATAAATGCATTGGTTGCGGCATCTGCACGACCAAATGTGAATTCGACGCGATCCACTTGACCCGCGATATCCCGGCGGCTTCCGTCATGGTGCCCTGCGAAGATACGATGAAGCAGGTGTTCCCGTATATGATTAAGCGTCAATTTGCGATTAAGAAGCATCAACGCGAGCTTAAGAAGCAAGCGAAAGAAGCCTTGAAGAAATAAATGCACGAGCTTTCGATTGTTTCTAATATCGCGGATACCTTGCATGATTTCTTCCAGGACCATCCGGTTCAAAAAGTCTATTCCGTCACTTTATGCGTCGGCGACGTCAGCGGAGTCGTTCCCTCTTACTTAACCGACGCCTGGGGATGGTTTATGAAAGAGGATGAAATCCTAAAAGATTCCGTCCTTAAGATTGAACCGATCCCGGCGGTTACTACTTGCTTAGACTGCAAGAAAGAATACGACACGATCCGTTATGCAAAAGTATGCCCTTATTGCAAAAGCGAGAACACGGTCCTTAAGACAGGGAACGAACTCTATATCAAAGAGATCGAAGCGGAGTGAGGTTATTCCTCCTCCGTTTTTTCTTGGAGAGGAATAAAGGTACGGGTCTTGCCTTTCGATTCATCATAGACGAGGACCACTTCTTGTTCCTCGTCTTTTTTGCCTAGTAGCATTTTGGCTAAATCGCTATTGTCGTTATGGATGGATTCCCGGATGGGGGCGATGGCTCCACTTGCTTTTTCTAGCAACGCTTCCTTGTTTTTAGCAAAGATACCGAAGTCTTTTGCACTTCCAATGACCGTTTCGCCTTTATTTTTAAGTTGTTCCAGCAACGTCTCCCCTTCATTTTTTAGCTTCAGGGCATAGCTATTCTCTACATGATGTTTCAATTCTTCGTAGAGTTCCGGTAAAGCGGGATCGGCGTAATTCTTTTTGTTTCTTGAAGCGATTTCGACCATCTCCGCTTGGACTTCCGTTCTTTCGGCTTCGAGGCAGATTTCTAGTTCAGGGGATAAAGAAGATAAACGGTCTTCAAATTGCTTGAAGCGCGTCTTTACTTGTACTCCATGGATATCTTCTTTTAAAAACGAATCTTTTTCTCTTTCAAAGCGAAGGCGGTATTCCTCAAAGATGGCCCCGCATTCATCGCGGATATGACGGATTTCCTGAAGGTCCACTTCATCAAGTTCCTGACGACCCGCAAGTTGACTTAATCGCTTACGGCTTCTCATCAATACCCCGGCCTTTTCGTCGTCATGGATTAATAATAGTTTCTCCGTATTCTCCGAGAATTTCCCTAACTGCTCATAAATCCGATGCAGGTAGTATTGGCCCGAAGCGATGGCCATCGCTTGGATGCCAATCCCCACGGCATTCATCGGATTGAAGACGCTTAAAAAGGCAAAGCTCGAGGCTTGGTTCACAACCGCCCCACCGTTTTGGATGATGTTGGAGGTAACGTTGCCACTTAATAAGTTCGATAAGGTAGAGGGGTTCGTCACCGCGGAGAAGACGCCTTTCGGAGAGACATTACGTAAATCAGCAAGGGAATAGACTTTCTTGCTCACTTCCATAAAGCTCTTCGTCACCGTGCCATTGAGTTTTTCCCGTTTAATGGCTTTGACTTCTTGGTATTTTCCTTCTAACCGTAAAGGACGGGTAAAAGTTAACGAATTCCCTTGATCGTCCTGCATGAGGATTTCTTGGATTTTCTCAACTTCTAAGGGCTTCTTCTCTTCAATCGGCTTCCTTTTTTGCTTTTTAAAAAATAACGTGGCGAAAGTGCCAAATCCAGCAGCCAAGACGATGAGAAGGATGATGAGGACGACCATGGTTAGTTCCAGGACTCATTATAGAGCAAATCGCTTCGAGGCGAACCTTTCGATGCATGGTCGTCCTCTTTCATCCTGAAACTCCTGTTTTTAGGATATCCCCCTTCCTTTTTCGTTCGATTTTGTATTTTTAACGCTTTTAGAAGCCTGAATAAGGGCAGGAAAGACGAGTTAATGAATAAAAAGACACATTTAGAAGAAAATGGGAAAAGAACCAATGTAACCGCTTTCAACATAATAAAGTCACATAAAGAAAGGGGACCGTCCCATTATGAAAAAGAAATTTCTTTTTGGCCTCTCGTCCATGATGGCTTTGGCCATGGTCGCGGGAGCCACCACTTCTATCGGCACGATGCATGAAACCGTCGGCGTTCATGCAGCTACTGCCGATCCCGGCGACGAAATGCCAGACAACTGGACATTTGCAAAAGCCGCTGATGGCGATAGTGCAAAGCACGTCTATGATTTGGCTCACGGCCATTACGTAAAAATCGTTTCGACCTCTAACGGCCTAGCAAAGCTTCGCACCGTCACTCCGATTACGGGAGGCAAAACCTATAACGTCGGATTCCGCGTGAAAACCACGGGATCAGCCAGGCTTTATATCAACGTTGTGGAATATAAAGGCAACGACGCCACGGTTGCTTCGGAAATCGGGGGCATGGCCGATCAAACCGACTGGGTTCACAAGAGAACCCGTTTCTCTACTCGTAGCGACACCACCCAAATCGCCGTTGAACTCTTAGTCCGTGGCGAAGGCGAAGTTCATATCGCCACTTTGACGATCAACGAGGGCGTTGCCGAGGATGCCAATCTCACGAACATGAGATTCTTCACCGGTCCCGAAACAAACGCGACCACGGGAACAGCGATTACCGACGCGAATTTGTCTCCGGATGGATTCTCGGGCAAAGCGGCCAAATTAACCGCGGACACAGGTTTATACATGCCCTGGAACGTGAGGAACCAATTCACCGGACGCTTCACTTTGCGTTTCCGTTACCGTTATGTGGACCAGAAAGCCGCATCTGGTAAATCTGGCGGATTAAAACTAATCACCCGTTTGGATACCATCGATGCAGCAGGAAACCGCTCGTATTACGGGACCGCGCCCAAGGCCGGGTGGACCAATTTCGGCAGATGGGAAACCTACGAATACCAAATCATCGCAAAACCCGGCGTTGCTGAACCCGTTTATGTCACGTTGCACGCCTCCCTTCAGGACGCGTCTAAGGAATCCGCGGACTATTACCTCATTGATGATGTTGAAGTTCTAAACGAAAAAGGCGAATGCGTCATGAGCGGTGGAACCTTTGACAATGCAACCACAGACAAAGGCGATGCTTTGCTCGGCTTCGTTGATGGCGGGGAAAAAGTCGTAGACAACTGGACCGAAACGAACTTCGTCGCCTTGCCCAAGGAAAACTACATTTACGATGGATTTAACGGCACCCGCGCGGTTCATCTAAATAAGAATCAAAGCATTGGGTTTAGTTTCCCCGTATTGCCACGAACCGAAACATTCACGTTATCGTTAAAATATCGGAAAGCAGAAAGCACCCATCTCTTCGCTCGCCTAGATCATTACAATCAAAATTTGGATCTTGCGAACGAACGTCAATTTTATGCCAACTTCACCATGAACGAACTCAACAAGTGGGCGGAAGCCAGTTACACCTTCCACACCGTCCGTTCTGACGGCGCTGCCGGACAAGCAATAGACGTCAGCTTCCTTGTTTTAGCAGCAGGTAACGGAGCCATCGACCTCGATTCCGTGTCGTTAAAAGATAGCACAGGCTTAGAATACATCCCCCAAGGGAACTTCAACGTTCCTAACGGAGGCGGAGCCCAAATGATCAACAATGCCGCGACCTATCTCCAAGACGATGGGACAATCGTTTATACCGCTAGACGCAAAATCAGCAATAAATCCACCTATACCGCGGAATCCTATATCGGAATCGATGAGATTGCCCTCGGCATCGAAAATGATAAAGAATACACGTTAGGATTTGAATACGTGGGAGGGGCCAATGGAGACTGCGCATCGGTCAGTGATGCTGACACATGGCTTCAAGGCAATCAAAAGGCCACCACGACGTGGACACCGCAATCCATAAAATTCACTGGAAATATCAATAGGCAAATTCGCATCTACGCGGTCAATGGTTGGAGCACAGACGCCACTTACCCCGGTGCCTATCGCGCCGCCTATATCCGCAACATCTCGATTAAGGATTCGAGCAAGAACGAATTGTTCACTCCGTTTGCTAATGGTAAATCCGTCTTGCCACAGGGTGCCTTCTTCGTGAACGGCAAGAGCATCAATATCGACGCCTTGCTCGATACCTACTTCTGGCCAAGAGCCAATAAGGACTATACAAGCGTTGCCGAAGCAGATCGCCAAAAGTCTTGCCAAGACAACTATAAAGAAGTCATGAGCAAGCTTGGTTATCTGTCCGATGAAGATCGCGCCTACTTCAATACGGCCGAGGAATATGCGAACGTTCGCGCAATCCTTGAATACTGGAAAGCCGCGAGCGCTTCTTCTAGCGTCGGCACTATCCTAAAAGTCGATAACAATTCGACCACCATCTGGGTGGTTGCCGCGATTGGCCTTGCCACCATCGCCGCCAGCACGGTCCTCCTTCTCCGTCACAAGAAGAAACAAAACTAAGCCCCCTCGAAAGGAAAAGGCGCGGAGTTATCTCTCTCCGCGCTTTTCTTATCGCTATTCGTCTTATTTGATTTCCCAGCTGATATCCACGGACTCGCTGATTTCTTCGGGTTCAGGGCGAAGGTCAAGGGTTTGTTCTTCTGCTCTGTTAAACCGGGCCGCGCACAAAACAATGTCATGAGCACGGTACTCCAAGGAATGGATTTCGCCTAATTCCACCCCAGATGCCTTCGCAAGGAAGGCAGCCTTCTCTTTGGCTTTGTTAATGGCCAATTCCAAAACCTTGTTCTTCTTTTCTTCGATATTGGTTAATCCATAATCCAAACGGATGGAGGCTTCTAAAGGCTTTACCGCCTCGATTAAGGCGCTTAAAGCCTTCGTATCGAAGTCCATGTCCACTTGGACGTCCATGTGGCCCATAAAACCTTTTTGGATGGAACGATATTGGTTGTCTTCCTTTTCGATTTCATAACGGGCTTCCACTCCAAAATCCGCGGTATGGATTTGTTCCACAGGAATTCCATGTTGATCGAGTAGTTCCATGGCTTTGTGATTTTGAATCATCGCGTTTTGAAGGGCGATGTCATAGTTATCGTTAAAAACTTGCATGATTAAATGCAAACGAACAGTTTCAACGGGGAAAGTCAAAGTGGCTTCCTGGTTGATGGAGATGAGTCGGCGATTGGTTTCATTCATTTTATTGTTACCTCTATCTATTTTTATAGTCGCGTTTTGGTCAAATGGGAAGGGGAGATTGTCCCATCCCTATACAACCCATTTTTCCTATTCGTGTGTTTTAGTGTGATTTTTTTCAATTTTTTAACACTAAAACACACGAATGCTATTGATAATGGGGGAATTCACCCCCTGTCCCGCCTCTTTTTGGATTTGGGGATTCTAGGTAATGCCGCGAAGCACAAAAGTGGTTGTATCATATGAGACAGTCACTTTCCTAGACGCAGGAAAAGGCAGAAGTCTTATCCATTAATGGCTCTTCCGTCTTCTCTTGTAGAAGGCGAATAAGCCAAGGAGCCAAATGCCAAGGGAGGCAAGAAGAATTAGAATGGAATAATTCGTAGATAAGGGGCCATTCAAGGTACCCAAACCTCGCAAGGTCGTCCCCTCTTCTTGATGTTCCCCTCGCCTTAATACTTCAAGGCGATCATAAACGTTAACCCCATCTTCTAAGCTCATAACGCTTAATTGGTTTTGAAGGGTTTGGGGGAAGGCATCATATTCCTTTAGTAACGAGCTCAATGCATCCTTGCTTTCTGGCAAGAACCCCTCCTCGTTACAAATGGTCTTACCAATCGTCATAAGGCTTAATTTATGAACATATTGATTGGCTCTACGGACATAGGCCCCTTCTACCGAACTGGCTTCTTTGAAATAGAAACATCCAGATTCAATCTCAAAGCCTAAAACGAAAGAAGAGGATGCAACATAACGTTCCCCGTCTTTATTTAACGAACCGGTTTGAATCACGGGGTTAGAAATCGAATGTCCATTCACCTGGACATTCGATATGGCATCCCCGGGATTTAAATAGACCGAATCGTTAGAAGTAAAGGTTTCCCCATTTTCCGCCCAAGATTCATCGAAGGAAATAGAATGAAGAACAAAGGGCCAAGAGAAGGAAGAGGGGAGATAAGCAAAATGAAGCTTCTCGTGATTCGAATTACGAGGGAGGGAATCGCTATAACGTAGGGAGATACCAATTTCCCCGTCTACATTAGCAAGCATGTTTTTCTTGCTAAAGACAAGGGACAGTAAGGTGGTATCCGTTTGGATATCATTAGAATCCAAATAGGAAAAATTGAGTTTCCCGTCCCCTTTGTCTTTAGAAAGAATCACTTTATTGGGGTTCGACGTAGAAGCACTAACTAATCTTAACTTGTCGTTAGGATAGCTGACGGTGAAATCCCCACAGGCCATATGGCTTTTCGCGTCGATTAAGCAATCGACCCGTAATTCTTCTTCTGTTACCTCTAGATTGCTCATCCGTATTCGAGGTAGGGATTCGGTGATATGCAAATCCACGGATGCATCCGATCCATTACAGGGATTTTGACTCGAATCCCTAACTTGAGATAAGGATGCACGAACCGTGGAGGTTACGTTTTGATCGACCTTTGCCTTTAGGGTTAAGGTAGCAATATCCCCATAGAATAACGTTCCATTCATGGAAGCATTCGCCCAGGAAACAACACCTTGTTGTCTGGTATTAAGATTATTCTGGCCATCTAGGAAAGAACTAGAATAGTCCAACGAGACGAATTCAAAATAGGAATAATCAAACGTCAGGATCAAACGGAAGGTAGATAGGTACACGCAAGAGTCGGAATGGATAACGACTTCTACATTGCCCCCTTCTACAATATTTTCATTGCTAGACGGGGACAAAGAGATCGAAACCGTATCCACGTAGGTATAGGTGTTCTTACTGATTTTAGAGGTGCAGTAAGGCGAATTTACCACGACCGAATTCTTGTTTGCGTCGTAGACATCGCCTGTTGCACAGGTAAAGCGAATGCTACCTACCGGGGCATCGTTATGAACATAGAAGGATAATGTTAATAAAACCGTGTTATCCGCGAAACTAAGTCCGTCTTTATCCGCGGACAAAAAGGAGAATGTGACTTGTCCTTTTGCAGTTTCCTTGCAGTTATATAGGGATATGGATGAATCAATGCTTTGACTACTAAAATCCAAGCAATCAGATGGGTAGTATAACGAGCAAGAAAACGCGGATATTTTGTTTAGACCCGTGGCTTCTAGTTGCAGGGTCATATATCCGCCTTGGGTCGCATCATTGCAGCTTAAAGAAAGCTTCGATGAAGGGGCTTCATCAATAGCTAAAGGTGACAAGGCTAGAGCCAAGGCAGATAGGCCTGCGAATACAGGAATCATAGATATTCCTTAAAGGACGTGATCGATCCATTCGCGTATTGGAGGATCAATAACGCTTCATTCGCGGTTAAATGGCCATTGCCGTCTAAATCTGCGCGTTCAAATTGTTCCGCGGTCAAATTCTCTAGGTCATTAGCCGCACGGATTGTTAATAACGCATCATACAAATCAATGGTTCCATTCCCGTCCACGTCCCCTTTTTCGTTCTCACTGACTTTGCTTTGAACGATCACTTGATGGGGCGACACGCTAGAACCGGAATAGGTATGGTTAATGCCATCAAACGCATCAATGTAATACTCTAAACCTTCACTGGTAATGGAAGCGGCAGGGATCATCGCAGTGTATTTGCTATTGCTTGCCTGCATCAACGTCTCTTGGAAGGTATCCGCGCCTTTAACCCGATAATACAGGGTGACCGATTGGGCACCGACATTATCGGTGACGGTCGCGGATACCATTAAGTTAAAGCCAAGATAAGCGACGCTAATCGGCGTATGGTAAACATCCGGAGCCATGGAGTCATAGGTGGTGACCACAGTTTTGCCAGAGGGTTTAGACTCCGACATATCGGTTAGGACAACCGTAAAGTTGTAATAATAGGTAACACCCGGTTCCACTTCTTTATCCAAATATTCGGTTTCGTCGTAATTAAGAAGATGTTTATTCACCTTGGTATATAAGCCATCCTTGGCCGTACTCTTATAGAGGTTATATCCGGCAACCGTAGGATAGTCGTCCTGGAACCAAGTTAACTTAACCCCATTAATATCAGAGCTGGCCTGCAGGTTCATCGACTGGGCGGACGTAACATCAATCTTAAACGACAAACGGTAATCGCGGACGAGTTCCAAAGCGTGGTTATCATCCGCCCTGCCATTATAGATTAGGAATTGGTTAATTCCACCTTCATATTTGGAATTAAAGGTATACGTCCCCTCCCAAATGGTTTTAGATCCTTCTTTCCAATTACCTTCAACCGTGTAATCGGAATAGGGGTAAACGGATCCAAAGCACACCTTTAGCGGAATGCTGGTATCCATGTCGCGAGACATGGTCACCACGCATTTATAGGTGCTGGCACCCACGGAATCCTGACGAACACCGTCGGCATCCTCAAAATGAGCATCAAGGGCAATCGGGTAGGCGGTAGAATAATCGGGGTTATTTAAGCCCTGGGAATAATCAAGAACAACGGATTCCCCATCATCATAATAATCGTAAATAATGTTATCGATTTCCTCTTGAGTCATTCCCCAAAAAAGGTTGTTGGACATAATTAGCGTGTACAAAGCGTCACTTACGCTTTCTCTTCTTATTTTCGTGCGAATTAAAATGTTCTCATTTTTCTGTCCGCCGGCAATTTGAACAAATATGTTATTCGAAAAGACGGGAACGGAATTCTCCCCCAGCCAAATAACCAAATGGCATTTTTCATTTTGTTCAATACTAGTTGAGCAATTATAAAAAATGCAATTGGTACACGATTTATTTATGTTCAATCCAAGATCTAAGCGATCATAAACCTTAACGGATTTTAGAAGACAATCGGTTATTGTTTCGATTTCCATGGTATCGTACACGCATTCGTAAAACTTGCAGCACCTCACCTCGCTCGCTTTAAAACAAATTTGGACATATGTTCCATCTGGGAAAATATAATAATTATCCCCACTTTTTTGTTTAAAATCGCAGCCGTAAAAACGAATACCGGTGGTCGTAGATGACTTGTCCTGGGTTAAACCGGTAAAACTACAAAATGAAAAATCGTAATTGCTGCCTTTGATCATAATCGGCGATGTATAAAAAAGTTCGGACGGCTTAAAAATAATCCTTTCATTTTCGGTTCCGTTAGCCACCACCCTACCATTGTTAACGATTTTTAATTTGCTGTATGTGCTGGCATATTTTTTTGTCGAAGACGCATAAAACTGAATAGTAACACCTGGATTGATTGTCAAGGTAACATTCTCTTCAACAATCATTGATTTATTCAAAATATAATACTTATCCTTTGTAAGGGTTGTATCCTTGTCGATAACGTTAGGTAGCAAGACGCCTTTTTGAACAACAATTTGTACAACGTCCTCGCTGGAATAGATTGTTTTATCCTTATCATCTAGTCCATTTTTCCAACTGATTTTAACGTGAATATCGCACATGTAATCATTGGGGCAATTATCATCTACTTTAAATTGAAAAGGTGTTTCTACTCCAATAACTTTATTGGTTTCGGTATCTTTAATTTCACCACAATCCTGCAAAGAATAGGTTCCAATGTTCTTCATGGATATCATGCTTATAGTTGGGGTAATATATCGATCCGCGATACCAGCTTCGCTGAGAGTATCGATACGTACTTCAACATCTTTGGCAACGCCGCCTTTGTTCTTTAAAACAACGCCTAGATTAATGGTTTCCCCAGCATCGATGACCCCATTATTGTTATCATCACCGACGTTATCAAAAGTATAGTAATCGTATAGTGATACCTCGGGCTTTGGATCTCTGATTAAAGCATCATAGATACTTAGGCCATGAGGCACGTTGTGAAAACCATGTCCATTGGGGTCACAACATGACACGTCGTATCCGCCACTAGAACAAATTCGCGACATAATCGCTTTTGTTGGGAACGTCTTACGATCGGGATGCAAACTGCGAAGCAACGCCGCCGCGCCGGAAACAACCGGGGCAGCCATCGACGTGCCACTCCACTTCGCATATCTATTGTTTGGAATGGAAGAATACACGTCTTCTCCAGGCGCATAGACTTCATATTCCACTTTGTTATCTTTCTTAACATCGAAGTTAGTGAATGAACTTTCTTTATATAGTGGGGATTCACTCATAACACCAACAACAAAGGGGAAAGCACCGGGGTAACTGGGTTTGCAAATAATCCCTTCGTTCGGCATCCCATCATTCCCTGCCGCAGCTACAAGCACGCATCTCTCATACGCCGTTTCTAACGCTTCTTGAACAACATAGGAGACACCACTACCGCCAAACGACATATTGATAACATCCGCACCATGTTCATAAGCATAGGTAACGGCTTTGGCAATGGCGGAGTTCGTAAAATAACCACTTCCATTACCCGCTTTGATCGCCATAATTTTGCAGTTATAGGCAATTCCAACGGAGCCCTTGTTGTTATTCGCGGCCGCGATGATGCCAGCTACATGCGTGCCATGTCCGTGGTCGTCCATCGGATCGCCGGCATCTGCACCTTCTGTTCCGTCTAGAACATTAACCCCATATACGTCATCTATATAGCCATCCCCATCGTCGTCAATGCCATTCCCAGGGATTTCGTTGGGGTTGGCCCACATGTTCGCGCGTAAATCTTCGTGATTATAGTCGACACCTGTATCGATAACCGCGACCGTGACGGTGGGATCACCGCCAGGAACGCCCTGTTCCTTCATGTATTCCCAAGCTTTAAAAATGTTCGCCGTTTCAAAATGTGACGATTGCTCAGCAAGCGGATTCGTTGCCACGTCTGCAAAACCAAGAGCATCACCCTGCCCGATATAGTCGTAATCGACCATATCAAAATAAGGTTCTGCCCTTAATTGCTTTAAGACTTTATCAATACGAGCGTCTTCTTTTAGACTGGCTTGATACCAGTCTCCCGAAGCATATAACCGGGTTAATTCCCTAATTCCCAACGAATTTAGGGTTCGATCACTCGGTAGGTTTTTATCACTACTTATCTTAACTAATAGATGATCATCCGCCTTGGGGATGTTATCTAATTCTGCTTTACTTAATCCTTCATCGAAGGGGGCAGCAAGCTTCCCTTCTTCGTTGATTCCTGGTTGATTCTGTGAAGCAGGGACCTCGTTCCCACAGGAAATCAACGTCATTGATGTGCCGGCCATAAAGAGGAGGCGCAGCCATGTTTTTTTCATCATATGTTCACCCTTTTACCAAAGAACTTGATGATGGCTTTTGTTATCTCCCCTTCATAGCGAAAAAGGAGGCTTAAAAGCATTCTTTGGTTATTAACACTTTACCCCCGTTGGGGGATTTGTTCAATGTGGGATGAGAAGAAAATTGGGGGCTAAGAATTGGATCGCTGTAATTGCTTACAACGAACGTCTGTATAGGTTTTATAAGGAAAACAGCAGCCTATTTAAATAGACCATCGATAAAATCATTCACTTCTTTTGTTGGATTTTCGGTGCAATAAAAATCGATAACATCGGCTTTGTTAAGATGCTTAGAAGATAGGACGTCTTTATATAAAGAGGTAATTTGTTCAAACGAAATCTTTGAAAAATAAGAATCAAACTTTTGAGAAATAGCGCGCTCGTACGGATAATTGATGACGCCGAATTTCATGCGCAATATTTTGCCAAACATATAATGAGGGCCACCGTTGAATGTCTTTTCGTTACGGATGAATTCAATAATGTAATGCAGCAAAAAATGTTCCACCACCGTAGCATATACGAGCCGATCTTTTCTATTATATTTATGAAGAACCTCTAGCGCTTCCGGAATTCCCATTTTTTCCGCGAATTGGGTTTTGGCGGCAATATCATCAATTTCTGTTTCGTCGATATGATGTATATCGATCCATTCACGACCACGTTTTCTAGGCTTATCATCATAATCCCTATCCACAAGTCCATGAGCGGATCGGCAATAATCCACCATTCGTTGATAATATTCAACCGCATTCTCTCGATTTAATTTTCGATCAATCAAATCTTGGAAAATGTCACTCGGCTTTATTGTGCAAGAAACACCCTTGTTTTGGATTAGAAAGATTTTCTTAATAATTTCCGCTTCAATTTTGCAATCGCCAAGCGACGAATGTGCACCAACGGTCGAAATTCGTAGTTTTCCCGCAACATAATCCTTGGCAAGACTTTCGAAGCAGCAGAATTCTTTATTGAATTTGCCAACATAATTCTTGCCGTTGAAAAAATGGATATTTTCGATTCCATGCAAACCGTGATCCAAAAAATAGATACGCAGCATGGTAATATCGAAATAATTACCAGGGGTCCATACCATCACAATCTTTTTGTCTAGGTCAAATTTTTGATACAACTCGTCGAACTCAGCCTGTGTAAGTGGTTTTTCTTCCTTCAGCATCTCCGTTGTGATGCGATGGATTTTGGTTGATTCCACAGGCACACATTCCCGTTTTTCTAAAGGTAAGCGACGCGTATAGGTCTTTCCGCTGGCGATGTCATATAGCGACATTTCTATAATGTCTTCATAAAACATGGCCAAGCCCGTCGTCTCGATGTCCAAGACAACCAAATCATCGGGATCGTAAAAATCATTAACGAGATGATACCCCTCGAAAACCGCTTTCGATTTGTCCGAAATGTTTATCTTCGCAAGGTATCCATGGATATTAAAACAAGCGCAATACTGCAAATTCATGGACGGTCGCGAAATATAAGCGGCATTAACCGTTTTAGGAAAAGTGATTTTTTGATCGAAATACGAGGTGTGGACATTCGGATCCGTGGAACTATCTCGAAGAATTTGAAGGTTATATTTCTTAATTAAATAATAGGCATCAAACCAACTACCAGATACCTCAAGCATCGTCTTTGGAGCAGATCGGTGGGGATGGCTTTTAAGTTTTTCTTCGAGGAAACGTTCTAATTTTGGCAGCGTCACCTTTGTGCCTTTTTGGGCGAAAGTAATTTCCTCATCCATGTTTCTATTATCCTTCGAAAATTTTCTGAACCAAAAGCAAAGCAGTCTTAATGCTTGATAAAGATTTTGACAACACTGCTCTCAAACAAGAATAGACCCCACACGCTTCAACGAAATGTTTTCGAGCTACTTAAGACAACACTGCTCTCAAACCCCTCTAGATAGGGTGCAAGTCGAAGTAATGTTTTCGAGCTACTTAAGACAACACTGCTCTCAAACTATCAACTTGAACAAATTCGATAAAGCCCTGTTTTCGAGCTACTTAAGACAACACTGCTCTCAAACACGAGAAAGAGGACGTTTATATTTCCGATGGTTTTCGAGCTACTTAAGACAACACTGCTCTCAAACCGCAACCAACGGGGAAGTGAAGGAGGGCTTGTTTTCGAGCTACTTAAGACAACACTGCTCTCAAACAACGCGACAGGATAGGAAGGATAAACCTTGGTTTTCGAGCTACTTAAGACAACACTGCTCTCAAACAGGCGCTCGGGCGTGTTTGGATTAAACTTCGTTTTCGAGCTACTTAAGACAACACTGCTCTCAAACGCGAACCAATCAGTTAAAGAAGGGTCAGGAGTTTTCGAGCTACTTAAGACAACACTGCTCTCAAACCAAACAACGATAATAGTGGTAATAAAAGCCGTTTTCGAGCTACTTAAGACAACACTGCTCTCAAACCATATCCACGTCGTTATCGAAGCGCAAAAAGTTTTCGAGCTACTTAAGACAACACTGCTCTCAAACTAGAAATTAGTTTCGTTGTAGTACTTGCCGGTTTTCGAGCTACTTAAGACAACACTGCTCTCAAACCTCAAATTTTTGGGGCTTTAAGCGGTTGTCTGCGGGAATTATATCACATTGAAACAACGCACATATCCTGATCGACGACGAGTTTTTTCTCATCCAAAATGACGTTTTTGCAGGGGTATGTTTCGATATCTACTAATGTAATCCCCCGATATTGCAACTCTTGGATGAATTCTTTAATTTCTTCGTCTTCAAGGTAGTCTCGAAGATGATTGATAAAGACTAAATTGACCTTTCGTAACTCTTTTGATGCGACAACGTACTTAGTTAATCGTTCCAAAAACGACTCAGAAGTCTCGGCAAACTGTAAATTTCCCATCTTAAATACGTCATCCACCCTTAAGGCTCCATCCATTTCGAGCTCCGCCTCAAAATCCAGACGAATTTCTTGGCATATTTGGTTTAGTTTTTCTTGAATTTGTTCAACGCTTTGATTCAATTCATCAAAATAAGATTTCTTCAGGAGTTTATAAAGGGCGTTTAAATTGGCTTTGGTATTCAAATCGAGATTCAGAGGATTCTCTATATACAAAGAGCAATCCTCTACCGCGACATCCTTTCCGTCTTGGGTTAAAGAACATAAACCAATGTGGTCAGGGAATCCGTCATAAAGGTATTGGCTAAATGTCCAGTAAGACGCCTTCCGTTCTATGATAACGGTAATAAATTGAGGATCCGTTATATCAAATTGGCCAATACCAGGATTTAAATAAAGGGTTTTCATAACGTAAGCACCTTTTCTTCGCTCATCACCACGTCCGTAACCATATCACCGAGCAAAATATCAATCGCAGAAAATTGCTTTTCGGTAATAGTAAGGCACGATATTGCCCCGTCCGGAGGCAACGCAGCCTTTAATTCGCGCAAGGTTGAATCCACTACGGATTCGTTAATAGAGAGTTTCGTATAAACGCTTTCTTGAAGCATCGCAAAACCCTTCTTTTTTAATAGCTTTACGAATTTCGTGTATTCCCTATGGTCTTTCTTCGTCACCGATGGCAAATCAAAGAAAAGGATGGTTCGCATAAATCTACCCTCCAGAATCATAATCAATGAAAGCAATACGACTGATATCACCCGTCGTTAATGCCGTGAAAATAGAATTGCAGTAAATGCCGATGGCATTCACTAGGCCCTGGCTTTTCCCTAGTTGCTTAACATCATCGCCGAGCAAGGAAACCATCGCCTGTTTAAAATCCATTCCTTCCTGCAACGTTGACGCCTTTTTATCCACCAAGAAACGGAATGGTTCGATTAAATCACACGAAAAATTGAATTCATTGAATTCGTTTTTGTGGTGGATACCCCATTGGGTCAAATATCCGGCGGCCGTTATGGCACGGTTAAACTCTGAAAGGAGGATGGTATATCCGTAATCCAGGCAAGCATTTAGAAAACAATCCCTATCCCTGGTAAACCCCTCAAAAAAAGCATGATTAAAATAGACTTTGGCCGCATGCCCCTCTCGATTTGTCGTGTCATGAGGTTCAACGTGATTTGCAAAATCATCCAAAAGTTCCGCGAATTCAAATAATCCCTTCTCACGCAGGAAAAGGGATTGATTTTTGATTTTTCGTTGTGCAATCAGGCGCCAAACTCCACCGACAATATCAGGGGTCCATCCTACCTGTTCTTTGATTCTCTTGGGCGAATTGCTATTCCCAACGCATGGGATGAGTTCCGATGACGGGTTGTGCTTTTCATCACAGAAAATCACTTTGATTTTTCTCTTGGTCAATTCATTTAGCAAACTTGTTGTCAAAGAAACCGACGTAGATGAAACAATCAACGTATGTACTTCATCAAGCAGGACCTTTTTTGTGACTTCCGGAGTTCGAAAAACAAGATAAGAAAGCGAATATTCAAGTTTCGAATGGCTATCAACGACTAAGGTTCTGAAGGCCATTACAGTTTTTTCTCCGTTTGATAGAGGCCGGTGATGGATTTGGAAACGATTATTAATCCTTCCGATGTAATTACTCCCCGTCCTTTGAGAAATACCTTGCCACCAGTCAGTTGTTCCGCACGGCGAGTAAACCTCCCTAAGGTCGATTGGATAATTTTTAATTGATCAGCGAAACACGATTCAAGAAGCTTATTTCGCAATTCATTAGCCTTCTGTTCATTGCGAATTTCAGTCACCATAGTGCAATAGTCGAAACGAGACTGATTGGATAATTCCAGCAATCCGTCCAACACCTTAAGCGAAGAATCGTTTGAGAAAACAATTTCTTCGGAAGAGTAACGATTACGCGAAATTGTCAGACACGACGTTTTTGTACCCCCATTATTCGCCATTAATTCAGGTCTTTTATCTACATAACGGGCTAAATTCTCAATATAAGAAGCATCATCGAGGCTCAAAAAAACCGGGGTGAACGGTAACAACTTAACCTGTTTTTCTCCATGGCCTATAAGCAAATATTCCAGTCCACCAGCATTCACCAAAGCCATTAGAGGGAGTGGGTGATCTAAATCCACAGTTACAGCATCTGAAATTTTGTGAGGAACGAGTTCAATTAAACGATCGTTCACATCAACCCCTTGTCTGTGTTGTTCGGCCAATAAATGTGGAACACCGACCAAGAACCTGGTTGTCTTTTTGACACCACGAACGGTTGCAACACAGTTGTATTCCGCCTTCATTTCGTTATACCCACCATATTTACGTGGATCCATGCCATCATGGATTGGGATTAATGTTTCGGCTTTCAGATTTCGACTGTTGTTTGTTCCGTAAATTGTTTGCTTATAAAATTCGGCGTCTTGGTAGATAAACCGATACGTCAGTAAGAAGTCATGTCTTTGTGAATTTGCCACAATCTTATTGGCCAAATCGGTCAGAACACCGTCTTTGCTTGCAAGGGAACGCGAGATGAATTTTTCCATATTCAAAGAGGCCTTTGGCTCCCCTTCTTCGTCCATGGATTTCATCGCTTTCTTAATGATTTCCATTCTTCCAAACGCTTTGGTCAGCATATCGCCGCACACAATATTCAAATAAGCGTCAACCGCATGGTGGGTATCGTTTAAATCACGAAGTTTTGGTATTGATAATTCCTTGCGAACCTGAGACGGGTATTGTGCCTTAGAGAAGATTAAAGTAGCGCGAGGATAAAGGACCTTCAGCGCATCTCTTATCGCCACGTTGGAGTGATTGACCACATTAATTTGAGCGGACACGAAACTATTAAGTTCGCTTTCCGTTAACGGAGTTGTGCGGGTTAGATTCGCATATTTCTTCGCGGACAGCATCCCTGCATCGCGTAGCCTTCTCCACGTCGGTTTCATCTTGCTTTGAATGGACGGAGGCAAGGGATAAGAATTCGACTTATGCTGATTGGTTGCGCGATTGACGAGAACCAAATTGTCTAACGAGTCATCCTTAATGAGGCTTTGAGGCAAGATGTGGTCCGTATCATAGGAACTGCCATCCAAAATTCTTTGGATATCAATTTTCTCTCCCGTATACAAATCAATTCCGCATTGCAAAAAATATAGGTAAAGGTGTTTGCCCCTTAGTTCGTCAATCCCATAGTCCTGCAAAAGCTCACGAGCATCCGACGCCGCTTCTTTTAGAGAACCATCGTTCCCTTTGGTTTTCTTCTCACCGGCTACGAGTCCCTTTAAGAATTCATCCAATTGGTCTTTCCTAGACTTTGTGACTTTCTTCTTCTTTTTATCTTGGTCATTATCTTCACGGGTCACTTCAATGGAAATAACAGCGGGATCTTTTTTGGCGACCTTGGAGACTTCTTTAACGATCCGGATAGCCTGAATCACAGAACGGCGCATCTTAGGCGGAATTGATTCAACAATCTCCTCTACCGCATCATCTTTATCGTGGCCTTCAAATAGGGCGTCATTATATCGATCCACCTTGGCGTTGAACTCATATTTTGGCGAATGGAGCACTTCCATCATGTTGCCTTCGCCTGCCATCATGACATCGATAAGACGGTTGAGTTCTGAACACGCTTTATCGCTAGAAAGGGTTAGGAACTCCTTGGACAAGGTAGCCCATCCTTTGCATTTTAATTTCTTCACCGCCGTCAGTTGATCGCCGTTCAGCGAATACTTCTTGGTGATGGCTTCCATTGCATCCTTTTCTGAATCCGTGAACACCGTCTTTAGATAAATGATGTCTTCACACATCTGATATTCAGGGGTGTTCCGATCATCCGTCAGATGGAATGCGGATGCTAATATTGAACGCGGGGAATTATCAATCGCGTCTTGATCGTTCCAACCCGTAACCACGTAATCCCCAGATTTAGAAGGCTCGCCGCCCATGTGTTTAACGATGAAATTTTTGACTTGTGAAAGTGTCGTCTTGGGACGCCAAACGACAAGTTCGTTGTAAATCCGCTTCATCTCATCAGGAGTTAAGCGGTTCCCATTAACGCGCAAGTTGTTGAGTTTATCCCATGCCATTGCATCACGGAATAGCAATGAGGAGGACGGCAAAACCGAACAATCCTTCAAATAGGTGCATTTGTTGGTTAAGCCCATCATAAATTTCTTTTTGGTGGCCTCAAAATCGATTTTATCTTTGTAGTTCCATGGATTAATTGGGCCAGAAACACCGCCTTTCAATACCATGTTGGTAAACTCGCTCTTGGCATTTAATGGTCCGCAGTAATAGGGAACGCGGAAGCTGAATAGCTCGATAAGCTGATCGCGGATTTCTAGAATACCAGGGACATCAAACTTAATCGCGTTATTCAAAATCGCCACAAGTTCTTTTTTATGCAGTTGCATGGGGATGACGCTCGTAGAACGAATGGCGACCGTTTGCAGCATCTCTTCACGCTCAATTAGCGTTTTGAGTTGTTCCCAGCCCCGACGATTAGTCTTGATTAAATCGGCTTTGGGTTCGATAGTCTCCAATACAAATTTATTAAATTTTTGAATGTCGCAGCGACCCTGCTTAGAATCATTGTGAGTAAATGCGCAATAGTTGGTCGCACAATCCGGGTCTTTGAAAATTAAATGAAGGACGCCTTCTTTCGTTCCAAAATGACCTTCCGCTTCATCAATTTCTTTGCAGATGGCTTTTAGGCACATCTTTTGTTCTTTATGGGAATCATAAATCGCAGCAAATGCCGTGGACAGGTTGGGTTGATTATGGAGGATGTCAGAAAGATCGCAGAAATCGTAAACGGCCTTAGCAATTTCCACGACGCCAAACAAATCACCAAGAACATCGTGGTAATTTGCTTCATTTTCATCGTATTTTTTATCAATGATAATGTCGACTTCTTCAAATCGGGGATCTTCGTTTTTCGGGTTTAATTTCTTGGTGTTGGTTTTACCACCAACCGCCAAGGTGCAGAACATTTCGAGGAGACCTTTGGCAAATTCGTTGCCCCCACTATCGGTTAACGCGATCAATTCCTTTTTACGTTGGGATTTCCCTTTACTCTTATCGAGAGCCGTTTTAATAAATGTTTCGTAGTTGCTTTCTGGGATACCGGCAAAGGGCATTTCATCACCATCATCATCTGTGGATCCAACCGCCTGTCCGATTAAATCGTTGAGTAGGCCAAATTCCGCTACATCAAATTGGTCGGTGTTAATTTCACCCTCCCGGAGGAAATTGCCACGGTATTTAATGATGTGATGAACGGCTAAATAGAGGTAACGAATATCCGAAAATGCTTTTTCGTCTCCGTTAATCATGTCTCTACGCAAATGCCAAATCGTTGGATATGCCTTGTAGAACTCTTTTTCTTTCTTTTTGTCTAAGAAAAGCAAGGTATCCGAACGGGTCGACTCCGGTTTATTGGGATCATCATTTTGTAAAGTGGAATATTCCAATCTTTGCAAGAATGTGGGATCGACTTCCTTTAGAAGGGGGTCAAACAGGGTATTTAATAAATTGATGCGTCTTTTTCTGCGTGCCAAACGTCGCCCAGAAACGCGGAGCGCCCTTCTCCCTTTTGCATCGCTTGCAGCGGTAAATAGGCGGGCGCCCCAAGCTGTTTTTCCTTTTAAACGACAAAGATTATAGTCTTCATCAGTTGCAGCCCATCCGACGGAATCGCTTCCAACGTCTAAGCCAATAAAAAGCTTTTTATTATTGTCCATGAGTGGTCATGCCCTCTCTCTTTGTTGAGAATTATAACCCATGAATTCGATTACAAAAATAGCCAGCCGATTTGGCTGGTTACTTTTCGACCTAATGGTCACCCTTTCGGGCCTTGTAGCGTCGCTTTCGTTCCGCTTATTTGAACCTTGCAGTGTTGTCTTACAAAGCACCCTTATTATCTTAACCATCTTGGCGATTTGCAAGCGGTTGTAACAAAGTTTCTCACCCTTGCTTAAGCAAGAAAATCCTTAATCTCCCGCCTCTTTCTTTTGGAAATCCGCAATCTCAGGATAGGATTTGCCGCTACGGAACTCCTCCACAAACGCTTTGGGAGTTACGCCCATCTTATTACGGAAGCAAAACACAAAATGAGACGGGCTAGAAAACCCACACATGGAGGATATCTCTTTGACGGAATGGTTCGTGTTCTTCAATAAATCCACAGAATATCGAATCTTCTCGTTCATGAAATAATCCTTAATGGGCATGCCATATCTTGCCTTAAATGCCCGTCTAAAATAATCGTAGCTAAACCCAAAATTCTGGGCGATCAGTTCCATGGATATATTCTTCATGCAGTTGAGTTTGATGAAGGATTCCACATAAGCGAAGGGATCGGACTTCTCGTTCTTAATCGAAGTGAACCCTCGCTGAAGGGACAAGATGATTTTCTCCGTTAATAGATTCAGCATCCTCCCATAATAGGGGGATTGGCTCTCCATCTCCTTTTGAATCAATTCCATGTCTTTTAGGATATCGAACCGGCTTTCTTCGTAGACTCCTGATAATAAGGGTTGGTCCAGATTCTTTGCTACGAACCCAATGTAAATCAAATCCACGGGCCCCAATCCTTCTTCCCCATGCAATACATTGGGTTCGATCAAAGAAAAGGTACCCGAATGGAAAGGGTAATCCTTGCCCCCGATTCGAGAAATGCCATCCCCTTTTCGATACACGACGATTTCATAGCAGGGGTGAAGGTGATTCTGGACGGAATAGGAGGATTTATGGTCATGGGAGACCACGAATTTCAAATCGGTTTCGTACATGGGATTATTTTAGAGGATATCCTCATGTCATAAAATGGGTAAATTCAATTAAAACCATGAAATGTAAGCCATTTTGATATCACATTTCGGACTTTGCAGTTCCTTTTGTATGAAAAAGTGACCCTTTTGGGGAGAGAACCCTTCCCCTAGAGCGAGGGGTTTTTATAATGCAGATAGGGAAAACGAGAGGATGAGCCGTTTTAGGCCTTCTATTCTAGCTTTCCAGGCGTCTCTCCCTTCTTGGCCATTCTTAAGAAAGAAGCGGGGATCAAAGAAAAAAGGGATGGTTTACCCCTATTTTCCTTTCACGCCTACTTCCGTATCAATCAATAAACCTTTATAAAAAAGGAAGGAAATATGAAAAAGACATTCTTGCTTGGATTAAGCACCGCCCTGTTAACCGGTTCAATCGTTATGATGGGCCAAAACACCAAAGGGGTTAACGCGGCGGATTCCTCTTCTACGATTCAAATGGGCGACATGATCATTTGGACCGCCATGAAAGAAGGCAAAGCCTTCACGGATTTTGATAATGTGGACTTGCAAGTTCTGCATGGCAACTTAGAGACCAATACGATTAACGAATTCTCCACGTATAAGAAAGAAGATGGCTGGGCCGGTTCTTTGGGCGCGGATAGCGATGCCGCCCACTGCGTCAATTGGAAGCTATATACCTCCAAAAACGATGGCATCATCGCTAAACTCACCGCGAAAAAGCCCCTCAAGGTCACGATGGCTAAAGAGAATAAAAACGGCGTATCCGAATGGATTGATGGAGCGAAGTTTGGAGTTTATAAAGGTGGAACCGACGGTGCTTTAAATCCCGTGAAAGCCTCTACCGTCATTATGGGAAGTGAAACCGCGACGGACTTTGCCGTTTCTAGCGATCTAGCCGTTGGGGAAAGCTATTATTTTGAATTCCGTTTCCAATGGGACGATACCCGCAACATGGATCCGCTTCCTAGTTTCAACGTGGAAGCCATTGAAACCCCAGACCCTGTGGAACCCCCGGCACCGGTAGTTCCTACTCCTAGCGATTTAAGTGGAGAAAAAACCGTTACCCTCCCCACGATTGCTAAAGAAGAAGCCTTATTAGAAGGCGAACCGTTAACGTTAGATGGATATACCCTCCAAGCCTTGCAGGGAACCTTTCATACGGGGTTTACCAAATACGGGAATTATCAACTCGCCGAAGATAACGAAACAGGATTATTGTCCGCATCGGGAACCTTTGATGGACGCGATACCGCAGCTATTACCAGTTGGAGAATCAAAACCACGGATACCTCTTTCCCCGCGTTTGTGATCGAAGCTACCCGCGATATCCGTTTATCCATCACCCATGAAGCCACATTAGAAAATTCCTGGATCGATGAAGCGGGCCAATTCTTTGGGCTTTATTTCCAAAAGGGGGCAGACACCTATTCGTTATGGGAACGTTCTGTCACCGAAAAAGTGAACCCCGCGAATGCTTTTGGCGGGGAAGTGATGCTAAAAGCAGGCGACAAGGCCATCTGGTTATTTGGCAGCAACCAAGCCTATGAACGCAATATCGCCATCCAGCCCCAATTCAGTTCCGATGGCACCTTTGATCAAGCCGCTTATGACGCCCAAAGCAAAATCACGACGGAATCCACGAACATGTGGGATGCGTTAACGAAGACGATCAATAATTCCTATAACGATGCCGAATATCATCTCTTCGATTATGGGTTCTATTATGGCTCTGTCACGAAGATGAAAAAATTCACTTCTCACGAAGGGGATGGAACCGGAACCGAGGCCGATGCGTTATGGTCGGGACCCGCCAAGCAAAGCGCGGGATTCCAAAGATGGCAATTCCAGTGCAGCTCCACCGACGATGCGATCATGAAGATCACCGCCAAGGAAAACGCCAAATTCGATTTCACCCATACCGCGATTTGGGCAGATGCTTGGTGCGCGGTCAATAGCGCTCTTCGCTTCTATGCTCTTGCCGAAGATGGAACCTTATTCTTAACCGACACCAAAGTCATTCAAACAGGAACGGAAGCCAATGCCTATGCCTATTCCATCAGCTTAAGAAAAGGCGAAGCATTGCTCATCGATTACACGACGTTAGATGGCAATTATTACAGCTTGAATTATGCGCCGAGCTTAAGCGTAGATACGGAAGCCTTCTCCGAAGAAAATGCGGTGGATTTTGAATCCGCCCGTGCTTTGGCCGCGGCTAAATCGAACGCGGTGACCGCATTAGAAGACAAGGCTAATGAACTCGGAGAAGGCAATTACACGACCCGTAACTGGGGCGATATCCAAGCCATCAAAGAAGAGGCGATCAAAGCCATTGATGCCTGCGCGACCATCGATGAAGTCAACGCCACTAAGGACAAAGCGATCGCCGATATGATGGCTGTTCCTACCGCCGAGCAGCTTCAAACCCATAAAACCGAAGTCCTAAATGAATTCGAAGCCTATTTTGCTTCCCTTTCTAAATCGGATTATAGCGAAGAAGACTGGGCGAAAATCGAAAGCCAGTACTCCTACTATAAGAATGCGTTAAATGCCGCTCAAACTACCGCGGATATGGACCGCGCTCTTGCCGCCTTTAAGCAAAAAGTCGAAGCCGTCGAAAAGGTGGAACCGAAGACGAGCAATAACGTCGGCTTGATTGTTGGCATCTCCGTTGCCGCGGCTGTGGTAGTGGCAGGTGCTGCAACCGGCATCATCATCGCCGTAAAGAAAAAGAAGGAAAAATAATGGCAGCCCAAGGAACTTTAACGGCTCAAACTCCCCTTACGCCCAAGCGTCCGAATAAGTGGGCCAGCTACTTTAAACGCAGCTGGCCACTCTATGCGATGCTCCTCCCGATGATCGTCTACCAACTCATCTTCTCCTATTATCCGATGCTTGGTGTTGTCATCGCCTTCAAGGATTGGAGGATTTTAGGCGGCATCTGGGGCAGCCCCTGGGCCAGCACGAATGGTTCCTTGGATTTATTCAAACACTTCAAAACGTTATTCGGGGATCCCGATTTCGTGGGTAAGTTAATCAATACCCTGCGGATATCGGGATTACGAATTCTCTTCGGATTCCCCGTTCCCATCCTCATGACCATCTTGCTCAATGAAATGGGGTCGAGACGTTTCTCCAAAGGATTTCAAGTCGTCTCTTATCTCCCCCATTTCATTAGCTGGGTCGTCATCGCGGGGATTCTTACTTCCCTCACTTCTTCTCAAAGTGCTTTCCAAGAAGCGATGAAAAGCATCTTTGGAAAGGAACTACCCTTCTTCACCGACGACAACTTCTTCTTAGGTATTGTGATTGTTAGCGACATCTGGAAAGAAGCCGGATGGGCCACGATTATCTACTTTGCTGCGGTAGCTTCGATTTCCAAGGAACTCTATGAAGCCGCTTCCATCGATGGGGCATCGAGATTCCAAAAGATTTGCTCCATTACTCTTCCCGGCATGGTCCCCGCGATCAGCGTCAACTTGATTCTTACCGCGAGCAACATCATCTATGGGGGATTCGATCAAATCTATAACCTCTATAACGATACGGTTCTTGGTAAAGGCGATATCATCGAAACCTACTTGTTCCGCATCGGCATTCAAGAAGGCCAATACGATTTGGCCGCGGCCATGGGGTTATTTAATTCCGTCATTTCGTTGGTATTGGTTTTAATCGCCAACAAACTCATCAAATTAATCGGAGGGGATTCCATATGGTAAAAAGAAAACATCCCGTTCGCAGTTTCTTTGCCCGTTGCTTTGGCAAAACCCCGGGGGACATTGTATTCCATTGCTTGAATTACCTCTTGTTCCTCCTTCTCTTTGCCGCCTTCCTTTACCCCTTCTATTACGTCTTAAAGGAATCCCTCATCGTCCAATATCTAAAACCCGATGGCAATCCGGCAACCAAATTCTCGTTAGAAAGCTATTTCATCATTCTGAATAACGATGGACTAGGCCAATCCTTCCTCCTCTCCATTGGAATTACGCTTGCTTATACCGTCTTGGCCGTTTTAATCACCATGCTTTCGGCCTATCCCTTGTCTAGAAAGGAATTCAAGGGGCGGAACGCCGTCTTGATCTTCCTCGTGATTTCGATGCTATTCAGCGGGGGATTAATCCCGTATTACCTCGTCATCACCCAGTTAGGATTAAAGAACAATCCTCTCGTCTATATCCTGGTTGGACTAGTAAGCCCCTTCAACATCATCATCGCCCGCAATTTCATCAAGGGCATCCCCGAGGAAGTCTTCGACTCCGCTCGGGTAGACGGGGCGAGCGAAACGCGCATCGTCTTCCAAATCGTCTTCCCGTTGAGCGGACCGATTGTAGCAACGATTGCCCTCTGGGTAGCCGTAGGGAAATGGAACGACTGGATGACCGGCGTTTTGTATATGCAAAATCGGAAAGACCTGTGGATGGTCCAGCAATTCTTGCGAAATATCCTCATCACAAGCACCGCGGGAGAAGGCGTGGTCGACCCCGATGTCATGGCGATGGCCACTAGCGTCAAAATGGCGGCGATCGTCATCTCCGTCCTCCCCATCATTCTTGTCTATCCCTTCGTTCAAAAGCACTTCGTCAAAGGGGTCCTCCTTGGATCCGTGAAAGGCTAAACATGCTCCAAAAGAAAATCATAATCGACACCGATATCGGCGATGATATCGATGACCTCATTGCCCTCGAATATCTAGCAAAACGCCCCGACGTGGAATTAATCGGAATCACCACAGTTTGGATGAATTCCTTTCTCCGGGCCAGGATGGCTAAAAAGGTCTTAAGCCTACTAGGCAAACCCGATATCCCCGTCTATGCCGGATACGGAACTCCTCTGGGTTCCTTCCACCATATCCATTTAGACGAAATCTTTTGCCAAGCCGTAGACGATTTAAACAAGGAGAAATACTCCCCATTAAACCAGCCAGGACACGAAGAGGAGGCCATCGACTTCATCGTGAATGCCGCAAGGAAATATGGGGACCAGTTAACGATATTAGGCATTGGGCCTTTAACGAATATCGCCAAAGCCATCGAAAAAGACGAAGAGGCCATGAAGCGAGTCCACCTCCATATTATGGGCGGGTGCTTCTTCCGTCCCTTTGTCGAATGGAACATCGAATGCGACTATCTCGCCGCAGAAAAAGTCTTTGCCAAAGCTCTCGACTTGGTCGCCGTCGGAGTCGATGTCACGGAGAAAACCACCTTTAGCAAAAATAGCCAAGACGTGTTCCATTTAGACCATACCCCCTATGGCCAGTACCGGAACCGCTGCATCGAATTATGGCAAAAGGCAAACCCCACGCGAATCATGACGTTGCACGACCCTCTTGCCGCGATGAGCATCGTCGAACCAAGCATTCTAGAATTCTTCCCCCGCCATATCCATGTATGCGTGGATCAAAGCGGGTTCACCACGGGGTTAACCTTGCCGATTGAAGATTTAAGGGGACCCCTCTATGTAGATAGGATGTCTAACGGCTATCCTTTATGCCACGTGGCATTCAAGGTTGATGTCGATGCCTTCCAAACTCAAATTCGCCAAATGATCGAAAAAGGAGCAAAACAATGAAAAAATCCGCCCAATTATTCTTAGGCCTTCTATGCCTAGCCCCGCTTAGCCTCACTTCCTGCGGAGGGGGTACCACTCCAGAGGAAGACGGGATGACAACCCTGGATATGTTTTTAAACGGCGGCAATAGCTTCGATGGGTTAAAACGCGACTCGATTTGGAAGAAAATCGAAGAGGACACCGGCGTTAAAATGGCGATCCGCGGCGCAACCCATAATAGCGATTATTACACGACCCTAAACCCCATGATTAATACGGGTTCGATTCCCGATGTGATTTTCGCCGTCCCCAATAACGCGGGCAATAGCTACAACAACTGGGTGGACCAAGAAATCATTTGGAACATCGATGAATTGCTCGCGGAAAAACCAGGTGAATACCCCTATATCGAAGCCATCCTTGGTAGCGATCAATTCAAAAATCTCACGTTTGGGAATAATGCCCATACGTTATTGCCTTATCTTTCTAGCGAATCCGGCTGGGGCATCTATTATCGGGCGGATTGGCTCATTAATATCGGTTATTACACCGAAACCAATGGAGTCAAAACCGCGAAGACCCCCGAGACGATCGAAGAATTTCAAGACGTGCTCATGAAATTCACGTTGAACGATCCCGATAAAGATGGCAAGAACAACACCTATGGCATTTCTCCTTTCGGCAAAGCCTTCTACATGAACCCCTTGTACCATGCCTTCGGAGTAACCCCCGACTATGATTTAGATCGCAACGATAAGGGTGAATATATGTTCTTGACCCCTGAATTCAAGAACTTCTTAGCCTGGGCTCAAGACATGTACGCGAAGGGGTATATCGATCCCCAATTCGCCGTGAATAACAACGAGCAAGACCGCGATAAGTTCTATAGCGGTACTACGGGCATCTTAATCACCAACGCGGAGATGCACGTGAGCTGGATCGCCAATTCCTTTGAGAATGCAAACGGCAAAGGAAAATTGATTCTTGGCAAAGCTCCGATTGGCACCAAAAACCTTGGGGTAGAAGGAGCCGGAGGATTCTCTAGCTGGGGCGGATATTGGGGCGGATTCTCCATTTCCAAACTCTGCAAGAACCCCCATGCGGCGATGCGCCTATTCAATTACCTCTATTCTCCTGAAGGCAGCAAATTACGTTCCTATGGCATCAAGGATCAGCATTATTCCATCGATGACGAGGGAAATTACATCCCGAACCTAGAAAGAAGAAACGAAGAACCTACGGGAACGTTCTACCAAACCAAAAACGAAGACGGGGATTCCATGCCGACGGGCTATTACAAGATGGGCACCGGCGTTTTTGGCAGCGATATCGATTGGGATAGCGCCTTGCACTTTAAGGTCCGTCGCGACCCGAATGGATTGGATGCCAATTACAAAGACTTGATTGAACAAGGCCTAAAGAACAACACGGTCGTCCGTAGCCGTCTTTATAACGTCACGGGCTATTACAGCTCCTACACGAACAAAATGAAGAAAGTGGAGGACGCATCCAACATCTTTGCCATCAACGCGATCATGGGTAAAAAGAACCTAACTACCGATTGGGATGCTTTGATGAATCAAGTGAATCAATCTTCCTATGACTATAAAAACATCCAACGCATGTTGGAAGAATTAGCCAAGAAAGCGGGGATCATCCAATGAAATTAAAAAATGCTTTGCTGGGAATTGCTTGCCTAACCGCTTTATGCGCTTGTGGCACGAATGCCGGAGGAACTTCTTCCATGGATTACGGGGATCACTACGATCCGAAGAATGCAGTCGTGGATAAGAAATTCATCTTCGGGATGGGGGATTTGTCGTGGAGTGAGAAATCCTGGACCGAAATTGATTGGCAGCAAACCCATGCCTTGATGAATAACCTAGGCGTTCGTAGCGTTCGCGTCTGGCTTCACTGCAACTGGGTCATGTCCAATTCCACGACCTATCACCAAAAGGGGCTCGATTTAGCCAAGCAAATCGTTTCGAGCCACGTTCAAGCAGGACGGCAGATCATCGGGATGAACCATTCCAATTTCCATAAAGCCGGTTATAAGAATTCCTCTTCGACGACAGCCAAGCCAAGCCGCGACATGAATGAGGGCAGTTACTACCTCGAATGGCTCGCCGATTATGAAACCACGTGGTTTAATCTTGTCTCCGCCTTCCCCGAAATCGAATACTGGGAAATTGATAATGAAGACAATAACGACGTCTTCTTCCCGCGTTTAGAAGGGGGCAATTTCTCCTTGCGGGAAAAGGCCGACATCTATACGGATATGCTTTATTACGCTTCAAGAGGCATCCACCGGGCGAACCCCAATGCCAAAACGATATTAGGAGGACTTGTTCTTTCCGGGGCCGAAACCTTCCTTCAGCATCTCTACGACAACATCGCTTCCGGGGATTTTGGTAGCACTTACCCCGACGATTATTTCCAGATTGCCTGTTGGCACCCCTATATGCCGAATTTCAACCGAAAACTCTTCTTAGAAACCAATGACGGCATCTATGGCGTTATCAAACAAAATGAGAAGAAAGACAAAAAGGTGTTCTTCACCGAAATGGGCTTCTCCGAAGCGGACGTCTCCGCCAAACGCATCGCCGAGTTTGTTCCGGCCTTATATACCCTTTGCAAGGAGGAACTCCCTTATCTAGAAAGCGTCCATTATTTCCGGATGTACGATGCCTTGGATTCTACCTGGGGCAGTTCCGGCGAAAAGACCTTTGGTTTATTTACCGACCCCAAAAGTCACGGAGTGGAGAACGAAAACCCCACTTTGGCCGCGCCGAAAACTTCTGCTTACAAATATCAAGAGGTAGCAGGTGGAACTGGTTCTTTGACCCTCTATCAAGATAAAATAGCCTAACCATGTTTTATTCCAATTGGAACCGCGGATGGGAATTCGCCAAAGGAGATGCAAGAACGGATTCCTGCGCCTTCTCCCAAGTCGATTTGCCCCATAGCAACGTCTTACTTCCCCTATCCTATTTCGACGAAAAGGATTTCCAATTCGTTTCCACGTACAGAAAACGCTTCCAGATCCCAAGCAAAGGGGAACAACGTTTCCTTTTGTCTTTTGAAGGGTTTGGGAATCGAATCGAAGCCTATTTGAATGGTTCTCCCTGCCTATCTTCCGTCTATGGATATACGGGGGAGCGGGTAGACATCACCCCTTTTGTCCAAGAGGGGGAAAATATCCTTGAAGTCATCTTAAATAGCGAGGAAGACCCCGATACCCCTCCTTTTGGAGGATTGCTCGATTATCTTTGCTTTGGCGGCTTGTACCGCAAAAGCCATTTGGAAATCGTTCCTTCTACGTATTTAGAAGGGGTCCGCATCATTTATTTGGGGGATAACCAAGCTAAAATTGAATTGGATAAAGTAGGTGAAGCCCCCTTAGATGTCGAAGTCACCTTCTCGTTTCAAGACGAAACCTATACCTTTCACTTAACGTCTTCGGAGACGATTGTTACCTTCCCCTCCCTTCATTTATGGTCTCCCAAGGAGCCTAATCTCTATCGCGTATCCCTTTCTTTTTTAGGGAGGGAGATGTCTTTGGAATACGGTTTCCGCATCATCGAGCTAAAAGGCAAAGAACTATGCATCAATGGGGAACCCATCAAACTCTTTGGCTTAAACCGTCATCAATCCTACCCCTATATCGGTTACGCATCGACGGAAGGGATGGAACGTTACGATGCCAAGAAACTATATGAATTAGGTCTTAACTTTGTTCGTTTATCCCATTATCCCATGTCCGAAGCCTTCTTAAACGAATGCGATCGACTGGGCTTAGTCGTTCTCGAAGAAATTCCTGGATGGCAGCATCTAGGGGACGAGTCCTGGCAAAAACGGGGGACCACTTATCTTCAAAAGATGATCCAACGGGATTACAACCACCCCTGCATCGTTTTTTGGGGCGTTCGCATTAATGAAAGCCCAGATTGCCATGACTTCTATATTCGGAATAACGAACTAGCCAAAAAGATGGATCCCAGCCGATTAAGAGCAGGCGTCCGTTGCTTTACGAAAAGCGAATTATTAGAAGACGTCTATTCTTGGAACGACTTTTCTTTCTCCGGGAATAAGCCCGTCGAAGAACCCATAGACGTCTTGCCCGATAACATAGACGCGCCGATCCTCATCACCGAATTTGGGGGACATACTTATCCCACGAGAAAAACGGATAACGAGGGACGGGAATTGGAACAAGCTTTGCGTCACGCGTTGATCCATTCTGCCGTCCATGAAAAGAAAGGATTTATCGGGGCCAGTGGGTGGTGTGCTTTTGATTACAACACCCACCATACTTTTGGTTCCGGCGATAAGATTTGCTATCACGGGGTATGTGATATCTTCCGTCAGGACAAAATGGCCGCGTCCTTTTATAAAGGCCAGCGAGACCGAAGCAGGGGGTTATTCTTAGATTGCTCCTCTTCTTGGGCTTTTGGAGAACGGAATTACGGTGGCGTCACCCCGTTATACATCTTCACCAACTGCGACGCGGTTCTCTTTGAAATGGAAGGGCAGCCAAGCATCTATTTGAATCAAGGCGATCCACGATTTGCCTCGCTCCCCCACCCCATTTTCCGCATCGATAGTTTGCATGGAGCGTGGGGCTTAGATTGGAAGAACGCCAAAATCACGGGGTACGTGGATGGAAATCCCGTGATTTCCAAAACCCTCTTGGCGGATCCCCTGCCCACTTCTTTGTCCCTAACCCCTTCTTCCAAGCGAATCGCGGACGATGACGCGGTTTATTTTGGAGTCCAGCTATTAGACCAAGCGGGCAACCCTTTGGTTCGCTCCACGGATATCCTAGAAATAACCGTGAATAACGGAACCTTAATCGGCCCCCGTATTGTCACCTTAAACGGAGGAACCTATGGCTTTTACGTCAAGGCGAACCAGCCCGGAAAACTAGACGTATCCGTTTCTTGTCGTGGGTTAAGTACAAAGCAGGAGGTAGCAGTCTATGCTAAAAACAGTATTTGAACTCGGTTCCATTAACCAAGATATTTCCATCGTCGCCCCCCTATTCCCCAAGCAAGGGGAAACCGTGAACGGGGAGGGTTTAAAGCTAGCCTTAGGCGGCAAAGGGGCCAACCAAGCGGTTGCCTTGCATCACGGAGGTGCGAAGGTTCAACTCCTAGCTAAAGTCGGCAAGGATGCTTTTGGCGAAAACGCCTTAAAAGCCCTTGCTTCGTTTGGTCTTGATACCAGCACGGTCCTAATCGATGAAAAGGAAAGCACCGGTACCGCAGTTATCATCCTTCATGATGGAGATAACCGGATTATCTTGTCCCATGGATCCAACTACGCGATTAAAGAACAGGAATTAGACGCTTTTCTAGATAAAGCCAAACCGGGCGACATCTTCCTAAGCCAATTTGAAAACGAACCGGGACTAACCCTTCAGGCCTTTCATAAAGCCAAAGAGAAAGGCTTATTTAATGTTTGGAACCCGTCCCCCATCGGGGACTTCGATGCTTCCATGTTAAAAGACATCGACATGCTGGTCGTAAATGAAAAAGAGTTAGAAGCTGTCTTATTCAAGGCAGGCGCTTCTTCGATTCACGACCTTCCCGTTTCTCGGTTGCTGATGACCTTTGGGTCCAAAGGCAGCAAATACGTGGGCCCGGAGGGGACGTATTCCATCGAAGCCAAGGAAATTGAACCCGTGGATACTACAGGGGCAGGGGATACTTATCTAGGGTTCTTCTTAAGTGCTTTTGCTAACGGCAAGCCCATCCCTGAATGTTTAGAGATGGCCACTATCGCAAGCGCGTTAGCTTGCTTAAAACGCGGGGCTAGCGAGGCGATTCCCCTTCTTCAAGACTGTCGTTAAGACCACCATGATATAACCTTCCAAGTTGTTCCTTTGGAAGGTTTTTTTCTAGGGAAGAGAAATTAAATAGCAACGAGAACAAAATGCTGACGGCTCCACCAAAAATAATATAGAGGACCACAAGAATAAAGAGATACCCCATCGGCCAGAAAAGAAATAAGACATAGAAAAGATTAGAAACGAATAAGGTCGATAAAGAATGAAATAAACGGGTAAAGGGCAATAGCAGGGCGTTACGGACCAAGGAAATAAACGGGGTTTTGAAGAAGAGGATCTGGAGAATGAAATAGGGTTTAGCCAACGCGAACAAGAAAAGCAAAATGCAGGAAATGATCAAGAAAGCGAGTTTCGCAGGCGCGGAGAAATCAACGTAAAGGTAGAACCCATAATTAAACAACGTAAAGGCGAAGAAAAACCATTCGGCAAAATAAAGGAGGAGAAACGGCAGCCAGAGTTTTTGGATGGATTTCCAAAAGGAAGAAAAGCCCGCGTCGTTATGTTGAAGGGTTTCTCCAAAATATCCATACGCCCCCGCAGATCCAATAGAAAGGAACAAGAAACAGGGCAAGGAGATGCCAATGGTTAATAAAATCAAAGAGAAGAGTTGCTCTCCCGTTGAACTGCCCCCTTCTAGCGAAGCCGAATAATGGATGTAACTAAGTCCCATGAAGAAAATAAGCGGAAACAAGGCAACAAAATAAAGCAAAGACACATAGAAAATCGTGAGCCAGTTCTGCTTCAAAATGTAGAAAAACTGCTTTCCTCTACTTGAAGGAAGGGTGGCGGATTTCTCTTCGTTTTCAGGTGATTTTTCCATCCCAAAAATTATAGCAAAATGGGGAAGCGATGGAACGGGAAGGGCATGGGAATAACTCCCTATAACACTTTTATAACATTCTTCCTTTGGACAAGGCCTTCACTCCCCATATAATTTCTCCATCATGATTATCTATGAAGGGACCAAGGATCAATTCGTCCAAGAGGCGTTTGATAGCACCTTGTCGTTACGCTTATTACGTAAATTCCAAGAACTGGGGATTAATGGGGGCGGACATGCCGAACAAGAATCCTGGAAACAATCGTTAACCCGCGTCGCCTCGATTTTAGATAACGAGGATATCCCTGGGCTTGCCCAAGTGGCTTTGGAATACCGGATCCCCACGACAGGGAAACGCATTGACTTCATGATTTCGGGGCAGGACGAAAAAGGGAAAGACAACGTATACCTGCTCGAATTAAAGCAATGGGAGACCGCGGAATTATCCAACTACGAAAACTGCGTTCGTACCTTCGTGGGAGGGGCAAACCGCTACGTGCAGCATCCCTGTGCCCAAATCTATAACTACGCGATGCTTCTTAAAAACCTCAACCAAGAAATCCAAGACGGGGATATTTCACTTTATCCTGCAGCCTATCTTCATAACTACAAAGAAGAAGACCGTAAAAACCTCACGGACAGCCGTTATGAATTCTATTTAAAGCACGTCCCTCTGTATTTATCCTCGGCCATGGACCGTCACGCCCTGCGCAACGACATCAAACGTCATATCGTTAAGCCTTCTAGCAAAGACTTATTTCGCATCATTGAGCACGGCAAACTCAAACCATCCAAGTCCTTGCAGGAATCGATTTTGAGCCTACTAGAAGGTAACCAAGAATTCTATATGCTCGACGAACAGCAGGTGGCCTATTCCGCGATTCTCTCTTACGTTCAAAAAGCATCCAAGCAGCCAGGAAAAACCGTTATCCTCATCCAAGGCGGGCCGGGGACAGGCAAATCCGTCATCGCGGTTTCTTTGCTCGCGGAATTGATTCACCAAGGCTATTCCGCGTCTTATGTTACCAAGAATGCGGCACCCCGTAACGTATTTGCCACCGAATTAACTCGCGGCCATAAATCGAAAGCCTATATCAAAAACCTCTTCAAAAGCTCGCAGGGATTCGTAAACGAAGCGAAAGACCGTTACGATTGCCTACTTGTAGACGAGGCCCACCGCCTCGGCGACCGCTCCACCTTCTTCGACAAATCTGGGATCGATCAAGCCCGTCGCATCATTCACGCCTCCAAAGTCACCGCGTTCTTTTTGGACGAGGAGCAACGCATCACCACCAAAGACATGGGTTCTTTGGCTCAGTTGCGGAAAGACGCCGAAATGGAGGGGGCCAGAGTCATTGAAAGTCCGGATTTAATCCTCCATAGCCAATTCCGGTGCAATGGAAGCGATGGATTCATCGCCTGGATCGATAACGCGTTAGGAATCCGCGAAACCGCGAATGAGCAGTTCGATCTCGATTATGACCTCCGCGTTTATAGCGATCCCAACAAAATGAGGGACGATCTTCGCAAGCTGAACCAAATCAATAACAAAGCCAGAATGCTCGCAGGATATACCTACGAATGGAATTCCAGCAAACCAGGACACGAAAAGGACTCCGACATTATTTTGAAGAATGGGTTTGAAGCCCAATGGAATTTCTCCGGCACTTCTACTTGGGCCATCGACCCCGATTCCTTCGAACAGGTTGGCTGCATTTATACCAGCCAAGGTTTGGAATTTGATTACTGCGGGGTCATCATCGGGTTAGACCTTCGTTATGAAGGGGGCAAAGTCATCGCGGATCCCACAAAGAACGCCAAATCGGACAAGTCGACGTTCTCGCCCCAATCTTTGAAAAAGGGTCCATCTCCCTTAGGAGACATGATTATCAAAAATACCTACAAGACTTTATTAACCCGTGGGCAAAAAGGATGCTTTATCTTCTGCGAAGACCAAAACCTCGCGGATTATTTGGTGAAACTAGGGGCCAAAAAGGTGTAACAAACTTTAATCTCCCTTCTTGTTCCTGCTTTTCTCTTCTATTTACGAAAAGTGGTCCTTTGACCGTTTTTTGTAAGTATGAACGTGTTTCTATTTATAAAAAGTGGTACCTCGACCTTTTTTCGTAAGTAGAAACGCTTTTTTTACATAACAAACGCTATGTTCAGAAGATTAAGCGAGATGGGGAGGTTAAAAAGGACCCGGTCCCCCGAGCCCTATATGGGATACGTCCCCTCTTATTTAATATGGAGGATGGCTTTCCGTTTCGCCTCAAATTCCTCTTCCGTAATCATCTTATCGTCAAGGAGCTTCTTCCATTTTTCCAGCAATTCCACGTCGTTATTCAGTTGCTCCGCAGAAGTGGCTTCCTTTTGAACTTTCAAGGCCTTTTCGAGAATGAGGTAAGTCATGTCCAAGAAGAAAGCGAGGATCACGATGATGCTTCCCACCATGGCGATGATGTAGCTAATGGAAGTATCGTTGGCACTGGTTTTGGCGGATTCCCCCAAAGAAACGATAGCCAATCCTAGACTGATGCAGGCGCAGCCAAGGACCAAGGCAAGGCCAAGTCGAGACAAGGCTTTGTTCTCCACGAAATAAAGGAAGATGCCAACGAATAAGCAAAGAACGGTGAATCCGCCCATTAAGGCAAGACCCGTGGCAAAGCCCCTGATGCCCAGAGTTTCATCCAGGCTATAGGAAAGGATGCCCGCGACGACGAACACCACGCTTCCCAAGATGAGGAAAATATTTTCGATTAGTTTAACGATTTTCATGTACGAAACCTCCCTTCGTTAAACAAATGTAGTCTTATGCTGAACGATTGGAGGTCCATTTGTCAATTAACAATGGAAGAGACTCTCGCCTGTTATGTTTCTAGTCGAAATTTTTCAAAGTCTTTGATTTTTCTCGACTAGAAAGGAGGATTTAACAAGAAATCAAAGATATCGATGATGCGATAGCCGTTTTCATCGATAAACGTATCCAATCCATTTTTCGTGACGATGATCTTTTCAAAGGAATCATCAATCGCGTGAAGACTTCTTTTTTCTCTTTTTAAAGTCTCTTCATCATTCATGTTTAGGCAGGATTGAATGTAATATTTTTGATTCCCTTTCGTGGCGATGAAATCGACTTCTAACGATTTTTGTTTGTAAATTTTCTTTCCATTGATATCGATTCGATCGGTCATCTCATTCACATCCACTTCTCCTACCGATACGTGGAAGCCGCGATACCTTAGTTCGTTATAAATGATATTTTCCATTAAGTGGGTTTCTTCGATTTGGGAGAAATTCGTTCGCGCGTTCCGCACCCCAATATCTTCAAAATAAACCTTAAAAGGCGTGTTGATATAGGCTCTCCCTTTAATGTTGTATTTGTTAGCAATGGAGACAACGAAGGCGTCTTCGAAATGATGGATGTAAGTGGCAATCGTGTCATCGCTGACGGAAACGCTTTTTCTTGCTCGAAAGGCTTTCTCTAGACTAGATGGGCTGACCCCCGATCCCACGCAAGAAGCTAGGACCCCAAATAAATCGGATAAGGTATCCCCGTCTTTAACATGTTTTCTCCCGATGATGTCCTTCAGATACGTCTCTTGGCATAAATCCATCAAATAGGATTCTCGGTCTTCTTCTTTTTGCTGATAAACAATGGGAATGCCTCCGGTAACAATGTATTTCTTCCACGCTAAATCCGGAGACAGCCGGCTGCCCGATACGAACTCGGAAAACGATAAGGGGAGCAAATGGATGGAGGATTTCCTTCCCCGGAATTTCGTCTCGATTTCCGAAGACAGCAATTGGGAATTGCTCCCCGTAACATAGACATCGAAATTGGCATGGGACAAAAACCCATTTAAAGTGCCAACAAAAGACTCCAATAATTGGATTTCATCTAACAATAAATAGAACTTCTCCGTGTCATTGGTCACGCTTTTGATATAGGCTCGGAACTTCTTGGAATTAACGACATAGGCGTCTTTCCCGACGCTGATTTTCGTTTTTTCTTCGGGGTAAAAGGAATCAAGAAGATCAAGATGTTCATCGTTATCAAAAGCGAAACGGATGATGTTTTTTTCCTTCACCCCGTCCTTTAACAAAGAGCCATAGAAAATCTGGTTCATCAAATAGGATTTTCCACTTCTTCTTGCTCCGGTAATCACTTTGATTAATGCGTTATTTTTCTTGGCAATTAACTGATTCAAATACCATTTTCGGTCAAAATACATAATCGATAATTCTCCAAGTCTTTGATTTTTTTCGACTACATTATATCGCAATGACCCTTAATTGCAAAATTCAAGTCGAAATTTTCCAAAGTCTTTGATTTTTTTCGACTAGAAAAAGGGGATTATTAGATAAACCCTAGAAGGGTTTCGCTCTTCTTTATCGATCTATTTCCTTATGGGGCAGGAAATATATTTTCCCTCTATTGGGATACCAATTTCAACGTTCTTTTTTATCAAAGCGTTTTCTTGAAAATTGGGGCTTTTTTTGTCTAGAAAACCGGAATTAAACTATAGAGCGGTTATTAAGCAAACGCAGAAAGCAGCATGGCATCCGTTACGGGGCCTTTCCCTCTTTTTTCGGTTTGCTTCCATGCCAACGCGTGTTGGGGAAACCCAGAAAGGAATCATTTCATGAAACACGTTTCGAAGAAGTTTTTCGTTCTCGCCCTCGCTGTTCCCGCGCTTCTAGCAAGCTGCGGTGGCGTTCATGGCAACGCCATTGACGCCAAATGTGACGCTTTGCCCGAAGGAGCTTATGTCTACCGCGGACAGCAAAGCGCAAAGAAAGTCAATTTCTATTCCGCTGTCATGTACACCCTCCGCGACCAAGCCCGCGAATTCATCGGCAAGAAGGCTTTTGGCATCACCAAAGGCATGACCGAAGACCAAGTCTTGGCCAAACTCCACGAAGGAGAAGCCGTCTGGGGACATATGTCCAGCACTTCTAGCGCCGGCACCGTCTATCCGACCTATTACCTCTATCAACACGGCTATACCCTCGGATTCAAGACCCGCGAAGAATATAACAAGCTCTCTGCTGATGATAAGAAGAAAGCCGTCATCGGCATCAACCAAGCACAATATCCGGATGGCGTCGATATGCTTATGACCGGCACGATCGATGTCTCCTGCGGATTCATGGATACCCGTTATGGCTCTGCTTTCGTTCAAAAAGACGGCAAATACGAAGGTAACGAGAACCTCTTCGCCAACACCTACACCGTCGGCATCACCGATCCGATCATGAACGATACGATCTCCGTCCGTGCGGCCCTTTCCGACGCCAAGCGAGAAGCCATCTGGACCGCCTTCTCCGGCGCGACCACCGATGGCGATATCAAGACCGAAGATACCGGCGCTTGGTTGCTCTACCAAATCTATTCCCACACTGGCTACGCCAAAACTACCGACGCTGCTTACAAGGCCGCCAAAGACATGTATGTCTGGCAGCAAAAGCAAAACGGTAAAGACATCACGATCAACGAAAACCCGAAATACCCGGCGAAAGAGACCACGGATGCCAACAAGGAAATCAAGATCAAACTCGTTCCTTCTAACGATGCCCAAACCCTTGAAAGCCGTGCCAAGAAACTCGAGCCGATCCTCAACCGCTTGGTGAACAACGAATTCTCCTTCAAGATTGATGTTGGCACCAAAGAAGGCGGATACGAAGCCGTCACCAGCGCTCTTGCCGCCGACCAAATCGCGATGCGGCCTTCCTCCCCGCGGGCAGCTATGCTCAAGCCTGCGCTCTTAACGAAGGCAAAGTCCAGGTCTTTATGGCCGCGACCCGTGCTGGATACAAAGTTCAAGCCGAAGACTTCGCCGGTAAAACGGAAACCAGCATGTTCGACGATGAACACAAAGAACTCCAACGCAAAGCGATGAACGGCGAGGTTAAACTCGACGGCACCGCCTGCTAATTTCGATTCGATAATAGAAAGGCTTTTGCCCCCTTGGTTCCGCCCAAGGGGGCTTAGGCACAATTAAAGGGTGGTGTACCTATGGTTGAATTCAAACACGTCGATAAAGTCTATCCGAACGGATATAAAGCCCTCTCTGATGTCAATTTGACAATTCACGACGGGGAGTTCGTCTCAATCATTGGGTTATCGGGCGCGGGAAAAAGCACATTGATCCGCTGCGTGAACCGCATGCACGATATCCAAGGGGGAGAATTGCTCGTAGATGGGGTGGATATCTCGAAACTACGGGGCAAGGCCTTGCGGATGGAACGAAGGGGCATTGGAATGATTTTCCAGTCCTTCAATCTGGTAAAGCGTTCTACCGTTTTCAAGAACGTTTTAGCAGGGCGTGTTGGTTACCATAATTGGTTTTCCACTTTCCTTGGCTTATATAGCAAAGAAGAAAAGATGCTGGCCTTACGTTCCTTGGATAAACTAGGGATTCTGGATAAGGCCTATGTCCGTGCCGACCAGCTTTCTGGCGGCCAGCAACAACGCGTTGCCTTGGCTCGCGCCTTAACCCAGGAGCCCCGTTTAATCCTCGCGGATGAACCGGTCGCCTCCTTGGACCCCGTGACCACCTTGTCGGTAATGGAAGACTTCACCCGCATCAACCAAATGGGCATCACGATTCTAGCGAACATGCACCACGTGGACATCGCCAAAAAATATTCCACCCGCATCATCGGGGTTAAAGGAGGACAAATTGTTTTTGACGGCAAGCCTGAAGAGGTCAACGACGAAGTCATCAAGACCATCTATGGACGCGCTTTGAATTCCAACGAAACCTTAAGCGGTTCCCTTGAGAAATGAGGGGATTATGAAGCCGAAAACCCAAGAAGAAATCCTGGAGCAGGCCAAGAAGGTCCAGCGAAAGGAAGAAAAGAAAAAAGCCCGAAAAGAAAAATGGGATTCCCTTTTCTATTACAACAAAACCTTGGATATCTCTCCCGCCCAAGACGGGTCGATGATAAGAACGATTCGCAAAAAACGTCCGATCTTCCCCATTGCCGGAGCTTCGATCGCCTTGATCCTTTTCATCGCCTGCTTCTTCACGGTGAATTACGATTCCAAAACCGTTTTGCATTGGGACGAAATCGGGGGGCTATTCTCTTCTTTATTCACCCCGAACAAGAATTCGCTTGTCGATTCTGCGGGATATTGGAATTACCTTTGGAACAAAGCCGTTCCCACGATTTGGTCCACAACGGAGATGTGCTTTATCGGGACGTTGATCGGGTCGATCATCTCGATTCCGGTTTTCTACCTTTGTGCTCGTAACATCACCCATAAGCCCGCGGTCTACCAGCCCTTCCGCATCTTCAACGCCTTGTTGCGCACGATTCCTCAGATGGTCATGGCCATCTTCCTCCGCTTCTTCTTCGGACCCAACATCGTGACGGGTATCGCTTCGATCGCCGTCTTCACCTTGGGCATCATGTATCAGCTCATGTATGAATTCATCGAGACCTTGGAGATGTCGCCTTTTGAAGCGATTCGTTCCAATGGCGGCGGACTCCTTCAGTGCATCCACCTAGGATTGCACCCTGAAATCCTCCCAATGTTTTTTGCAAACTTCCTTTATACCTTCGAAATCAATATCCGGGCTTCCGTGATTTTAGGTTACGTCGGAGCAGGCGGATATGGGTATTTGCTCCAGCAGGAATTCGGCGAATCCCATTATGACTGCATTGGGGCTTTGCTTATCCCCTTGTTCATCGAAGTCATCTTGCTTCAAGTTGTTTCCAATATCTTGTCGAGGAAATCCAGATGAACGATATCTTTAAATCTATATCCGGTTATACGGGACTCATCTTCTTAGTCCTAGCCATCGTCATGATGATCATCGACGAGGTGTCTTTAAAAAAGCCCAAGCATTATGAATCCACGGACGCAGCTTACGCAAGACGCCCACAGAACTGGATTCTCTTGATCCTATTCGGTTTTGCTTTGCTCTGCGCTCTTACTTATGTCCATTTTGATTTGGACATGAATTATTATCTCTCTAACATCGGGGGCAATTTTGGCGAGGGATTCAAAAGCATTGGGATGCTGTTTGATTTAAGCCATCCCACCTTCTGGCAAATCTTCTTTGGATTTGGGGAATACGAATTCACCGAATCGGTCATCTACATGATTATCAAGACGTTTGGCATCGCCTATATCGGAACCTTCATCGCATCCTTAATCGCGATTCCCTTTGGGTTACTCGCTTCCCATAAGCTCTTCGGCAAATGGGCGTGGATCAGCGAAATTATCCTCATCGTCATCCGCACCTTCCCCGAACTCGTATTCGCGATTTTATTAATTCGTTTCTCCGGCTATTCCTTCCTTTCTGGCGTTTTGGTCATCGGCATCCATTCCATTGGGATGATCGGCAAACTCTACGCCGATCAAATCGATGGGATTGAGATGGGGCCCTTGGAGGGCATTTATAGTGGCGGTGCCTCCAAATGGCAGGCCATCCACCTTGCCGTCATGCCCCAGGCTTTGCCGGGTCTATTATCGGTTGCCTTATATCGCTTTGACATCAATATCCGTACCGCGACCATTTTAGGCGTTGTCCTTGGCCTAGAAGGTGGAATTGGTTATTATCTCTCCATCCAAAGCACCCATTACCATGCATTAGGAGCCTGTATCTTCGGCATCGTGATTTTGGTTGTTGGCATCAACTTGCTCTCCTCCTACCTCCGTAAGAAACTCGTTTAAGCCCTATGCATACGTTAATTTTAATGGCGGGGATCCCGGGGTCAGGGAAATCCACCTGGTGCAAAAAATACCAAAAGGAACACCCGAACGTTTTCATCGTCGACACCGATGAAACGAGAAAGAAAATCACGGGGTCCTATTTGGTGTTCCCGTCGAAAATGGAAATCATCTTCGACGAGATGATTCGCGAAACCAACGAAATCTTCAAGGCCTACGAAGGCCAAGAATGCACGGTCATCGAAGATTCCATCTTCCTCGATGATTATCGTCGGGAATATTACATGGAGCGGATTCAGGGTTATGACAAAGCCATTCTGTTCATGGTGAAGATGCACGATTATTCGATCTGCTATAAGCAAAACAAGATGCGACCCAAGGAGAAATGGGTCCCCGAGGACGTGATGGATCATATGAGGGAAATCTATGTGGATCCTTCCCCGAAAGTCCGTGCTTATTTTGACGAAGTTCGCGTTGAGTGGTGGAATTAACCGGAAACAAATAACGTCATAATGACAGCTTTTGCTTAGGACTATTGACGATAAGAAAAAACGCCATAAAATAGAAAGGCGCAAGGAAACTTGCAAAATCTCGGTATCCGTCGCCGTATAAATCGGAGCTTTAAAATCTCGGCATCCACCGCCGTACAATGTGGAGCTTTAAAATCTCGGTATCCGTTGCCGTACAAAGCGGAGCTTTAAAATCAAGCGGGGACGTCCTCTAAAAAGGGTGATGATCCCCACTTTTCTTTTTCAATAAAACCGCAAGCAAAAATTTTTCGCCAAGGGGTATTGACGATAGGGAGAAATGCCCTAAAATAGAAGTCGCAAGGAAACTTGCAAAATCTTGGACGGCCGCTGCCACATAGTGCGGAACTTTAAAATCTTGGACGGCCGCTGCCACATAGTGCGGAGCTTTAAAATCAAGCGGGGAAATATCATCATCTTAAGAGAATTGCATATCCCCGCTTTTCTTTTTGCCTGAAAGGAGCCATCCAAAGTATGAGCATTCATCTTTTTTCCGTGTCCGACGAATACATTTCGCGACTTTCTACCATCGATCACAGGGTTTTATCCAATCACGAAAATGACCGAAAACACAATCGTCCCTATGTTGGTTTTCTCGTCTTTATCGAACCCTTTCACTACTTCCTTCCCCTCTCCTCAAAGGACCCTAGAGATTATGGGGAGGATGGCAAACTGAAGCCATCCACCCAAACAATCCTTCGCATGGTTCTTCAAAACGGAACATTTTTAGGGAAGGTTCTGCTTAACAACATGATTCCAGTCCCACTAAGTCAAATCCAAGAGATTTCCTTGAACAAACACGCCCGTTTCTCAAACCAAGAAGACAGCAATTACGGGCTGCTTTTGATAAAAGAGGCTCGTTGGATTGATGAGCACAAAGACTCCATCATAAAAAAGGCAAATTGGGTTTATCGATACAAAATCAATGAAAAGAATCGGGCTTAATGGTCCGGAAGAAAAGTACCTGGATTTTTAAAGGCAACCGTCGATTTTAAAAAAGTGGAAGAATTTATGATTCAGAACTACGACGGCGAGACGCTTATAGAGAAAAGCAAACTGCAATCCTTTGTCCTGAAATAGTAAAAAGGACCCCGTCCATGCGAGGTCCCCTGCCGAGAATCGGTCTTATTTGCTGGAGTTATTGTTGCTGTAGTCGAAGACGAGCGAGTACGAGACGTTGCCGTTTTCGTCAACGACTTTGCGGAACGCGGCTTTGGCTTCTTTGCCGTTTTCAGTCTCAAGAGAGACGCAATAAAGGGTTTCGCCAGATTCTTTATCGACGCGCTTCTCCATCTCGAATTCGAGCCCGCCGATTTCATATTCGATCTTGTGGGATTCGCCTTCGGATTCGATGCCGATCTTGAAGGCATTCACGGTCACGCCGTTAGAAACAACGCGATACGCGAATTCCATTTCGGCTTCGCCTTCTTCGATTTCGTGCTCTTGGGTAACGGCGACATAGGAATTTTCACCAGTCCAAAGGGTGAAATCGACGTTGGATTCGCTGTCTTTGCCTTCGGTTTCGGCTTTGATCGTGCTGCTAAATTTCCAAGTGGTGTTTTCATCGATCGTTGCAACACCTTCAAAATTGGTGGTGACTTCCGTTTCATCCTCTTCGGTTTCCGTTTTCGAACCGGTCATGTTGTAAAGAAGGGTGTAGGTCTTTTCTTTGCCAGAAGTATCCGTGTAGGAAATGGTTTCTTGGTAGTGATAGGTCACTCCATTGGATTCGAATTCGCCTTCGACCTTTTTAGAATTGACTTGGAATCCATTCTCTAAGAAGAGATCGAGGGTCGGAAGGATTCCTTCCATCGAGAGGTTGAAGTTGAAGTCAACCGAGGGAAGGGCGGCGGCGCGAAGTCCCGCGGATGGGGCAAGAACAGCGGCCTGTTGGATGGCAGAGGCGGCTTGGAGGGCCATGGTGTCCTCCGGGGTTTGAGCAGCAGGGGTTGCTCCTCCATTGCATCCTGCAAGCATGACCCCCGCAGCAGCGGCGGTCATCATCGTCATGAGCACAATTTTCTTTTTCATTTTAGGTTTCTCCTTTTGGTGCTTTCACCTATAAATACGAGCGGGGAGAACCTTTTATTGGAATTTTTGGAAAATTTTTAGAAATTTATTTTTTGGGAATCGTAAACGTAATTTCTTATGGCGCCCTCTACATAGACATGAACTTCTTTAAAGGTGATTTCTACAGGAGGAATCTTCACTTCCACGTCGAAGGTATAGACGTTTTGGGAATAGGTAATATTTTCGAAAGAGAATTCGCTACTACCCACTTGGATTTCAAAGGAAGTCTCCGCGCCTTCTTCATCGCATTCAAATTCATAGGTGAACGATATGGTCGGATCTTCCCGGGTCAGCGCGTCTAATCCTTTATAACGTTTTAAACAGAAGGAATTCTCGCTTTCCGCTTCTTCGGTCTCGTTAGCCTTTTCTACCACGAAGACATCCCAAAGGGAGGAAGTATTCACAAATTCCATCGAAATCTCTTCTTCAGTTTCGTTTCCTTTTTGTTCTACTTCTTTCTTAATCGTCGTCTTATAAGAGGAATCCCCCTGGACGAATACACCGGAGAAGGTGGAGGGCGTTGGATTCTCCATAGAACTTAAATCCCCGTAATAGAACGAGAAGACTTCTTTATTTAAATAAGAATAATGACTGACGTAATCATAGGACTCGTCTTTTATGGTATACGGCTTGTCTAACTTCTCGCTGGAAATGACCAGATCATTCGGGGTGAATTCATAGCAAGAGGTGAAGAAATCAAAATACTCATCCAATTTGGATGCAGCCTTCTTCAATGGTTCTAAATAGTCTTCCGTCTCCGACAATAGGTTTAATTTTTTGGCCTTGGGCGCAAGGAAAGAGGATTGGCCGCCGTTAAAGGAAGCAAAAGAAACGAGTTCACGAAGAACCGTAGGCGAATTGTCCGGCGCATAGGGAACCTGGGAAGAAGGAGAAGAGGGGCGAAGGAAGATGCCCAAACAAATGCCGGCGGCCGTTAAAGCTCCAACAAGAGGAATGCCGACGAACCAGCCCGTTTTCTTCTTTTTGGGCAGGAAGGAGGGGTGGGGTTTGCTTGCCTGCTGACGTTTTTGATAAGCAGCAAGAATCGAATCCGCGGTCGTTTTGATTTGATAATTCTCATTTTCTTGAACCGCGTCTACGATTTTCTTATCGTCTTCAAACCGTTTCATAGGGAATCTCCTTTCTGATTTTCTTAAGCGAATTGGAATAGGACCAGAGGATGGTGCCGAGGGGTCGCTTCTTCCACTCAGCGATTTCTTGGAACGACATCTCGTTCATCACGTGGAGGACGAAGATTTCGAATTCTTTGTCCTTCAGGATGCCCTGGATTCTCTCTAGCAGTCGTTCCGCGTCGAGGTTGCTACTTCGGTCTTCTTCCTGCCCTTGGGTATCCCAATCTTCATCCGTTAGGTAATCGTGTTTCTTCTTTTTCAGGGAATCGAGAGCGAGGTTGCGGCTGATGACCATCAGGTAGCCCATAATGGAGGCGCCTGGTTTGATTTCATCCACCGTTTCGAGGAAGCGGACGAATGTCGCTTGGAGGATGTCTTCGGAATCCTCCCGCGATTTCGTCAAGGCGTAGATGTTATAGAAGATGGGCCGTTTGGCTTCTTCATAGAATTCGGTGAACGAGGAAAAATCCTTCTTTTGGAAGGCAGGGAGGTACGATTGCAACTTCTTCTCCTGCTCGTTCATCATAAGTGAATACGATTCTAAACGTGTTTTTATTGGAATAATAAGAAAATTCGTTAAAAGAATCGGTTTTTAGATTCGAAAATATTTCGCGTACCGGCCCGATTGAACTAAGCGAATTTTCTTCTGGGCCAATAATTCCTTCAGGGCTTTTTCAATGCTGTTCCTGGTGTAGCGAAATAAAATTTCTTCCAAATCGGCTTTAGAAATAGGCAAATCAGAATCCGTCACCGCCTTAAGCACTTTTTCCGGACAAGTTCCTTCCATCCCGTTGATGGAGGTCATGTAAGTCAATTTCCGATACCCTTCTAAAATTCGCCCCAAAAGGTAAACCACGAAGGGCGTGGAATCGTTTTTCCCTTCGTTCCAATTTAAGCCTCCTTGATACAGTGAGTCATAGTAGCCATCTAAATGACGGAGGATTAAATAGGATAATGGGTAATACAAATCGAGCTCATATCCGTACTTTAAAAGCAAAAAAGTCGTTAAAAGCCCGGATACGCGACCATTTCCATCCGAAAAGGGATGAATGCAAACGAAATGCAGAATGAAATTGGCAATCGCCACCAATCGATCCGTGACGGGGTTCGACATTTGAAGATCGAACTGATATAGCAAATTTCCCATCAAACCACGCACTTCTTCTGGACTGGGCGGAGCAAATACCACGCGGGAATTCCCCTTATCGTCTTGAGAAACAATATAATTTTGTTGTTTTTTGTAAACCCCGCCGAAAGCCGGATTCCAATCTTCATAGAGAACGCGATGAAGCCTGCAAATAAAATCCTCGTCCAGACGTTGGAAAGCATAGGTTTTGAAGACAAGTTCCAAAGCTTTGTTGTACCCAAAAAGCATATAGTCTTCATAACTAACAGGGCTTTGATGATCCTCAAGTAATTCTTTTTCACGATCTGGGCTCACCTGAATGGATTCAATCGCGTTCGAAGAGGTTGTGCTCTTTCTTTTAGATTGTTCGTGTAAACGATTCAGACGTTTTAGCCGAGGCATAGTCGCGTTAGAACCACGATACCCCTCAATCGAACGCACCAAAATTTGAACTTCTGGCTTTGCTGCAATAGGCAGGCATTCCGCTTCCAAATCAAAAAATCTCATGCCCTTATTCTAATGGCCAATCCTTAAAATACAATTCCAATTAGGTATTTTTTGCCAATTTATACCTAATTAAAATTCTAAACCGTTCTTATCAAGCAGAAATTCCTCGATTACCGTCGAGATAATTTGTTCTTCCGTGGCCCAGGGTTTTAGTTGTCGTAGACGGCACCATGGGCAACAAACCCCGTTCCTCGAAAGGCTAGTGTTTCAAGCAGCCAACAGGGATAACAAGAACCCCGTCGTCACGCCGATACCCATATTCCGTGGCCGTAATAACCATTTTTAGGGTTGGCTTTAAAAGGGGGCATTGCTTTTCTTTTTCATTATAAGTTTCGATCAGTCTTTCTATTTCGCAAAGATGCTCGGCGCCTTTGTCAATTTCATTCCCGCCTAATTTAAATTCAATTAACGCGTAACGCCCATCCTCTAAATGCAAAACGCCGTCTGCTTCTAAACCATATCGATCATGGTAATAAGACATCACGCCATTTTGCGGTTGAGAATAGATTTTTAAATCGCGAATGCATAGCGACTCGAATAAAAATCCCAAAGTCTTGAAATCACGATAGAAATATTCTGGCGACAACCCCAAAGCGGCAACCGCAATGGATGGGTCGACAAGATTTCGTTTCTTTCCACTTCTTAAATTGGACTTGCTACGAATTGCAGGACACCACGCGTCGATATCCTCAACAATGTAAAGATCCGACAAGGCACGAATATAGTCGGAAATAGTGGCATCGGAAACGCTAAAGTTTCTTTTGACGTCCGCGTAGATTGTTTTTAATTCCGCTAAAGTACAAATGTTTCGGGAATAAGACTGGAGGATTGCTTTTGCTAGCATCGGATTCCTGTTGGTTTTATCTACCCGGGAAACATCCACTGAATACGTTTGTTTAAAAAGTTCTTTGGCGATCATCTGTTGCAAATGAACATCGCCAAATTGTATAGCCCTAGGCCACCCACCTACGCAAATGGCATTAATAACATCCTCGATTTTCATGTTGGATTTGCATCCAGAAAAAGAGGTGGGATCGGCAAACAGTTCTCGGAGGCTGACCTCTCCATTCGAGCGCCCTAGCTCATATAGGCTCATAGGATTCATTCGTATGGTCGCAATACGTAGGGTACCGGTGTGTGGCGTATCAACTTTTGCCGAACTCGAACCCGTCAAGTAATAGGACCCAACATCCTCGGGGTGGTCATCACAATCCTTTCGAATCGTGCCCCAAATTTTTGGGGCATCCTGCCATTCATCAAAAAGTATAGGCTTAGGATCCTTTAAAAATTGAATAGGGGAAGTGGAGGCAATCATTAAGAGGTTTTCTCTTTCTTCTTCATTTTGAAACTCAATGATGGTTTTTGCCCTTTGTTTGGCAGTCGTGGTTTTTCCACAGCCTTTTGGACCGACGATATTTACGGCATTAAAACCGGACGTCACATCATTTAATACCTGATCAATAATACGCTCTTTATACATAAAATCCCTTTGCATGAATTATATCGAATTCATCGAATATTTAAAACCTTATTTTTAGTTTTCGTTGCTTTTCATTTTGAATTTTCGTTGTATTTTGTTTTGAATTTTCGTTGCGTTTCGTTTCGAGTTTTCGTTGTATTTTGTTTTGAGTTTTCGTTGAGGGGGTCCCACCACACTTTATCAGCGGTTTTTTAAAATTTTGGACCAGCAAACGTTCTCTAATGATAAAATAACGGCGGTATTTAAGCGAAGCTTATCAAGACAAATAAGGACCATATCAAAGGAGCGTTTTCCATGAAGATAAAAGCAGTATTCAGTGACTTTTCCCATCGTTTTGCAGAAAAAGAAATTCATGTGGATTCCAAGGAACCCGTCAATACCTTAATCGACGAGAAGAACCCCCAGCAAACCATCAAGGGTTTTGGTGGAGCCATCACCGCTTCTAGCGCAGCCGTCTATGAATCCCTAAGCAACGAGAACAAGCAAAAGGTCATCGATCTTCTTTACGGAGAAGATGGGCTTCGTTACAACCTAGGAAGGCTCACCATCGGAAGTTGTGACTTTTCCCCCGTCCTTTATGATTACAGTTCCAAGGATGATTTAAGCGACTTTGATCTTGCTTATGATAAGCAGCATATCCTTCCTTTCCTTCGCGACGCCTTTTGCAAAAAGAGATTAAGTCTCCTTGCCAGTTGCTGGTCTCCTTTAGCCAAATGGAAAACCAATAACGATAAATGTCACGGGGGAAAATTAAAGTCCGATTGTTACGAAAAACATGCGGACTATATCGCTCATTATTGCCAGGAAATGGAAAAACTAGGTTATCCCATCTCCGCCTTAACGATTCAAAATGAGCCCGAGGCAACCCAGACATGGGAATCTTGTCGTTTTGACGAAAAAGAGGAGGGACGTATGGTGCTTCTACTGCACGAACTGCTTCCTTCTACCCACCTCTATGTATGGGACCATAACCGGGACGTTATGTTTCGGCGAATCCAAAACCTATTCAAAGACCCTGAAGTGGAGCAAGCCACTTATGGGGTTGCTTACCACTGGTATGATGGGGATAAAAACAAGGAAATCGCTAGATGCCGGGAGAAATATCCGTCCAAAGAATATCTATTCACGGAAGGGTGCATCGAGATTTTGAATTTACCCAAAGGATATTTAAATAACGAGAAAGCCATATGGGCCAGCGCGCTTCGTTATGCAAGGAATTATCTTTTGGACCTCCAATATGGCAGCAATGGGTTCGTGGATTGGAATGTCTTGCTAGACGAAAAAGGCGGCCCTAATCACGTGGGCAATTATTGCGAAGCCCCTTTAATGCGAAATGGGGATGCCATCAAAATCAACCCCTCTTATTACGCGATTAAACACCTCAGCGCTTTTTTAGACCCCGGTTGTTCTATGATCCCCGTCAAATCGGAGAAGGGCCTTTTGTGTGTTGCAGCTATGAATCCTGATGGAAGTTTATCTTTCGTCGCATTTAACGAAAAAAGCAAAGAAAACCATCTTTGCTTTTCGTGGAAAAACCAAAACTATTCCTTCGATGTTCAAAAAGGTGAAATCGTTTCTTTGCGAATCAAATAACTGAAGAAAAGCCCGTTAGAAAATGGCATCTTCGCTTTTATCGTCAAAGAGGTGAATTTTGGATTCTTTGAACCGGACTTGGATTTTGCTGCCCGATTGCATTTTCCGATCCGCGGGGCATTTTGCTTCCACCTTATTCCCGTTCCACAGGAAATGAAGGATATAATCCGCTCCCAGCAATTCGGAAGTTTGGACGGTCATTTCCAATAGATGCTTCCCGTCTTTTTCTTCCACGTGGTATCCAATATCCTCCGGGCGAATGCCAAAATAGATATCGTGTTCTTTGCTTTCTAGCACACTTTCGGAATGGTGGATGTCTTCTTCTAACGCAGCTAAGCTCACTTCCAAAGAATGCTTAGATATTTTGGATTTGCTATCCACTAATTCCGCAAGGTTCGAGGCAATCGCATCACGTTGTTTCTTCTTTTCTTCAAGGCGAGTTTGATAGAACTGATCATGAAGTTGGATCTGTTCTTCCGTAAGGGGGTAAACAAAATCTCCAATGGAAAGAACGCCATCCTGGTAATGGGCCTTGATAATGTTCATGGACGGGTTGCCGATAAAGGTCGCCACGAATACGTTTGCAGGATGATCATAAATTTGTCGCGGGGTTCCAATTTGCTGGATTTGTCCTAATTTCATGACCACGATACGGTCCGCCATCGTCATGGCTTCCGTTTGGTCGTGGGTCACATAAACCATCGTGTTGGATAGATTTTGATGAAGACGGACGAGTTCGCTACGCATCTGAACGCGAAGTTTGGCATCCAAGTTGGACAAAGGCTCATCCAAAAGGAAGATTTTCGCATTCCGCACATACGCCCTTCCTAAAGCGACGCGTTGACATTGTCCACCAGAAAGTTGAGTGGGTTTACGATCAAGGTATTCGACGATTTGAAGGGCTTCCGAGGCTTTCTGGACGCGATCATGGATTTCGGATTTCGATAGACGCACCTCGTGCATTTTTCCGTCTTCGCCCATTCTTTCTTCTTTCGTTCCCTCTAAACCGAACGCCATGTTTTCATAAACGCTCATATGGGGGTAAAGGGCATAAGATTGGAAAACCATCGCCACCCGTCTCTTCTTGGGTTCTACCTTGTTGACGTAACGCCCATCGATAAAGAGCTCGCCGCTAGTGATGTCTTCTAGTCCCGCGATCATGCGTAACGTCGTGGATTTGCCACATCCCGATGGGCCGACTAAAACAAGGAATTCCCCTTCTTTGACGTCAAGATTAAAATCCGACACGGCTTGAACGCGGTTGGCATAGATTTTATTGATATGGCAACAGGATAGAAATGCGTTTTCAGGGGCTACATGTTCTTCCTTCTTTTCTTTTTTCGCCTGGGCTAAAACCGAATAGTAATTCGCGTTGCGCAGTTTTCTCGCCTCTTCTTCTTTTTCCCAGTCCGTTTTTTCCCGTTGGACCGCTTCTGCTTTTCTCGCAGCTTTCTCCGCCCGATAAGCCTGCATCTCTTCTTTGCTATAGGCGGTGCCGTCTTCGTGTTTCTTATGGAATAAATTCATGGCCGGCCTCCTTTAATCGTTATAAGCATACATGCGAACATAGTCCACTTGCATCGATGCAGAGGTAAAACTGGGATCGGGTTCTCTCCCATTATCGAAATTTCCGCCTACTGCCATATTAAGGATGACATAAAAATCCTTGTTGAACGGAGCATCATCATCTCCAGGATAGGTTTTCCCGCCTTCTGGATGCCACGTCCTTCTTGGAACCGTCAATTTCAAATGGTCGTCCACGTAAAAATCCATCTGTTCTTCGTTCCAAATCAGGTAATACGTATGCCAATCTTCAATGGTTCCTTCCCCGTTTCGCTCGGAAAAAGAATAAGCACCCGCCTGATAAGCGTGATTGCCATTGCGGTCGGTGTAATGCAAAGCGCTGGAGGTCGTCGTGCTGGAGGATCCCTTGTTCTCCATGATGTCGATTTCTCCACAGGTGGGCCAGCCATTATTGGCTTCTGGCATCATCCAAAAAGCAGGCCACATGGCATTTTGGGCGGATAGTTTAATCCGCGCTTCAATACGGCCATAGGTGGTAAAGGCTTTTTTGCGCGTCGTGATACGGCTGGAGGTAAAAGAATACCCGTCTTTGGTTTCTCTTCTTGCCGTGATCGTCAAAACCCCATCGGCGACGCTTACGTTTTCGCCTTTGGTGTAATACTGGAGTTCGGAATTGCCCCATCCGCCTCCGCCGACTTCATAATTCCAATTCTCTTCGTTGAGAGAGTCGCCGTCGAATTCATCGTTCCAAACTAAACTCATTCCATCGAATTCGGGGAATTCGGGTTTAATAGGCCCATTCGCACAGCTAACAAGGGCTAAGGGGAGAATCGCTAAAGCCCCTTTTTTCATAAGGAATACCCCCGAACGTAATCAATTTCCATCGCAGCGGACACAAAATCCGACGGGGGCAAAACGCCTCCATCGAAATTTCCTCCAACTGCCAAATTCAAAAGGAGGTGGAAGGGGCGATTAAAGGGGGCCCCGTCTTTCTGGCTATACCCCTCGCCCCACGTCGAACTAGAGACCGTCAAAAAGGAGAGGCCATCCACCATCCAAACGATGGAAGTATCGCCCCAAAGAACGGAATAGCAATGCCAGTTTGTGATGGAATCCATCGTCATCGAGGCTGTTTTGTAGGTATGGTTGCCCTCGCTATTCTGGGCGTAATGCAAGGCTCCACTAGTTTGATTATCCACGCGGCCACGGGCTTCCATGATGTCGATTTCTCCGCTTGTTGGCCAGCCTTTGCCTTCGAAATTATCTTCTGGCAGCATCCAAAAAGCAGGCCACATTCCTGGAATCGCCGGCATTTTAATCCGGGCTTCGACATAGGAATTTCGGGAGAAGGAAACACGCCCCTTGGTCCGAAGTCGAGCGCTGGTATAGGCATAATCACCCACCTGTTGCTTCTTGGCCGTAATCAGAAGCCGTCCTTCTTCCACCGTGGCGTTTTCTTTTTGGTAATATTGCCTTTCGGCATTTCCCCATTCCCAGATTCCGTATTGGCTTCCGTTCCCCATCATCGGTTCCCAAATCGAGGTATTAAGGGCGTTCCCATCAAATTCTTCTTGGAAGCTTAATTTCGCTCCATCCGGAACATAATCGGATTTTGGCGTGGTATCGCTAGAACTAGAAGAGGAACTTATAGAGGAAGACGAAATGGATTCGAAAGAAACGGAAGGCCCCTCTACTGTAGAAGTTCCCTCTGCCGTATCTGCCTTGTTAGAAGAAAAGGAAGAGGAGGAATTTTGGATTTTCGTAATGGTGCACGCGGATAATCCGATGGACAAAACGGCGATGGCAAATAGCGAATTGGGCCTCATTAGGACAAGACCTCCACGTCGATTTCTTGAACCTTGCCTTCGCGAATCCGTTCCGCAAGTTCGCCACAAACGCAGGAATACGATTTTCCTTCGATTTGATAAACGAAGTGAACCCCTTCTTGATAGAGGTCCAAATCATGGGGGTTATGGTACGTCACCTTGGTTTTCCCTAAAAGCAGGAAGGACGCCTGCTTCTTCTCATCAAAGAATTCGTGAGAAAGTTTGGGCTCTAGATGGAAGGTGAGAAGACCATTTTCCACCGAGAAGAGATGTTCTCCAAAGAACAAAAGGACCACCATCTCCATGAATTCGGCATTCGCCCCGGTGAGTCTAGCTTCAAAGCCCTGACCCCATTTAGAAGAATCGGGGTTATTGCTAGGAACAAGGAAGGAACTCGCTTCCGCGGGGTCTCTTCCATAGACATGCGGATCCATGAAGCAGACGAAATTCACCTTCGCCTCTTGGTAAAAATCCTCATAACGTTCATCTTTTAATAGACCTAGCAAATACTTATAGGTCATGTGAAGGAAGTTGCATTCCCTTTCTAGCCAGCCTTTCGTAAAGGCATGGACGCGGCCGATTTCAAAGGGGGCATCCTCCAAGGAAGCGCTGGTTTTGTAGAATCCTAATTTAGGGTCGTGAAGTTCGGAATTGCGGATGGCTTGATAATCTTCTTCTCCCATCGTCCCATCATGGAGTTTAAAGGCTCTAGCCGGCCCTTCAAGGAAGGAAGGGACCAGGACGGTTTGGAAGGAAAGGGCGCGAATCGTTTCAAAACCAAGATGATTTTTGCGGCCCAATTTTTCGTAACGATCCACGTTGTGAATCAAGTAGGTGGGTAGAATCCCCTTCCCCATGGCTTTGGCTTCTTTTAAGCCTTGGCTAAGAATTTCTTCCATTTCGTCCAATAGGCTTAAGGCTTCTGACATCGGAATTAGGGTTCGATTCGATTCCGCGTGATAACGATAAGCAAGGCGTAATTCTTCGCGAAGACTGGTCACATGATCCCAATAGGTAAACGAATCCATGGTCCCGTTCTTTTTCGCTGCGAGGTTCGACTTTAAGCCTTCAAAAAGTTTGGCTTGCTTAGGAAGGAAAGAAAGGGATTTCTCTGCAAAAGGAGCGAAGTGTTTCTTCGCGTAACGGACCAAACGAAGCAATTCCACGGTTTCGGGAATGGAGGAGGCGAATAAGCCCGGCAAACCATTCATCGCATCGTTCCAGCCTGGTTTTTCACATTCCATTTCAATGCCAATTTGCTGGCTATCCAGCGTAGAGAATTTCACGCAGATTAAATGAATGATTTTTTCCGCTAAAGTGGAGGTAACACGCAGGCCATTTTCATCCACCAGCCAATGGGTGGTGCCCATATCAAATCCCGTGGAATCGCAATAATCTTTGGCCGCCTTTAAGTCGATGGCCCCATATTGACGGGGATTTCCATCGGGATTCAGGCAATATTTTTCGCTGCGAGGTTCTACGTAAATCGGGGAATAGAAATAGGGGTATTTCGTCCCAAAGAAGAGATTTTCTTCTTTGTCTGGATAAACGGAAGAGTAAGCTTCCAACAAATCCAGATTGTAATCCCAGTGATCCACCCAATAACCTTCGGCAAAATTGGCTTGGGCTTCTTGATGGCAAACGCAGAGGATTTTATGGAATAACGCATCCACGTCCCCCTTATTTTGATATACGGTATCCCGCAGATAGGTATAAAGGGTGCTGGGTTCAAATCCTTTTAAAATCGATCGGATTTCTTTTTCGTGGGGAACCTCGTTCAAGAAGGAAAGGTCCGCATCTTCGTTTAAAACGAAAACGTTGGGCTTCACATTAAGAGGGTTCTGCCCATCCATTTGGATCAGGGAGAAAAAGAGTTGGATGTTATAATCCCCGACATAGGGGTGGAAATAAAGGTCGCTGCGGCGATTTTGATTCACATCGCGGAAATTGCCTGGACCACTCGAATAATAACGAGCTGGCATCTGGAAGGCGTTATAGTCCCGTTCCATATCGCCATGCTTCCGACCGTAGACGTAATATACTTGGCCATTAGGTAGAAGCATGGGGAATCCGCCACGAAGGCCATTATCCAAATAGCTTTGTTTCACGTAACGGTCAAAAACAGGGTAACCCGTATGCACTTCTGCCGGCTTTTCTAGTTCTTTCAAAAGCAAGGCGGTCTGTTTCCGATATTCTTCGGCCTTTTGAACGCCAAAATCCTTCAAAGCTTCTTGGAATTTGGCTTCGTCATCCCACATGCCGTAGATTTCGGCAAAGGAATAAGACCCCTCTCTTTCGATTTCCACTTCTTTATGAACGAAGGCACAAGGCAATTTATTTTCGGTTTGTTGGGTTTGCCCTTCAAATTGCAAACCGTCCTGGTCCATAAACGGATGAGCCGTCATTAAGGAGGGGTCAGAACCAAACACGCAGGAAGGATCCACGATCGTTTTTAAGAAAGATCCGTTTTGATCCACCGCGGCGAAGCCATGCCCATCCTTGGATTCGGTGACGATGGGGTTATCCCCCGTCGACGTCTTGAATTTGACGAATGGTTGGTTATTCTCGTTACCACGAACGACGCAATAGGCGGCCATCAAAAAGACCATTTCCTTATAAACGACATTGCTTAAACCATGTGGGAAAAATACCGGTAGGCCATCGAGGATTTCAACCCGTGCTTTTTCCTTGGTTTTGTTGGTCAATTTCACTTGACGTAAAAGCGCAGGGAAAGAGGTGTGGGAAACCGTCGAATAAACGATTTCCATCCGATAGGCGTCATTTTCTTCTTCAATGGAGAATTCCGATGCCCGAATCCGCATCGTACGCTTGCAGGCGGCTTCGCCCAAGAAAGGGGTATAGGCTTTTCCGCTCCATTTCAAAAAGGTACGGAAAGACTTAAGAGCAATATTTTGATAGGCAAGAGTTGCGGAATCAAATGGGGTAATCGGTGTATCTTTCCCCGTGACCCCAAAGGAAGACAAACCTTGTCCTTGGTTGCAATAAAAGGCCCACAGGGGCTTCCCATCTACCCCCGCAACCGCGGGAAGAAAAGAAGCAAACGTTTTGGCGTTCTGAAAGTCTTCGATAACGAAAGAATCATTTTCATAAAAATACTGAACCATGGGGAGCCTTTCTAAAGGGGGCGATTGCCGCCCCCTCGTTTAGGAATGATGTAATTTATTCCGCTAAAGTAACAAAGCTATAAGCGGATTTGAGGGTTGGGACTTTTCCGTCTTGGATGTTCCATTTGTTGGTGTCGAAGGCGGAATAATTCGAGGCGACTTTCAAACCGGCATTATCCAAAAGCTGGTTATTCGAAAGCGTGCCTAAATCCGAATCACCGGACGTCGGCTTGTTTTTGGCGAGATGGGTTTGCGAGAAATTCACCGGACGGGGCTGGGGATGATCGGACATTGGGGTGATTTGGAAGCTGCGGGCAACGCAGTTTTCAATCGTCCCCCAGGTTTTGCCTGCAAAAGCATAAATGCCATTAGATTGAGAACCGTTGGAATCGAGCGCTTTCCCGCTGCCATCCAAGGCATCGCGATCCACCGCGCAATACTTCCACCAAGCATTGGTATCTTTGTCCTTGTGATCCCCGTGATCCCATCCGTTGCCGGTTTCACCTTTGTATTTATCGTCAAAGTCGACGTAAATCCCAGCTTTTTCAATTGTCACACCCCCAACGGTATCACCACCGCGAGAGCCAAGTTGAAGATTGGTGACTTCACTGATGACGTTATGGATGTTGCCGCTGCCAGCGCAAATGCCAGCAACCCCGCCCATATTGCAGTCATCGTCGTAGAAATGGGTACCCATTTCGACGGAGCAGGAATTGGCGACATAGCAGTTTTCAATCGTGCCCATGACGTTGCCAGCGATAACGCCGCAAATCGTTCTGCCACGGACTTTGATGTCTTCAAAACGGGTGTTGCGGACGATGCCGGAGCTTCCAATGACTTGGAATAACCCGATGTTGTCACCGGCCGTATGGCCTTCATGTTCAAACATGGTTCCCGTCTTGCTATAAACGTTGTAGTTAGAAGAGACGCTATCCGCATAATAGACTTTGGCATTCTTCACCGCGTGTCCATTGCCTTCCAATAGGCCATGGAAATAGGCGTTATTGGGGTCCGCTTCATCGGTATACCAGCCAAGCGGCTCAAAGTTCTCGATGCCGCTCAAATCAATATCGTTAGCAAGCACATAAGACCCTTGAAGCGATACGGAATCCTTGCCAATTGCAACGAAATCCTCTGCTGTTTTGACGATTTTCGTCGCAACAAGGGCAGAGAGAGTGACCTTGCCCTTGCTCATCGCCACCACGATGGATTTTTCTCCCGTACTTTTGATTTTCCCCAAGAATTCATGGGATAAGGTTAAAATGCCATCTTCGTAGCAGTATTCGCCTTTTTGGGCTTCGGTGCGTCCGCACTTCACGCTTTGGATAGCTTCGGGGATCTCCACTTTCGCGGAAACGTTTTCCGAAGTTCCGGTTTCAAAGTAGATGTTGTTCCCTTCGAAAATTTGTTTCCCTTTTTCAAGGCTTACGCGACTGCCCCCACCGCAGGAACATAGCATTCCTACGGACAAGGTGAGCAGGGCAAAATTCTTCCATTTCATTTTTCTCATATCGATGTTCTTCTTTCGTATTAGGCTTCGGTAACCGTGATGCTATAGATGGTGAAATCAATCGTCGTGACACCCGTGACCGCAGCAAGTTCAAAGGTCAATTTACTGGCGTTGGTTACAGCTCCAGCTGCATAGGAGAGAGTTGCGGTTTGACGGGATCCACTGGTTAAGTTTTCTGTTGCTCCAATGGGGTTATTGTTTTCGCAGACTTGAACAACGCCGCCTTGGCCATTGATTTGGTAATCTACGGAAATGGTAACCGTCTTACCAGCAGTTCCAATTGGAGCCGGAGCGAAGTTTACCTGGATGTTCCAAGATTCCGATCCCGCAGGCCACGCTTCTAAATCTTTGATGTGATAAGACCCGTCCGCAAGCGTTTCCTGTTTATCCGCGGGAATCACCCAGCCCGCTTCCCCGGCGTTGAGCCAAGTGGTAGGAGCCAAGCATTTCTTCAAATAAAGGGTGGTATCCGCCGAAACAGGAGTCGATAAATCAAAGGCTTTGGTCAAAGCTTCATCGGTATACCAACCAAGGGACTTGTAACCAAAGGGGATGGCTAATCCTTCCGGAACCTGAGTAGCTTGACCTTTAACGGGATTTGCCGTTCCAAGAACGGTGTTGCCATCTTTGAAGGTGACCGTGAAGGTGTTGCTTGCATCCGCGAATTCCGGAACAAAGACATAATCTTTGGTAATGGCTAAGGTTTCTGACCAAGTCACTTCTCCTGCTTTCCATCCTGCAAAGACCTTGCCTTCCGGGGCAGCGGGGGAGGCAGGTGCCGTGACCGTTTTTTGGTCTTTGACTTCGATATTTTTTAACGTGGTTTCGCCAGAACGGAATTGGACGTTATGGTATTTGGCTCCCGGGGTTTGATCCTGAATGGAAACGACTTTCAATTCATAATGGCCCGTTGCCAAGGCTCCGCCGCCATTAGTTCCTAATTGAAGGCTGATGGTCGTGGCACCGCCGTCAACATCATATTCCAAAACATTTTCGCCAACAGCGATGACTTTTTCTTGTGCGTTGAGTTGGATTTTTCCTGCAACAGGGGAGACGAAATTCAATTTAACGTGGATGGAATCTCCTGCTTCTCCATAAGGGAGCTTATAGAAGATTTGTCCGCCATACCAAGCCCAGCCTGCGGTGAAATCGAAGGAATAGCTGTTGCCGGATTTTACGGTGTTTTTGATTTCACCACCATTGCCTGCCCAATAGGCAAGTTTGCCTTTAGCAAGGGAAGCTTCTTCCCCGTAGCCGAAATTTCCTTCATCGAAGAAAACTTCCTTGCCTTCCACGACTTTATCTTGAAGGGTGACCACGATTTGCACATTACGAGCAGGCATCGTGAAGGAATAATCGCCGTTATTTCCTTCTAGAACCTCGTCATTGGCCTGAACGGATTTTAGTTCTTTCTTCGCGTTGGCCACTTTCAAATGGAAACTGACCGTACTGCCTTCCGCATAGCCTGTTTTGCTAAGACCCGTGATTTGATAATCTGCATTTGCAACATACAAAACCGAATAGGTCTTAACGGGTTCCTTCGAAGACTCTGAGGAGTTCTTGTCCGAGCTCGTCTGGGAGGAAGTCACTCCTCCTGTAGACGAAGAGGGTTGCGACGTGGAGGGTTGATCCCCACACGCGACGAGGGCTAGCATGCTAGCCGCCAAAATAAACAAACCGGATTTTTTCATGGATAACTCCTTTCTAACCTTTTAGACCGCCGACGGTCGTATTTTCCATGATGGTTTTATTAAACAAAATGAAGATGAGCAGAATGGGAATGATCGTTAAGAGAATCATCGCAAAGAAGAGGGGGTAATCGCTGGAACCGCCGTTATTGATCGCGGTCTGCATGATGTAGATGCCGTAGCTAATCGTCGGCTGCTTGCTGAGGTAAATCGAAGGGGTGAGGTAATCGTTCCATAAGCCAATAAGGCTAAGGACGCCAACGGCAATCATCGGCCCTTTGGCCATGGGAAGCACGATTTGGACGAAGATGCGGAAGTCGCTGGCCCCATCGATTTTGGCCGCTTCTACATACGTCCAACTTAAATTCTTGAAGAAGGAATAGAGGAGAAGGAAGTTCGTTCCAAACCCGCCGCTATAAAGGAAGATGACGCCGATGACGCTATCCATCAAGCCCATCCCTTTCATGAGTTGCATTTGGCTTGGCAAGGACCCAACGATCGGAACGATGAGAGAGAAGATCACGACGGAGAAGATTAAGGAACGGCCCGGGAATTTGTATTTGGCCACGACCCAAGCGGCACAGCTGGAGGTGATGACGGTGGCCAAGGTTCCGCCTCCTGCCACGAGAACAGAAGTCCCCAGCATTTGAAGCAAGTTATATCCATTGGTATCCGTGCTTGAATAAGTGAGGGCCTTGGAGAAATTGCTCCATCTCCATGTTTTCGGAAGGGACATGGTGTTTTGAGCGTATTCTAGAGGCTTTTTCAGCGAATTGAAGAATAGCCAAACAAACGGGAAGATGAAGGTGGCGGCAAACAAAATGAAGAGAATCGCCATCACCACGAATAGGGCTTTCTCGCCCCCGTGTCTTTTATACAAAAGATCGTGTTTTCTTTCGTAGCCGCTTTGGCGGTTTTCATCCCTTTTCTTTCGAAGGGCTCTTTGAGTGGAATGTAACAAATGAACCATAGAATTAGAACCCCACATTGGCAAACGCCTTATTGAGTCCCCATCTTGTCGCGCAGATAATGGGGGCGCCGATCAAGGAACAGAACAAACCAAGCGTTGCAACATCCGTGTAGTTGCCGCCTTTACTGGTGAAATAGATGTATTCGCCGATCGTTTTCGTATAGATGTCCGTCGCATCTCCGGTCAAGAAGAACGGCTGGAAGGCAATCGAGAAAACACTCATCATTCCAAAAACGAATAACGTCGTGATGGTTGGCCAGCAAAGCGGGACGATGATGCGGAAGAATTCACGGAAGGGATTCACCCCATCCATTTTGCAGGATTCAAGGATTTCCCGAGGAATGCGGCTCATGCCCGCGGTAAGGAGGATAACGTCATAACCGATTCCACTCCAAACCATGAAAATCCAAACGAACCATTGACGGGAAGTGTTATCAATTTTGAGATTGACAAAGAAATTGCCCGGATCAATCTTCATCCAGTTCAATATGCCAGCGAATAATCCTTCCGGGGCTAGCGAATAGGCATAGACCATGCAAAGGATGAAAAGAGGGAAGATTGAGGGGATGAAGAAGATGATTTTATAAAAGGTGGATCCCCAGATTTTCTTGAAAACAAAATAGCTGAAGAAAAGGGAAATCGGGAGGGTGACAAAGCAGGAAATCACTAAATAAACCAAGGAATTTTGGTAAATGGTGTTCTGAGTTTTGTCCTGGAACGACTCAAATAACTGAGTGAAATTACTAAAGAGGGTGGGAAAGAACGAATCAAAGTCATGGTTCCAATCTTGCATCACCCAATAAAGTTTTCCCGTTTGGTCGCTTCTTTGGAAAACAAGAAGCAAAGAATTAAAGTTGACTCCAATCCAAGTGATCAAGAAGTGTCCCACAGGATAAAGCAACATCAACAGAACGAAGAGATAGGTTCCCCATGCGAGGACCTTTTTCCCTTTAGGCTTTCTAAAAACCCCGTTTTGGTTTTTGGCAAATAACGCCGCCATGAGTTTGTCCTAAAGCAAATTAGTCTTTCAAACCGGCGCTATTCATCCAGCTCTTCCAGCCCGATTTTGCAGTTTCGTAGACGGTTTTGCCAAGTGCAGCGGAGGTGTAAGCAGACTTATCTGAGTCGGCAGCGCACTTATCGTAATAGTAGGTGTTTCCGATCCACGGCATGACTTTGTTCGTCGTGAGATAGGTGATGGGGTTGGTGGAAACGATGTTGATATTTTTCGCGCTTAATTTTTCGTGTATGGATTTCGTGTAAAGGTCTTTGGATTCAATGGAAGACAAATCGACGTCCTTGTAATCAAAGGCAAGGAAAGCGCCTTCTGCTTTATCCACAAAGGTCTTGCATCCATCCGCGGACGCCATATAAGCCAAGAATTTTTTGGCAAGATCCTGATGGGTGGACTGGGCCGGGATGATCATGGAATCCCCAAACCCGACCATGAAATTGACCGATTCGCTGGAGGCGGTGGCCTTGGGGGTCGGCATCATGGCATATTGGAAGTCTAATTCGCCTTCCGCCGTTTTCTCCAATTCATATTTGGCCCACTGGGCATAGGGAATCATGGCCGCTTTGCCCAAAATGAAATCCGCTTGGGCTTGGGGCAAGGTCTTGCTGGCCGAATTGGTCACGCTGTTCTCGGAATTGTTGCCAATCAAATTGAACCACATGTCATAGGCTTGCCAGAATTCCTTGTAGTTGGTGTCCGGGTTATACATCTCATAGCCCGTGGAATAGGATCCATCCGCGCCTTTAAATTGCTTGATGGTATTGAATTTTTCGCCACCGGCAAGTTGGTACCACCATTCAAACACGGGGTAATCCCAATAATACTGACGTTGGCTTCCGCTCCAAGTGAAGGGTTTGACCTTCTCACGGGAACCGCTGACGGTTAATTTCGCATCATTAATCGTTTGGCAAAGGGTGACCAATTCATCATAGGTCGTCGGAACAGACCATCCATTTTCTTGGAACATCGTAGCGTTGTAGACGAATCCACCCGCTCCTTGCGTCCAGCAGGATTTGTAATAATGGGTCTCGCCATTCACCGATAGAGAAGAGATTTCAGCCGCTCCATCCACAAGACGATCCTTGAAGGTCTTATCGCCATATCCATCGATTTTGGTCTCGTAAAGATCATCCATAGTCGCGAGGTATCCGCTGGCGGCATAACGTTGCCAAGGAATATCGTGGGACATATAAAGGTCGAAGTCGCTTCCGTTCTTTAAATCATTCTCTAATTTTTCGAGCAAGGAAGTATCCGTGCGATAGACGACTTTGATTCCAGTTTTGGTTTCAAACTCTTTCGTCATGGATTCTAACCACGCGTCGCCATATCCCCCGTTATAGGCACAAATCCAAAGTTCATCGTCTTTGGGGGTGTCTCCACCGCCATTTCCGCCTCCGCAAGAGGCAAGTAAGACAATGCTTGATAAAACAAGCAGAGAATTTTTAAGGGTTTTTTTGTTCATTCCGCGACTCCTTTTCCATTTAAGAAAGCGGTTTCTTAAATTCCAGTGTTAATTATAGAAATCGGAAAATTGTCATGTCAACACGCAAAGTAAAGCGCTTTCAAAAAAAGATTGTCGTTTCGCGCGCTCGATGCTATCTTTCTATAAGAGAAACCGATTTCTTGGAGGACGGAAAAATGAATCATAAAACCTCTCGATTCCCCGTGAGTCTTCTCACCTTATCTCTTGCAGCCCTTGCTTCCTGTGGAGGCGGACACGCTACTTCTTCTCAACCCACGAAAATTGTCCCACCGACGACTTTTGATGGAACCGCCTATTACGATTCCGTGTTTGAAAGAGTGAGCAAAGAAGAGGGTTCTACTCTCTCCTTCGACGAAAAACTAAATAACGGCAAGCTAGATGATAGCCTTTGGTGGATCCTCGACGCCTACTGGGATGCCGGGGGCCAAACCGATTGGCATAATGGGGTGCGTTCGCGAAACGTGAAATACATCCAAGATGGATCCTCGACGTATTTAGGAATTCGAGGCCGTGGAAATTATTGCCAAGATTCCGATATGGTCAGCGCCAAACAAGGACGCATCAAAGCCGAAGGCGGCGTCATCATGTCCAAGAATTTCTTAAAGCCCGGTCGTTTTGAAATCAACATGCGCCCAATGCCGCGAGAAGGCGGGGTCACCGCGATGTGGACCTATTATTGCGCCACGGGAAACGAAGAAACCTCCCAAAACGAAATCGACATCGAACTTGGGGGCAATGGGCAATACACCAATCAGTGGTGCACCACGTGGACAACCCATTCTATGAAAGAAACCCAAAATGTCGATGTAACTCAAATCGGCTACCTCAATGATGGGAAATTCCATAAATTCACCTTCGATTGGTATACCGATTATCAAGGAAGCGGAAAGACGTGGATCGACTGGTTTATCGACGGCATTCTCATCCAATCCATTGATGGAGATGCCGTTCCGACCACTGCCATGCCCCTTTGGATCGGGTTATGGCTTCCCTCGTGGGCTGGAAATCCTTATTTCGACACCGACTACATGATCGTGAAAGAGATTTCCTATGTGGAATTCGATTCCGTAAGCCAATATTGTGAAGAAGCTAGGGGAAATCCTTCCTATAGTCACAAAACCCCCAGCGAAATCGCCCCGGAGTCCGTTCCCTACGCGGAAACGAATCACATCGAGAAACTTTCCAATGCCAATTTTGAAACGATAGACGTCGCGAAAGCGGACAATTCCTATTTTGGATGGAAACGGGAAGAATCCTCGATGGGCAACACGGTTTTAGAATCAAACGGCAGTGACCACTACTTTACCTTAAACGCCGCAAATTCCACGGAAGAATACCATGGAGAATATCTAGGCCAAGACGTGAGTTTGCTTTATTCGGGAACAAAGGCAAAGTTCAAAATTGACGCAAAACTCAAAGATACTGCCAGTTCTGGCAATGTAGAAATTTCCTATCGCAAGGCCAGCGGGAAAGCCGTTGGTAAAACCGAAGTCATCCCCGTTTCTTCCACCGATTGGAACGAAATATCGAAAGACCTCGTCGTTCCAGAAGGGGCATCTACCATTCATATTGCTATCACCTCAGAAGAGGGCGGAGTCAGTTATAACAACGCCTCATTGAAACTTGCTTAAATGAGTAGCAAAAAAGACGGCTGTCATTGGCGGCCGTCTTTTTTTGTTATACCTTCAAATCGAAGAGGTGGATTCTCCAATGAGCAAGGAGGCGCGAGCTTCGATGATTTCATTGGTCGTCTTTTTCTTTTCGATAAGATCAATCAATTCTTTGGCCAATATCTTTCCAATCTTGGCCGTGTCTTGCTTCACAGTGGTCAAATGAGGGGAAACAATCTGAGAAATCTCCAATCCGTCAAATCCAGCGATGGAAACATCCCCGGGACAAGTTAAACCAAGGGACTGCAAAGTAGAGAGGGCGCGAATTGCCGAACGATCATCGGGATAAAGAATGGCGGTAGGAGGCAAAATGCGACGCATCAAATTCCGGGTGATGTTCGCGACGGAATCTACGTCCAAATACCTCGCCGGAACCAAGGTGTCATCCCGCAAAGCGATACCCGCTTCGTTCATGGCTTCTTTAAAACCTTCAATGCGTTTATCCGTCGCGCGAGACTGCTCACCATGGACAAACACGATGCGCTTATGACCCAGGGAAATGAGGTAACGGGTCAATTCTTTCATTGCTTCTTTGTTGTTGGAAAATACGCCGGTAACGTTATCATCCGCGTAGTCGAATGCCACGCAGGGAATCGAACTTTCCGTCACTTCTTTCATTTCGGGGTTGGACATGTCGCCGAAAAGCAAAGTTCCCGCCACATTGCGGGAGACGCAGTTTTCATAAAAACTTCTGTCCCGGCCATCGACGTTATGAGAGACGAAAAGCAAATCATATCCTTGAGAATTCAAGTCGCTTTGAGCGGAGTCAAGGATCTCCGTGAATAGGGGCGACTTGAAAGGAGAGATGTCCATTCCAAAATAAGCGAGAACCCCAATATTTTTGGATACACGTTTGGAAAGAGCTTTCGCCCCGACGTTAGGAATGTAATTCATCTCCTTCATCGCTTTTAAAATGCGTTCTTTCGTTTTGGAGGGGATGGCGGAATAGTTGTTGATCGCTTTGCTTACCGTTCCGGGGGAGACGCCGCATTTTTTGGCGACGTCATAAATCGTTACGTTTGCCATATGGAATGTTTCCTAAAGTTTCTCAAAGTATTGCACGGAAAAATGGCCATTGCAATCGGTTTCCTACACAAAATAGGAAATATCGTCTCAGTGTTTCCGCAATCCCTTTCTCACAATTTCAGGGAATTGATTTTGATTAATGACCTTGTCAAAAAGGGAATGGGCATAAAGGGTAAACACAAAAGCAGAAAACCCAAACCAAAAAAGGAAAAGGAAGAAAAAAGAAAGGATGGTGGCAAGAAGGTAGGGCAAGAATTCCATGAGAAAGAAAGGAAAGAGGACAAGCAAGAACACGGGGATATTCGTCAAAACTTTTCCCACGAGGAATTTGATGCTATTCCAGCAAAGCGAGAGGAATCGATCCTCGTAAATGGTAGATTGGGTCAAATGAAATAACGAGGAGCATAGGCATAGAAAAAATAGGCCATAAGAAAGACCGGAAAAGCATATCTTCGCCGCATGAGGCAAGGTTTCATCCAAAGACATCCATGCGGATTCCGCCTTGATGGCGAAATATAAAATTCCCAAAAAGCCAAAAAGAGCCAGGGACGTACCCATGTTTTTGACGGTCCCTTCCAAAAAGTCGGTGCCAAGCATGCCCCCTTCCCCCCACGCCATTTTCTTGCAAACGTAAAAGGTTCCGCCTAAACCAAATCCCGCAATCATAAAACCAAGAATCGCGATGCCATAAGTAAGCAAGACGGAAGCGATGTTGGATGAATCCAATAACCCAAGCGACGTCGCCACGACGATCCAAAGAATCAAAGGGAGGAAAAAGAAGCCCGTTAAAATGCTAAGCAGAACAACATCCAAAAAACGATATCGCAAGGTATCTTTCAATAACTCTAGACGCGTATCGGGCAAGAGGCGATCTTCCATGGGTAATTTCGTTTCTTTCATACTTTTGCCTCATAGAGCTGAAGGAAATACGAACAAGCCTCATAACCGAGGCGATCCTCTTTTCCAAAATGGACGCTTTGAGCAAGGAAAAATAGATAAAAGGACTCCTGCTTATCTGGCTTAGGGCTGGAGAAGGAAAGCAAAGGGGAGAAGTCGAATTGCTGGTTATACGTGGAATCATTGGAGTCATAAAGTTGAAGCCCCCATTCCAGATTGAGCGCGGAATAGGTGTCGTAGTTCTTCTTTGTGCCCTGGAGCATTTCTTTTTTGGAATCCTCGTCTAATGGGCGGAAGAACTCTCCCATCATATCCCGAAAACCCTTCACGTCACTTTCGCTTAAGATGCAAAAGTCGCTGGTTAATCCTTGGGCTTGGAACCGTTGTCCTATCGCCGCTTCTTCGGGATAAACGTGATAGATGTTGCACTGTAAAATCCCTTGGTTTTCAAAGCGAGCAACCATATCTTCCGCTAACGTATTTTCTTTCAAGACATAGGACTCAATGAAGAAGTCCAATTTTTCGCGAGGCTGAATCGCATCGATGGCCCGCAACGAAAAATCCAAAACAAGGAAACTTAGAAGCCCTCCTCCTAGGATTCCCCATCCAAAGCGGACAAAGAAATCGCGAATTGTTTTCTTGCTAGGACGGAGGTTCATTGTTCTTCCTCCCATCCAATCACGATGTCGTTTTTTAATAAAAACCGGTAGGAACTCCCTGGTTTCAATTCGATCTTCTCATCCTTTTGAACGGGGATTTGCAACGTTTTTTCGTTTTGTTCCACCCAAAGAATGCGGCAGACAACCCCCTGGTGGGTTTCTGTATATTCGCCTATTTTAAGAAAAATCCCTGCTTCAAAATTTTCCTTCTTTTTGGGGTTCGTCAAAAGCTTGAGGTAAACATTTACCGGCTGATAAAGCATGAAAAAGGAATAGAGGAAAAACGTAATACAGACTACGGAAAAGGCCGTAGTTCCAATCACCCACGCGATCATGGTAGCGCGGGTTTGAAAAAAGAAGCAAAAAAGGAAACCAAGGAAAAATAAAGCCGCGAATAAAATGGCAAGTAACAAACCAATCATCCTCTGTTTTTTTAATACAGATATTTTTTCTAAATCGTCGAATCGGTTCATCCATTCCATTGTAATCTTTGAGGGGGAACACGTCCACGAGAGGGGAAAGAGTTCGTTGTTCTTTTCTTTGAAAGCCCTTACAACAATTCAATTTTATGGTATATTTTCGAAGGGGAAACCGTTTTCCTAAAATGAGGAACTACCTTATGAAAAAATCAAAAATTCTCTTAGCTCTTGCCACTTCTTCGTTGCTATTAGCGGCGTGTGGGTCTACTCCCTCTCAAAGTTCCTCTAGCAATTCTAGCTTTGTAGACAATTCTTCTACGAGTTCCGAAAATGAAACCAATTCAAGCGAAAGCGAGTTCTCGAGTAGCCACCCTTCTTCTGAAAGCCCTTCTTCTAGTGCTTCCTCGTCATCTGCTTCTTCTAGTCATTCATCTAATTCCTCTACTAGCGATATCGATATCCCCGACCCAGAACCGGTAGGAAATGTTCTTTTTGAAGGAATCGGCACGACACATTGGCCCGTCGGTCATTATTTCCACGCTTTAGACGGTGTAACCGCTAAAAGCCAAAATGGCGTGGATTTAACGGATTGTATTCAAGTGAAAGGTTTCGTCGACTATGGAAAGAAAGGCGAATATGTCCTTACTTATTCGGTAAACGAAAATCAGTCTTCTGGATCCGTAACGCGAACCATCATCGTGGATGATAGTCCGTTTGTTTATCCTCAACGCATTGAGCGAGAAGGGGAGGATCGAATCGTAACCTTGGGCCAAGGAAGCTATCGAGCTGGCAACGTTCCTTCTGCTGCCGGAGACAATGAAAACCTTTTCAAAAGAGCACCTAACCCCGTTAATTTGGATGCCCGCCTCTATAACAAAGGAGCCGTGCCCTCCAATCAATTCTTCACGGGGATGATGTATGGAAATAATGGCGGATCCACCGTTTTATGCATGAACCCCCTAGACGTTTCTTTCGGGAATGGCTTCCAAATTTCCTGCAGAGGAACGGGATTCACCCAATATTTTGATGCTCCTGATACAACGGGAGCCAAGCAAACCACGATGGAGAATTTCCGGCCAACCTTCAAGGATTTAACCCTCGCTCCCGTTGGACTAAAACGGGCACCAAAGGTGTTTGTAAGCGATTATAGCGAATCCTCCGTCGAACTTTCTTTACGCACTGTAGAAAACGGAGAAGATGAAATGGTGTTTAAAGGAAGTGAGGCTTCCCCTTACGCCTTCTTTGAAAGCAAAACGTCGAATCTTCAGATAAATCTCCGCACTGCAGGATGCACAGCACCCTATGAGTTCTATACCGTATCCGGAGAAAAAATAACGGGTTCCTCCTACAAAGGGGAGGCGTTAGTAGTTCGTTATCCTAACGTTCATTACGGCTATGCCACCACCTTCCCAAGCTCCGCGGTTGGAGCCGCCCAATATCAAGACCTTTGGTATCTTGTTAACGTTCCAAAGAACTCCACTTTCGTCTTTAGCCAAGGCTCACAACTCAATGCCGCATTCATGGCTCAAGTGGATTTGACGCTAGGAGAAGGAAATTTGGTTTCCATCGCTTCCATAAACAACGTGGAGGAGGCTCCTTTCTATCACCAACACGGTTATTCCGTCCCCTTGTCCCTTCATTCCGAATATCAAATCGCGGGAAAGACCGTAACAACGAAATTCCGATCCAACCGACAAAATTTCACCGAATCCAAGGAAGCGGGTCTATTCTCCCTCTTCCCCCATCAATGGAAGAAAAGTGAAGCCGTTCCTTCGAAATACACAAAAAAGACATTCCGCGGAACTAGCAAAATGCTTCCCGCCCATACGTTTGAGACGAAAAACGATTTCTATGGCGTTCTCCCTAGTTTTGTTCTTCCTAGTGGTGTCGATAAAAACGCCTTGAAAGGGTGGATGAACACCCTTTTGGACGATACCAAGCTTTCTAACAACGTCTCCCTTGATTGGAAGGATTCCTCCAAGGATTTTGCCAATGCCCCGGGGCCTTACTGGAACGCCAAGGCTCTTTATCCTTTGTCCCAAGCCCTTATTGTCGCGGACCAGATCGGGGAAGCAGCCCTTCGCGATTCGCTAAAAGGCCGTCTTAAAACCTTGTTAGTAGACTGGTTCACCTATTCGGGGAAGGACGACGTTCGTTATTTCTTCTTTGACGAGAAATTTGGCTCGTTGCTTTATTCCACGAATAATTTCTCCAATAACACCCGTATTTCCGATCACCACTTCACTTCCGGGTACCTTGTTTTTGCTTCTGCAGTTCTTGCCATGTACGACTCGGTGTTCTTGAGCCAATACGGATCCATGGCCAAACTCGTTCTTCAGGATTACATGAATGACGGCTCGAACGAAAAGATGCCTATTTTGCGTGGATTTGATTCCTATGCAGGGCATAGTTGGGCGGATGGAATCGGTGATTTTGGAGACGGGAACGACCAAGAAAGCTGTGGAGAGGCCCTCAATAGTTGGACGGCAGGATATTTATTGGCAAAAGCCCTAGGAGACACCTCTCTTTCCAATACCGCCGCCTATGGATTTGCCACGGAAATGACATCGATCAAGCAATATTGGTTTAACTATGACGAAGATAATTGGATCGACTCCTTGTCCAATTACACCCACGTCATTGGAATTCTTTGGGGTGGAAAGAACAGCTGTGCCACATGGTTTGGTTCGAATCCCGAATTCATTTACGGTATCCATTGGCTCCCGACCGGAGAATATCTAAGCCATTACGTCATCGGGGAAAAGGAAAAGGCCGTATTCCAAAAAATCTATTCTGAAATGGAAAGAAAATGCGGGAGCGCCCCCAGAACCTGGTTCTCCAACATGTGGGCAGTCGAAGCCTTGGTCAATCCTTCTGCCGCGATGAACCAATTTGATAGCGTGAAAATTCAAAACGACGATTATAAAAACGAATTAATCGGTTCCTATTGGATGGTACATGGCCTCAACACATATGGAAACAAAGACGTTAATGCCTACTTTGACCCCAGCACCTATTGCAGTGCGACCGTTTATAACAATAACGGAGTGCGTCGTGCCATGGTTTGGAACCCCTCTTCTTCCAAGGAAACATTAACTTGTCACGTGAATGGGCAAACCAAAACCATCCAGGTGGAAGCCCATTCCTTCACGAGTTGTTCTTTATAACCCACGTTTAAACGATTTCCCCTTCTTCTTTCCCGTGCCAAAAAGGAAATGATTTATGAAACAACAGGGAAACAATCCAGGAAGTGTTGATGGGAACTTAATAAAATAGGAAACCGCTTTCGAAAAATGACGTTTTTTGAAAAAAAGATGGCCTATCATCGTCAAGAAAGCGGTTTCTAAAACTTATTGAAAAACGGGAAACCACATTCTATTATTGTTACATAATATGGCTTAAACCATCCATCATTTGCAATGCATCCTAAACAAAGGGGCAGAAAGGAAATCAGCAAAGATGAAAAAGAATTTAAAAGTTCTCTCCATCGCCATTCTTGCGGGCTCATTGGCAGCCGCAGGCGTAGTGACCGCTACTTATTTTGGCGGAGGATTGAAAAATGTTCTTCCGATGCACGCGGAAGAATCGAACACGATGATGATTCGTGTCTCCGCAGCGGACATCGCCGCCGGCATTAAAGAAGGAAAAGCTGGTGAATTCATCGTTTCCGGAACGAAATTCCACGTGGACGGCGCTTCCGTCGCCGGTTCCACCGCTACCATTTCTGGCGGAACCCTTTATAACGTTGATTATTCAGGATCCGCTGTCTCCGCAAACAAGCGCGCCGGCGCTGGCTTCCATAAGGTTGTCATCAATAACATGGATTCCAAAACCGGAGCCAACTCCACGTTCTTTGATTACGGGGAGAAAAACATAGGTGGCCAGGCGATTGGGGCGGTGAGCCAAAAAGCCTACGAACTCAACACCGTCGTTGACGGAACCAATGCAAAAAAGGTCTTTTTCGCCTTTGGTGCTGGGGAAGGGACATCTTTTAGTTCCATCGATTTCTATTACACCTGCGAAGACGCCACCCCGAAACTTTCTGCGATCAAAGGAGCCAACGCGATTTCTGCCGGCGAAGATATTACGTTAGAAGCTGTCACGAAATATGCTACCGAAGCTGCCACGTTCGAATGGAGCACTTCTAGTGATGCCGTCTCCATCAAAGCCAATGGCAAAACTGCTACCATCCACGGCGAAAAAGGCGGCGACGCTGTTATTACCTGCAAGATGACGGATGGAGCCGTTGTCGCTTCGTTAACTCACGCGATTAACGTCAAAGCCCAAGCCGCCGAAAAGAAAGAAATCATCTTCTTGGATACCTCTGCCGTTCAAGGGGCGGGCGTGTTCGTGCGCATTAATGCGAAAGCCATGGGATTGACCTTCGAACAGCTAGAAGCCATGGAGCGTACGTTAGAAATCACCACGGGTTCCTTCTCCATTACTGGAAATCACTTCCAAGGTGCTCCCGAACAACGCGAACTTTACATCACAATGAATGGAGCCCCTGTTGGCAATCCGCTTGCCATTAAGGTGACCTTCAAAGACCCAGCCAATAACGTTGTTTACGAAGGCACAGTCAACTTTAAAGGTGACAAAGTGGCTCTTCCGTTAAACGTCAGTGGCGCGACCTCCGTCAAAGTGGGTGCGACCGCCGAAGTAAAAGCTGAGAAGGGCTTCTATCTTGATGGCGATGCAACCTTTGCATTTGAAAGCAAGAACCCTGAGTTGTTCACCGTTACTGCGAATGGTGGCGTCGCTACCATCAAAGGCGTGGCCAAAGGACAAGGCAAACTTGCCATTACGATGACGCTTGCTGGCAAAACTTACACTGCCGAAAGAGCAATCACCGTTTCTCAACCTTCGACCGAGCCCAAAAACGCCTTGAAAGTGAATAACGGCAATATTGAAGGTGCAGGCATGTTCCTCGCAGTGGATAACAGCGTCCTCAAAATGGACGATGGAGAATGCGAAAAGCTACCAATTCAAAGCCAAGTTCACCATTTCCTATATTGGGGACGGTGAATTCAAAGACGCATGCACGCCCTATCTCGGCGACACCAAGATTTTGGCAACCGGCTACGACATTCAAAACACGAACAACGGCCAAGTTCAACTGCATATCATAATGAACATCGGTCTCGACAAAAACTGGCCCTTGGGATGGGATGTCCACGTGGATGTCACCGATCCTAGTGGCGAAGAATACGTCATTCAATGCCACTTCCGCCAAGGCACCTTCGGCGAAGGAACCTTGAATTAATTTCAAGCCCAACAACGAAAACGAGCCCCGCATGAGGCTCGTTTTTTGTTCTCGAAAATGCGTTTAACGATACAGGTCTTCTAACGAATATAAGAGATACGTATAGTGGTTTTTAAGATCAAAACCATTCTTCGAGAAGAATCCGCATTGAACCGGTTTCAAGGTTGTAGACGCGACTTGTTCCAGTTCTTCTTTAATAACCTCATCGTTCAATGGCGAATTCGTGTATTTACATTCAAAGAAAACATAGCCGTTTTCAGTTTTCCCAACGACATCAAACCGACCGTTTTTCCTTTGGCTTGGCTGATCGTACCAATAAGTGCCGATATCAATCAGCATCGGTTCTAATTGACCTTTTTTATTGAGACGAATCAAGAATTGCTTCGATATTTCTTCAAACGTTTTTGGCACAAAGAATTTCTCAAAATCCTCATGGATAAATTTCTCGTAGAAAATATCGTCATCAAGGAGGGCGTGCGCCGAAGCATTCCGATAAACAAAATGATAATAGAACTTCACGCAGGAATCGCTGATGCGATATCCCGATTTTTGCTTATCGTTTTTGATATTGATGGGGGAGACATATTCCACTAAATCCATCTTGGTTAGTTTCTGGAGAATGCTATTTAAAAGCGGAGAGGACTCCACACGAGACTTGGACAGGATATCCGCATAATGGAACGCTCCTAAGGCAACGGCTTCGAACACCGCGTTCGCACTATTTACCTTTCTTAGTTCCTGCTTTAAATAAGTGTCCAAGAATTCCTTCATGCCCGAGAATTGGCCACTCAGAAGGCGAATAATATTCTCTTTCGGGCTAATGCGATCATCGATTTGGGCGTTGAAATATGGAACCCCGCCAAAAGCGGCGTACATGTGAACCTTATCTTCGTTAGAATAATGAGGGTAAAACTGCGCCGAATCCCAATAATCAATTTGCCTTAAAAAAATTGAGGTTTGAAATCGCATATAAAGGGGATTGTCGTGACTTAAGATATCTTCCATCGTGGAAATGCTGCTTCCAAGAAGAAACAACTTAAGGTTGCAGTTCATCGCGTGATCATCGATGATGCTTTGCAATTTGGAATCGCAGCCATCGATCAAGTTTTTAAGATAAGGATACTCATCCAAAACTAAGATGATTTCCTGGTCTTTGGAATAGTCGAAAAGAAACCTCACCGCGTCCATGAAAGTAGCAAAAGACAAGTAAGGGTTATTGAAAACACTACGTAACAGGCCCGTCAGCATCTCTACGTTATCCTGCTTGTTGGATTCCTTGCATTGATACATAACGACGGGGCAGCTTTGTTCCAAAACGCACTTGCGAACAAGCTCCGTCTTCCCCATGCGCCTACGTCCATAAATCACGCATCCTTGATACCCCTCTTTGGACATCAATCTTTGTATGGTTTTTTGTTCTTGCTCTCTTCCGATGAATTTCATAATTTTTGTAATTTACGATTTTGTAATTTACGATTTACAAAAATATTATTATGGTTGTTTCTTGTCATTCAAAGCCGACGTTTATCGCCCAAAAGAAAATGCGTCAGGTACCACCCAACGCATTCTTGTGATCCAGAAATTATTCAAAGAGCTCTTTCTTTTTGCCAAGGGCATATAAGCTCGGTTTGGGACTCCGCTTCATCGTTTTACGGTCCACCGCAATTAAGCCAAACGTCATAGAGAAGCCCTTTTGCCATTCAAAATTATCAAGCAAGGACCAGTGACAATAACCTAGCACGGGAATCCCGTCTTTCACACAGGAGAGGACCCCGTCGAGGGCTTTATCCACGAATTCGACGCGCTCCCCATCATTAGAAGTCGCAATACCATTCTCCGTCACCAAAATGGGAAGACTCAGCTCGGAATGAACCTTGCGAATCACGTGTCCTAACGCCTCGGGGTAATTTTCATATTCCATCTGGGTCAACCTGGCTCCTGCCGGATTTGGAAGAGGCCCATGTTTTCCCATCAACGTACGGGAATAATTTTGCAACCCAAAGAAGTCATCGTCGCGAATAAAGGGAAGATAATGGGTGAATTCCTCATCCCACACCTTCTTCGCTTCTTTTTCCGCGCCTTTGCCTACTTCTTGAATATCGTGAAGAGATAAGGTGAGACCGATTTTCACATGGGGGCAAAGTTCGCGAAACACCTTCCGTGCAGCTTCGTGGGCCTTGCAAACTAGCAGGTCGCCTTCTTTGCTCCGTTGCGAGACGAACGTCTTAGGAGACGGGGTGCCAAAAAGTTTCTCGTTTTCTTCGCCCTTCTTCTTCATGTTCTTCATCATTTGATTGAAGTTCATGCCGATTTGGGCTTTTCCTTCCGCGCTTTCTTCTTTCTTATGTGGATGGAACAGACGATAAAAGGGATTTAATTTCTGCATGAATTGCTTTTTGTAACGCGCGGCAATCGCGGCCACTTGAATCCCCATGTTTGCCTCGTTAATCGTGCAAACGTAATGGAGTTCGCCGCCTAATTTCTCGGCGATATAACGAGCGTAACGTTCAAAATAGGTGACCACGTCCGGGTTTTCCCAGCCCCCTTTTTCAATCAGCCATTTCGGGGAGGTAAAATGATAAAGGGTGACAATCGGTTCTACTCCGTGCTTTTTGCAGCAGGCGATCACATCGGCGTAGTGTTGCACTTCGGCTTCATCGAATTTTCCTTCTTCGGGTTCAATCCTGGCCCATTCGATGCTGAAACGATAAGCGTTGAGCCCCGCTTCCGCGAGCAAGGCGATATCTTCTTCGTAACGATGGTAATGATCCACGGCCATCCCAGAAGGTTCCGAGAACTCCGTGTAGGCCATGTGTTCCATGGCCCAATAATCAGAATGGGTGTTATTCCCTTCGACCTGGTGGGCAGACGTGCTAGCCCCAAGCAAGAATGTATTCATCGTTTTTTCCTTTCCTCATTATTTCTTTGGTTGAATCAAATCGTATTCCCCGGGCTCTAGTTCCTTCTTCTCTCCACGCGGGAAAACAAAGAGGGTTTTCGATGGGGTAAGAATATGGAAACGAATCGAATCCCCTTGATAAGCATAGGAGACTTTGATTTTCCCACGGACGGAATCATAGGACCCTTCCACGTTTCCTAGGCGTTCATCGGGCTTTGGAGCGATCCGAATTTCTTCATACCCTGGTTTCAACGGTTGGATGCCAAGGATATAGGCATAATAGAATTCGCCGACAGCGCCAAAGGAATAATGGTTAAAGGAAACCATGTTCGTTTTGCTCATCTTCGACTCATTGACTTTGCCGTTTTCTTGAATCGCGTCCCACCGTTCCCAAATGCTCGTCGCGCCACGATGAATTTGATACATCCATCCTGGGCAAGACGGGGACAGCAAAACGTCGTAGGCTAGTTTGGTTTCTCCTAATTCCGCTAATAGGGGAAGAAGGTGCTGCGTGCCAAAGAATCCCGTTTGGAGGCCGTGCTTCTTTACGTTTTGGATGAAGCGTTTGGCCACAAGGGGATATAAGGCGTCCGTCGGTTCCAGGACATGACGGAGGGCCAATACGTAAGTTCCTTGGTAATCCTTGGCCACCTTTCCGTTAGGACGGATATAGGCATGGATATAAGCTTGTTTGGTCTTTTCTAACTGACGGGCATATTTTTCTTCGTCTTCCCTTTTCCCCAGCAAGTGAGCAAGACGAACCAAGACTTTCAAATCCTTGACAAAGAAAGCGTTAGAAACGGGATGGTTATTCATCGCCTGCCACGCGACCCCTTTGCCAAGGCTTAGCCAATCACCGAGAGAAATTGCCTTCCAAAGGTTCTTTTTCCCTGCCTTTTGGATTTCCATATCCACGTAACGTTTAATCGGTTCATATTGAGAGGCGAAGAATTCAAAATCTCCATATTGCTCATAAAGCACTTCAGGGATGATGGATACGGCGCTTCCCCACCCCTGCATGCTCATAAAGCCAACGGGTTTAGGACCCACTTGGGGCAAATAAGGAGGGACGTTGCCGTCCGGATTATCTTCCTGACCCAAATCCAAGTCGCGGAAGAAATTATGCCAGAAGGAACGGGTGTCGTAATTATAGGCACCCGTCCGGGCAAAGACATGGCCGTCCCCGGTATAGCCCAGGCGTTCATCTCGTTGAGGACAATCCGTAGGAACTTCCACGTAATTGCTCCGTTGGCTCCAGCATAGGTTTTGATAGAGACGGTTGACATCGTTATTATCCGAGTGGAAGTGCCCCGTGCGAACCATCTCGGTATGAAGGGGGTGGAAGGAGAATAGCTTTTCTAAATCCTCTTCTTCCCGAAGTCCCAAGACTTCTACATAACGGAAGCCCATATAGGTGAATTTCGGGGTATATTTCTTCTTTTCTTTGCCACGAGTATAAACAATGCGAGCTTTCGCCGCGCGGAGATTCTCCGTGTAGACGTGTCCATTCTCATCCAGGATTTCTCCGTGGATCAATGTGATGGTTTGACCTTCCTGTAGTTGCTCGGGGTCGATGGAAACAAGCCCAGCGAAGTTTTTCCCCAAATCCAAAACCGTCGATTCGCCTTTGCAAAGAACTCGAAATTTCATCGTCTCTTGCAAACGGACTTCCGTCAAGGTTGGTTCTAATTGGATCGAGGAATCCAAGGGCTCGCTTTGAACGACGCCGATTTCCTTCCCTAAATCAGAGCGGGAGAAATCCACGACTTCCCCATCGTATTCGCCAGCATAGACATATTCAGTTCGATAAGCCGAATCCCCGGGGTTAGAAGCAATTACTTCTTGGGTTCCGTCTTCGTATTCCAGGCTCAGCAAGTAAGAAACGCTAGGACGAAGGCCGTAGTTTTGAACGGTATTCTCACAGAAGAAACGTCCGCAGAACCATCCTTGTCCCACATAAAGGAAGAATTCGTTCTTCTCTTTGAGGAGGGAAGTTACCTCATATTCTTGGAACAAGACGCGTTTCTTGTAATAGGTGTAGCCGGGTTTGAACATCTGCGCCCCCACCTTTTTTCCATTAAGATAAGCGTCATACATCCCAAGCCCTGATAAAAAAAGACGGGCGGAGCGAAGAGGGGCTTTCAAAGAAAAATCCTTCTTCAGCCCATAGACGTCCCCTTCTACAAAAAGACAATCGTAGGAAACAAAATGGTTTCGTAATTCGTTATTCATGGATACGCCCCCTTTATTTTGCATGTTTTTGCAGGTATTGACCGCTAATTTCTAACGAACGAAGCGGAGACCCGTCGATGAAATTCCGATGGGTTTCTAGGATTACGGTATCTACGCCCGTCTCCCTATCGATTTGAAGCAAGGTCTCCAAATCCATCGCTCCGGTTCCCAATTCCATGGAATCGTTTTTAATGATCGGGGTCATATACGGGCCCTTTTCTTTGCTTCCACGGTCATTGATGTGGTGGAGCTTCAGCCGTTTTCCAAGGCGGCGCATAAGGGAATAAACATTGACCCCCGCTTCCGCTGCCCAATAAGAATCGAATTCAAAATTCACCCAATCGGGATTTAAGCGTTCCATCAAAATTTCATAAGCGAATTGGTTCTTCTCCCCCACCCGCTTAAATTCCACATTGTGGTTATGGTAAAGGAGTTCGATTCCGCTTTGAGCCAGTTGTTCTCCGACTTTGTTGAGTCTTGTAGAAAGCTCTTCTAATGCTTTTAAGTCCGAATAATCGAAACGATACATCCCCGTAACCACGATGCGGCTGGTTGGATAATCTTTCGCCTCTTGGATGCAAGCAGTTAAATCCCGTTCCAAGGTTCCTAAATCAAAATGAATGGAAGTGACGCCAAGCCCCGCATCGCGAACCAACTTCTTCCAATCGTATTTCCCCGCCTTCCCCGTTGGCATTCCCGCCAATTTGGTCAACATGCGCACGAAAAAGGATGTGGGGTGAGTCATGAACCCATTGAGTTCGATTTCGTCATACCCCATCGCCTTAACAGAATGGAGAACATCTTTAGTGGCAGCCTCGTTTTTGCAAAGCGAGCCGATCATCAATTGTTGAAAGGATGTTTTCATACTCATTTCTTAATCTTTTGAAGTTCCTTGTTTAACGCGACCACCATATCGCGGCTCACCATGTGCCCCGCCATCTTGAGGTTGGCTTCTAGAGTCATTTGGTCGAGCTTATTCTGCAAGAACTTCGGAATTTTGACTCCTTTGGCTACATCGCCGATTTTTTCCATCGCCTGAGCCATCATCTGGTCATAGAGCTTTCCAGCGACGGGATGATTTTTAATATCGATGACCTTGTCTTTGATAGAAAAACATTCAGGATCAATGGGGTCTTCCATCACATCGAACCAATTGATGACCTCCACCTTCTGCGGGCAGGTATAGTCCTTGCATGGTTTTTGGACTTTTTTAATTTTCATGGAGTCCGAATAGGCTCCCGCGACCGCTTGAACGGTGATGTTTTTTTCCAAGGGAATTTCGAAAATGAATACAGGCCCCCCGTCTTTTTGGCCAATCAATTGATGATTCACATATAGTTCCACATGTTTTTGGTTGGAATAGACGCGAATCACCGTCTTCTCTTCGTTACGTTTCCGGTAACGTTTTCCGCATAAATGAACAAAAGGTTCTTTAGATAAATAAGCCTTATAAAGATAGAAGGCATCCTTTTTGATTTTGCGATCGAAGGTGACAAGCCCTTTTTGGTTTTGACCTTTCTTGCCCCCTTCATCTCGTCCATCCGCGCCGAAATCAAATAGATTCCAGACGTGCATCGCCCAAATGTAAGGTCGGGTGGAACGCATTTCCATCATGTGCTCGTGATAGAGAGCTTGATAGCTTTCCGTATAATCGCCTTTAACGGGATGGCTGGCTTGATAAGCGGGGTTTGCATCCGCGCCATATTCAGATAAGCCAATGGCTAAATCGGGGTATTTTTCATGGAAAGAATCCAACCAGGAATCGTTTTCGTCCCATTCCCCTACATACCACCCGTAATAAAGGTTATAGGAACGAAGATCTGGAACGCGAACAAGCGGCGAATCCGTTTCCAGCATAAAGACGTTGGCGGCCGTCGTAGGACGGCTGGGGTCCAAATGATGGGCGAGGTCATTTAAAGCAATATGATTCTCCAAGCAATCCTCGCTTAATCCCCCGGTGACGGTGATTTCATTGGATAAGCCCCACGTGAAAACGGAAGGATGGTTGAAATTTTGAAGGATCAATTCGGTTAATTGGCTCTTGGTATTTTCTTTGGCTTCTTCCATGTGCTCGGAGATATAAGGAATCTCGGCCCAAAGGATGAGTCCGTAACGGTCCGCGAGCTCATAGACATAGGGGTCATGTTGATAATGGGCCAAACGAATCGTGTTTGCCCCCATCTCCAGGACGAACGAGAAATCCTCTTCGTGCATCGCCTTGCTGACGGCGCATCCTACTCCCTGTCGGTCCTGATGCATGGAGACCCCGATGAGGGGGTATTCCCGTCCATTAAGAATAAAACCACGGCTAGGATCCACATGGCATTCCCGCACACCAAAGCGAGTGGAAACCTGATCCTCACCTACTTGGGCGTTCAATTCATAAAGGTAGGGGTCGTTTTTCCCGTCCCAAAGATGGACGTGGCCGACGAATAAACGAAGGGACCCCTCCTCTCCTTCTAATTGGATTTCTTGTTTGGCGACTTCTTGGTGAGAGGCGTCATAAATGACGAATTTCGCCTTATGTCCCTCCCCATTTTTCACGCGATACGCCACATCGATATGACCATCAACATGTGGGGTCACAAAGATTCCCTTGCTTCCAAAATAATCCAAATCAAAATGAACCGGATCTGCATAGATGAGGTTCACGTCGCGGTAAATCCCCCCGTAGAAGGTAAAATCCGCGCGTTGAGGATAAACATCGCGCCGGGAGCTATTATCCACGATAACCGTTAAAATGTTATTCTCTTTTAACGCCGGGGTAAGATTAACGCGGAAGGTGGAATATCCGCCTTTATGGGTGAAAAGTAGTTCTCCATTGAGATAGACTTCCGCGACTTGGGACACCCCCAAGAATTCCAAATAGACTTCTTGTCCTTGAGGATCAATTTTTCCTAGTTTTTTGAAATAGGCGCAACGCCCGCGGAAATAGTCATTCCCACCATCTTGTCCGTCTTTATCGTTCCAAGTATGAGGAAGATGAATTCGTTTCATTCCCTTGGAAGAATTCGGAACGTTTTTGCAATCCTTTAAAAAATACCACGAATGGTTGATGTTGATTGTTTTACGCATAAGGCACTCCTTGAAAAGAGCCCTGCCCCGAAAGTCGGAGCAGGGCTTCACTAATGAATGTTATTCGTCCTGCCGAGGCGGATTTTCTGTTGGAATGGTGTCAACGGGTTCCACAGATTCTTGGACGGTTTCTACCATTTGTTCCGTAGTATTTTCCTGCAACGTCCCTTCTTCTTTTTGTTTTTCCGCTTCTTTTTGAGCGGCGATAGAAATCTGAATCTTTTCCATTTCTTCTTTGGTGAGGGAGAACTTTCTCATCGCAAGCACGGTAAGCAGCCAACCAAGGATCGGGAATCCGCAGTAGATGCCCGCGGTGACAAGACGCACCGCCATCGTGCAGGTGTCGCCAGCCATCGGAATCTTGCTGCCGGTATAGCCGATGATACCAATCATCAAAGAAGCAAGGAACGGGGCAATCGCCGAGACCATTTTATCGATGAAGGAATAGACCGCGGAAACCGTGGCGGGCATGTAGTTGCCAGAACGGTAAAGCTCATAGTCAACAACGTCCATACGCATAGCCCCCGTTGCCGCGGAAACAACCATCTTCAAGGCGTTGTTCCCAAGCATGAGAAGGAAGAACAAGACAAGGGGGAGGCCGAAATGCGCAGCCGATCCCTCAGGAACGAGGATGATGAAGATCGTGAAGAGGATGTTCCAACCAACACAAAGCCAGCTCCAGAAGGTCATGACTTTCTTGTTGCCTTGTTTGCCCGCAAGCTTCGCACCGATGAAGGCAAAGACAATGGAGGGAAGCATTGCGACCAAGGAAATGATCGTGGAACCGACCATCGATCCAAGAATGACGGAGAAAAGCAAAGTGGAAATAATGGATTGGGAACCCATCGTTTGGGTCAATTTATCCGAGCAGGCCGCGACGATATAGTGACGGAGTTCCTTGTTGCCTTTCAATAAAGACCACATCTCCTTTAACGTGATGCGCTTTTGCTTTTTCAAACCTTCGAAATTTTCCGGCTTATCGTAAGGGGTAAGTCCAATGCAAGAAAGCACAAGAGCGAGGAAAGAGACGCCAACGACAACAAAATTCGAATAGAAGAAGACTTCGTTCGTAAAGGCGTGATCCACAACGGTGGTTCCATCTGGCCCAAACACAGGGGTGCCGAATTTGGTGAGGAAGACCGTGACAATGACTGCGGAGATGATCATTGGGGAGAGATAAGCGTAGATGGTCGACCAAACGCCAAGCATCGGGCGTTGTTTCGGATCATTGGTCAAGATGTTTCCGGTCATATTGCCAACGCAGGAAGAGAAGGTGTAGCCGATAATGTAAAGGGCGTAAATCAAGATGAAGACCGTAACACCAAGAGGATTGGAGAAGGTTTCATCCGCTCCGAAGCTAAAGTTTCCGGCGAAGACATTGCATAAAAGCGTCGTGGCCAAAGCCATGCACCCCCACCCAATAGCAAGGAAGAAGCGAAGTTTGCCGTGCTTTGAATTAAACTTCTCAATCAAGAAGGCGATGATCGGGTCCGTCACCGAGTCAAAGACACGGGATAACGTGATAAGCAACCCGACCGTTGCCGTGGCAATCGCATAGCCAAGATTGCCAATATAGCTTGCATAGCCAAGCAAGACGTAGAAGGACATCTGCATGATGCCAGTCATCTGGCTCAATGCAACATGCCAAGTTTTTGCCCTACGATAGGGACTTTTGGTTGTAGGTTCCATATAAACTCCTGAGGATATTAGCAATATACCCTTTTCGTAAGCGCTTTCTTAGAATATTATTGCTCTAAAATAGCAAACTATTGTTGTTTATGGATTCCTTGATTATCGCGCGTATCTTACATAACATTTTAGGCGTATCCGTATACTCTTTTCCAAAAGGAAATAGCAACGCCTCTTTTTTTCGTTCCATCAATCCCCACCACTTCTCCGTCCAATTGGAGCCGTCCTTTCTCAATGGTTTCCTCGCCTCGATGAAAGAATCGACCTATTACGAATTTATCGATAACCTGGGGCAGCGTTCCTTTATTTTTCAATATGAGGGGAATTATTTCTTCATCGGACCTTATTTTTCCAGGGCCTCGGAAGTAGACTTCTCCAAAGCCTTCAGCGAGAACGGGCTGCCGTATTCCAGTTTGCCCTCCTACCGCGATTACATTTATTCCCGGCCTATTTTGAACCCTTATTTCATTGAGACGACCTGCAACAACGTTTTACGGGGCGTACATTCCTCTTCCTTTTTCAATTTCGCTTACGAAAAAATCGATTTTCGTGCTCAAAGGAAAGAACCCTCTCTTTCTTTAGGCCTCCCTATCGATAGCGCAAAAAAAGAAGCCCAGGTCAATAAACGGTACGACGTGGAACGCTTGTTCTTAGAAAAAATCGAAAAAGGGGATTTGGAAGGGATCCGCAATAGCGCTTCAGCCTTATTCACTTCCACCGATCAAAGCAATGATGCCGCCACTTATTTCTTCGCTAACCCCGAGGTGTCCTCCGCGATGTTCCGCACCATGGTGCGCATGGCTGCTATTCGCAGCGGATTGCCTCCCGTTATCATCGATCGTATCACCTCCAAATACGCCCAAAAGATGCGACAAGCCACCACGCAACAAGAATACATGAATCACTTCGTTTCCTTGGTGGAAGATATCACCACGGCCATTCACGATTACAAAATGACGGCTTTGAAATGCGGGGCTTTGTCCAAACAAACGATTGCCTATATCTACCTGCATCTTGAAACTCATTGGTCCTTGGACGATTTAGCAAAGAAAATGAACGTCAGCAAATCGTATCTAGAGCACGTCTTCAAAGAAGAAACCGGCAAGACCATCCATCGTTTTGGCGAAGAAACCCGCGTAAAAGAGGCGAAGAAGCTTCTATTAGAAACCGACTTGCCCATTGGAGAAGTCGCACACTTTGTCGGCTACGACGATCCGAATTACTTCGTCAAAATCTTTAAACGTTACGAAAAGGAAACCCCTTCTTCATTCCGTAATCACAATAACGCTCGCGAAGTTCTATAAGGCCTATTGGGGGAGTTCGGCGATGGTTTCCATGCGAACATGAAAGACCCTGGCCAATTTAAATACGTCTTTAACGTTGCCGTTTTGGATGTTTCTTCTTCTTTGCTTCCAACTTTGCAAACTATCATAGGATAGCCTCGTTTGCTCGGAAACATATTTCAGGGAATAGCCGTAATTTTCTAGCAAAATAGCAAAAGCGGATTTTTCGTGATAACGTCTTTTAAACTCTTGAACGATTTGAGAAAAATCCATTTCATGAAATAAAGGAAAGAGTTCATACATCTTAGCAATTGGAAGATATAAGAAAATGCATTCAAAGGTTAATCGCGTTTCCAATTGAATACGAAGAAAAGCTTCCGCTGCCCAAAGGCACGGATTATAAACGGGCACAGCCTTCAAAGGGGTTTTTATTTCCGAAAGCACTTCGTTAACAAGGTCCTCGTCATGAACAATCGGGGGCAATCCTAAACCATCGTCTTCTAGCTTTAAAAAGAAGGAAGAATAGGCAATTTCCCTTTCCAATGCCGAGGTGGAATAGCCGCAATGATAACCGAGGGATAACACCCTTTCTAAGTCGTCCGTATATTCGTGAAGATATTCAGCGTACATGGTCTTTTCTCATCAAATCAAGAACGTAAGTTTTATCCGGGCTACGAGGCCGATTAAGAACCTCGTTAAATTTAGCCGTAGCTTTGCTGACGATGGAATAGTAACGCCCAACATATTCTTCTTCGTAGGGGATAACACGGTCAAAATGCAAAGCATTCAGCGCTTTTTGAGACATAAAGGCGTATTGCTTTCCCAAGTCGCCAAGAAGAAAGATTTCCTCCAAATCATCGAGGGACAATTCCCCCGAAACAAAAGAAGAAGGAAACCGGAAATAGGAATCATCCGCGCGAAATCCAATGACGACGTCATATTCCCGGACATCGATAAAATATTTCGATAGCCATTCTAAAGCTGGCTTATTTCTACGTTCGAAGGAGATTTCCAGTTTTCTAAAGTGCATCAGAATGGCAATCCAATTCAAAACACTAAAGGAATCTTTGCACGTTAAATCCAAAATCTTTAAAAAGTCCCATCTTCGCTCATCGATTCGATATTGATTAACCACCCCGGCGGTTCCGTTTTTGCACGCCCAAGATTTTGCTTGGTTAAGGTCGGTTGTCATGTAAAAGGAAGGGCCGTAATCATTATGGGGGTTGGAGCCTCCTAATGTTGGATGCTCTACCACTTGCTTGCTTCCATGATAAATATTCATGAATTCATTTTACCAAAAAACACAAAAAAAGCATTGTTTTTTGTACTGTAGTACGTATTTTCTGGCTTTTTGTTTACAAAAATGGGCTGTTGCTCTACTGTTTTGCCCTTAACCAAAGCACTGCCATAACCAAACGCCAAAAAATTAATGCTTCGGCAGAGACGCCCTTTTCTTTTTCCACTTCTCCTCATGGAATATAATCAGTACAACAAACGTGTCCCATGGACATAAAACCAAAAATTCAGGGAGAAACAACCGATGAAGAAAGCCACTTTAATTACTGGTGCTGGCAGTGGATTAGGCAAAGAATTTGCTTTGCTTTACGCCTCAAAAGGAAATAACGTCGTTTTAGTCGACATCAATGGCGAGGCCCTCGCTTCCGTAAAAGAAGAAATTCAAAAAAAGGATCCTAATATCGAAGTTTTCACCTTCATCGCGGACTTAAGCAAAGAAGACACCTATGCCGGGGTTTTAGCTTTCACCAAAGAAAACGACTTATTTATCAATAACCTTGTCAACTGCGCCGGTTTTGGAGACTGCAAAGACTTCAAAGACATGGAAGTTTATAAGCAAATCGCCATGACCAACGTCTGCTGCAACGCCCTTCTTTATTTCTCAAGAGTCTATCTTGACGACATGCTTGCCAATGACGAAGGACATATCATCAACGTATGCTCAATCGCCGGGCTTTATCCCGGGCCTTATATGTGCACCTATCACGCGGTGAAAGGCTACGTTTATAACTTATCCAGCGCGATATCCTTCGAATTGAGAAATACCAACGTGAAGTGCCTAACGTTATGCCCAGGACCTTTTAATTCCAAATTCGTCGCCGAGGCCCATAACGACTTCACCTTCAAAAAGAAGAAACCCATCGAAGCCAAAGAGGTGGCCCAAATCGGCTATACCCAATCCACGAAAGGCAACGACTTCTACATCATCGGCAAAGGGAATCGGCTTCAATATTTTATGTCGCGCTTCGTGACACGGAAAACACTGTTGAAGGCAAGTGCCAAGAACCTGAAGGCTAAAATCTAGCCCTTATTTTTCGTCTTTAAAATTAGTCACCAAGGTTTCCTTTCAAAGTTTTGCACACGAAAGAAATCCCCTTTTTTTCGCAACCGACGACCATTTAAAGAACTTTCCACTTCTTAGATTGGCAGTCTTAAAATAGACACTCTAATCGCGTTTATAAACGGTGCGGACTAGAATGACGTAAAGCGGAAGAACTATCCACCGAGCAATTCGGTGGTTTTTCATTTTCGGATTCCAGCCGCTTGAGGCCGTAGAACTCCTTCCTCCGGCAGCCCAACGAACTTACCACCGAATCACTTATTTGTGTTAATAACGAGTCGCCGTCGAGACTATATTTGATGCATAAAACAAATGGTTTCGGGGATTTGGTGCATAAAAAATTAAATAAATGATGCAGAAATCCGCTTGATAAAGCGAGAACAGCCAAAGACATGCATCCAATGGAACAATCGCCTCTTCTATGAATCCGTTACCCACTTTCAAAACCTGCAATATGGTTATTACGAAGTTATCGTGTCAGTTTCTTTATTTTTATGAATATCTGCAACGTTAACGATAAGAAAATGGTAATTCTTTGGGTTAGTTGTTCAAAAAAGTAATTGAAAATTTTTCGCCGGCTTTTAAATTTACACGTAATTGTGGGAAGGAGAATGCAATGAAACAAGGAAAACTATTCATCCTAGCGTCAGTATTATTACTGGGATCTTGTGCTACTAATGGGGGAGGTGCTGGGGAATCAACGGGTTCCAACGACAAAATCACCTCATCGGAGACGAGTGCCGCATCGTCGAGCTCCAGCGGGGACGTTAATCCAGCAAACGCAAAATTTACTTTAGTGATGAACGGGGATTTGCGTCTTAATCAAAGCCGTTCTATTTACGCCATTCTTAAGGAAGGCGTTACGGGGAATGTTGTTTTTGAGTCCTCCGACCCAAGCGTCATTCGTACCTCGAAAATGGAAGGGGTCAGCAACGAGGCCCTTCTAACCGCCGTCAGCGAAGGGGAAGCGATCATCAGCGCCTATTTAGAGGGAGAAGAAAACGTTATTGTCTCCAAAACACTCACCATCTCCCATGGCACCGCTTTATCTAGCGAGGTCTTTAATCAGTTAACGGGTGCCATGAAAGTGGATTTGACGCAGACCCTATATGACTATGACAGTCAATTGAAGCCAACCCTCCATGAGCAATCCGATATCACGACGATTTACGAAGAAGTCAGCGATATGGACTCCTATCACAACACGGATGCCTATCAAATCACCGTCAAAAACCATAAAACACAGCAGGTGACCTACGAACGAAAATATGTTCGTAACGGGGTCCGTCTCGCCACGGAATTCATCAACAAAAATAACGAAATAGGAAAGTTGACTCTCTTTGACGATGAGGGCGAGGAATATAACTGGGTGAATTCCTATTATGAAAACCTATTCAAGTTCGACGAAAATACCGATGCACAAGCTATGGTAACCGCCAGCGATTTTGAAAGCTTTGACGGCGGAAAGACCTATTTCTATGTGGGAAAGAACCTCTGGTCCACCACTTATTTAGCTTGTTCGCTCGTTCTTCAAGATATTACCCCTGATGAGTTTGCCATAACCGTGGACGGGGATTCTTTGGGCATTTATTTTGTGACCGATCCCTTTGGAAAAGACGGGGTCACCAACAAAGGCGGCCAAGTGGTTGAAGGGAAAATCTCTGAAATTGGCACGGCAAAAATCGAGCATATGCAACCTTACGCCCATGAAACCTATCATGACGCGTTAGAGGTGGCAAGAGCCGAAATTGCCAATTCGAAAAACTATACTGCCACTTACTCCATCAATGGTGACGACGGCAAAACCACCTATACGATGGTTTATACCGACGATACCATTGAAGAAAAGATCGTGGATTCCTCTGGAAAAATCATTGCCCACGATGGGGCACGCAAAAATGGAACCGGATATTTCACTTATACCTATGACGACAAGACAGGAACCTTAACGAAAACGAAGGACTATGTTGCCGCATGGGATTCCGTCAACCGTTATCCCACCTTCGATTTCGCCGTAGAAATTCTTGGCCCAGAAAGCAATGGGGCTTACCCATCCCGCGGAGAAAACACCGGTTCGTTCCTTTCTTATTGCTGGAACTTGCCGAAATACGCTTACTATTACACCGTTGATGGTAGCGTTTCCCTCACCTTGAAAGAGGGACATTTTGCAAGCATGAAGGGAAAACTAACCTCTTCTTCTTTGAATGACACGATTGAATTCTCTGGCGAGTATTCCAAGATCGGAAGCACCACTTTGGATTACGACTGGTCTTCCCTAGAAGACAAAGCCGAACCCAGCGAATATCCAGCCGTATTGCTTGCCTCCTTAAAAGAATGGGGCGTAGATCAAGTCGTTCCCTACCTTTATCCGACAAATACCGGCTATAAAGATTCCACCGTTGCCTGGTCAAGATGGAAAGACGCTTCCGGAGTGATGGACTCTAACTATTCGAAATACGTCGCTTTCAGGACCAACGAGTTTGAAACAACCGAGCAACGAGATGCCTATCTCGCCAAGTATAAGGAACTTCTTGTTTCTTTGGGCTGGAAGCTCACTAACGAGAAGGATGAGAACATGGGCTATCTCTGCTACGTGGATTCAACGGGTGAATGGAAATTATCCGTTGGAGAAAATAAAAATTATTTTGGTGGGTCTGCTACCAAAGGCGTCCTTTTCACCATTACGAACAAAAATAACAAATTAGCCACCCCGTCTTCCTATTTTGATTGAGGATAACGGCTAGGATCTTCTGGCGGAATCTCTATCGCCCAGGGGGACATCTTTGAATAGTCCCCCTGGGCGAAAGCGTAACCATTTTTCGTTGAAATCATTTATTGTCTTTCCCGTAGGAAAAACGACAAAAATAGACAGAAGGGTGGAAACAAGCCACTTCATTCAGACACTTTCGTTTTTCACGATGAGACCGTTTTGAGATTCCGTTGATCCGTTTCTAAGGCGATCAATCTTCCTCTTCTTCGTCTTCGTATAGGCAATCTTCGTGAGGAACACACCAGTAAAGACATTCATCCCTCGTCAAATGAGCGCTTTTATAAAGACCATATTCAAGATAGGTGCTGCCTAATTCTTCTTCGCCCTTTACCTCGTTGATCAAATAATCCTTCACTTCTTTCTCCAGGCTTATCACTAACGTCAGCTATGCGTATTGGAGAAGCCGGTTTAGGTTACAATCCTTCCTATGCAGATAAGTTACAAGGATTTCCTTTGTTTCTTCGATTCCGACCCTTTCTCTGTAAAATACGATATCAACAACAGTTTTCTCCATATCGTAAATCTGGAATTCATTTTCGCCTTCCTTGACCGTCATAACCCCCAGTTCATGCCTATCATCCGTATAATAATGAACTTTCATTTGTGGCCAATCAGGCATAGTGGAAACCTTAGCCTTTCTTGGAATGGCAGCGTCCACCGCATCTGGGATGAATGCCGTCAGACGATAATATGCCGCTGCGCTAAGCAAGCATATCACGCCCTTCGGTGCATACGACGAGAGTAATAGAAATCCGATTCCTCTCCACGATAATCTACATTCTCATAATAACTCTTATTCAGTTTTATGAGTTTCCCCCTCGCCAACAAGCTTACTGGCTTTATACTGCGAAAAGCCTTTTTCCTTAAGTTCCTGCATGGAAAAGATCTTCTGATTTTCAGGAAGCATTGCTGTACCTACCATCTTTTCCACCTCGATTGTATTTGTTTTATTTTCGGCATTTTAATGTTCTGCCGAATTTCAATTAAGTAATAAAACCAAACATCCTGAACGTCAACCGACAGTTAGGACGATTCCGTAGTTTTTATTTTCTTCCCAATATAGCAGGAACTGCTGGCTTTTACGTCTTTCAGCAGCTCTTCATATACTATATTCGATCTCTGTTATTCATTTTGTCGTGCATCCTTAGTTCTATAATGGCCTCAAAAACCCACATCAATATGCGCCTTTGCATTCGTATTGCAAATCGATACTTCTAAATCAGATTTTGCAAAAAGGTGTAAATTGCTATATCGAATATCCTGCAAAAAGGTGTAAATTGCAGGAAAGTCGCTTTTGAACAGGCGTTATTTTCTTAAGGCTAATCCCACAACGGTTTCAACGTGCATTGAGGCACAGAATGTATGCGCCTTTCAACGTTGAGACGCGAATTAGTATATGTGTTTTCGCAAGGTTGAAACGAATTAAATTACATCTCAGTCACAAACACTAATTACGATAATACATCGCATCTTTATATGTACCGATTTTAATTATTTTTCCTTCTTTAAGTAATTTGGCTAAAACCATCTCAATTAATTGTTCACTTACATCCGGGAGTTGATCTTGTATTCCTTTTTTGGAAATAGGTACAAAAGCATTTAGCAAAAGCACTTCTATTCTTTCTGTCTTTGATAATTTCTTATCGATTTGAGAAAAGATATTCTCATCTAATTTGGTATAGCATTCATAGAGGATTTGAATCATGTACAGCATAAATGGTTCATAATTGTTTTTGTTATCTTGCCAATTTATAGATGATTCTAGAAGGGTACGGTAATATTCTCCTTTGTTTTCATTAATCATATTTTCAATGGAAATAAATCTTCCGATATCAAATCCACGTTTATAAAGTAGCAATAACGTTAACAATCTAGACATTCTTCCGTTTCCATCATCAAATGGGTGAACACAAAGAAAATCTAAGATAAAACACGAAATCAACAATAATGGATTGATGTTTGGATTGTGGCTTGCTTCATTAAAAGCAATTAGCATTTGATCAATTGATTCTGCGACATCTTTCGGAGCCACAGGAATAAAAACAACATATTTTTTGCCATTTCTTGTTTCGCTGATAAAGTTTGGTTCTTTTTTGAATTGACCCCTGTTCTCGCTTTTAGCGACATCTAACAATTGTTTATGAAGAGATAATATTGTGGTTTTATCAAAAATGATTCTTTCATTAAAAGCATGGATATCATTAAGAACATTTCTATAACCAATGATTTCTTTTTCAGGGTGTGTGAAAGCATTATTATCACCGGCAGCAATCTCGTTAATACGCTTTTCCGTTGTATGAATATTCTCAATAGCGTTGCTTCCTTTAATAGAATCTCTAATGGCCTTTTCTTTTAATTTTTTAAAAAGTTTAGGATTATCATGTAAACGAACGCTTTCTTTACCTTTGATATCATAAATAATTGCTGTTAAATTCAGCAATCTAGCGGGGACTTGGTTTTCTAAAAACGAATAATCGAATTTTCTCATTAATGATTTCTCTTTTCTGCTTAAATTATATCTCATATTAGGCAGTAAACAACGATATTTAGGCAATAAAAGAGAATATCGCGAATCCTGCGTTACCCAAGACTCGCGATACTCTCTTAGAATTTTCAGTAACGCATAAATAGATAATTCGTTCGCTTTGTAATGGTGTTTCTAATACACATAGTCCCGCATAAACCCACGTTTTCAAGATTCATATTATCAGATTCAACGTTCTTGCTGGTTTATTCGCATACTGGTGACATCAAAAAAGAGGATTTCCCTCATTTTTAGAAAGAAGGAAACCCATCAATTTTTATCAATTTTTGGCCTTTTTTAGCCGTTTTTACGACTCAGCAACACCACCGTCTCAACATGCGCCGTCTGGGGGAACATGTCCACAGGCTGAATCGATTCGACACGATAGCTCTTTTGAATATAGCTGACGTCTCGGGCCAAAGTGGAACAATCGCAAGAAACATAGACAACCCGAGAGGGGCGTAATTTCAATAAGGCGTCCAGGAATCGTTTGTCGCTTCCTTTACGAGGCGGATCCATGAATAACACATCCACGTGTTCCTTCTTTTGGGCCATACGCACCATAAAGTCGGAGGCATCGTCGCAATACATTTCAAAATTATCGATGTGATTGAATTTAGCGTTCTGAATGCCGTCACGCACCGCTTCTTTCACGATTTCTACGGATATGACCCTGCCACAATATTTAGAAGCAATCATCCCGATGGTTCCAATTCCCGAATAAGCATCAAAAACAACATCGTCTTTGGTTAGACGGGCTGCTTCCATGGCTTTGCCATAAAGGACTTCCGTCATGACGGGGTTCGTTTGGTAAAAAGACTTGGAGGAGATGCGGAAATGCACGCCGCAAAGAAGGTCTTCGATGTAGCCCTTGCCATATAAAACACGTTCCCGTTCTCCCAAGATGACATTGGTCGCTCTGGAATTGATGTTTTGAACGATGGTGGTGACCTCGGGGCAACGCTTCACGATGGCTTTCACGAAGTTATTACGACTAGGGAAAGAATCCACGTTGGTGACAAGCACCACCATGATTTGGTCAAAGTGCTTGGAGGTGCGAATCAAGATATGACGGACAACGCCATAACGTTCATCTTCAATATAGGGTTCAATCCTCATGGATTTCATGAGGTCTTTGATTTGATCGAGAATCCTCTCCGCCCGCTCGTCTTCAATAAAGCATTTTTGGACGGGGACTAAGACATGGGTCCCGGTTTTATAGAAACCACTATAGATATTGCCGCGACGGTCCTTGCATAAGGGCATTTGAATCTTATTACGGTAAAAATAAGGGGTTTCCATACCCAAAGTCGGCAGGACGTCCACGTCCATGTGCCCGACTTTGCGGAACTGCTCCTTCACCTTCTTAGACTTAAATTCTAGTTGAGAGGGGTAGTCAAGTTGTTGAAAGACGCATCCCCCGCAAGAAGAGCAAATTTTGCAACGCGGCTCGATGCGATGGGGCGATTTTTTAATCAGGCGTTTGATTTGGCCGTAGGATTGGCCTGCCCGGCGATAAGCCGATTCGATTTCCGCTTCATCTCCTGGAAATAGTCCGGGGACAAAGAAAACCTCTTTGCCGTTTCGGACTACCCCAAGTCCTTCATAGGTCAAATCGGAACAGGTGGCAGTAAAAGTAACGTGTTGGAACGAATTCTTCATTAGGCGGCTACTTTCTCTTTGGGTCCGTTCATCATCTCCGTAATGGCGGCAATTTCCTTTTCTTGATCCAAACGGGGGAAGAGCTGTTCGCCTTTGCAAACAGTTTTGCCTGCAACGATGTTTTCATCGTGAATATTGGTATAAACACATTCTTCTTTGGTTAAGCCAAGGGAAGCGAAAATCGCATCCGATTTATGAACCAAAATCGGTTTTAAAAGCAATCCGGCGATGAATAAAACATAGGCAAGGTGAGCCATGACGGATTCTAGATTCGTGACCTTCTCCGGGTCTTTGGCCAAAGCCCAAGGCGCGGTTTCTTCGATGTATTTATTCGCGCGTCCCACTAAGCCCATGACCTTTTCATACGCTTCGGTGACGGCCAAGTCGTCATTCAGTTTCTCGTATTCAGAAATCGTGGATTCGCAGAGGTCTTCAAGCTCCTTGTCGGTAGGATTGACTCCTTTTTTCAAAGACGGGATAACTCCGTTAAAGTATTTGGCGATCATCGACACGGTGCGGTTAAGCAAATTGCCGAGGTTATTAGCCAAATCTTGGTTGATACGCATGACGAATTGTTCCGGAGTGAAGGTTCCGTTTTCTCCAAAGGGGACTTCACTGACGAGGTAATAACGGACGGCATCCACGCCATAACGTTCGATAAGAGGGTAAGCGGAGATGGCATTTCCTTTCGATTTGCTCATCTTGCCGTCTTTCATCATGAGCAGGCCATGGACGAAAACGCGATTGGGCTCCCTTAAATCCAAAGAACGGAGGAACATCGGCCAATAGATGGTATGGAAGCGGGTGATATCCGCGCCGATAACGTGAACGATTTCAGTCTCGGGGTCGTTCCAGAAATACTGGAACCGGGAATCGTCTTTTTGAAGATAGCCAAGGCAGGTGATGTAATTGGTCAAAGCATCGAGCCAAACATAGACCACGTGCTTGGGGTTCTCCATCACAGGGATCCCCCAGGTAAAGGAAGTTCTAGAAACGCAGAGGTCTTGAAGGCCCGGTTTGATGAAGGTATTGATCATCTCGTTCTTGCGGGATTCCGGAGTGATAAAAGTCGGATTCTTTTCATAGAAATCAAGCAGGAACGGCGTGTATTTGGAGCAGCGGTAGAAATAAGCTTCTTCCGAGGCTTGTTCTACAGGGCGGTGACATTCGGGGCAAAGAACATGTCCCTCTTCATCTTTTTCGACTTGAGTCTCCGTCCAGAAGGATTCTTCATGGACGCAATACCAGCCAGTATAGGAAGAAAGGTAAATATCATCTTGTTTTAACATCCGGGAGAAAATCTTTTGGACCGTCTCCACGTGACGGGGTTCCGTCGTGCGGATAAAGTCATCGTTGGAGATTTCCATCGCTTTCCAAAGGGAGGTGAATTTCAAAGAGACTTCGTCGACAAATTCTTGGGGAGTAATCCCTTTTGCCTCGGCGTTTTTTTCAATCTTCATCCCATGCTCATCAAGTCCGGTGACAAAGAAAACGTCATAGCCACGGAGCCTTTTGCCCCTGGCGATGACATCGCACATGGTCGTGCAGTAGGCGTGTCCCAAATGGGGCGATGCGCTCGGGTAATAAATCGGGGTGGAAATGTAGAACTTTTTGCTCATGGTGGCTTCTCCTAATGATGGATATCCAAAGGCTCTAGCCTTTAGGCTCGCCTATTTTACCATTCTACGATGGATTTTGAAGGTTCACCCTTCTCCCGATTATGGGATAATGAGAACCATGAAGAAAATTTTTTGGGCGATTCAGAACCTTGACTGCATCGGAGGGACGGAAACCGTGTCCATTCAACTGATGAATTTGCTCTGCGACACTTACGAAATTCATCTGATTTGCACCTCTAAGCAAGAGGGGAAATCTGCCTATTTTATTGATCCCCGCATCCAAATTCATAACCTTGAAATCCCTTCCGAGGTCGGCCGATTTGATCAATGTTGGGCCGTATATGATGGAAAAGGAAGGAGACGTCTATTGAAAGAGACGTTGTCCTCCTATGTTTTTCACCGTAACAAAACCCGTAAACTCATTGCTTCTTGGATGGATGAGGATTCCATCTATATCGGCAGCGCCCTCGATTCCTACCTCCTCGCCCCGAAGCATAAACACGTTTATTATCACTTCCACTTCGATCCCGAGAATTATTTGGCGTGCCCCATGCAAATGGTGTTTCGCCATTGCAGCAAACCGGAAAAAATCATTTTCTTAGCCAAACACGTAAAAGAGGAAGTCTTGAAAAAGAAAAAGAAGCTAGCGGACAAGGCAACCTACATCTATAACCCCGCAAAGTTTCAGCCTCAAAAAGACATCGCGTTTCACGGAGGGAAAATCCTATTCGTAGGACGCTTCACAGAACAAAAAGACCCCATGTTGGCCTTAGAAATCGCCAAACTCTTGCACAAAGATTCGGTCTCCTTTCACTTAACCATGTATGGAGAAGGACATCTAGAGCAAGCGATGCGTGAATTCGTCCAATCCAACAGATTAAGCGAAGTCTCCATCATCACCGGCCATTCAACGACTCAAGAAGACTATTTTGCCTCCGATTTCTTGCTTTGCACTTCTACCTATGAAGGCTGGTGTTTGGTCAAAGCGGAAGCCAACGCCTGTTCCCGTCCTGTGATGACGACGCATTGGGATGGTCCCGTCGAGGAAGTATTCGATGAGAAAACAGATGGCTGGCTCATGCCATCCCGTGATCCCAAGGAATTCGCAAAGAAAATCAAAGAGATTTTATCTAATCCCAATCAATTGCTCCTCCAGCAAGAAAAAGCCTTCGAAGGATCTAAGCGCATTAGCAATGAATCCATCAAGAAGGCTTGGGTTGATTTGCTCGGTTAGCGTTTTAATAACGATTCGTAGGCTTCTTTCAATTGTTCGCCCACCCGCGGCAAATCTCTTTCTTTTGCCGTTTCAAAGCCCGCTTCTAGAATCTTTGGGTCTTCGCCGTGTTCTAGCAAACCCGCAATAGCGGAGGCGAATTCTTCGTTATTTTTGCATAGGTGGCCATTAACCCCATCTTTCACCCAACCATCGTAGACTCCGATGTCGCGAACTACCAAAGGACAGTGGGAGGCCAGCGCCTCTAAAACCACGATGCCTTCCGTTTCTTCATAGCTAGGGAAGAAAAGGCAGGTCGCGCTTTGATAGGCCCCATGAATCAATTCGCCTTTGCAATATCCGGGGAGGATGACGTTATTCGGTTTTTTACGGATGGCTCTTGCTACCTTCTCGTTGGTTAAGATGCGGGCAAGGTGACCAAACCAAAAGAATTTCACATTTGGGAACTTTCGGGCCACTTCCATAAAATCGATGATACCCTTTCGTTCGAAGGGGAAACCTACCCCCATCACGAAAGGCTCGTTTTCCTTTAATCCGAATTTTTCGCGGAAGGCTTTCACCGCGTCGGGATTGCTTGCATAGGAAGCGATATCGATGCCGTTGCTGATGGCAATCACCTTTTTAGCAAATCCGTAATTCTCAATGAGTTTTTTGGAATAGGGGGTTGGGGTAATCACCAAATCCGCGTGGGAATACATGTATTTCAATTGATGGTTGTAGATGGGGGCGACGAGTTGCCAGCACTTAAAGGAATTGCGGAAATCTTCATATGTCGAATGACCATGAACAATCACGGGAATGCCCCGTTTCTTCGCTTGCTTTAAGGCGCGATGGGATTTGCCCCAATACGTATTGATGTGGGCGATATCATAGTCATCCTTTTTATGGATGGTCGTCTCGACTCCAACGTCTTTTAGGGCTTGGAGTTGATGGGACATGGCGCGGCCGATTCCGCTATTTTTGATCGTGTCGGCGTCTTGAAAGTAAATCAGGGTTTTCATCTTGGTATTTAGAATAACTTTTTAAAGGAGGCAGGCAAAGAAAAACCGCCCCTGACGGAGCGGAATATTCAATATCGGAATTACTTCGCTTTCTTAGCAGCTTCGGCAGCGGCGAGCTTCTTGTTGAAGCGGTCGATGCGGCCATCGCTCATGACGATGCGTTGGTTGCCCGTATAGAAGGGGTGGCACTTGGAGCAGGTATCGACTTTGATTTCCTTCAACGTCGAGCCGGTCTCGAAGGTGCTTCCGCAGGTCGTGCAGGTAACGACGCAGTGATGGTACTCCGGATGGATGTCTTTCTTCATTGCTATACTCCTTTCGCCGTACGGCCTATTGCCGCACAGAGAGCCTTACAAGGATACTCGCTGTAACTACTTTTAACAACCCCAAATTTTTAACGCGCTCCATCTTAGGAGGCCCATTTCCCTTTCCTTAAAGGAAAAGTGAATTCCAAGGATAGAAATTTAGGGGAGATTTGCAAGGAAAACGAATACACGTCCCCCTTATTTGGATGGAACTAGTTCAATTTCGTCCCCGGGACGCACCAGCATGGCCCCACCATAATGAACTTTCATATCCTGACGGATATCAAAATCCATTCCTGGGTGCATGTGATAAGGGATTAAATGTGTTGGGTGGATGATTTCCGCGCATCGCGTCGCTTCTTCGGGCCCCATATTGAATATTCCGTCGATAGGAAGGAGGGCATAGTCGATTTGCTGTTTGGCTAATTCCTCCATATATGGGACATAATCTGTATCCCCGGCTACATAGATTTTCACACCGTCCACTTCTAGCAAATACCCCACGCATTCGTGAATATCGTGGTTTTTGTTGCAGGCCGGAGTAGCTTGGACGTGAACTCCATAATAATCAAAATCGTAATAGATCCCATTTTGCAAAGCATCTTTAGAACGAATGACGACGGTGGTGTCTTTTAAGTGAATGAGGTGGATTCCATTATGGTCATAATGCTCGTGGGTGATGAGAACCATGTCCGCAGGCTTGTCGTATCCTTCCCCAGCATAAGGATCGATATAAACGATTTTGCCTTTTGACGTTGTTATCCGTAATGATGCGTGCCCTTGATAGAGAAGTTTTGCCATTTCCTCACCTCCATTGAATCTTTTCCATTGTACATTTCTAACAGGGGTTTAGACTAGGTCCACAACGTTTATCGAAACGTTTGTTTCATATCAATGAAAGGAGACTTTCCATGATCAGTAAACTCTTGGCCATCAAAGTCCTTAACGCCGCCCTGGAGACGGGCGGGGACTACGCCGAGATCTATTGCGAGCAAAAGGAAGGGGAATCCATCCGTGTGGAAAACGGAAAAGTGGAAACCCTCGGGGCCGGGCAAACCTATGGCTGTGGCATTCGCATTTTGCTCCAAGACCAATCCGTGTACGGATACACCTGCGATTTAAGCGCAAAATCCCTCTTAAATTTGGCAAGCAGCCTCTCCAAATGCTTCCATGGGGAACGCCTGTTCACCGTTACTAAAGTTGAAAAACAACGGGTTAAAGTCATTAACAAGGTCAACGACCACCTTTACGAAGTTCCCGAAGAAGAAAAAATCAAGCTTTTGAAGGAATGCAATGACATTACCAAGGCCGTTGATCCGCGCATTGTCCGCATCGTCAATTCGTTTAGCAACAACCGTTGCGAATTCCAACTCTTCAACGCGGAAGGACCCGTTGCCAAAGAATTCAATAACGTCGAGGAGCGAGGGCGTTTGGCTCTTGTGGCTATGGCTAACGGAGGAAACGGCAACATCGAAACCTGTTTTGAAGGCCCGGGTCGATATGATGGATGGCACTATTTCCATGATGTTTTGGACTATAAAGCCAAAGCCAAATCCGTGGGAGAAAAGGCCATCATGATGTTGACGGCCAAGGAATGCCCCAGTGGGAAATTCACCGTCGTGATCAAAAACGGATGGGGAGGAGTCCTCTTCCACGAAGCCTGCGGGCATAGTTTGGAAGCCAGTGCTACCTCGCGTCACCTTTCCGTCTTCTCGGATTCCATCGGCAAACAAATCGCCTCGCCTCTAGTTACCGCCTACGACGACGGAACAATTCCCAACGAATGGGGCTCCAATAACATTGATAGTGAAGGCAATCTCACTCAAAAGAACCTCTTAATCGAAAACGGAATCTGCAAAGGATTCTTAATCGACCGGCTAAGTGGACGCCGTTTGGGCATGGAAGCGAACGGAACTGCACGTAGAGAGAGCTACCGTTATGCTCCGACTTCCCGTATGAGCAATACCTACATCGCCGCGGGCAAGGATGACCCCGAACAAATTATCCGCGATACCAAGCTTGGCATTTACGTCGCTAATTTTGGCGGGGGTTCCGTCGAACCTACGACGGGAGAATTCAATTTCTCCGCCTCGGAAGCTTATATCATCCGCGATGGCAAAATCTGCGAACCCGTGAAAGGGTGCACGTTGATCGGTTCCGGCAAGGATGTCTTAATGAATATCGACCGCGTTGGCAATGACGTCGACCTTGGACAAGGGAATTGTGGCGCCGCAAGCGGCATGGTCCCCGTTAACGTTGGCCAGCCCACGATCCGCATCAAGGAAATCACCGTTGGAGGAAGAGGAGGAAAATTAGAATGAACATTCAAAAATTCTTTGAAGTCTGCAAAGCACACGGCATTGAACAGGCTCAAATCCAAATCGGAAAATCCAAATCCACATCCATCAAATTGTTTCATAACAAGATTGATACCTACCGTATCTCCAATAGCCAATCCGTGACGGCCTGTGGCATTTATAATGGGAAATTTGGATCGGCCTCTACTCAAAAACTAGATAAAGACGCTTTTGAATATTTAGCCAAGCAAATCCAATTAACCGCGACGTTTAACGAAAAAGAGGAGGAAGCCTCTTTATTCAAAGGATCGGAAAAATACCGCAAAGGAAACGTTTATAACAAAGTCCTGCCCACGATTCCCCTCGAAAAGAAAATCGAGACCCTCCATGAAATCGAGAAAGCCATTTATGCAGGGGACCCCTGCATCACCGACGCGGACGCGGTTTCTTATGGTGAAGCCGAAGCCGAATCCGAGTTCTACAACTCGTTTGGATTGAAGCTCAAGCAAAAGAGCAACCACTTCTTCTATAGCGCGGGCGCCGTCGCCAAAAAAGGCGAAGAAACGAAGACCTTCTACGATTCGTTCCTCGATAATGACTACAGCCATTTCGACGCCGAGAAGTTTGCCAAAGGAATCGTGACGAAAGCCTTGGCTAAGTTTGGTGGCGAGCCTTGCGAAGCCGGGAAATACCCAACGATTCTCGACCGCGATATCATCAGCGATCTTATCTCCTATTTCATGGATTCCTTCTCCAGCGAATCCATTCAGAAGCATTCTTCCATGCTGGAAGGGAAAATGGGCCAAAAGGTTGCTTCGTCCAAAGTCACAATCGAAGAAAAACCCTTGGCTAGAAACCTCTATTTCAGTTATTTCGATGACGAAGGCGTTGCCACTCAGAACAAAGTCATGATGAAACGCGGAGTTGTCACTAATTTCTTCTACAACCGCGAAACAGCGAAGAAAGAAGGAAAGGCAAGCACCGGCAATGGCTATTGGGCTGGCGGACGAATTGGAGTCGGTTTCAACAACATCTTCGTAAAGCCAGGCAAACACAGCTTCGACGAAATGATTCAACCTATCCACGATGGCGTTTATATCACCGAAATCGCCGGGCTTGGAACGGGCATGAATCCAACAAGTGGAGACTTCTCCTGCCAAGCGGAAGGCTACCGCATCCGTGACGGGAAAATCGCCGAACCTCTTAATCTCATTACCTTGTCTGGCAATTTGCTTAAGATGCTTCGCGACGTCAAGGAATTCGATAGCCGCGTAGACCTAACGCAGAATGGAATTTCCGTGTCCGACGTATTCGTCAAATCGATGTCGATCGGCGGAAAATAAAAATAACAAAAACGGGATGTTTCAAATCATGGCATCCCGCTTTTCTTTATTTCTTTTCTTCGTCTTCCTTTTCGTCACGATTCGACTCGTCTTCTTCCTCTTTCTTTTCTTCCCAAGGAAGTGGGTAGAGTTTCCAAGAGGGGTGGAGTTTAGCGACGAAGTCTTTGTCGTGTTGAAGTAAGGCTTTTTCCGAATCGAGGAAGACCTCATCCGTATTTTTAAGGAGTTTGCCTGCTTTATCCAAAGCGTAATTGGATTCCGCTTCGCTTTCTTCGATGCAAGAAGAAATCAGCAAGTAGCAGCGAAGCGCAGGGACGGTTCCAAGATCCGAGATGAATTTCTTCACGTCATCATGGAGCTCTTCGTAATATTTTTTGCCGACGCTCGTTTTGCTAGAGGCCAATAAGAGGGCTAATTTGATGCAAACAGCATCATTGCGGGTAGAAGCGGAAACGCCACGTTCTTGAGCAATGGTTTTATCCAGAATTTGAACGGCTTGGTCAAAATCGCCTTCCCCAATCTTTTTATAGGCGGTCAAGGCATTGAGATAAGCGGTAAAGTCCGTGATGTCATCAAAAACAGGGACTTCGGGGACTTCTCCTCCTTCTTCACGGATTTTTTCGCGAAGGAGCAAATAGTTATAAGGGATGCGGTTTCCTGCATGGGTCATGAGGCTAAGCAAATAGCCGTCGTTCATAGAATCCAAGCGGAAGGGGAAGATGTCATAAAGGTAAATCATGCCTCCGACGGAAATGGTCGTAATGGCAAAGATTTGAATCCAAGCGTTCGCCCCATCGGTTTTCACCCAGTTGGAAGCGAGAGAATTCAAAACCATCATCACAACGACTTCGGCGATGAAGAAGACGATTGGGAGAAAGGTATAGGCCCCTAGGCTTGCTTTTTCCACGTCTTTAGGAGATACGCGGGTTTCTCCGGTCAACCCATCAAACGAATGGAGCCCGAGGTGTTTCTTGCCCTCTTTGGTTTTGAAGCCCAGTCCCAAAACAACAAAGGACAAGACCTCATAACCACCCACGCGAGCACCAAGCAAGTGCCCTAATTCCAAAAGCAAAGAATTCAAAAGAACGCCGGCGAGCAACGCCAAAACAACAAGAGCCACATAATGGATCGGCAATTTGTTTCCGTAATCCATGACCAAGGGCCGAATCGCGAAAATGCCCACGCACAAAGCCAGGGCAAACATAAATAAATAGACTAAGAAAATAGCAAAGTCGTTCTTTTTCATAAGGATATTCCTCCTTCTTTGCAAAGACTCTCGTAAATCGTCTTCACGTCCTTTTCCTCCAGCGGTTGGGGATAACGACCAACCACACGTGTACCGTTACCTGTTGCTAGAGAGACCAAAGCGGGAACATCCGACAAGGTCAAGCCGACTTCCCCAAAGGAAGCAGGCATGCCAATGGAAGAAAAGAAGTCTTTCATGGCACGGATACCCATTATAGCCGTTTCTTCATCGTTTGCACCTAAAAGCCCAAAGACTTTTTTGGCCAAACGGGCAAATTTGCCAAGATCTTGGTGATAAACATACTTGGCCCAGGCCGGATAAAGCAAAGCAACACCCGCGCCGTGGGTAATCGAAGAACGGTACCCCGACAAGGCGTGCTCAAGGGGATGAACGGAGAAGATCGAAGACTTTCCAATGGAAGTTAATCCGTCATGACTCAAAGAACTATTCAGCATCAACGTTCCCATCGCAGATAAATCCTTGGGGTTTTCCTTCAGTTTTTTTACCGCTTCCATCGTAGAACGGATGAGATCTAAGGCCCAACTATCCGCGAGCTGGTTTTCTTCGCTTGGATTAAAATAACGTTCCAAACTATGCATCATGGTGTCGGAAGCCCCGGCAAATACTTGGTAGGGTGGAACCGTTAAGGCCCACTTGGGGTTTTCAATCGCGAATACGGGGCGAATAAGGTCGCTATTGAACCCTTGTTTGATTCCCATTTCGTCATCTTGAATCACGCAGGAATTGCTGGATTCGCTGCCGGCAGAAGCAATGGTTAAAATCACGCCAACCGGCATCGTTTTTTCTGGGACAGCCTTTTTAAGATTGAAGTCAAAGGGATCGCCTTCGTAATAGGCCCCTACCCCAATGGATTTGGCCGTGTCGATGACAGAGCCACCGCCAACGGCAAGCAAGAAATCAATCTTTTTTTCTTTTACTAATTTTAATGCTTCGCGGACGAAAGAAGCCGTGGGGTTAGGACGCACGCCGCCTAAAGCAACAAATTCAATCTGAGATTCCGTTAATGAACGGACAACAATGTCGTAAAGGCCGGAACGCTTGATGGAGCCTCCGCCATAAAGCAACAAGACGCGTTTTGTCCCATAATCTTGAAGCAATTTACCCACTTCTTTTTCTTGATCCTCGCCAAAAAGGATGCGAGTGGGATTTCTGAAATCAAATTTCATTCCACACCCCCTTCTTCTTTTTTGGATAGTTCCATTACGGCAGGAAGCATGGTGGCAATGGATAAATCAATAAAAGAAGTCATCGCTTTCTTAAAGCTTTCCGGGGATAAACGCGGGTTTTTAAAACAATAGCCAAATTCATCTGCGACGATATGGGAATACCTTCTCGCCGCATCGCGGATTCCGGCTTTCTTGATGCCGATTTTCTTATCCTTGCTCCAAAGGGAGAAAAGGGTCGCATTGATTTTTCCGAAGATAAAATCGTCGGTAAAATCACGGGCTGCGGAGTTATAGGTGCTGCGGAAGAAGGAGAAATTCTCATACACGTAGTCGCTGAATGCGATCAAAACCCCTTTCACGGTTTTGGCATTTTCCGCTTCGCTTAAATCTTCGTTGAGAAAAATAGCGGCAATCAAATCGTAGATGTCTTGATAGTGATAATAGAAGGTTTGGCGGTGCACTCCGCACTTCTTGCAAAGCGCCGTGACATTGATCTCCTCCAAGCGCTTCGTCTTCATCATTTCTTTCAGGGCTATTTTAAATTTGGCTTCCGTCACCATGTTTTTCGTCTCCCTTTGGTTTTTCTTCGCTTTCTTTGGTTTGGCCTTTGGAGCGAAGGATTAAATAGTCGAGTAAATAGTAGGTGCCGATGCTGATTAGAGAGACCGCAGTCAAGGCAATGGGGAACCCCCAGTTAATGCCTTCATAAGACAATGCGGTGATTTTCCCACCGTTAAAGGCGTCCGAAATCACGATGATCGCGCCTAAAGCCAACGAGCCAAGGAATACCACCAAGCGGTATTTGGTGAAGGGAATGCAAATACGGAACAAAACGGCATAGCTAAGCAAGGTGAAGGCAATCACGGACATGCAGCAAGCCACCTTGAAGGCGGGGTCACTTCCCGGGGAGAAATCGGTATAGGATTTCGTCCAAACGGAATAAAGGAGCAAGGGGAGCAAGGCGGCAACCGCCTCCGAAAGCCCCGCAGGGCCCGAATGACGGAAAATATTGCCCATAAAAGTGCCTTTCAAGCGATCGTCCGAGGGCTGTAAGGCCAAGAAGAACGCCGGCACGCCAATCGAGAAGATTTCCCAAACAAGCATATTGGCGGTAGAAAAGGGATAGGTACGTCCACCCGCCCACATGGAAATCATGAATAGGACCGTGATGAAGAAGGCGAAAAATGTTTTGTTCAAGAATAAGGAGCAGGAACGTTGAAGGTTATTGATGACGCGTCTTCCCTGACGAACAACATCCGGAAGTTTGGAGAAGTCGTTGTCCATGGACACCAAATGGCTGACGTTTCTTGCCGCCGAAGAGCCATTGGCCATGGCAATGGAGCAATCTGCGACTTTCAAGGCCAAAATATCGTTGACGCCGTCGCCTGTCATCGCGACTTTGTGATCCTGTTCTTTTAAAGCAGTAATCAACGCCGCCTTTTGCTCCGGGTTGGTGCGACCATAAACGGCATACTTACCAGCTAATGCTTTCGTTTCCTCAATGCTTTTCCCTTCTAAAGAAATGGCTTTGTCCGCGTTCTTAACGCCGACTTGTTTTGCGATCTCTGATACGGTAAGGGGATCGTCGCCACTAATAATGTTGACGGTCACATCGTTTTTCTGAAACCAGCTAATATTAGCTGCCGCGTCTTCTTTGATGTGGTCGGATAGCGCAATAACCGCGCAAATCTCCATTCCTATCGGCGCCCTGCCTTGAAAAATGGGGTCCGAGCTACGAGCAACAATAAGCAAGCGGAATCCGCGAGCCCGATATTCCGAGAGCAACGCTTCCGCTTCGCTTTTGTCCTTGGTAGGAACAAACCCATATGCGCCGATGCAATAGGAAGCTCCGTCTTTCATCGTCACTGCACTATATTTGGTTTCGGAGTCAAAAGGCAAAGCATCGTGGCAAATGCGGTCACAATCTTCTCCAAAATATTGCCGCAAAGCAACAGCTGTGGGATTTTCGTCGTGGGTATAATGCAAAACGGGGCGGACCATGGCGGCAATATCTTCTTCTGTATACCCTTTTAATGGGCAAACCTTGAACACGCTCATTTTGCCATCCGTGAGGGTGCCAGTCTTGTCTAAACACAAGGTATCCACACGAGCAAGCATTTCAATGCAATAGAGTTCCTGAACGACCATGCGTTTTTTCGAAAGAGAAACTACCCCTGCCGCCAAAGCCAAAGAAGTGAGAAGGAACATGCCGGCCGGGAGCAAGGCAACCATCGATCCCGATACACTGGAAATGGCTTCGGAATCAAAGAAAAAATTGCCCCATCCTTTCCCTTGGAATCCATAAGTAAGGTAGGTGCAAAGTCCAGTAAACAAGGCAAAAATGCCTGTAAACATCATAAAGGTTCCCACCGAACGACGAATTTCACTTTTTGGGCGGGAGAAAGCGCTGGCCTCGTGTTCCAAAGATTCCGCGTAATTGGCACTGCCGACTTTGATCACTTCGGCACGAACGGAGCCTCTTTTTAAAAAGGTGCCGGAGAGCAAAAGATCTCCCGGCTCTTTTTTCACGGAAAACGATTCCCCGGTGATTAAAGATTCATCGGCAAAGCATTTTCCTTCGCGAACCTTTGCGTCCGCGATAATTTGGTCGCCGGCTTTTAGAATCACTATATCGCTCAAGACAATTTGATCGGCGGCAAGCATTTGCTCTTTGCCATTACGCACAACGGCGGCACGAGGGCTTGTAACAACGGAAAGATGATCCACCAAATGGCGGGCGCGGATATCTTGAATCAAGCCGATCGCCATGTTGGCGAAAAGAATCAGCATGAAGAAATAATGGGACCAGCTAAGCCCAGCGACGAGCATCAAGATAAAAACCAAAAAGAGGATGATGTTAAAGAAATTAAAAACGTTGTCGCAAACGATTTGCCAATACGTTTTCGTGGGATGGCGCCTAGTAATGTTGAGAAGTCCTTCGCTTTTCCGCTTACTAACTTGCGTCTCGTTTAATCCAATGGCAGGATCCACATCAAAAGGCTCCGCAGAAGCGATGTATTCCTCGATTTGCTGAACTTTTTTCCTTCCCATGCGACCCTAAAGATTTTTATCTTTCTCAATTTAAATAAATCGACGTAAATCTTATACGGCTGAATAATACCACAAATGGAAGATATAAGCGAAACAAAATGAGAAAATCTTTACATTGTCTAATCGGTAACTATGTCAATGATTGGAATAAAATTATAGCTCATTCTTCTTTCGAAGCGTATGAAAAAAATTCTTTAAAAGCCGTTCAGATTCTTGGCTTTTCTCTCCGCGGTAGACAAGGAGTTCTCCCTTTGTGAGGAGCCCATATTTAGAAATCGCTCCATCGTCAACATTATCCGCGCCATAAACAAGAGTAGAAATGCGGCTTTGCAAAATGGCCCCTGCACACATCAAGCAAGGCTCTAACGTAACGTAAAGGGTGCAGCCCTCTAGGCTCCACGAACCCAACGCTTGTCCCGCTTGTTTCAAGACTTCAATTTCGGCATGGCTGGAAATGTCGTTTTTGGCTTCGCGATGATTATGACCTTTGGCTAAAACCTGACCTTGGCGAACCAAAACCGCCCCAACGGGGGTTTCGCCTTCTTCAAATGCTTTTCGGGCTTCTTCTAAAGCCAAGTTCATGAAATCCATAAGAGAAAAAACCACCGCACAGGAGCAGATGGTTTAAGGCTGCTTGGTTCCCCACCTGACCTGGTTCGCCGCCCGTTCCTCGCGATGGCTTCATCATTATAAAGGCTTCCAAAGAAAAAGCCACCGGAGAACAACCGGTGGCACGAGTTTTAGTTTCTTATTCTCTCGCAGGTCCGTAAGCGGAATAGACAGCACTTAACGGAGCGTTGTTAACGATACGATCAATGCATTCGGCAAGCATATTGGCAAGGGTAACAACCTTGACCAATTTCAGTTCGCGGAATTCCGGAGTAAGGGGGATTGAATCCGTAACGATGATTTCTTCAAACGGTCCGTTCTTCATCAAATCGTAGCAAGGTTTGCTGAATACGGCGTGCACAGCGGCTAATTGAACGCCCGTCGCACCAGCATCCAAAAGGGCTTTGGCCCCGATGCAAGCGGATTTTCCAGTATCGACCATGTCGTCGATCATGATGCAACGTTTTCCCACAACGTCGCCGATGATGTTCATGGCTTCGGGTTCCAAATTGTTGGAACGGCGTTTATCGATAATGGCAAGCGGGGTATTAAGGATTTCCGCTAAAACGCGGGCGCGGGCAACGCCTCCATGGTCAGGGGAAACAACGACAACATTGGAGAAGTCTTTTTGTTCCAATTGGATTTGTCTAGCAAGAAGAGGGACGGCGTTTAAATCGTCCACCAAGCAAGAGAAGAATCCTTGGATTTGTGCAGCGTGGAGGTTGCAAGTGACAACGCGGTCCACACCAGCAGTCGTCAACAAGTGAGCGACAAGAGCGGAGGTAATCGGCTGACGCGGTTTGGCTTTGCGGTCTTGTCTAGCGTAGCCGAAATAAGGAACGATTAAATTGATTTCACGAGCAGACGAACGGCGAAGAGCATCAATGAAGATTAAAACTTCCATCAAGTTCTCGTTTACCGGCGGGCAAGTCGATTGAACAATGAAGACTTGTTTGCCGCGAACCGTGTCAATCGGCTCGACAATGGTTTCCCCGGAAGGGAATTTACGAATGGAGCGTTCACCGAGTTTTACGTGAAGCAAGTCAGCGATGGACGAAGCTAAATCTTCGTTGGCCGACAATGAGAAGACGACGGCGTTTTCGTTAAGCATGGTTACCTATTCCTCCTAAGTTGGGGTTAGCTCAATGCAGTACAACATAATAATACGAATCCCGACATTTTTGGGCACGAATCGAACGAAACATAAAGAAAAGTTTATGCGGCATCAAAAAATGCAAGCACGTAATTCTTTCATGCCTTAAAATAATTTCATGACAATTGAAGAATTGATGGCCCACGTGCATGCAACAAGAGAAAAAGCCATTGAGATGGTTTTGAATTCCGTGGAATCTTCCGTGAAAACAAGCGAATTTCTAAATCATGAACGGGACAGCGTTTGTTCCACCCAAGAGGAAAAGGACGAATGGGACTTGGCTTTTATTCATCAAAAAGAAGGAATCGAAGCCGTTAAAGCCTTAATTGAAGAAGCCAGAAAAAATCGTTCTGCCCATCAAGAAGGCTCTTCCAGTCCCTCCATTTAATTTGGAAGTTCTTTTAAGGAGACAATCATCGTCGCCTCCGTTCTCAAGGACGCGGACAAACGGTCCGGATCCTCATATTCGTCATGGATGCAATAGTCTGCGTCTATGGGTTTACGGGCGACAAAATAACCTTTTTTTATGAGCTCGTCGACCATGTCGGCAGCCTCTTGTCCTTTTTCTTGCACAGCAGAGGTGAAGAAAACGCGCTTGCCCATTCCTTCGTTAGCATAACGTTCTAAATAAGTGGCATCGCAAAATAATTGGCGGCATCGACTTTGGAAAAGGTCCTTCAAATAAGCGCGGCAATCTTGCACGTAAAGGCTATAGTCGTGGCGGAATTTATACTGGGCGGACAAGTCTCTTGCATCCACATTTTCATAGAAGGAATCCAAGAGGAATACAAAGGATTCGCGTGACTTCATTAAAAGGGTTTTTGCATCGATATTTTTTGCTTTGCAGTAGAAAAAGAAGGATTTTGCACTCATTTTCGCATCGTCCAATGAACTATGTGGCGTCAGACCGTCATCATAGGGGGTTCCGTTACTAAACATCTCATACGCCTTTTCCAATTTGATTTGGCGGTGAGCAATCGGGGTATACAGTTTTTGCACGTCAAACGCGCCACGGAGCTCGAGACGTTTTCCATAACGGTTGAAGGAATAATCCAAGAAACGAAGATCATTTAAAACCGCATATCCTGCAGCCAAAGTATGAGAATCCAACAGGAGAGATTCGATCTTGGGGAGGACTTGCCCGAAGGAGGGGGCTTGGCGATAAGCCCAATAGTCGTTCGCCTCATATTTTAGGTGTAGCTCATCCCCCGGGCGCAAAAGTTTGAATTCGAATTCCTCACCAATCCCAGGGTTTACCAAAATTTCCTCTTCCTTGAGGATATTTCCATTCAAATCGGTGATGCAATAAGAAAATTCGCAAATTTTTCCTTCGCCTCGATCACAATTCGAACACTCAATATCGAAAAAGAGCAATTGGTCTACTTCTTCCAAACTGGAATGGTGAACCAAACGATGAATCAGGGATTCTTCATATACTCCACCCACGTGATAATCCCTTTGCCTTGAAAGGCAACGGCAATTATCAAAATAAGGATCATTAAGAACTTCGCTAGGGACTGCCTGGCCGTAATCGCAGGCATATTCAAACAATTTTTTCGCCATAAAGGCCATTGAAGTCGCATCCACGTCCTGCTTCTTTTCATGGAAAACGCGCCACCAAGCATCGAGAATATCCATTTCCACAAAGCCGTATGTAATGCCTTGGAATTCATTAACGTCGAAGGTCTCTAAGCCTTCAAAAGGATAGGAAGCGAGCTTAGCTTCTAGGTGCAGAATAGCGTTAAGGATTTTCCCGTTATAGGAAAGCAATACAGCATCCGGTTCCGAAGATGCCTTTCGTAAAGAAAGGAAAAAAGAGGATGGATTAGTAAGAGGAGTAAGACAAGATTCAGCAATTTTTTCCCCTCTCAAATTCCATTTTTGGACGCAAAGTCCTACGAGACGAGTTTGGTTATCAACTGTTTTGGTTTGATAACCGATATAGCAAAAATAACGCATGGAATCATTTTCCTCCCTTCCCCCTTCTTCGGGCAATAGCAGATCCTTTTGGGTACAAAAAAAGTCGCGCATGGCGACTTTGGTTATCGTTAGAAGAATTAGAACTTCTTACGACGGGCCATCTTGGATTTCATGGCGCGCGCAAGGCCTGGCTTAAGGTAGGCTTCGCGTTTGCGGCATTCGAGAAGGATGCCACTCTTGTTAACGCCACGTTTGAAGCGGCGCATCGCGTCATCGATGGTTTCGCCCTCACGGACAACAACTTTCACGGACATTTCGCACTCACCACCTTTCTGCTCAGTGCTGTTGTAATTTACTCTTTTTCTAGGGGTGTGTCCACCCCTTTTCTAGGCTTTCTTAACGAATCAGCCCATGAAGGCGGCAAAGTTCCTCCAATTGGTCTAAATAAGTGTTAAGCATGACCTTGCTGAGTTCGGGATCTGTTTTATCGTTATATTGTTTTAACACCGCGTGAATTTCATCGAAATTCATTGGAGAAATCCATTTCGAACCCTTTTCTTTATAAAGATCCAAAATCTCGATGGAATCTAATTTCTTAACCGTTTTGTCTTCGCCATGTTCTTCTTCATACAGGGAATAAAGACGCTCGCCAATACGCAAATAGGCATTCTTCGATAATAATGGGGTAGCAGCCATGGGAGGCCTCCTTTTTTTGTCATTGTACTCCTTGTTTTTGCCAGGGCGAAACATTGTTTTTGGTTTATAATGCAAGGCGAGGAAAAACTTATGACCGACGAAGAAATGATGGATGTCTTGCGTAAATTCAATCAGGACCGTGATTGGGATCAGTTCCATAGTGGCGAAAACTTAGCCAAGAGTATCTGCATCGAAGCGGCCGAATTACTAGAAGTTTTTCAATGGGATTCCAAAGAAAAATCCATCGATAAGGTCAAAGAAGAATTGGCGGATGTCCTCACTTATTGTTATATGATGGCGGATCATTACCATTTAAACGTCAAAGAAATCATGATGGATAAGATGCGAAGAAACGAAGCAAAATACCCACCGAATCTATGCCGAGGATCCAATAAAAAATACAACGAACTTCACGATAAAGGCGAAGATTAATTTATTTCAGCGATTTTCCGGAATATCGTGATCTAAATAATAGCGGTGCTTCGTACGGTACATGTTCGAGTCCGCCTCTTCAATCGTTTCCAAAACCGTTTTTTTCGGCTGGTTTTCAGGTAGCATAGCCATAAGAAATAGTCGGCATCATAGGATCCGCCTTTCTTTCGTTTTCCAGGGCCGCGTCAAACATGGCTAACGCCATCGGCAGTTCTTCTATCGCCTCTCCTCTCCATTCTAGGAAAGCAGTCACCATCACGATGCAAAAGGGGACAAACATCATTCTTCTTTGCGGCGTAGGCAAAGCACGGCTTCCTGCACTCAGCAAGGCGCAAAAAACCATCATGCCTGTGGATACGCAAATTAATGCGGTGTAATAACCAAATTCAGGAGTCATCTTATCGTATTCCTATGTTCACTATGCTCTAAAAACGAGACAAAGCCTCAAAATAGGACTTAGAATTAGCGAAATAAGTCATGTGCCTTGCCTTGGGAATCTCATCCTTTCTTTCGTCGTATTCGCCAAAGCATCGTACATGGCTTCGTTTACCGTTTTATCCGATTCGTCCTTTTTGCCAAAAAGAAGGAGGACAGGTAGGCGAATTTCTTTTAGTTGCGTCGTGATTTCATAGTCTTTGAAGTTGCCAAGCGGTTGAAACTCACTAGGACCCCAAGCGGTGTTATAAGCGACATTTCCCAGATTTTTCTTTCTTCTCAGGCATTCAGGGACGTTTGAGTCGTCCTTAGAATAATCCGAAACGGTCATCTTCAAATAACGATCCAAGGCTTTTTGAAATTTTGGAGCGGTGTAGTCGTTATTCTTTTCTGCTTCTCCAATGGCCTTTTGATCTTCTTTACTCATGGAGCGAATCAGACGATGGGTTTCTTTTTTCCATAACGAGGCAGAAGATAACCTCAAAGATAAAATTAGACTTTTCACCCCTTTAAACCTGGTTTTCAAGCAATAAAGCTGAGCAAGCATTCCGCCCTAAGAGTGACCCAATAAATGAAACTCGTCTAATCGAAAATAACCGATAAGGTTTTGAAGTTCATCGATCCAAGTATCCGAGCAATAAAGTTCTGGTTAGTCGTTGGGGATTGAAGATAGCCCACAGCCTATTTGGTCATACATGATGACACGCCGGCCAGAAGAAAATGCGAAAGTATCAAACAATTCAAACGTAGAACCCGATCCGCCATGAAGCAATAGTAAAGGCTTCTTTTTCCAATCGGGATTCGCGATTCTGCAATAAGTAAGGTATTCCTTGTAAGGAACCTTTATTTCTTCGACCTGTATACCCCTGTTAGCAAAAGCCTGCCCAAAAAGGCAGGCATAAGGCTATTCCTCTTTTTTAATGCTTTCTGCGATGGCAGAAGCAACTCCACCAAGTTTCCCTAGTTCATTAGGAAGGAAAATCTTTGTTGCTTTCCCGTCGGCCACCTCTTTCAAAGCTTCATAGCCCTTAATCGTCAGGACGGCTTTATCCGCACCGGCATCCTTAATCGCTTTGATACCATCGGCCTCCGCTTGGCGGACCATGCGGATACCATCGGCCTCCGCCTTTTTCATGTCTACCAATTTTTGGGCTTCACCTTCCGCACGACGGATGGTCGATTCTTTTTCCGCTTCTGCGTTAAGGATCATGGATTCCTTGTTACCTTCGGCAATGAGGATAGCGGACTGCTTTTGTCCTTCAGCGAGTAAGATTTTTTCGCGTTTTTCGCGTTCTGCACGCATCTGACGTTCCATCGCTTCTTGGATATCCTTCGGAGGGAGGATGTTTTTCACTTCAACACGAGTGACTTTAATTCCCCACGGATCGGTTGCCGCATCCAAAATTCCGCGGATTTTTTCATTAATAACGTCACGACTTGTCAACGTTTCGTCCAAATCAAGCTCACCGATAACGTTGCGGAGAGTGGTCGCCGACAACAATTCGATCGCACGAATCGGGTCTGCAACGCCGTAAGCAAATAGCTTCGGATCAGTCACATAGAAGAAAACAACCGTATCGATTTGCATCGTGACGTTATCTTTGGTGATGACGCTTTGAGGCGGAAAGTCCGCAACATGTTCCTTCATGTCAATGCGGTGAGCCAAGCGATCCAAAAAGGGCACCTTGAGGTGAAAGCCGGTATCCCAAGTTGTCCGATAAGCACCGAAACGTTCCACGATTCCTTTCTCGGTTTGGCCGATAATACGAATCGAAGAGAAGAAAATAATCATCAATAAGATAAAAAACACGAGTACGACAATTAACACAATTCCCCAGGCTGGCATAGTCAGTCCTCCTTTTCCACAATCAACTTATTCCCCGAAACAGCAACCACGTGCACGTGTTCTCCTTCGGATATAGATATTTTCTCATTAACCGAAACGGCCGTCCATATCGCCCCGCGCAACTCGACTTCGCCGACATTCCACTCGTCGGTTCCTAGTTTCATGATGCCTTTTGAGCCGATTAACGCATCCACATTAGTCGGAGTGCGTTTCCTTCTTTGAAATCGCGTCAAGAAAGGACGGATCGCAAAGAAAGCGATAAGGCTAATAGCAAAGAAAATAATCACCTCGCCCCAATAAGGAAGGCCCGGAATAAAGCTGCAGCCCAAAGAAACAAGCGCTCCCGCGGCAAACCATATCGATACCAGAGCTTCCGTTGAAGCCTCTAAAATCAAACTAAGAACAAACATGCCCAGCCAAACAAGCCACATCCATTGTTCCATGTTAGTTACCTCCAAAATTACTATACGGCAAATGGGAAAACCAACAAGAAAAATAACACGATCATTTGCAAAATTTTCTTTTTTTGCAGCCTTATTCCCGTTTTATAATTAAAGGAAAATGAAACAACAAAAAGATCAATTCAACCCAGTTAAAGCCAACAACACTTGGAAAAAAGTCTCTTGGATCGCCATGATACCAATCATGATTTGTTTTATCCTCATGCCAATTCTAATTTTCACCGGGCACGGGGAGTGGTCCTTCCTTGTATTTTGGATCGCCTTTGGCTTTACGGTCGTCTTCATTGTCATTTCTTGGATATTCCGTTTTAAAATGGCCATCAAAATGAAGGATGCTACGCCTCCCATTAACCCCGCCTCAACCCCCGATCACACAATGGCAACTTATCAAAACCAAGAACGAAAGTCCCTTCGCGAACAGCAAAACGACTATCTTGCTCGACAAGAAAAATATCACGATGCCGACGAACACCGTAATGCAGAAAAACCAATGGAAACCATTGTCTGCCACCGGTGTGGTTACATCAACCAACCGAATGCTTCTTTCTGCAGTCAGTGTGGTGAAAAATTAGACCCAACAAAGCACTAAATCGCTTCTTCAAATTGGATTTTGAATTCTTCTGATCCTTCTATAGCAACAGAAATCGTCCATCTTTCATAATAGCCGGTCACGACAAAATAATCGCGACCTTTATAGTTGGATAGCCCTTTTTTAAACGGTATATCCAGCAAAGGCGCACCCGAAAGGCCCGTTCCTTCCGCTTTGCTAAGCGCTTCTTTTCTCGTCCAGCAAGCAATGGGGTCCTCGTTTGCGATCACCTCGCCAAAAACACTTTGTTGGAAGCCAGGGGTCATGTTTCTTTCTCCCTCGATATCTACACCGCATTCTTGGTCCGCAACAACAATCACGGAAGCGTCTTTCGTGTTGGATAAATTAAAGAAACAGCCGTCTTGGTAAGGCTTTCCGTTTGGGCCATAAAAAAGAGGGTTGTTCGGCGTAAATTTCTTAAGCAAATAAGTTTTTGCAACGGAAGGCAGGAATGTTGCTTTTCCTCCATACGTTTCCTTCAACGCCGAATATTGTTCCTCCCCAATGAATGTGGCAATTTTTAATTGGGAGGCCGCTAGATTTTCATGAGGTAAAACATAAACCGTAATTGTTTTCATTGTGCTTCTTCTTTTGGATGGCGCACGCAAGAGGTTTCTCCATTTTGTTTCACGATTGTTTCACTGGGGTAAGTCCCGCGAATGGAAGCAAGGGGGTAAACTCGGCAATTTTTCCCAAGCAAGGTTCCGGGATTTAAAACAGCGTTGCAACCAACTTCCGTGAAATCGCCGACGACGGCCCCCATTTTATTGAAGGGTAAAATCCTTGCATTTTCGCCATATTTAATTTTGATTGGGCCGTGATCTGCGCGGAAATTGCTAGTTATTGCCCCGGCGCCAAAATGAACGCGATACCCTAAAATAGAATCTCCAACGTAGTTAAAATGCGGAATCTGAACTTCGTCAAAAAGGATGGAATTTTTAACCTCGGTGCAATGGCCAATGACAACGTTTTTTCCTGCAAGAACATTGCCACGAATATATGCACCGGGTCGAACTTCGCACCCGGGGCCAAGAAGCAAAGGGCCAATTAAGACCGCGCTTTTATCGACGATTGTATTTGGATGAACCCAACACTGAGGTGCAATTTCTTGGTATTGAGAAAGGTCAAGATTTTGAATTTGTTGGAGCAAAAAGTCGTGAATATTTGGAATGGCCTTGAGTAGGGGTTGAGAAGAAAGAAAACCCTCCGCCAAGGTATGACCTGTCGCAAAGAATTTTTCGAAAGAAACGAAGTCAGCGCTCCAATCATCCATAACTCAATTACTCACCTTTGAATTGATTTTGCGTGGTTTTTTATTGGGCAGTGAAGTCATAAAGGTATCGATAAACGTCCTTTAAAGAGGGGTAGAGTTTTTTATAGGCGTTTTGATATAGACCCTCATAGATTTCGACGTTCTCCGGGTTAGGGACAAATGTCTTCTCCTCATGAACCATCGCTTTGACCGCTTCGTCAGGGTCTTTAAATTCCCCCGCGGCCAAGAATCCGGCAATCGCCGCACCAAGGCTAGAGGTTTCGTGCGTTTGCACTCGGGAAACGGGAAGATTGAAAATATCCGCCATAATCTGACAGATTTCATCGCTTTGCGCGCCGCCGCCAGAAATACGAATTTTGTGAATGTGATCGCGACGTTTCAGCTGTTTGCGGATGCCATCCAAGGAATAGCGAAGTTCGTATCCAATCCCTTCAATAATGGCGCGGTAAACATGATCCCTAGTCGTGTAATCGGAAAACCCAATAATTGCCCCCTTGACTTGAGGACGGTCCAAAAGCGGCCCCCAAAAGGGTTGAACAATCAAACCATCGCTTCCAACGGGAATGTTTTTTAAACGGCTGTTATAGGTTTCGGGGTTCGTCTCAACAAAATAGTCTTCGATTTTTTCACGTCCAAATTCTTTTAAATACCAATTTACCATCCAAAACCCACGATAAATTTGAATATCCACGTTATAGGAGTTTGAAATCACGTTCGCGTAGCCAGGTAAAAACCGAACAGGCTCGGTGTAATGGGGGGTCGTTGTTTCAATAGAGCAAGCCGTTCCAAGCGAAACGGCCGCCATGGTGGTATCCACCACTCCGGCGCCTAACGTTTCGCAGCTCTTATCCGATCCGCCGGCAAATACTTTCAGCCCGACGGGAAGCCCCGTTTCCTTCGCGGCTTGTTCGCTAATTTGGCCCAAAACCCCTCCAGGTGGAACCAGATCGCACAACTGGGACTTTTTAACGGAAAACACCATGCCTTTAAAGTGCTTGGTTGGTTTTTTGTACCAAGTGCCTTTTTTGGTATCGACGGGATAATGACCGGTATAGGAGCAGGCGGTATCTTTTAATTCACCTGTTAAACGATAAATAAAGAAGGTAGATACCGAAACGTATTTATCGCACTTCTCGAAATTTTCCGGTTCGTTCTCTTTAATCCAGTTCATCACGGAACGGCGACGATTCATTTTGATGACGTAATCCATTCCAACCAGTTTAACGGCAAAACGGTTGAACAAAGGAAGGGGGTCTTCGCATTTGGCCATGCGGGAATCGAGCCATAGAATCATGGGGCGAATCACCTTACGTTCTTTATCCAAAAGGACCGCAGAATCACGGAAACAATCCACCACAATGCCTTGGACGCGTTTTATTTCTTCTTGATGACTTTCCACCAAGCGTTTACAGGCAACGCATAAATAATCGTAATAATCATTTGGATCCATTTCGGCATAACCAGGTTTTGGGGAAAAATAGGCGGGTTGATAGGTTTCTTTTTCCATTCCCACACACTCCCCCTTTTTGTTGAAAAGGGAGGCTCGGACGGACTGGGTTCCGAAATCGAAAGTAAGAATCAAGGGATCGTTTTGCTTCATAACGCTTCTCATTCTACTCTTTTTAACAAAATGTCGGAAACAGCGATGTGTTCCCTACTCATTTTGAGCCCGTTTTAAGGTATGATGAGGACATGAAAGCCTTACTTTACTGCGCCGCCTACAAAAAAGACTTCGCCACACCAGGATATGGTGTCGCGAAATGGGATACCCCAATTCTTGGAAAGCCACTTTTAAAATGGCAAACTGAATCTTTGTTGCATAATGGTGTCGACCATCTTTTTATCGCATGGCCAAAGAAGGCTGATGTCCCTGATTTTTTAGCAGGAAACGCACAGGTCTCGCTTCTTTTGCTCGATAAGCCAAAGGGAAATGCCGGTGCAATCGCGTCTTTGGCTGAACTAGACGAAGACCTCCTCTATGTCCCAGGGGATTTGTTTTTAGACGTCGATCTTCACCGTTTTCTTAAATTTCATAAAGAAAAGGGCGCGATGATTTCCGCGTTTGTTCACCCCGAACCCCACCCAGAACAAAAGGACGTCCTTATCGTCAAGCCAAATGGTCGGGGATTCGTCGTTCTGCCAAAAGAAACCTCTGCAGCCAGAGATTTTGCCTACAGAAACATCATTCCCACCGATTTAGCCATTGTGTCGGGAGGCTTTTTATCGACTTATGATCCTGACGATATTTGCCCGTTGAACTTCCGGGACGATGTTTTTGCCCCTACGCTGGCTATTGAAGGCCTGTACGCGTATCACTCAAGCGAATACGTTGTCAAAATGGAAGATCGACTAAGCATAGAAAAAGTAACAAACGACGTTTCCAAAGGAATTCCAGAACGCAAAAACCTCAAGAATCCTCAAACCGCCTTTTTCTTAGACCGTGACGGCACCCTCAACGTCTTCGGCGATTTTGTCGTGAAAGCCGAGATGCTCCACCTGATTCCCGGAGCAGCGAAAGCCGTTAAGAAAATTAACGACTTTGGTTATCTAGCTGTTTGCATCACCAATCAGCCGATTGTCGCTCGTGGCGAGACCACCATGGGGGAACTGCAACGCATTATGGCCACGCTAGAAATGGAGTTAGGCAAGGAAGGGGCTTATTTGGACGGCATTTACTTCTGTCCTCACTTCCCCATCAAGAAAGAGCAATCTGTCGCGGAATATACCAAGGAATGCGATTGCAGAAAGCCGAAAATTGGCATGTTGTTAAAAGCCAAAAAAGACCACAACATCAACTTTGAATCCTCGTGGTTTATTGGGGACACCACTCAAGATGTCCAAACAGCCAAAAATGCCGAAACTCACTCCGTCTTGCTTTTAGGCGGCGACCCTCACCCCTACGCAAAATACCCGGACGCAAAACCCGATTTTATCGTGGGCAACCTCGCGGAAGCTGTAGAAAAAATCGATATCCTTCGTTAACGAAGGCCATATAACACAAAAATTAACGATAAAGGGAATCTTTTCTATATTAAGAACCCTTTTACCTATGGTAAGATACTACCCGTCGGGGCTAGTGCCCCACTAATTGTCATTAGGAGGAAAAAATGGCAGAGAAAAAGTACGTATATTCCTTCAAAGAAGCTCACGCCGCTAAAGTCGGCAAAGAGATCCTTGGTGGAAAAGGCTTTGGTCTTGCCGAGATGACTGCCGCTGGGATCAACATCCCCGCTGGTTTCACCATCTCCACCGAAGCTTGCACCCTCTACTACGATTCGGGTAAGAAGATCCCCGATTTCGTCTGGGAGGACATCGTGAAACATGTTCACGAAATGGAAGAAGTCAACGGAAAGAAATTCGGCGGCGGAGAGGGCATGCCTCTTCTCGTCTCGGTTCGTTCTGGTGCTCGTCAATCCATGCCGGGTATGATGGACACGATCCTCAACCTCGGAACCAACGATACCACCGTTGAAGAACTCGCGAAGGCTTCCGGCAACGAACGTTTTGCTTGGGACTCCTATCGTCGTTTCCTTTTGATGTATACCAACATCGCCAAAGGACATCCGCGCACCGAAATGGACGCGATGCTCGACAAGATCAAGGAAGAAAACGGTTATAAGCTCGACACCGAAGTCACTTCGGATCAACTTAAGACCCTCGTTGGCGAATACAAAGCCTACTACAAGAAGACCTTTGGGGAAGATTTCCCTCAAGATCCGTATGTCCAACTCAAAGAAGCGGTTGCCGCCGTTTTCCGCAGCTGGGACAACCCCCGTGCCAACATCTATCGTCAAATGAACGGCATCCCCTATGAATGGGGCACCGCTGTCAACGTCCAAACGATGGTCTTCGGCAACATGGGCGAAGATTGCGGCACTGGTGTCGCGTTCTCCCGTGACCCGTCCACCGGTGAAAAGAAAGTCTACGCCGAGTTCCTTCCGAACGCCCAAGGCGAAGACGTCGTCGCTGGTATCCGCACTCCGCTTCACATCGACGAACTCGAAAAGCGCATGCCGGAAGTCTACAAACAGTTCATGGAAACCATCAAGCGCATGGAAACCTATTTCCACGATATGCAAGACATGGAATACACCATCGAACACGGCAAGCTCTTCTTCTTGCAAACCCGTAATGGCAAGCGCACGGCCCACGCCGCGTTGAAGATCGCTTGCGACCTCGTCGACGAAGGACTCATCGACGAAAAGACCGCGGTCTGCCGCGTCGAGCCGAAGCAACTCAACGACTTGCTCCACCCGACCTTCGACGAAAAAGATCTCAAGGCTCATGACCCCGTCATCAAAGGCCTCCCCGCTTCCCCGGGCGCTGGCACTGGTGCGATCGTCTTCACCGCTGAAGAATGCAAAGCCTGGCACGACGCTGGAAAGAAAGTCGTCCTTGTCCGTGCTGAAACTTCTCCGGAAGACATCATCGGTATGGTCAATTCCGAAGCCATCCTCACCGCTCGTGGCGGTATGACCTCCCACGCCGCGGTCGTTGCCCGTTCCATGGGTAAATGCTGCGTCGCTGGTGCGACCGAAATCGTTGTCAACGAAGAGGAAAAGACCCTCAAAGTTGGTGATAAAGTCTACCACGAAGGCGACGTCCTCTCCGTCAACGGTTCCACTGGTCTCGTCTATGAAGGCGAAATCAAGATGGTTCCCGCCAACCTCGGTGGCGACTTTGGCCGCTTGATGGCTTGGGCTGACAAATATCGTCGCCTCAAAGTCCGCGTCAACGCCAATACCCCCGACGATGCCCACAACGGCCGCAACTTCGGCGCTGAAGGTATCGGTCTCTGCCGTACCGAACGTATGTTCTTCGCTCCGGAACGCATCATCAATATGCGTGGCATGATCCTCTCCGACACGACCGAAGAGCGCGAAGCCGCTTTGGAACGCATCCGTCCGTTCCTCACGAGTGACTTCTACGAAATGTATATGGCGAACCCCGATTCGATGGTTAACATCCGTCTTCTCGACCCGCCTCTACACGAATTCCTCCCGGAAATCGGCGATGAAGCGACCATCAACGACCTCGCCAAATCCCTTGGCGTCACCGTTCAAAAGGTCAAGGATCGTATCAACCAACTCCATCAAGCCAACCCGATGATGGGCTTCCGTGGCGTCCGTCTCTGCGTTGCCTATCCGGAAATCTACGCCGTTCTTGCCCGCGCTATCATCGAAGCCGCTATCAAGGCTACGAAGGAGCTCGGACACGAAGTCGAACCCGAAATCATGATTCCTCTCTGCGGCGAATTGAAGGAATACCTCTGGGCCAAGAACACCGTGATTAAAGCGGTCGAAGATGAAATGGCCAAAGAGGGCGTCAAACTCGTCTACCACGTCGGTATGATGATCGAAATCCCGCGCGCCTGCCTCCGTGCCGGCGAACTCGCCAAACATGCGGAATTCTTCAGCTTCGGCACCAACGACCTTACCCAGCTCACCATGGGCTTCTCCCGTGATGACTCCGGCCAATTCCTCCCCTTCTACTATGATCACAAGATCTATGAATTCGATCCGTTCCAAACGATCGATGTCGAAGGGGTTGGCGAACTCGTCAAGATCGCTGTCGAACGTGGCCGTGCCACCAACAAGAACCTCCTCATCGGGGTTTGCGGTGAAACCGGTGGCGACCCCGCGTCCATCATGTTCTATGATCGTGTCGGTCTCGACTACGTTTCTTGCTCTCCGTTCCGTGTCCCGCTAGCCCGTCTTGCCGCGGCTCAAGCGAACATCTTGAACAGCGAAGAGAAGTAAGACTTTACTTAACGGAAAAGGCGTCGGAATCCCCGGCGTCTTTTCTTTTGCTATAAAAAATGAGCCAATTGGCTCAAAGGATGATGGGAGTCTACAAATCAACGAAGGATTTCGCAAACAAGGGATACGTGCCCTTGTTTTGTGTATTTCTTCGCCGCTTTCGCCGCTTTCTTTTGATCGCAGGTTAAAGCATAGCAACAAGATCCCGATCCGGACATAGATGCGATTTCAAAACCATCCTCACGGAGGGATTCAACAATTGTTTTGATTTCCGGAAGCAAAGATTCCGCGGCTAGATAAAGGTCGTTTCCGCGATTAGAGGCAATCAAAGAATCGTCGCCTTCCTTCAATCCTTTTAACACGAGGCCCGTATCGATAATTTGACGAGGGAATTCATCGCATTTTGCATACACGTCCTTCGTGAATAGCCCTTTTTCCGGCTTAACAAGAAGGCAAAAATATCTCTTTTTCACCTCAATTGGCGTGAATTTTTCTCCAATACCCTCCACAAGGGCTGGGTGAGGATCCAAAAAATAGGGAACATCCGCGCCTAATCCTTTTCCAATTTCGACTAAGTCTTCTTTTTTCGCGTGAAGTTTTAGCATCTTGTCTAAGCCAAGCATCACGCAGGCAGCATTGGAGCTTCCTCCACCTAGTCCCGCGGCAAAAGGAATTTCCTTATGAATATGGATCATGAAGTTGTCTTTGAACCCATAATGTGCGCGCATAGCGTCGACCGCCTTCGTGCATAAGTTGGATTTCATGCTCATCAAAGCAAGATCATCACAGACAATATAGGTGTTGGCATAACGAGGGGAGACATCGATTTCAATGACGTCATGCAAGCTCAAAGGGAGGTTAACCATTTCTAATTCATGGTACCCATCGGGGCGAACACCTTTGATTTGCAGCGACAAATTGATTTTAGCGAAGGATTTTATGAGCATATCATTCTCCGTAAACGCGAGATTTATTGTACTCGTTTCGTGGCGCGGTAGAGAGATAAATATTCAAGGGGCGATATGGCATCGGGACGTCTCGTCGGTTCAATCCCGCAGGAAGCGAGAACCTCCTTAGCTTTTATATCGTCGCGTAGATAGGATTTCAGGTTATTGAAGATGGTTTTTCGACGCTGAAGGAACATGCTTTGGGAAAATTTATATGTTTCCTTTGTTTCTTCGTTATGAGATTCAGGAATCACGTCAAAACGAAGAACAGAAGAGTCCACGTGGGGAATCGGGGTAAAGGAATTACGACCAACGTTAAAAAGTTTCTTGGAATTTACAACCAAGGAAAGGTAAATGGGGAGAGGGCCGTAATCTTTGGATCCCGGGCGAGATAGCAAACGAGCAGCGGCTTCTTTTTGGACCATGAAAACCATACGCTTCGCCTTCTTTCCTTCCATCAACGCTCTTTCTACAAGCAAGGAAGTGATGTAATAAGGAAGATTTCCAACGATTTTATCATAGGAGGAATAATCCCATTTCGCCGCATTGCCATAAATAACGTGAAGGTTTTCCATTTTTTCGAAATCCTTGCCCGTTTTTAACAACATGGCTTCATCAATATCAATGGCGTCTATTTCGTTGGAATAACGGGAAAGGAAATAGGTAAGGGAGCCGGCTCCGCAGCCAATTTCCAGCACCCTTTCGCCTTCTTGAATATCTAGCGCATTAACAATACTTTCGGCGGCACGTGGATCGATTAGGAAGTTTTGCCCCACTTCTTTTTTCGCCAAAAGCTTTAACGAAGCCACTCCTTCGAAAAATCTGTCTTCATTCATCTTGTTCTAGCGCCTCCTGAAGTTCCACTTTTGTTAATGCCAACGCATTCACTCTTTTTAGCAGCGTTTTTGCGTTAGTGTGTCCCAAATGCAAAACCCGTTCCAATTTCGCTCTTTTTGACGAGGAATTATCCTCCCCCATCAACCCTAATTCCACTAAATCCGCCATGGTTAACTTGCCACGATCGGAGGAGGCGGTGGGAACAATATGAGAAAGGGCGTCCAACACATCTTCCTTGGAACTTTCCGCAACGCCAACCTTGTGGTGTTTAATCGCATGTTCTTTAAGAACGAAGGCATGCAAAAGACCTGGGATTTCGCGGTTTAAGATATCCCGTATGCGTTTTCCCGGGCAATCTGGATCCGTTAAAACTACAATGTCTCGCTTCTTTTTGGCTTCTTTCAAATACTCGATTGTTTCACGTGGAACGTCTGAACCATTGGTAACAACGATGTCGGCATCCATGAAAGAACTAATTAAAGCCTCATCTGACGTTCCTTCTACAACAATGATGGCAGGGTATTGAATTTTATTCATGTTTCACGCGGAACAGCCTTTCTAAATTCTCTTGCATCGCTTCCGCTAATTTGTCGATGCTTATACCCTTTAATTCAGCCATAGCTGTGACAATTAAAGGGATGTTTTTCGGTTCATTCACCGTTCCCCTCAAAGGGGTCGGGGCCATATATGGTGAATCGGTTTCCACAAGCAACCGTTCTAAAGGACACGCTTCCACGCATCGTTTTGGTTCTTTCGCATTTTTAAAAGTTACAGGTCCATCAAAACCAAAGTAGTATCCTAGCTTTTCTAGTTCCATCATGGTTTCAACCGATCCGGAATAACAATGCAAAACCCCTTTTCTTTTTGGGGAATGAACCCGAAGAATATCCAAGGTATCCCCTAAAGCTTCTCTAGCGTGGATGGAAACAGGCAAATCGAGTTTATCTGCGAGTTCTAATTGACGGATAAACCACTTCTTTTGGTTTTCATGGTCTTTAGGATCGTGAAACCAATGGTAATCGAGACCGATTTCTCCGATGCCTACCACTTTCGGATGCTTCGTTAGTTCCTCTATCTTTTGGATCGCCTCTTCCGAAATCGATTCAAGATTTTCGGGTTGAAACCCAACCAAGGCATACACTCCTTCAAGTTCTTCCGACATTTGAACCGCTTTTAAGGATGATTCGAAATCCCACCCAATAACCAAAAGAGGGGACACGTCCATCGATTTAGCCCTTTCGTAGACCTCACGATAAGAAGAATCAAATTCTTTATCGTTCAAATGGCAATGGGAGTCAAAAAATTTCATAAAGTTCCTTATTTTCCCACGCAAAATCGGGAAAAGATTTCATCCGTCAAATCATGCGTTGCGTCTTCCCCAAGCAATTCGCGAACGTGGTTATAGGCCTCCTGAAGGGATACAGAAAGCAAATCAACAGATAATCCGTTATTCGCGCCTTCTTCCGCTTCTTTTAAATCAGAATCGACCAAACGCAGAAGCGCCAATTCTCTCGCAGAGGAAAGAGAAGGGGTATGGTAGGCGCTATCGTGGATCCCTAATTTCTCAACAATCGCTTTTTTCAGAGCATCGATATCGTTATGAAGCGCAGATACTTCGATTTCGCCGTCATTCTTTTCCGCAATTAAGTCTGCTTTGTTGTTCACGATTAAATAGGGCTTGTTTTCCACCGATTTCAACAATTCCCGTTCTTCTTCATCGTAATTCGTGGAAGCATCATGCACGAAAAGCACCAAATCTGCCTCTTCGATAGAGGATAGAGATCGCCTAACCCCTAGTTGTTCAATCGCGTCATTCGATTCACGAATCCCCGCGGTATCCATGAGATGAACAGGGATGCCATTAATGGATAAATCTCCCTCCACCACGTCGCGCGTCGTCCCCGGGATATCGCTGACAATCGCCTTTTCTTTTTGAAGGAGAGCATTCAGCAAGGAAGACTTTCCAACGTTAGGCTTGCCAACTAGGGCCAGTTTGACCCCTTCACGTATCATTCTTCCTTCTTCGCCCTGCTTTAACAGGGTGGAAATACGTTCGCGAATGGCGTGGCATCCTGCGGCAATTCCTTGATTCGTCGCCGCTTCTTCTTCGTCATATTCCGGAAAATCTATGCCAACTTCCACCAAACCAAGCAATGCGCCGATTTCTTCTTTTAATGGCCCAATCGATTTGCTGGTTTGGCCGCTTAATGACAACAAGGCGACGTTTTTGGATTCTACGGTGGTGGCGTTAATTAGATCCTGAACCGCCTCCGCTTCAATCAAATCCATCTTGCCGTTATAGAAAGCTCGGGCGGAGAATTCCCCTCCCGTTGCATAACGCACCCCGCGAGAAAGATAGGCTTCCACGATTTGATTCACAATAACCATAGAACCGTGGCAGCAAATCTCCACAACATCTTCGCCCGTCATGGTATGGGGTTTGGGATACACCAAAAGAACCACTTCATCCATGGCCTGTCCTTGATCGGACAAAGTTCCATAAAGCAAAGAACGGGTTTTTAAATTGGAGACTGGTTTAGAAAAGAGAGAGTCCGTGATTTCCAAAATGCCTTCGCCAGAAGCGCGAATCATAGCGAGGGCGCTTTTTAGGGGTGGAGTTGCAAGGGCGATAATCGGTTCATTCATACGCGCACCTATTATATATAAAAGAAAAGAGCCGTTAGGCCCTTTTCCTTATTTTATTGAAGATTATTCGACGTATTTGATCGAAACGGCACGGTTGGCACCAACACCGGTGGATTCGGTTTTGATGTGCTCCATACCGGATAAGGTGTTGTGCACGATGCGTCTTTCGTCCGGAGTCATCGGATCGAGTTGGACGTCGAAGTGATTGCGGAGAACGCGATTGGCCTCACGCTTAGCAATGTTGGCAATCTTATCATATTTTTCTTCTTTATATCCCGCGACGTCGAGAAGGATGCGGTAGCGACGTTTGAATTTGTTGCTAACCGCAAGCTTAGCGAGTTCATTGAGGGCTTGAAGGGTTTTTCCACTACGTCCGATAAGAACGGGGTTGCGTTCAGAATTGATTGTGACTTTGATGATTTCGTCTTCGACAACACTTTCGGTCGTGATTTCAATGCCAAGAGCCGCAACGGCGTCATGGAGGTATTTTTCCGCATATCCAGCGGCGTCTTCATCGGTATAAACCGCGATGGTTGCCGTTTTGCGGAAGAGAGATTTCTTTTCCTCTTTCACTTCGTAGACGAGGTGTTTTTCATCCACGGAAAGCTCGTCACAGGCAAGCTTAACCGCTTCTTCAATGGTTTTTGCACTATATTCTTTCATTTTATTTCGCTTTCTTTTTCTTCGACTTCGTCATGATGAGTTGGGTGATGCCAGTTTGAAGCATGGACATCAAACCGCCAATAAGCCAGTAAACACCCATGGCAGACGGGAGCATGAAGCCCATGACGATCGTGAAGACCATCATAACCACGCTCATAATCTTCATGGTTTTGTTTTGCTGATTGGCCGCGTTGTTCACATTTAATTTGGCAACGTCCTTATTTTGAATCTTGGTAATAATGCGAGGAAGCATCATGGCCATGATCTGAACGCCCGCCATCAAAATGAACAAGACGAGGGCCGTCCACCAACCTTTGGTATTCAAATACCACGTCCCGCCGACGTTAAACAGGGTTTGCTGGATGGTATCGGACAGAGACAAATTCAAGAATTCGCCGGTAGCGAGGGCCGAAGACCCCTGCAACCCGCTCCAAACACAGATGAACACCGGGAATTGAACGATGAGCACAAGCATTTGTCGGAATGGTTTGACACCGTGTCGACGGTACAGAGCCATTTGCTCTTGGCTAAGACGTTGTTTTTCAGCCGTGTTGGTATCGGCGTTCGGATATTTGGCCTGAATCTTAGCAAGTTCAGGTTGAAGCATCTGCATCTTCTGGCTATCCATCGTAGAACGGAAGCTGACAAGAAGCAGAAGCGAACGAACGATTAAGGTCACGAATACGATGGCCCAAATCTGCCCAACGCCGGTCAGAAGAGGATCCATACCGACTGCGAAGGTGTCCGTCAACCAAGAAACGGGGTAGACGAGCAATCCTTCGAGGAAGCCTTTATGCCAGGCGTAACCCCAAGATTTTTGTTGCATCGGAACTTTCCAATCGGCATTCGGTCCATAGTGGCCGTAATAGCCGTCACGAGTAGCGATACAAGAAGTGATGCGGTTCACGCGTCCACTGACGGTCGACTTATACAAAGCGGTGAAGTCGGCGGAGGGAAGGGCATAGGAATCAAGTTGAGAGAAAGTTTTTCCATCAACTTCTTTTCCAACAAATTTGGAACGAATGTCTTCATTCCACTTGTCATAGAAGCCCCAGAAATCACGAACGTCTTCACCTTTTTTGTTTTTGTAGAGGTCGCCTGAGAACTTAATGCGTCCGTTTTCGTAAAGGACGGATTGGGTTTTGCCCTCTTCCGGTTTTCCATTTTGGATCAATTCGTCGGTTTCGAGGCCATTTTCGGTTTTGTTGGCGTTAACGGCCCAGGCGGCGCCGTTTTCACCATTGGCGGTAAGAGCGCTGACGAAAGCTTTGCCACCATCGGTAGCGGCATATTCAGCCCAGGTATCAACCGTCATGTATTTTCCCCAGCCATAATCGCCGGTGGAGTCGGATTCAACGATGGCCGCTTTTAACACATAATCATCAAGAATGCCGAAGTAGTAAACACTCGGCACATAGTACCCATTATTTTTAGCGGATAAAATGACCGAATCGAGTAAAGAAGCGGATTTTTTGGAAGTGAAAGCGTTAAAGACAAGCGAGCCATTCACTTTAACAGGCTGCTTGTTTTCGCCTTCGGTTTCCTTGTACTGGAACGGAATGTACTTGTAAACGTTGTCGTTGCCATCCAGGGCAGGACCTGCAATGGCGGGGAGGCCGTAAGCGGCAGCTTCCG